>Ga0210377_10004067_pt1 | contig 12361 bp, 14 predicted proteins | sample PLM4_65_b1redo_FD_155480 | JGI IMG/M metagenome (GOLD analysis project Ga0210377, IMG submission 155480) | Groundwater sediment microbial communities from an aquifer in East River, Colorado, USA - PLM4_65_b1 redo | ecosystem: Environmental > Terrestrial > Soil > Riparian zone | place: USA: East... | reverse complement strand
GTCCGCTTCAAGGGCCGCGAGATGGCCCACACCGAGCTTGGCTGGAAGATGCTCCAGAAAATGGTGGAGGCGGTCCAGGACATCGCGGTGGCCGACAACAACCCCCGCATGGAAGGCCGCATGCTCCACATCATGCTCAGCCCCAAGGCGTCGCACTAGGATCGAGGAGACACGACCATGCCCAAGATGAAAACCAAAAGGGCGGCGGCCAAGCGGCTGCGCAAGACGGCCTCCGGCCGGCTCAAGCGCAACCGCGGCTGGAAGCGCCACCTGCTGGAAGGCAAGGAACCGAAGCGGCGCCACCGGTTGCGCAAGGCGCTGCTGATCGACAAAGTGGACGAGCCGCGTCTCAAGCGGATCGTTCCCTACCTGTAAGCCGAGGAGGTCAGGAGCATGCCACGGGCCAAGGGCGGCGCCAAGACGCGCCACCGCCGGAAGAAGATTCTCAAGAAGGCGAAGGGCTACGTCGGTGGGCGGTCGCGGCTGTACCGCACCGCCGCCGAGACCGTGTTGCGGGCGGGGGCCTTCGCGTACCGCGACCGCAAGGCGAAGAAGCGCACGGCGCGCCGGCTGTGGATCGCGCGCATCAACGCCGCCTGCCGCGCGGTGGGGCTGACGTACTCCGTCTTCATGGCGGCGCTGAAGAGGGCCGCGATCCCGCTCGACCGCAAGGTCCTCGCCGAGATGGCCGTCCGCGACCCGGATGGCTTCGCCAAGCTCGCCGAGACCGCCAGGGCGCAGGCGCGCTGAAGTCTTGTTGCGGTCGCAGATCGAGGAGCTCGAGCGTGAGGCCCACGCCGCCATCGAAGCCTCTCGGTCGTCGAGCGAGCTGGAGCAGCTCCGTGTCGCCTATCTGGGGCGCAACGGCAAGCTGACGCAGATCCTTCGCTCGCTCGGCCAGATTCCGGCCGAGCAGCGCAAGGACGTCGGCTTCGAGGCCAACCGTGCGAAGGGCCGCCTCGAGGCGCTCTTCGAATCGACGCTCGCCGCGATGCTCGAGGCCGAGCGCCGCCAGCAACGGCAGCGGGACCGGCTCGACCTCACGCTGCCCGGCCGCCGGCCGCCGCGCGGCGCCGTGCACCCACTCACCCGCGTGCACGACGAGATCGTGGCGATCTTCGGCGGGCTGGGCTTCTCCGTCGCCGAGGGGCCCGAGATCGAGACCGACTTCTACAACTTCGAGGCGCTCAACATCCCCAAGGATCACCCGGCGCGCGACATGCAGGACACGTTTTACCTGTCCGAGGACACCCTGCTGCGCACGCACACCTCGCCGGTGCAGATCCGCACGATGCGGGCGGCCGGGGGGCGCACGCCCGTGAAGATCATCGTGCCGGGCCGGGTGTTCCGGCGCGACGTGCCGGACGCCTCGCACTCGCCCGTCTTCCACCAGGTCGAGGGGCTGGCCGTGGACCGCGCCATCACGATGGGCGACCTCAAGGGCACGCTGGAACTGTTCGCCCGCGAGATGTTCGGTCCCAAGTCGCGCATCCGGTTCCGCCCCTCGTTCTTTCCGTTCACGGAGCCGTCGGCCGAGGTCGACGTGCTGTGCTTCATGTGCGGCGGCGCCGGCTGCCGCGCGTGCAAGGACGGCTGGCTGGAGATCCTCGGCTCCGGCATGGTCCATCCCCGGGTCCTGCGCAACGGCGGCTACGACCCCGAGGAGGTCACCGGGTGGGCGTTCGGCATGGGCATCGATCGCATCGCGATGCTCAAGTATGGCGTGGACGATCTGCGCCTGTTTTTCGAGAATGACTTGCGGTTCCTCAGGCAGTTTGCGTAGGCCGATGAAAACGGCCCATCTGCGTCGTTGCCTCCTTGCTCCTCCCTGCGGCGTGGGCGGCCCACGCCTCAGTCGTCGCGCGTCGGCGCCTAGCATCTGGGCCGTTTTGATCGGCCTAGCGAATCCGTGATGGACCATTCGACATGAAGATCCCGTACGGCTGGATTCGGGAGTTCGTCGACGTGGATCTGACGGCGGAGCAGGCGGCGGAGCGGCTGGTCAATGCGGGGCTCGAGGTGCCGAGCGTGACGGCGGTGGCGGCCGACGTGCGGGGCGTGGTGGTGGGGGAGATCGAGGCGATCGAGCGGGAGCTGGGCGAGAGTCACGGTCACCGGCTGGTGCTCTGCCGCGTGAGCACCGGGCGCGCGCGCTTCACCGTGGTCTGCGGCGCCCCCAACACGCGCGTCGGCCTGCGCGCGGCGTTCGCGCCGCCCGGCGCGACGCTACCCGGCGGGCGCGAGATCGGCATCGCCAAGATCCGCGACGCCGAATCGCAGGGGATGCTGTGCTCCGAGCGCGAGCTGGGGCTCGGCGACGAGCACGAGGCCGGCGTGCTGGCCCTCGACGCCGACGCGCCGCTGGGCGCCGACCTCATCGAGCATCTCGGTCTCGACGACCGGGTGCTGGAGATCGAGATCACGCCCAACCGGCCCGACTGCCTGTCGGTGCTGGGCGTCGCCCGCGAGCTCGCCGCGCTCACCGGACGCCGGCTCCGTCCGCCCCGGATCGCGGTGCGGGAGGGACGGGAGTCGGCGCGGTCGCTCGCGCGCGTGCGCGTGGAGGCGCCGGATCTCTGTCCCCGCTACACGGTGCGGGTGATCAGCGGCGTGCGCGTGGGGCCGAGCCCGGCCTGGATGGCGGCGCGGCTGCGGGCGTGCGGGTTGCGGCCGATCAGCAACGTCGTGGACGTCACCAACTACGTGCTGTGGGAGCTGGGCCACCCGCTGCACGCCTTCGATGGCGACCGGGTGACCGACGCGACGTTCGTCGTGCGGCGCGCGCGGCCGGGGGAGCGCTTCACGACGCTCGACGGCCAGGACCGTCCGCTCGACGACTCGATGCTGGTGATCGCCGACCCCGCGCGCGCCATCGGCCTGGCCGGCGTGATGGGCGGCGCCAACTCGGAGGTCGGCCCGGCCACCACGCGCGTGTTCCTCGAGAGCGCCTACTTCGCGCCGGCCTCCATCCGCCGGACGTCGCGCGCGCTCGGGCTGCGGACCGACGCCGCCTACCGGTTCGAGCGCGGCGCCGACATCGAGGGACTCGTCGACGCCGGCGCCCGCGCGGCCCAGCTCATGGCCGGGCTGGCCGGCGGCGCGGTGGCCCGCGGGATGATCGACGTCTACCGCCGCCGCCGCAAGCCCGTGCGCGTGCGCCTGCGCCTGTCCCGCGTCGAGCGCGTGCTGGGCATCGCGCCGACGCGGACCCACGCCCGCCGCATCCTCACCGGGCTCGGCCTCGGCGTGCGCGATCGCGGCCGCGACCTCGACGTCGAGGTGCCGAGCTTCCGGCGTGACCTCGCGATGGAGGACGACCTCGCCGAGGAGATCATTCGGGTGTGGGGCTACGACAAGATCCCCTCCACGCTGCTGTCGGGGGCGACGGTCGAGGTCGCGCGGGAATCCGATCGCCTGCGCCAGGAGGGGCTCGTTCGACGCGCGCTGGTCGGTGCCGGCCTCATGGAAGCGGTCGCCTACAGCTTCAGCGATCCCGCGCGGGCCGCGGCGCTGCGCGCGCCCGATGATCCCGAGCCGGTGGCGCTGCTCAACCCGCTGAGCCAGGACGCCTCGGTGCTGCGCCAGCATCCGCTCGACGGCGTGCTCGGCGTCGTGGGGACCAACGTGCGGCGGCAGCAGGGTGACGTGCGCGTCTTCGAGATCGGCCGCACCTACGCGCGCGCGCCCAGCGGCGACACCGGGACCACGGAGCCGCGCTGGACGGCGGTCGCGCTGGCCGGCGCCCGCCGCGATCCCGCCTGGCACGGCGACGGCGCCGCCGTGGACGTCTACGACGCCAAGGGCTACGCCGAGCACGTGCTCGCGACGTTCGGGCTGTCGGCGCACACGCGGCAGGGCGGGCGGCTGGGGGGCTTCGAGCCCGACAGTCACGGCACGCTCGTGACCGACACGGGCGACGTCGTCGCCGAGTTCGGGGAGGTGTCGGCGTTCGCGCGCGAGCGGTTCGGCATCGACGTGCCGGTGTTCGTCGCCGCGATCCCGCTCGACCGGCTGCCGAACCTGCCCGTCGCGCCGCGGTATCAGCCGCTGCCGAGGTTCCCCTCGGTGCAGCGCGACATGGCGTTCGCGATCGCCGATCCGGCGCTGGCGGTGGCGGCGGTGCAGGCGGCCATCGCCCGCGCGGCGGGGGCGCTGCTGCGCGAGATCGCCGTGTTCGACGTCTTCCGCCTGCCGGACGGTGCGCGGAGCGTGGCCTGGCGCTTGACCTTCCAGGCCGACGACCGCACCCTCACCGACGAAGAGGTCAACGCGATTCACGGGCGGGTGGCCGAGGCGGTGAGCCGCGAGTTCGGCATCACGCTTCGGGGGAGTTGATGGTCCATGGATGACAGTCAGGTCCTGGAACGGTTGACGGAAGTGGAGGGCGCCGTGCGCCGCGCCGGCGAGGCGCTGGCCCGGCTGCGCGAGGACAACGACCGGCTGCGGCGCGACGTCAAGCGCCTGGAGGACGAGCGCCGCCAGGTGCTCTCCCAGGTCGACGCAATCTTGAAGGACATCGGTAAGCTCGATCTGGCGGGTGGCTAGGGGTGGCGGCCGGGCGGGTCGAGCTCTCCCTGCTGGGCCAGACGCTGACCGTTCGCACCGAGGCGTCGCCGGAGTACGTGCGCCAGCTCGCCGCTTACCTCGAGGACCGCGTGGGTGAGCTGACCAGCAGCGGCATCAAGGATCCGATGGCGGCGTTGACGCTGGCCGCGCTCGACATCACCGACGAGCTGTTCCGCGTGCGCGAGGATCGCTCCAAGCAGGACGGCGACGTGAATACCCGGCTGAGCGCGCTCGTCGACATCCTCGACCGGCTGGCGCCGGGCACGCCGCCGCCCCGCGCATGAGGGTGGCGCGATGCTGGCTGGCTGGGCCCTGCTTGGTCTCACGCTGATCGCGGCCGCCCCACCGGCCTATTGCACCGGGCAACGCATCACCGACGACTTCGGCACGCGCGTCACGAACGACTACGGCGACGAGATCCGCTACTCGAACGGCGGTCGCGTGCGGAGCGCGTCGGGCGACCTCCTGTTCCCGAACGGCACCGCGGTGAAGACCGCGTCCGGGCAGGTCCGCTATCCCAACGGCCAGCAGGTCCGCACCGCGACCGGCACCTGCTACTTCGAGACTGGCGTGGAGGGCGGCGCCATCGACCTGCGCCGCGTGCGGTACGAGTTCCCGTCGGGCGCCGCCGCCGTCATCACTCTGGCCGCCGACCTCGCGGCCGGGCGCCTCGACCGCGCGAGCATCGCCGCGGCCTGCCCGTCGACGCGGTAGCCGTGATCACGCTCGAGACCGATCGGCTCCGGCTGCGGATGTTCCGCCAGGACGACCTCGAGGCCTACGCCGCGATCTGCGCCGACGCCGAGGTCATGCGTTACCTCGGCGACGGCAGGGCGCTCAGCCGGTCGGACGCCTGGCGGCAGATGGCGCTGATCCTCGGCCACTGGTCGCTGCGCGGCTACGGCCTGTGGGCGGTCGAGGAGCGCGCCACCGGCGCCCTGGTGGGCCGCGTCGGCTTCTTCGAGCCCGAGGGCTGGCCGGGCTTCGAGCTCGGCTGGATGCTCCGGCGCGCGTCGTGGGGCAAGGGCTACGCGATCGAGGGCGCGCGGCGCGCGCTCGCCCACGCGTTCACCGAGATGGGGCGCGACCACCTGATCAGCCTCATCCGACCGGCGAATCACGCCTCGATCCGCGTGGCCGAGAAGCTGGGCGAGACGCTCGAGGGCCGGACCGACCTCTTCGGCCACGACGTCCTCGTCTACGGCATCGCCCGGACGGCGTGGAGCCCGGCGTGAGCTAGGGAGGCGCTCTCTAGCCGAGGACCTCGGTCAACGTCCGGCCCTCGGCCGGTGCCGCGGGCAGGTCGAGCAGGGTCGCCAGGGTCGGAGCCACGTCACGGCTGGTGATCGGACCGAGCCGCCCGCCGCGCTTCACGCCGCGACCCGCGGCCACGAACAGGGCGTGGTTGTCGGCGTGCACCGGCCGCTGGCCGTGGGTGCCGCGATAACGCGGAGGGCCGTGCTCGTCGTCCCCGCGCATCTCGTCGGAGAGCATGAACCCGGGCGCGGCTTCCAGCAGGAGGTCGCCGGCCCGCGGGTTCTCCTCCGGCGTCGGCAGGCCGAGGGCGGCGTATTCGTCGGGCGTCCACACCGCGGAGACGCCCTCCAGCGCCGCCAGCTCGGGCCGCAGGTCACGCGCCAGGCGCGCGGGGTCACCGTCGAGCGCGTAGACCCAGCCGGCGCCATGGTTCATCACGAAGCGCGCCTGGGCGTGGGCGAGGGTGCCGGCGGCGTCCAGGCGGAGCACGCCGCGCCGGCGCAGCCGCACGTTGGGCCGGATCTCGCGCATCACCGGAAAGAAGCCGTGATCGGAGACGACGACCACGCTGGTGCGGTCGAGGCCGTCGGCGCCCAGCGCCGCCAGCACCCGGCCCACGAGGCCGTCGATGTAGGCGATCGCCCAGTACGCCTCCGGCGAGCGCGGGCCGTAGAGGTGCTGGTGGCTGTCGGCGCAGAGGAAGTGGACGAGCAGGAGGTCGGGCGCGTGGCGGCGCAGCACGTCGATCGCCAGGTCGGCGACCATGGCGTCCTTGAGGAAGCGCCGCGGCAGCTCGGCCCACTCACCCTGCCGCTCGACGGGATAGCCGAGGGTGGCCAGCTCCTTCCACACGGCGGGCGCGGTGTGCGCCTCGAAGATCTGCTGGTTCTTGAAGAACGGCAGGTTGAAGTCGAGCGACGCCGCCCGGCGCGTCGCCGGCCAGTCGATGGCCGCCGTGCGCAGGCCGGCGGCGTGGGCGCGGTCGTAGATCGTGGGCGCCTGCACGAGGTCGGCCGCGTCGTACACCGGGTCGCCGGTGAGATCCTCGGCCCTCGCGGTCGCCCGATTGAGGATGTGGTTGGAGACCACGCCGTGCGCGCGCGGCCCGACACCGGTCACCAGGCTCACGTGCGAGGGCCACGTGGTGCTCACGAACACCGTCGCCATGCCGTCGGCGACCACGCCGCGCTCGGCCAGCCCGCGCAGCACCGGCATCTGCGCCGCCGGATCGTTCCAGTAGAAGTGAGCGAGGCCGTCGATGCTGATCAGGAGGACGCGTGGCATCGCGTCATGATAGTCCACCTGACAAACTTCTTGACGGCCCCCCCGGGCGCCGGGTACACCATGCTGGTCCCTGCGCTGTTGGTGATGCCGGAGGGAAGTTTCAACCTCATTAACCCAACGGGAGCTGTACGCGAGGGCGGTGAGCAAGCCCCTCTTGAAGGGGAAGCCTGAAGCTCTCCATGACGGCGCCCACCTGGCTTGCCAGGTTCGAAACACCGTCGGCACACGGCAGAGGTGGGGATCTTCTTCGTCACAGATTTGACTCACCGGCCCGTCCCCCTCTATACTGACCCCGAAAACTTGTCAATCTTGACAGCTATTTGACGCTCACAACAACCCTTCGAAATAGAGGCGATGATGGACGCGACCTGGATGGTGTTGCCGGTTGTCGCCGCCCTCGCGCTCGCCGTCGGATTCCTGCTCCACAAGGCCTCCAGCGACCGTCGCATCGGGGGCGCCGAGCGTGAGGCCCGCCGCATCGTAGATACCGCCGAGCGCGAGGCGGAGACGCGCCGCAAGTCGAGCGAGCTGGAGACGCGAGAGAGCACGCTGAGGGCGCGCGCGGCCTTCGACGAGGAGGCGCGCCACCGCGAGCGCGAGATCCGCACGGTCGAGCAGCGCATCGTCGGCAAGGAAGAAGAGCTCGTGCGCAAGCTCGAGCAGATCGAGCGCCGCCTGGACGAGTACACGGGCAAGGAAAAGGGCCTGACCACCCGCGAGCGCACGGTGACCGAGAGCGAGCGGCGGCTCGCCTCCGCGCTGGAAGAGCAGCGCCGCAAGCTGGAGGCGATCGCCGGTCTCACGGCCGAGGAGGCCAAGCGCCAGCTCCTCTCGCAGATGGAGGACGAGGCCCGGCGCGAGGCGCAACTGATCGGCATGCGGCTGGAGGAGGAGGCGCGCGAGACGGCGCGCGAGAAGGCCAAGGAAGTCCTGGCGACGACCATCCAGCGGCTGGCTCCCGACTATACCGTGGAGACCGCCGTGTCGGTGGTGGACCTTCCCAGCGACGACATGAAGGGCCGCATCATCGGCCGCGAGGGCCGCAACATCCGCGCGCTGGAGCTGCACACCGGCGTCGACCTCATCGTGGACGACACGCCCGAGGCCGTGCTGATCTCCGCCTACGATCCCTATCGCCGCGAGATCGCTAGACTCGCGCTGCAGCGGCTGATCGCCGACGGGCGCATCCACCCGGCGCGGATCGAGGAAGTCGTCAACAAGGTGAAGCAGGAGATGGAGGTCCACCTCAAGGAGGAGGGGGATAAAGCGTGCTTTGAGGTGGGAGTCCATGGGCTTCATCCCGAACTCGTGAAGCTCGTCGGCCGGATGAAGTACCGGACGTCGTACGGCCAGAACTGTCTTCAACACTCCAAGGAGGTCGCCTGGCTGGCCGGGATGATGGCGGCCGAGATACACGGCGACGTGAAGCTGGCCAAGCGCATGGGGCTGCTGCACGACATCGGCAAGGCGCTCACCCACGAGCAGGAGGGCAGCCACCCCGAGCTGTCCCTCCAGGTGCTCACGAAGTACAACGAGAGCAAGCAGGTCATCAACGCCGCGCTGTGCGGCCACGAGGACGTGAAGGCCGAGACGATCGAGGCGGTGCTGGTCGAGGCCGCCGACGGCATCTCGGCGGCGCGGCCCGGCGCCCGCCGGGACGTGCTGGAGTCGTACATCAAGCGCCTCGCCAAGCTCGAGGAGATCGCGCTCAGCTACAAGGGTGTCGAGATGTGCTACGCGATCCAGGCCGGGCGCGAGCTGCGCGTCATCACGAAGTCCGACATCATCAGCGACCTCGACGCCTACCAGCTCGCCAAGGACATCTCCAAGCGGATCGAGGCCGAGATGCAGTACCCCGGTCACATCAAGGTCGTCGTCATCCGCGAGACGCGCGCCGTCGAAGTGGCCAAGTAGGAAGGACGCCCAACGCCATGAACGTCCTGATGGTCGGCGACGTCTTCGGCGATTCCGGGCGCACCGCCGTGGGCAAGCTGCTACCGCGGCTGCGGCAGGAGCACGCCATCGACGTCTGCGTGGTCAACGTCGAGAACGCCGCTGGCGGCTTCGGCGTCACGCCCGCGATGTGCCGCCAGTTCCTGGAGCAGGGGGCCGACGTGATGACCTCCGGCAACCACATCTGGGACAAGAAGGAGATCGTCGAGTACATCACCCGGGAGAACCTGCTCCTGCGCCCGGCCAACTTCCCCCTCGGCACGCCGGGCGTGGGCCACGTGACGATCAAGGCGGGGCCCCATCGGGTCGCCGTGCTGAACCTGATGGGCCGGGTGTTCATGACCCCGATCGACTGTCCGTTCCGCAAGGCCGACGAGATCGTGCCCCAGCTGCGCAAGGAGACGCCGATCGTGCTGGTCGACGCCCACTGCGAGGCGACCAGCGAGTCGGTCGCGCTCGGCTGGTACCTCGACGGGCGCGTGAGCGCCGTGGTCGGCACCCACCGGCACGTACAGACCGCCGACGAGCGCGTGCTGCCCGGCGGCACCGCCTACATCACCGACCTCGGCATGACCGGCCCCACCGACGGCGTGATCGGCGTCGACCGCGACCTCATCCTGCAGCGCTTCCTCACCCAGATGCCGGTGCGCTTCGAGCCGGCCAAGGGCCCCTCCGCGCTGCACGCGGTGGTGATCGTGATCGATCCGGAGACGGGGCGCGCCTCCGACATCCGACGGCTGCGGGTGCCGGCGTGATCCGTCCGTCGCATTGACCCGGACCGCGCCATGATCCTGGACGGCAACGTCGTCGCCGAGAAGACGCTCGCCGAGGTGCGGGCCGGAGTCGCGCGTGTGCGCGAGAAGTACGGCGTCGCCCCCACGCTGGCCGTCCTCCTTCTCGGCAATGATCCCGCCTCCGCCCTCTACGTGCGGAACAAGAAGAAGATGGCCGCCTCGGTCGGCATCACGTCGCCCGATCACGTGTACCCCGACGGCCTCGGGCGCGAGGCCCTGCTGGACCTGATCGACCGGCTGAACGCCGATCCCGCCGTCCACGGCATCCTGCCCCAGCTGCCGCTGCCCAAGGGCATCGACGAGGACGAGGTGATCGTGCGGATCCTGCCCGAGAAGGACGTGGACGGCATCCATCCCATGAACATGGGGCGGCTGCTGGCGGGCTCCCCGACGGTGCTGCCCTGCACACCGTCGGGATGCATGGCGATTCTCGACCACTACGGCGTGAAGCTCGAGGGCGCCGAGGTGGTGATGGTCGGCCGCTCGCGGATCGTCGGCAAGCCGCTCGCCCAGATGCTGCTCGCCCGGCACGCCACCGTCACGATGTGCCACACGCGGACGCACGATCTCGCCTTCCACACGCGCCGGGCCGACGTGCTGTGCGTGGCCGTCGGCCGGGCCGGCCTGATCACCGCCACGATGGTGAAGCCGGGCGCGTGGGTGATCGACGTCGGCAACACGAAGCTGCCGTCCGGCCAGTGGGTCGGCGACGTCGACTTTCCGGCGGTCAGCGAGCTCGCCCACGTGACGCCGGTGCCCGGCGGCGTGGGCCCCATGACGCGAGCCATGCTCCTGCGCAACACGCTGCGCGCTGCCGAAAGGCAGCTCGGCGGCGCCCGATGACCGACCGCGCCGTCCTCACCGTCTCGCAGCTGTCGCAGCAGCTGGCGGCGGTGATGGAGGAGCGGTTTCCGGCGGTGTGGGTCGAGGGGGAGATCTCCAACTTCAAGGTCTACGGCTCCGGCCACGCCTACTTCACCCTCAAGGACGAGACGGCCCAGCTCAGAGCCGTGCTCTTTCGCAACCGTGCCCGGAGGATTCGCTTCGAGCCGAAGGACGGACTGCACGTCATGGCCTTCGGCGCCGTCGAGATCTACGCTCAGCGGGGCGAGTACCAGCTCGTCGTCGAGCTGCTGGAGCCCAAGGGCCTCGGCGCGCTGCAGCTCGCCTTCGAGCAGCTCAAGGAGCGGCTGCACGCGGAAGGCCTGTTCAGCCCGGCGCGAAAGCGGCCGCTGCCGCGCTTCCCCCGCAAGATCGGCATCGTGACCTCGCCGAGCGGCGCCGCCCTGCGCGACATGCTGCGCGTCATCGGCCGCCGCTTCGGCGACATCCACATCGTGGTGGCGCCGGCCCGCGTGCAGGGCGAGGGGGCGGCGGCCGAGGTGGCGCAGGGCATCCGCGAGCTCAACGCGCTGGGCGACGTCGACGTGATCATCGTCGGCCGGGGCGGCGGCTCGCTGGAGGACCTGTGGGCCTTCAATGACGAGATGCTGGCGCGCACCATCGCCGCCTCGAAGATCCCCCTGATCTCGGCCGTCGGCCACGAGGTCGACTTCACGATCGCCGACTTCGTCGCCGACGTGCGCGCGGCCACCCCGTCCAACGCCGCCGAGCTGGTGGTGAAGGAGAAGCGGGCCGTGGTCGAGAGCCTGGCCGATCTGAGCGTGCGGCTGCGCCGCGGCATCGGCCGCGCGCTGGCGGCGCACCGCGACCGGCTGGAGCGCACGCGCGGGCGGCGCGTGCTGACCGACCCCGCCCGCCCCCTGCGCGATCTCGATCGCCGGCTCGACGACGCCCGCGCCCGCCTGCGCCAGGCCGCGCTGGCCGCCATCGCCCGCGGCGAGCACCGCGTGGAGCTGGCCGGGCGCGGCCTGCGTGCGTCGAGCCCGGTGGCCCGCACGCTGAACGGCCGCCGCGCGCTCACCGATCTGCACGGCCGGCTCGCCCGCGGCCTGCGCCAGACGCTCGATCGCTCGCACCACTCCCTGGGCGTCGCCGCCGGCCGGCTCGACTCGCTGTCGCCGCTGGCGGTGCTCGGCCGGGGATACAGCTTGACGCTCACGCCGGCCCGGCGCATCGTGCGGAGTTGGCGCGAGGTGAGCGCCGGCGACGCGGTGCGCGTGTTGCTGCACGAGGGGAGTCTCGACTGTCGCGTCGACGCGACCAGGGAGCACGATGACCGACCTCAAGTTTGAGGATTGTCTGGCGCGCCTGGAGCAGATCGTGAGCGCGCTGGAGACGGGGAACCTGCCGCTGGAGGAGTCGCTGAAGGTCTTCGAGGAGGGCATCGCGCTGGCCCGTCACTGTTCGCGCTACCTCGACGACGCCGAGCGGCGCATCGAGATTCTGGTCAAGGACGAGAGCGGCGGCGGCGTCACCACCAAGCCCTTCGTCTTCGAGGCCGAGGACGAGGCGTGAGTGTCGTCGTCGATCTCAAGGCGTATCTCGACGGGCACCGGACCACCGTCGACGCCGCCCTCGATCGCGTGCTGCCGCCGGAGTCGGCG
>Ga0210377_10004065_pt1 | contig 12365 bp, 13 predicted proteins | sample PLM4_65_b1redo_FD_155480 | JGI IMG/M metagenome (GOLD analysis project Ga0210377, IMG submission 155480) | Groundwater sediment microbial communities from an aquifer in East River, Colorado, USA - PLM4_65_b1 redo | ecosystem: Environmental > Terrestrial > Soil > Riparian zone | place: USA: East... | reverse complement strand
AGCGGCGCGAGAAGGAGCGTCGGAATCGAGCCCGCGAATCCGACCAGTCCGAGGACCAGCGCGGAATCGGAGAGGCGCAGGACGAGCCAACCCTGGGCGACCACCTGCATCCAGGTGCCGATGTTCGACAGGAAGAGCCCGATCCAGTATCGGCGGAACGGGCGATGCTTGAGCGACGCGAACATTCCGCGCCGGGGCCCCGCCTCCCCGCGCGGCGGGGCGACGCCCAGGTTCGGGCCGGCCGGCTTCAGGAAGGCGGGGTGCGCCGCGCTCTGCTCGACCTTCTCTTTGTCGCTCATCCGCGGGAAACGGAAAGCGGAAAACGGGAAATGAAACGAACGCACGCGAAGGAGACGAGCAGGATGACGAGGTTTACGCCGGTGCCGAGGAGAACCGGGTCCGTGCCGAACGCCAGGCCGGGGATCATCCGGCCCAGCGCGGCGACCGTTCCGCCCGCGATCATCGCGGCGATCGCTCCCCGGGCCGGCACGGCCGGCGCCCCCTTTCTTCGCGGCAGGAGGGCCACGAGCACCGGGAGGATGAGGCCGGCCGCGAAGATCGAGTAGCCGAGCTTCAGCGTCTCGAGCACGTCCCCTCGGAGAGCAAGCGCGACGAGGAGACCGAGCGCGCCATACACCGGCGCCAGCGCCCGCGCCGTACCGACGCCGGGACTTCGACCGACCGCGGGGGCGAGATCGCGCACGGTCACCGCACAGGCCGAGAGGAGAACGACGTCGGCCGACGTCTGCATCGTCGCGACGAGCGCGACGAGGATGAGCGCGGCCGCGGCGGGCGGAGCAAAGCCGAGGACCGCCGACGGGAGCGCATTCCCGGGATCGAGGGGGGGCAGCGCTTTTCGCGCCGCGAGCGCGATGGCGGCCACGGAGAATCCGAAGACCACCTTCGACACCGCGGCGAGGAGCGCGGATCGCCGGGCGGTCGCCTCGTCGCGGCACGAGAGGAGCTTCGCGTAGACGTCGCTTCCCACGAGGTGCGGCAGACCGATCAGGACGAGGAGCGCGAGCACCTGGCCGGGTCGGACCGTCGGGGAGAACGGGAAGCTCCAGACCTCGGAGGGCAGACCCCCGAGCCCCCCCGCGCCGGTGAGCGCGAAGTACAGCGCAACTCCCGGAATCGCGAGGACCATGACGCCGTACTGGACGAGGTCCGTCCGCGCCACCGCGAACTGTCCGCCGAGCGAGGTGTAGCCGAGAAAGACGGCGGTCGAGGCGAGCAGCGCGGGCAACGCCGGCACCCGAAGGGCCGCGGTCAGAACGGTCTGCGTCGCCGTGATCAGCAGGGCGAACCACACGATCTCCGAGACGAGCACGAGGGCGGCGGCGGCGCGGCGGGCGCCGGGCCCGTAGTGGCGGCCGACGATCTCCGGAAGGGTCACGGCGCCCTCGCGCCTCACGCGGGCGGCTAAGAACACGCCGAGCGCCGCGAGGCCGAACGCTCCCGCGAGGTCGAGCCAGAGACCCGAAACGCCGTTGGCGTAGACGAACGCGGCCAGCACGATCGTCGTCGAGCCTCCGGTCGTCAGCGACGCGAGACCGAGAAACCCCCAGAAGGTCGAGAGGCTGCGGTCGGCGATGAAGTAGGAGACCTCGTCTCTTCCGGCCCTGCGGCGATAAAGGAAGCCGATGGATAAGACGAGCAGGAGGTAGAGGGCCAGGAAGACTACGGTGAAGAGCTGCACCGAGTCGATTATCGGGGTTTGGGACTCGCGGAGAGAAGCCTGCTAACCGGACGCCTGCAGTCTTTTCACGACAGCTTCCATTAAAGTCACACCGACGGCGAGAGCCCTTTCATCGATGGCAAACACCGGCGAGTGGTGCGGCCGGTGCGGACCCGCCGGCGCCGAGCCGACGAAAAAGAAGCAGCCGGGGACGCGATCGAGATAGACCGACATGTCCTCGCCGCCGAGCGTTCGCGTCTCCGTGTCGACGTTCTCACGCCCGAGCAGCCGGCCGGCGACTTCGATGACGGCGTCGGCGACGCCGGGGTCGTTGACCACGGGACGGTTGATCCGCCGATAGTCGACGTGCGCGGAGACGCCGGCGGCCGCGGCGGTGCCCGACACGACCCGCCCGACCTTCCCGGGCATCGCGGCGCCGGTCGCCTCGCCGAACCACCGCACGGTCCCGGTCAGGCGGACGGTCGAGGGAATGATGTTGAAGGCGTCGCCGCCGTGAATGCTCGCGACCGTGACCACCGCCGACTCGAGCGGAGAGACCTCCCGGGACACGATTCCCTGGAGAGCCTCGACGATCCGCGCCGCGGCCACGATCGGGTCGGAGGACTCGTGGGGCGCCGCGCCGTGCCCTCCGCGCCCGACGACCTCGATCTCGAACTCGTCGACGGCGGCCATCATGGCGCCCCGATAGACCCCGACCTTTCCCACCGGGAGCTGATTCCAGAGGTGGAGTCCGATCGCGGCGCGGACGTCCTCCATCGCGCCGTCGGCGACGCAGGCGCGCGCCCCGCCGCCCCGCTCTTCCGCGGGTTGAAAGAGGAATCGCAGCGGCGCGGCGGCGGAATCCGACCCGAGCCGGCCGGCGACGGCGAGCGCGATCGCGACGTGGCCGTCGTGTCCGCACGCGTGCATGCGGCCCGTTTCCTTCGACGCGAACTCCTCGCCGCTCTCCTCGGTGAGAGGAAGCGCGTCCATGTCCGCGCGCACGAGGAGGCGCTGCCCGCCGGCGCCGGCGTCCGCGAGGACTCCCGTCCTTCCGACACCGGTCCGCGGCGAGAGCCCGAGCCCGCCGAGTCGGGCGGCGATCGTTTCCGCGGTGCGGACTTCTTCGAACGCGAGCTCGGGATGGCGGTGCAGGTCCCGCCGCGTCTCCACGAGGGCATCGAACTCCTTCCCGGGGAAGCCGGACAGGATCTTCGCGAGGCGGTCCGGCTCGGAGGGCACGGCCGGGATCTTACAGAAGGCCGCGAAGCCGAGGGCCGATAGCTGAAAGCTATGATCCGGTTGTGACCCCTCTCGTGTCGCCCGAGCTGGACCGTTACGTCCTCGACCTGATTCCCGATCGCGATCCCGTCATTCTCGAGATGGAAGCGGTCGCCCGGGAGCGCGACGTCCCGATCGTCGGGCCGGCCGTCGCCACCCTGCTCGCGATGCTCGCCGAGTCGATCGGCGCCCGCCGGGTCTGCGAGCTCGGAAGCGCGATCGGCTACTCGACCGCCTTCTTCGCGAAGGCGGTCGGCCCGGGCGGAAAGGTCGTCTACACGGATGGAAGCGAAAAGAACGCCCGCGAAGCGAGCGGCTACCTGGAGCGCCTCTGTCTCCGCGACCGAGTCGACGTGAAGGTGGGCGAGGCGGTCGAGCTACTCGAGTCGACCACCGGCGAGTTCGACGTCGTCTTCCTCGACATCGACAAGGACGGCTACCCGCAGGCGCTGGAGGCCGCGGCGCCCCGGGTCCGGCGCGGGGGCTTCCTCCTCGCGGACAACGTTCTGTGGTCGGGAAAAGTCGTGGATCCCGCGCAGGCAGACAGGGCCACCGAGGGAATCCGCGAATTCAACCGCCGTCTCTTCGCGCGTCGCGACTTCCGCTCGGTGATCGTGCCGCTGCGCGACGGTGTCGCGATCGCCCGGAAACTCTAGCCCGCTCGGATGACCGACTCCAGCCGACAGGATCTCTTTCTTCGCTTCCAGTTCTTCGCGGCGGGCGACGACCTGGACATTTTCGAGGGCGCTCTCCTCGTGTCCGCCCTCGTGGAACCGGACGAAGACCTCGCGGCGGCGCGCGAGTCGGTGGCCCGATTCGCTTCGCGGATCCGGGAACTCGTCTCCGGCGGGGAGGATCCGGTGGACGCGCTGCGCCGGGTGCTCTTCGACGAAGAGGGCTTTTCCGGAGACCAGGAGTCCTACGACGAGCCGGGCAACTCATCCATCGCGCGGGTCCTGGCGGCGCGGCGCGGCATGCCGATCACCCTCTCGATCGCGACCGTCGAGGTCGCCCGCCAGGCCGGCCTCCGGCTGACGGGCATCGGTCTGCCCGGCCACTTCGTCGTCGGTGGCGAGGATCTTCCGCGCGGCACCTATCTCGACCCGTTCGACGGTGGCGTCCTGCGCGACCGCGCCTCCGTCTCGCGGCGCGTCAGCGCCGTCTTCGGCACGCCGCTCTCCCTGCCCGACGAGGTCTTCGCGCCGGACACCGAGAGGGCGATCCTCTCGCGCGTCCTCTCCAACCTGCGCCGCTCCTGGGAGCGCCGCGAGAAGTACGCCGAGGCACTCGAAGCGCTTCGATGGACGGAGATCCTCGACCCGGAGGAGGTCTCCTACCGGCGCGAGCGCGGGCTCCTGCTCCTGAAGAGCGGCCGCACCGAGGAAGCGCTCGCCGCGCTCGATTCGTACGTGAGCGCCTCGGAGGGCGAGGACGCGGACGCCGTGCAGAAGCTGATCGGAGTGGTCCGGGAGCGCGGGCTCTCCTCGGGAGGGGCGGAGCTTCTCGTTCTCGAGACGCCGCAGAAGAAGATTTTCACCCTCCAGCAGGCGAGGTCGGTCCTGCCGAAGGTCAAGGAAGTCACGTCGGAAGCCGTCTTCAAGTTCGCGCGACTCTCGGAAGGGGATGAAACCGAGAACGAACGCCAGGGCGTCGTGGGGGAGTGGGCGCGGGAGATCCTCTCGCTCGGCGCCGAGATCAAGGGGCTCTGGCTCGTGGACTTCGACTCCGGCGCCGGCTACTACTGCTGGAAGTATCCCGAGGTGGCGCTCGAGTACTTCCACGGATACGAGGAAGGCTTCGCGGGGAGGCTCCCGCTTCAGTAGGTCGCGGTCCCGGAATCCTCTTTACGGCCAGGATCCGCCGGGCGTGAGCTCGATCACCTCGGTCGCGAGACCCCGCCGGTCGATCTCGCGAAGCAGGTCCGCCGGCGTGCCGGGCAGCACCGGGAAGGTGCCCCAGTGCATCGGGATCACGCGCGGCACGTCCAGGAGCTGACACGCCTTCGCGGCCTCGCGAGGACCCATCGTGTAGAAGTCGCCGATCGGCAGGAGCGCGAGGTCGGGCTCGTACAGCTCGCCGATGAGCGCCATGTCGGCGAAGACGTTCGTGTCCCCGGCGAAGTAGATGCGGAAGCCGTCCTCGAAGGTCAGGACGTACCCGCACGGGTCGGACGGAAAATTCGCCTCCTTGCCGGCACCCGACGTTCCGGCGGAGTGGACCGCCTGGACCATGCGGAACTCCACGCCCTCGATCTTCTGGCTGCCTCCCTTGTTCATCCCGGAGACTTTCGCGACCCCGTTTGCGCCGCAGTGCAAGGCGAGCTCGAAGATGCCGATGAAAGTCGCGCCGGTCTTTTTCAAGAGCGCGATCCCGTCGTCGCCGAAGTGATCGAAGTGTCCGTGACTGGCGGCGACGACGTCGACCTTCCCCCAGTCGAACCGCTTCGGGAAGGTCGGGTTGTTGCCGATCCACGGGTCGAGCGCGATGCGGACCAATTTTGGAGACTGAATCAGAAACGCCGAGTGCCCGAGCCAGGTGACTTTCCCGCCGAAGTTTTTCTTCCCCACGTTTAGAGCCTTCCCCACGCGACCCGCGGTATCAGAACGGCGACGAACCTCTCGAGACCCGTGCGATCCTCCTCGTCGAAGCGCGCCGGCTCGGGCGCGTCCACGTCGAGGACGCCGCGAAGGGCGCCGTTCTCGAGAATCGGGACCACGATCTCCGAACGCGACGCCGGGTCGCACGCGATGTGTCCCGGGAATCGGCTCACGTCGGGAACGACGAGGGTCGCGCGCCGGGCGGCCGCCGTGCCGCAGACGCCCTTGCCGACGGAGATCCGCACGCACGCCGGCTTGCCCTGGAAGGGGCCGAGCACGAGCTCCTCGCCGCGGAGGAGATAAAAACCGCACCAGTTGATGCGGTCGAGAGACTGCGCGAGAAGGGCCGCCGCGTTGGAAAGGTTCGCGAGAGCGTCCGACTCACCCTCGAGGAGGGATTCGAGGGCGGACTCGAGGTCGCGGTAGCGTTGCGCTCTGGGCAGTGACGGATCGCTCTGAACTTGGGACACGCCCGGATCTTATCCGGAGAAGGATCGGCGGATGAGGCTTCTGATCACCGGGGCCGCGGGAAACCTCGGCTCGCGCCTCGCCCGCTCATTACTCGATTCCCGGCACGAGTTGCGCCTCATGGTTCACCGCCGGCCTTTGCCGTTCGACGTCGGACCTTTTCCTCGGGTGTCGATCACCCGAGCCGACCTCGGAGACGCCGCCAGCTTGTCTGTTTTTGGGACGGCTTCCCCGTTGACGCGAGACTTCGTCCGCATCGGAATGGCGTCTTCGGTGGCTCATTGAGCGGCCAGACCGGCCATCTGCGCGGGCGATCGCTCGCCGTGTACTGCTTCCTCTGCGCGATCTGGGGCTCGACGTGGCTCGTCATCAAGATCGGCCTCCAGTACCTGCCGCCCCTGCGGTTCGCCGGCTTCCGCATGGCGGCCGCGTGCCTGCTTCTCGCACCGTTCGCGTTTCGCCGGGGGGCGGCCCGACCCACGTCGCGCGAGCTCGGGTTCATCGCGCTTGCCGGCTTCCTCCAGATCGGCGTCTCCTACGCATTCGTCTTCGTCGCGGAGCAGTGGATCGAGTCGGGGTTGACCGCGCTTCTCTTCGGGACGTTTCCGATCTGGGTCGGTCTTTTCGCGCACTTCATGCTGCCGAACGAGCCCCTGACCCGCCGCACGATCGGCGCCGCCGCCCTCGGGCTCACCGGCGTCGCTCTCATCCAGGGGCCGGTCGTCCTGCGGGCTTTTCAGTCCGACCCGGGCGCTCTGCTTCGCGGGGGAGGGCTCGTCTTCGGTTCGGCGATCGTCGCCGCCTTTTCGAACATCATCATCAAGAAGCACCTGGGGCGCGTCGATCCGGTTCGCAACGTGTGGGGAGAGACGCTCGTTGGATCGGCCTTCCTGCTCGCGCTGGCGGCCTTGTTCGAGCGGGGCGCGCCGGCTCGCTGGACCCCGGCGGCCTGGGGATCGCTCGCCTACCTGACGGTCTTCGGGACCGCGCTCACCTTCGTCGGGCTCTTCTGGCTGATCAAGCGGGTGCCTGTCTCGATCATCGGCACGATCCCGCTCGTGGACACGTTGATCGCGGTCGTTCTCGGCGGCCTGGTGCTGGGGGAGAAGCTTCCGGTCCGGACGCTGGTCGGGGGAGCGCTGATCCTCGTGGGCGTCTTCCTCGCGACGCGAGGGGGCCGGTCCGAGGCTGCGGCGGGCATTTGACGCGCCGTTTCGGCGGTCATCCTTTGCACATGAAACGCACGAGTCTTGTGCTTCGTGAGGAACTTCTGATCTTGGGAGCGGACGTAGGACAGTTCATCAGGCATTAGACCTTGCGCACGAGTTCCATCGTGTCGAGGGCGCTCGCCTTCATGAACTCCCGGTTCAACCGGGCGATGAAATCGATGCTGATGCCCTTGGGACAGACGGCCTCGCACTCTCCGTGATTCGAGCAGCTCCCGAAGTCGAGCCGCTCCATCTCGTGCACCATCCGCAGGGCGCGCTGCTTTCTCTCCGGCTGGCCCTGCGCGAGGAGGCTCAAGTGGGAGACCCTGGCCGCGGTGAACAGCATCGCCGAGCCGTTCGGGCACGCCGCCACGCACGCGGCGCAGCCGATGCAGGTCGCGGCGTCCATGGCGCGGTCGGAGACTTCTTTGGGGATCAGGATGGAATTGGCCTCGGGCGCGCTGCCCGTCCGCGCCGAGATGAATCCTCCCGCCTGCTGGATCCGGTCGAAGGCGCTCCGATCCACGGCGAGATCCTTGATCACGGAGAACGCGCGCGAGCGGAAGGGCTCCACGACGAGCGTGTCGCCATCCTCGAAATGGCGCAGGAAGAGCTGGCAGACCGTCGTCAGTCTCTGCGGCCCGTGCGCCACGCCGCCGATCAGGAAGCCGCAAGACCCGCAGATGCCCTCGCGGCAATCGCTGTCGAAGGCGATCGGCCGCTCGCCTTCCGAGAGAAGCCGCCCGTTCAAGACGTCGAGCAACTCCAGAAACGACATGTCCGGGCTCGCGTCGTCCACGCGATACGTCTTCAGGCCACCCGGCGCCTGCGGGCCTTCCTGCCGCCAGATCTTCAGGGTCAGCTTCACTTGTAGCTCCGCTGCGTCAGGTGGACGGACTCGAACTCGAGCGGCTCCTTGTGCAGGACGGGCGCGCGCCCGGCTCCCGTGAACTCCCATGCCGCGACGTAGGCGAACCGGGCGTCGTCGCGGAGCGCTTCGCCGTCGGTCGTCTCGTGCTCCTCGCGGAAGTGCGCGCCGCACGACTCGTCCCTCTGGAGCGCGTCGTAGACCATGAGCTCGGCAAACTCCAGGAAATCCGCCACGCGGCCGGCTCTCTCGAGCGACTGGTTGAACCCTTCGCCCTCGTTGGAGACTCGGACGTCCTTCCAGAACTCCTCCCGCAGCGCCGGAATCCGCTCGAGAGCCGCTCGCAGCCCCTTCTCGTTGCGCACCATCCCGCAGGAGTTCCAGAGAAGCTCTCCCAGCTCGCGATGGAAGGACTCGGCGGACCGGCTTCCGCGCGCCGAGAGAAGCCTCAGGATCCGCTCGTGCGCCTCCGCCTGGGCGTCTCGGAACGCCGGGTGGTCTGCCGGCAGCCGGTCCTTCGGCGAGACGCGGGCGAGCGAGTCGCCGATCGTGGCGGGGATGATGAAGTACCCGTCGGCCAGGCCCTGCATGAGCGCGCTCGCTCCAAGCCGGTTCGCCCCGTGGTCGGAGAAGTTCGCCTCGCCCAGGACGTGCAGGCCCGGCAGATTGCTCATGAGGTTGTAGTCCACCCAGAGGCCTCCCATTGCGTAGTGGGGAGCCGGGTAGATGCGCATCGGCTGCCGGTACGGGTCCTCTCCCGTGATCTGGTCGTACATCTCGAAGAGGTTCCCGTAGCGCTCGCGGATGACCTCCTGCCCCAGGCGGCGGATGGCGTCCGCGAAATCCAGGTAGACGCCGCGGCGGCCGGGTCCCACCCCGCGCCCTTCGTCGCAGACGGCCTTGGCGGCCCGGGAGGCGACGTCGCGAGGCACGAGGTTTCCGAAGGTCGGGTACCGGCGCTCCAGAAAATAGTCGCGCTCGGCCGCGGGGATCTCGCCCGGGTGTCGCGGGTCGTTCGCCCGAACGGGAACCCATATGCGGCCGTCGTTGCGCAGGGACTCGCTCATCAGGGTGAGCTTCGACTGGTGGTCGCCCGAAAGGGGAATGCACGTCGGGTGGATCTGTGTGAAGCACGGATTCGCGAAGAACGCTCCGCGACGGTGCGCGCGCCAGATCGCCGTGACGTTGCACCCGATGGCGTTGGTCGAGAGGTTGTAGACGTTGGTGTAGCCGCCCGTGGCCAGGACCACGGCGTCTCCCGAGTGGCACGTCATCTCGCCGCTGACCAGATCGCGCACGACGATCCCACGGGCGCGGCCGTCGGCGACGACCAGATCGAGCATCTCCGAGCGCGGAAACATCCGGACCTGCCCGACGGCCACCTGCAGCGTCAGAGCGCCGTACGCGCCGAGCAGGAGCTGCTGTCCCGTCTGGCCCCGGGCGTAGAAGGTGCGGGACACCTGCGCGCCGCCGAAGGATCGGTTGGCGAGGTACCCGCTGTACTCGCGCGCGAAGGGGACGCCGAGAGCGACGCACTGATCGATGATCGCGTTCGAGATCTCGGCGAGGCGGTACACGTTGGCTTCCCGGGAGCGGAAGTCCCCCCCCTTGATCGTGTCGTGAAAGAGCCGGTACACGCTGTCGCCGTCGTTCTGATAGTTCTTCGCCGCGTTGATCCCGCCCTGCGCGGCGATCGAGTGCGCCCGGCGCGCGCTGTCCTGGAAGCAGAAGCAGAGCACCTCGTACCCGAGCTGTCCGAGCGACGCGGCGGCGGCCGCGCCCGCGAGCCCCGATCCCACGACGATGATCTTGTACTTCCGTTTGTTCGCCGGGTTGACGAGCTTCGTCTCGAAGCGGCGCTGGTCCCACTTCTTCTCGATCGGCCCCGCGGGGACATTGCCGTTCAAGACCATGAGCGCTCCGGCGTCACGAGACGAGGCCCGCCAGGACCGCGACGGGGATGGCGATGTAGCCGAGGGTGATGGCGATCGCCACGACGGGCGCCACCGTCCTGCGAAGCGTCCGGTACCTCGGGCTGCTCCCCCCGAGCGTGTGAATCATGCTCCAGGCGCCGTGGTAGAGGTGCATGCCGAGAAACACGATCGCGAGGATGTAGGCGGCGGTGACCGCCGGCATGCGAAAGGCCAGCACCTCGTTGCGGTAGACATCGGTCGGGCTGTATCCGGGGCCCGTGACCAGGAACGTGAACATCGCCAGGTGGTAGACGACGTACACGAAGATGAGCGGCCCGCTCCAGAGCATGGTGCGCGCCGCATAGCCGGTCTCGATGTTCTTCTTGACCGCGTAGGGAATCGGCCGGGCCCGCTTGCTCGCCCGAGAGACCTGCACCGCCGCGACGATGTGGAGGATCAGGGCCGCCAGCAGCACGACGCGCACCGCCCAGAGAATCTCGCCGGTGCCTTTCAGAAACGCGGAGTAGGCGTTCAACCGCTCGGGCCCGGCGAAGATCTGGAGGTTGCCCAGAAGATGCCCGACGACGAAGAGAAAGAGGATCACGCCGGTTACGGCCATGATCACCTTCTTCCCGACGAGGCTCCGGCAAAAAGCTCTGACACGTCCCATTCAGCGGCCTATCGACGTCGCGTCGGTCTCAAAATGAACAGAGCCGTTGGATTCGGGCCCGCGTTTCACGGCAAGCAGGGTCGGCATTTCCACCCCTTGAAGAATGAGGATCAACAACCGCCATGTTGCGGGAGGGAGGGTTCGCAGGAGGAGGATCATGCCTTGATCATGACGAGGAGCATCTTGAAAGGGGTGGTTGCCTTCACCGCGTGCGGTTGTCCAGCCGGGAGCTTTAGCAGCTGGCCGGCGCTGAGATGGTGGGCCGTGCCGGCAATTGAAATGTCGGCTTCGCCTTCGAGGTTCAGGGCCAGGGCGTCAAACGGTGCGGTGTGCTCGCTCAGGCCCTCACCGGCGTCAAACGCAAAGGCCGTTACCGTGCCCGCCGGCTTTCGCACGAGCGTGCGGCTCACCACGGTGCCGGGCTGGTAGGTGACCAGAGCCGAGGCGAAAACGACGCCTTCAAGTCCCGGAGCGACTGCTTGATCTTGCGACATGGGACCTCCGACTACTGCCGCCATCATGCGGGGCGTATGCGACCGCGCTCGGCTTCCTGCGTCAGCGTCCGAGAATCGCGGCAAGCGGGAACGAGCGCCACGAGCAGCACCGCGGCGGTTGCCAGCCTCGCCAGCTTCTGACAGCTGGAACGGTTCCTCAACTCAGAGCTCGTGAGATCTTCAGCGAGTTCGTCACGTCCGTTTTCGAGCATATCGCGCCGGAATCGTCACGTCGACGGGGCCAGAGCGCGCTCGCGATCGCCTGCTCGCATCTCGCGGATTCGTCAGTGCTTCGCCGCGGGTGAGGAGTCTTCGCGGAATTCCGATGCCCCGGCTGCGCTCTTCCCGTCAGCTCGTCCCGTAGCGACTACGGTTCACGAAGCGCTAAGGCTCGAAGCGCGTGAAGACCGGGAGCCACCCACGGGACATGAAATCCGAAAGCGTGAGAACGAGCAGGATCGCGAGCCAGAAGAGGCCGCCGGCGATGACGACCCGCATCAGGGGGCGGCTGTACTTGAGGTGCATGAAGAAGAGGACGACGAGTGATGCCTTGAAAGATGCAATCGCGAGTGCGACGACGGTGTTCCACGGACCCATATCCACGAAGGAGGCGGCTGCCGTCGTCGCGGTCATCAAGATCAGGATCCCGAAGACCGCAAGGTAGGTTTTCGGAGGAACGATGTGGTCGCCGCCGGATTCTAGAGTCTCCGCTCTCGGCTCTGAAATGGTCAATGGAGGTGCCTCCCGATCAGGTAGAGCAGCGGGAAGAGAAAAATCCACACGATGTCGACGAAGTGCCAGTACAGGCCGGACACCTCGATCGGCGTGTAGTAATCGGGCGAGAAGCGGCCCCGGTATGCCATGACCAGAAGCGTCGTGACGATCCCGATCCCGACGATCATGTGGAGCGCGTGCAGTCCGGTCATGCCGAAGTAGAGCGAAAAGAACATCTCGGCGGCGGGGGCATCGGGGCCCGGATAGTGAAACCCCGGCCCAGGAAGGAGGTGGTGACGGATGTGATCGGCGTACTCGACCGCTTTGATGCCCAGGAAGGCGAAACCGAGCGCGATCGTCGCCACGAGGAAACCGAGAAGCGGCCGCCGGCGGCCCGTCGCGGCGCTGTGGACCGCCATTGCCATGGTGAGGCTGCTGATGATCAGGACGGCGGTATTGACCGCTCCCAGCACG
>Ga0210377_10004064_pt1 | contig 12370 bp, 11 predicted proteins | sample PLM4_65_b1redo_FD_155480 | JGI IMG/M metagenome (GOLD analysis project Ga0210377, IMG submission 155480) | Groundwater sediment microbial communities from an aquifer in East River, Colorado, USA - PLM4_65_b1 redo | ecosystem: Environmental > Terrestrial > Soil > Riparian zone | place: USA: East... | reverse complement strand
CACGCCCGCCGGCGGTTCCTCGAAGCAGCTTCTGCTTGTCACCGAAAACGGCCGCGCCCGCCTGCGTCCGCTGCTGGCGCGCGAAGCCGCGCGTCTGATGGGCTGCGACGAGAGCTACAAGCTGCCGGACAGGGAAACCGCCGCGCTAAAGGTGCTGGGCGATGGCGTCTCTGTCCCGGTGGTTCGCTGGCTCGGCCAGCACCTCCTCGCCCCGCTGGCCTCCAGCCACGACGCGCGAAAAGCGGCGGCCTGACCCTCTGGCATCCGGGCCGGGACGATCCTAACTTGATAGGGCCGAAGGGGATCGGGCCATGGACGAAAAGCTCTTCGAGAAGTGGAAACAGTCTCGCCGGCGCAACAAACGCCGGGGCGCAATGCCAGTCACGGCGACCGTGCTCGCCCTGTTCTCGTTCGCTGTCATCGCAGCCTGCACCTTCGGCATTGGCATCGCGATGTCCCCGGCCCGCGTCATCGAAACCGTCGAAGGCCTCGCCATCGAGGAGCACGTCCCGTTCGAGAATGAAGGGGATTTCGAGGACGTCTCAATGCACATCGTCGAAGTCCGCCTGCCGGACGGCGATATAACCGGCGTCATGCTCCCTAAGGGCGAAACCTTCCGCCCCGGCGCGCCCATAAAGATCGAGCACTTCCGCAGGGCGTTCGGGCCGGTAAAAATCGACTGGCACAAATTCGCCGGCTACGCCGACGCCGCGAAGTAGGCATTCAAACCATCGCTATGGGGAGCGGCGCTTGACCAACCGCAAACAGGAAATCGATAGAGCGTGGCGCAAGGCCCAACGAACTGCGACGATCGAAATTCGGTATCGCTGTGGTGCTTGCGGTCGTTCTGTTGATCGTCGGCTTTTTCATCTTCGGTGCAGCGCAGCGTCGCTTTCGCGAAAACGTTCTGGGCTACGGGGTTACCGATTTCTCCCAGCCATCAGACAGCGGCCCGGAGACTCGACGCGTAACGGTTCGGCTCGAAGATGGTCGCACAGTGGCGTTCAGATTCCCCAAGAGCGAGGTGTTCCGCAAAGACGTAGCTATGAAAGTCGCGGTCTATGAACGGACTTGGGGGCCGATGCGGTTCGAGTTTCACAGGTTCGCTGGCTATGCCGAAGCTGCCGACCAATGACCACTACTTCTTCTTGGCCTTCTTGGCGGCCTTCTTCTTGGCGACAGGCTTCTTCGCGGCGGCCTTCTTGGCCTTCTTCTTCGCGACCTTCTTCTTGTCCATCATCAGCTCGGCCTTGCTGTCCCGCTGGACATCCAGGCCGTGGGCGCGTTCGAAAGTCTGGATGTCCTTGAACTGTCCTTCGGCGTCGCGCACGGCGTACAGTTTCTTGCCGCCGGTGCTGCGGTGGGTGGTGCGTGCCATGACGTTTCCTCTGACTACAGAATCTCTGCGCAAACTCTTACGCGCGATGACTTGAGATACAATCTCTGATGCCCGACGTCTTTTCTCCCGACCAGCGCTCCGCCGTCATGCGCGCGGTGAAGTCGAGCAACACGACGCCCGAGATCGCCGTGCGCCGCGCGGCCCACGCACTCGGGCTTCGCTTCCGCCTCAACCGCGCCGACCTGCCCGGAAAACCCGATCTCGTGTTTCCCGCGAAACGAACCGCGCTCTTCGTGCACGGCTGTTTCTGGCACGGCCACAAATGCCCTCGCGGCAACCGGATGCCGGCAACCAACCGCGCCTACTGGGGCGCCAAGATCGGCCGCAACATGGCGCGCGACCAGGCGAGCCTTGCGGCGCTGAAAAAGCTGGGCTGGAAGCCGGCCGTGATATGGGAGTGCGAAACGCGCGATCCGGCCGCACTCGCGAAACTGATCGCCCGCCGGATGGGCCCAACCGCAGCACGAAAGAGATGAACTTGACCAGGGTTCCAGCCGCTTACATTCTCCGGCCCCGCCCTTCGCAGGAAACGCTGTGATGCTTCATTCTTCGACGCAGAAACTCATCCATAAGCTCTGCGATCTTACCGCCTCCGGCGCCATCGCATGGAAGGAGGACGAGCGCGGCCGCGTGGTCTTCGAGACCGAGGGCTATCTTGTCGAGGTCGAAGCCGATCCGGCCGGCGTGCGCCTGCTTCACACCGATGGCCGCGAACTGGACTACACCAGCGAAGCCGACCTCGCCGCTACGCCCTGGCCGGATGGAAACGGAAACTACGCCACACGCGTCGCCGACATGGCGAGGCGCGCCAACCGGATCGCCCGGGGCGCCGAACAGGCGATCTCGAAAATCCTCTCCTCGCTCTCGGCCCCGCCACAGACAGCCATCGAGCCGGAGCCGTTCCCCGCAGCCGTGGAATTCGAGACCCGGGAAGATCGCAGGCCACCTGAAGCCGAACCGCCGCCGGCGTCCCATTCGGTCGCCGACGCGCCGCCGGACTCCACGATCCATCCTCCTCACGCCGAAACGGCGATCGCAGCTGTGCTCGCCGTTGCGCCGCTGGTGGCAGAGAGCGTCTCCGAGCCCGCCATCGAATCCGCGCCCGTCGAACCCGAAGCGGAGAAAACAGTCGCAGCCGCCGAGGAAGAGCTTCCGCTGGAAGAAGCGCCGCTATCCGAGCCGGCCGCAATAGCTGAAACTCCGGCGCCTGTCGCCAAGACGCCTGCTCCCGAGCCCAAAATCGCAGCAACTGCCGCGACCCGCCTCTTCGCGGCGACATCCTTCGAACCTGAACGGCCAAAGCCGGTTCAGCCGCGCAGCCTGTTCGGTGAAACGCCATCGTTCGCGCGCCCGGCCATTCGGAAACCGGCGCCTCCACCCGAGCCGGTGGCCAAAGTCACGTCGACAGGGCTGTTCATCACGGGCTTCAGCGCCACGACCCGCCAGACCGTCCGTGGCGAGCCGCCGCCAGCGCGGCCCGAGCCTGCTCCTCAGCCAGCTCCCGCGCCGGTCGCCCTGGCGCCCGAGCCTGTGCGCAAACCGCAACGCGAGACCGCCGCGGCCTCGGGCGCCGACATCTACAAGCCGTGGTCCTGATCGGAATCTAGAATTTGCACTTCGCCGTCAGCAGGCGGCCAAGCACCTTGTCGTTCGCTTTGACCTCTTCCGCATCCGGGCATTTGGCGGCGTCCGAAACGCCGGCGCGCAGGAACCGCATCTTCGACATCCAGCTCTTGGCGTCGCGCGGCTCGATCGGATCGAGGTAGGCGATTTCCCGGCCATCGGGTTCGACCGCACATTCGTAGAGCGTGCCATCCTTGGCGCGGAGGCCGACACCGGTCCGTCCGCCCTCCCTGGGATAGACAGCGGTGACGAGCGCAGGTTCGCCCAGCTTGCCGAGGCAAGCGTCGATCAGCGCAACCGATTCCGCCACGGTGGAAGCTTCGGGCGACGTCCCCGACGACTGGCCGCTGAAAGCGCAGCCGTCGAAGTCCGTGCCGTCGAAGGCCACCACGGCGGACGCCTCGCCATGGCCGCCTTCATCCGTCTCGCAAGCCTCGCGCTTGATCGAGATCTTCAGCGGCGACGTATCGAAAACGTCCGATCCGTTGGCCTTGGCAGGCTGAACCATCGGCGCTTCGATCTCGGGCAGGCCCGAGCGCTTGAACACGAACCAGCCATCGATGATGTCGAGCCGCCAGGACGGCTCCTCGCCGCCGGCATAGAAAGGCGGCGGCAACTGCCATCCCGAAGTGTCCAGCGCGGCGGACGCCGACGCCGTCTGGGCGCCCGCGTCCGGACTGCGGGTCGCAGCGCCAGGAGTTGCAGGACCAGAATTGGCGACTGTGACGCCTGCGGGGCTTGCGGCGCTGTCAGCTTCCTGCTTGCCGCCGCATGCACCGAGGGCAAAAGCAGCAAAGGCCGCAACCGCAGCCATCCTCGCCCCCACAGCGCCTCCGACGGCGGACCTCAGCATCCCTTCAAATCCCCGCTCAATCGGCGTGAAATCATGTGACAGATCGACGAAATAGACTCGCAGACTAGCACTTCCTTGACGCGAGAGGAGCCCTTGCCGGGGGTGGACCTGCTCCGGCGCCTAGGACTTATGCTGTTGATTTGCAGCATGTTTCGCCGCGCAGGTTTTTCGGGCTTCGTGATCAGGCGATTACAAGTCGGTATTCGCGGCGCTCGAGCCGCACCGGCAGCTGAAGATTCGCAAGGCCCGCGCCGCCGACGGATTCCAGAAGCCTGTCGGCGCCCGCGCGGTCGCCGCCGGTCAGCGAACGATAGTAGTCCTGCACGCGCTGGAGCCGCCAAAGCGAGAACGACATGATGTTCCGCTCGCCTCTCCTGCCGCCGATCGTGAACTCGTGAACCCCAAGCGAGCGTTTGATCCGGGCGCCTTTCGGCTGGGCGCTGGACCATTCGCGCAGGGCCTCGGCGCTGTGGATCAAGACCGGAAGCTGCTCCGTCATCTGCCGCTTCAGTATTGGAAGTATTGTCGGCGGGATCTCGTCATTGGGCAGAAGCTCGCCCGTCCCGCCCTTTGCCTCCAGCATCCGCCCAATCCAGTCGACGACGCCGGGGGCCAGTCTTCGCATCTGTTCGCCGGATGCCGGATCGCGATAGAGCGGGCCGTAGAGCGGGCCAAACAAGGCAAAATCGCCAAGACTGGGCCGCCCGCCCAGGACAAAGGGCATTCGTCTCAAATGCGCGGAGTAGTCGGCCAGAAAGCCCTCATAGTGCGCTTCTATTCCCGAGACGGTCTCCTCGCTCACCCCTATTCTTGGGATCGAGTCCTTCACCGGCGCGGCAATGACCTGCCCAATCCTTATCTGTTCATCGCGCGCAGCGTTGGGCGAGGCGATCCTGCCGAATTCCTCGATGATCCAGGCTTCGTTGTAACTCCAGCGGTAGTGCATGGCCGGAATGACCAGCCACTCGTCGGCGTATAGCTCCAGGAGGAGCGACACGAGTTTCTGGACCGGACCCTTCGGATAGGCCGACGGCCCGGGCTCGGCCCGTTCGATGTAGTCGATTATGTCCGCAGTATCCTGGACCGCCTGATTGTCCGGCGTCAGGAGCACGGGAACGATTGCGAAGCCGAGCTTCGGTTCGATGATGTCGCGATACACCTCGGGCGTCGCAGTCTTCTCTGCGAAGCTGACGCCTTTCCAGCGAAGGTAGGAGCGAGCCTTGCCAGTGAACTGACTAGCCTCGGTACCGATGAGAACGTATCCCATCTACTTGCCCGCAACGGGGCGGCCGCTCCCCCCGGAACCCCAGCCGCAATTTGATTAACTGTGCCCCAAAAGACGCACTGTGGATATGACCGGCCCCGTGAAATTTCTGTTGCTCCACAGCTACCGCGACGGAACGGGATTTGCGGCAACCTTTTGATTTACGATGATTTGCAACCGTTCTCGGCGCGACACGTTTTAGGCTTTATCGTCGTCGATGCAGTCGCCGCGAATGGTGGTCTGCGCCGATTCGATTTTTCAGGGAGATTTGGATGACCCGTGCACTGGCTTTCATGGCATCACTAACGGTGCTTTCCGCCTGCGCCACCGATCCCGTTACTGGACAAGCGATTTATGGAAACACGGCTCGCGGCGCAGGGATAGGCGCGCTTGCGGGCGCGGTAGGCGGAGCGCTCGCTGGCGGCGATGACAAGCGCAACATTCTGGTTGGCGCGGCGGTTGGCGCGCTCGCTGGCGGGGCCATTGGCCGCTACATGGATGGCCAGGAAGAAGACATGCGCCGCGCTGTCGCCAACTCCGGCATTGGCCTTCAGCGCCAGGGCGACAACATCGTGCTCGTGATGCCGTCGGACGTCACCTTCTCGAAAGGATCGGCGCAACTCGACCCGGCGTTCACTTCGGTTCTCGACAAGATGGCGCAGTCCCTGAATCTCTATCCCAAGACCACGATCGACATTGTGGGCCACGCCTCCACCGAGGGCGACGCGCAGGCGAACATGGACCTGTCTTACCGGCGCGCAGAAGCCGTGCGCATGTATCTGCAGGGCCGGAGCGTGTTGGCGCAGCGCATGGCGACAGGCGGAATGGGCGAGAACCAGCCGCTCGTCTTCCCGGACGATACGGAAGCCAAGCGGTCGCAGAACCGCCGCGTGCAGGTCACGCTGCGGCCGGTGACCGCATAACCGCTGCGTTCGGTAGACGGAAAGGGCGCCCCATCGGGCGCCCTTTTCATTTCGCCGCTACGGCTTGATCAGCCGGTCGAACTGTTCCTGCAGCACGCCGTTCACTGGCGCGGCCATCTTGTCGAGGCCCGAAAGCGATGAGCCGGCGACATTCATGTCGAGTGTCACCGCCGTCTTGCCCGGCGCCGAACCGTCAGCGAGCGTCAGCGTCAGCACCCCGCTTACGCCAAGGCCTTGGAGCGGGCCCAGAGCGGTCGCGAACCGCACCGCCTGGTTCGGCTGGATGTAGATGACGCGGCCGTGCTCGACCTCCCCGCCTTCCCAGATCTCGCACCAGCAACCGCCGGCCACCGCATCGACCGTCATCGACGAGGCCTTGCCGGAATAGGTGTGCGCATCCGACCACCACGATCCGATCTTGATCAGCCGCGCCCAGGCCGCCTCGCGGCCGAGCGCCACTTCGCCCTTGATCTGGATGACCATTCCGTCCGGCGCCGAGGCCTTCACCTCGGAATGGGCGGCGCCGGAAATCGCAATTGCCGCGACCAGCGCCGCGAGCGCTCGCATGCTCATGTGTACTCCCCACGACTAAGCCATTCACGTTTGCTCGGGTGATACCGGCCAGTCAACAATCTGCAGCGCCGAATTTCGCTGAGCCTGATGCCGGGGGTTTCCTCTTGCCGGGCTTCAGATACGCTCGGGGCTGCAACGGCCTCATGGAGGGGGGAGTCTGATGCCGAACCTTACCCGCATTGCTTGCGCCCGCATCGCGATGGTCTGTGCGGCCGTGCTCGCTGCAGCGGCGGCCGCCCTGCCCGCTGACGCCAAGCCGCCCATGGAAGCCTTTGGCGATATGCCTGAGATCCGCGCGGTCGAGCTGTCGCCCGACGGCCAGAAGGTCGCATTTCTACAGCGCGTGAATGGCAAGGACGTGCTGGTCATCCACGATTTTGCGACCAAGACCAGCAAGGGGCTCGCCACAGTCACTGAGATACGGGCGCGCGATGTCCAGTTCGTCGGCGACAACTATGTCGTGCTGATCGCCTCAACGGCCACCCGCACCTTTGGATACCGCGGCAAGTACGAGTTTTCCGCCGCCTTCGCCTTCAACCTTACAACCGGCAAGAACGTACAACTGCTCAAGGGAACCGAAGGCATCCACCCCGCGCAGTCGGGCCTCGGCCGGATCGTGGGCGTCGAACCCGGTGGCAAGTTCGTCTACATGCCTGCCTTCATGGGCAATAGTTCCTCGAGCGCATCGCTCGATCTTCTCAAGGTCAATCTCGAAACCGGGCGCGGCAGCCCCGTCGGCGGCACGGAAGGCGTCAACGCCACGACCGACTGGATCATGGACGCAGGCGGCAAGGTGTTGGCGCGCGAGGACTTCAGCGAGAAACGCCAATCGCACGAAATCCGCGCCTATGAGGGCGACAGCAAGTGGCGCCGGATCCACATCGAAGAAACCAAGTTGCCCACCACCAACCTTGTCGGCGCCACGTCCGACGGCAAGTCCCTTGTCACGGTTGCGGCGCGCGATTCCGAATTCATGTCGCTCTACAACATGGCGCTCAGCGATGGCGCGATCACCGGCCCGGTGCTGCAGCGCGAAGACGCCGAGATCGAAAGCGTGGTGAGCGACAACAGCCGGGTGATTTACGGCGTGCGCTATTCGGGAATGTTCCCGAGCTACGACATGTTCGATGCTGCGATCGAGGCCGACATCAAGACAGTGCAGGCAGCCTTGCCAGCCTCAGCGGTCTACCTCGACTCCTGGTCGGAAGACTGGTCGAAAATGCTGTTTTTCGTCGAGGGCGGAACGCACGCAGAGCGCTACGTGATTTTCGACCGCGCCACCAAGAAGCTCGCAAACATCGTGAACTCGCGCTCGCAGATAAAGCCCGAAGATGTCGGCGAAGTTAGCACAGTCGAATACAAGGCGCGCGACGGCCTCAAGATACCTGGCCTCATCACCTGGCCAGCCGGCGTCGCGCCGGAGAACCGCAAGAACCTGCCGCTCATCGTACTGCCCCATGGCGGACCGGAGGCGTACGATTCCGTTGGCTTCGACTGGATTGCGCAGTTCCTCGCCAACGAAGGCTATGCCGTGCTGCAGCCCAACTTCCGCGGCTCCGCGGGATTCGGCGGCGTCTTCCGCAATGCGGGGCGCGGCGAGTGGGGCCGCAAGATGCAGGACGACATCACCGACGGCGTCAATGCGGTGGTGAAGATGGGCTGGGCCGACCCGCAGCGCATATGCATCGTCGGCTGGAGCTATGGCGGCTATGCCGCGCTGGCCGGCGGCGCGCTCACGCCAGATCTTTACAAATGCGTGGTGTCGGTGGCGGGCGTCTCGAATCTTCGTGAAATGCTGACCTGGGAAAGGCGGCGCTATGGCCCGCAAAGCCGCACCGTCACCTACTGGGAGGAACTGATCGGCGACCCCAGCAAGGAGCGCGAAGCGATCGACGCCGTGTCCCCCGCCCGCCTCGCCGACAAGTTCAAGGCGCCGGTCATGCTGATCCACGGCATCGACGACACCACTGTCGACGTGCGCCAGAGCGACATGATGAATGACGCACTGAAAGCCGCGAAGAAGAACGTCAGATACATCCGCATCGGCGGCGACGACCACGGGCTCGTCGATACCGACAGTCGCAAATCGGCGCTTCAGTCAGTGGCGGAATTCATCGCCGCCAATATCGGCAAGCCTGGCTGAGCCAGGCTCAGGCGGCCGCTTTCTCGCCCTTTGGCGGGAAGCGCGAGTAGAAGGTCTGGCTCTTGGCCGCCATGTCGCGCAGCAGCGCGTTGGGGCGGTAGCGCTCACCATAGGTCTCGGCCAGGCGGTCGCACTCCTCAACGAACTTCTTGACCCCGACCTTGAGGTCCATGAACGAGCAGACGCCGCCCGAATAGGGCGCGAAGCCCCAGGCGAGGATCGAGCCGATGTCGGCGTCACGCGCGTCGGTGATGACGCCTTCCTCGAAACAGCGGGCGACTTCCACGCACTGCCGGTAAAGAAACCGCTTCGTCAGCTCGACCTTCAATTCGGGCGGGCACTCCTTGGTCTTCACCTCGATCTTCTTGCCGATATCCGGATAGAGCCGCGATGGCTTGCCCTGGTCGTTGTAGTCGTAGAAGCCCTTGCCGGCCTTGCGGCCAACGCGGTTCTGGCTCTCGACAATCCACGCGACCACATCGCCGACCGGGTTCTGCTCATACGACTTGCCGGCGACCTTGGCGGACTCGCGTCCGATCTTCAGCATCGTGTCGATGCCGACGGAGTCCGAGACTTCCAGCGGGCCCATCGGCATTCCGGCCATGCGCCCGATATTTTCGATGATCGCGGGCGCAATGCCCTCGGCCAGCATGGTCAGGCCTTCTTCCGGATAGGTGCCGAACACCCGGCTTGTGTAGAAGCCGCGGAAATCGTTCACCGCGATCGGCGTCTTCTTGATCTTGAGGACGTAGTCCATCGTCTTGGCGAGGGTCTCCTGCGAGGTCTCCTTGCCGGTAATGATCTCGACCAGGCCCATGCGCTCGACCGGCGAGAAGAAGTGGATGCCGATGAAGTTGGCGGGGCGTAAGGACGCCTTGGCAAGGCCGGTGATCGGCAGCGTCGACGTGTTGGTGCCCATCACCGCCGTTGCGCCAAGGTGCGCCTCTACTTTTCTCGTGACGTCCGCCTTGATCTCGGGGTTTTCGAACACAGCCTCGACGACGATGTCGGCGCCATCGCACAGCGAATAGTCGGTCGACGGCTTGATCAGGGCGAGCAGGGCTTCGCCCTTCTCCTTGGTGGTCTTGCCGCGCGAGACGTCCTTCTCGACGATCTTGCGCGAATAGTCCTTGCCCTTCTCGGCCGCTTCCTGGCTCACGTCGAGCAGGATGGTCTCGATGCCGGCCTTGGCCTGAACATAGGCGATGCCCGCGCCCATCAGGCCGGCGCCGATAACAACGGCCTTCTTGATGTCATATTGCGGATATCCGGCGGGACGCGATGCGCCCTTGCCGAGTTCCTGCATGGAAAGGAACAGCGAGCGGATCATGCCCTTGGCTTCGGGCGTCATCATCGTCTTGACGAAGTAGCGGCTCTCGATGCGCAGCGCCGCGTCGATCGGCACGATCAAGCCTTCGTAGACGGCCGAAAGAATGTGCTTCTGCGCCGGGTAATTGCCCCAGGTCTGTTTGGCCAGCATGGCCGAGCCGAACGTGAACACCGTGCCGCCGCCTGGCGTGTTCGCATTGCCGCCCGGAATCTTGAATTTGGCCTCGTCCCACGGCGCCTTCGCCTTCGGGTTCGCCTTCACCCAGTCCTTGGCGCGGCTGACCAGTTGGGCGGTCGGCGCAAGGTCATGAATGACGCCGAGGCTCTTGGCCTGGTCCGCCGTCATGCTCTCGCCCTGCAGCAGGAACGGCGCCGCGGCCTGGGCGCCAATGAGCCGCGGCAGGCGCTGCGTGCCGCCGCCGCCGGGCATCAGGCCGACCTTGGCTTCGGGCAAGCCGAGCTGGAGCTTGGGATTGTCATTCGCCGCGATGCGATAGTGGCAGGCCAAAGCGATCTCGAGACCGCCGCCAAGTGCAAGACCGTTGATGGCGCACGCGACCGGCTTTCCGCACGTCTCGAGGTTGCGCAGGATCTTGTTCATCTGGAACGAGCGCTCGAAGGCCGCTTTGAGCCCCGCTTCGGGATCGCCACCACGTGAAGCGCCGCCGCCGCTGCCGCCGCCGAGTTCGCCGAGGTCGGCGCCGGCGCAGAAGCCGCTCGTCTTGCCGCTGGTGATCACCAGGCCCTTGATCGCGGCGTTCGACCCTACCTCGTCGGCGATCGCGGCCAGATCCTGCATCGCCTTGGCGGTGATCGTGTTCATCGACCTGCCGGGCACATCGAATGTTGCGATCGCAATGCCGTCTGTATCGATGTCGAGGGTGAAGGTTTCGAGTTTCATGTCACTTGCCTTTCGGCGGCTTGCTGCCGCCCTTCTTAATTTCGTCAGTCGCAAATACGGCTAGCACCGCGCCCATCACCAGCGCGACTGGAACCGATACCGAAAGCGCCGCGCCAAGATCCCTGAAAGCCGTGCTGAGCGTCAGCGTGAGACCGACACCGACAAGTGCGGACACGAGGATGGCGCTGAGCTTGGCCTCCGACATCGCGCTACATGCGCTCGATGACGGTCGCCGTGCCCATGCCGGCGCCGACGCAAAGCGTGACCAGCGCGGTTTCCTTGTTCGTGCGCTCGAGTTCGTCGAGCACCGTGCCGAGGATCATGCCGCCGGTCGCGCCCAGCGGATGGCCCATGGCGATGGCGCCGCCGTTCACGTTCATCTTCTCGTGCGGGATATCCAGCGCCTGCATCATGCGCAGGACGACCGAAGCGAAAGCCTCGTTGAGCTCGTAGAGGTCGATGTCATCGACTTCCATGCCAAGCTTCCTGAGCAGCTTCTGGGTCACCAGCGCCGGGCCGGTCAGCATGATCGAGGGTTCCGAGCCGATCGAGGCGAAGCCCTTGATGCGGGCGCGCGGCTTGAGGCCCAGCGCCTCGCCGGTCTCCTTGTTGCCGATCAGCACGGCGGAGGCGCCATCGACGATACCGGAGGAGTTGCCGGCGTGATGTACGTGGTTGATCCTCTCGACTTCCGGATAGCGCTGTTTGACGACGTCATCGAACGCCATCTGGCCCATCTGCTCGAATGACGGGTTGAGCGCCGCCAGAGTCTGCATGGTGGTGTCGCCGCGGATCGCCTCATCATGAGCGAGGATGGTGACGCCGAGCTGGTCCTTCACCGGGATCACCGACTTGGAGAAGCGCCCTTCCTTCCACGAGCGCGCCGCGCGCTTCTGGCTCTCGACCGCGAAGGCGTCGACATCGTCGCGCGAGAAGCCGTACTTGGTTGCAATGAGATCGGCGCCGATGCCCTGAGGCGCGAAGTAGGATTTCATGGCGATCTCGGGGTTGGTCGCCCAAGCGCCGCCGTTCGATCCCATCGGCACGCGCGACATGCTCTCGACGCCGCCGCCGATCGCCATGTCGGCCTCGCCCGTCATGACCTTTGCCGCCGCGATGTTGCAGGCTTCGAGACCCGACGCGCAGAAACGGTCGACCTGCACGCCAGCGGTTGTCTCGGAATAGTCGGCATTCAGCACGGCGATGCGCGCGATGTCTGAACCCTGCTCTCCGACCGGCGAGACGCAGCCGAGGATCACATCGTCGACCTTCGAGGTGTCGAGGTTGTTGCGGTCCTTGATCGCCTTCAGCGCCTGGGTGGCGAGCTGCAGGGCGGTGATTTCGTGCAGCGTGCCGGTGTTC
>Ga0210377_10004063_pt1 | contig 12371 bp, 12 predicted proteins | sample PLM4_65_b1redo_FD_155480 | JGI IMG/M metagenome (GOLD analysis project Ga0210377, IMG submission 155480) | Groundwater sediment microbial communities from an aquifer in East River, Colorado, USA - PLM4_65_b1 redo | ecosystem: Environmental > Terrestrial > Soil > Riparian zone | place: USA: East... | reverse complement strand
CCCAGCACGCCGCCCTTGGCATTGATCTCCTCCATCGCCAGAGTGGCGCCTTTCTTCATGTACTCGCCATAACCCCCCAGCGGGCCAGACATGATCCCTTGGCCGCCGATCTTGATGGGATCCTTGACCTTCGCGGCATGGACGATCGCGGGGAAGCCGATCTCCTTCCCCAACACGATCCCTGCAGCTCCCGCAACGCTGGCTTTAAGGAAGTCCCGGCGGTCCATCCTGTGTGTGTCGCTCATCGCGCTCCTCCTCCCTTCCAAACAGTCCGTTCAGTCACCGACCACTACGGGACAATGACGCAACACCTCATTGCACCTCTTGCCCCGAAGACACGGCCTCTTATACCCCAGCCGTGGCGGCATTGTCAAACCTTTCGCGACCAGTGGTGTAGGATTATAGCGGTTCCTTGCGCATGACGATCGCATCTTCCTCGGGATGGTCGTAGTAATTGCGGCGGCGGCCGATGAGCTTGAAGCCGTACCGGTGATACAGGGCTGTCGCAGCCTCGTTCGAGGCCCTGACCTCCAGATAGCCGACGGTCGCCCCTCTAGCTTTCGCCCGCCGGAGGATCTCCTCAAGGAGTTGAGAGGCGATGCCGCGCCGTCGGTAGGCTGGATGGACCGCGATATTGTTGATGTGGAGCTCGCCGGCAACGATCCAGGCGCAGAGGAAGCCGGCGATAGGGGGCCCTGCTCCTGCGTCGGCTCTCGCCACGAGGGGGTCGGCGATCCCCTCTGACGAAAGCTCGTGCAAAAACATCTCCTCGGTCCACGGTTCGGAGAATGAAAGGCTTTCAATGACCAGGACCTCCGGCAGGTCCTCCTTCCGCATCGAGTCGATGGTGACGGCAAGTTCGGCCTCGCTCATCGGCACTACGAACCTGACTGGATGAATGTGCTGAGGCGTTTCAGCTCCGCCTCGGAGGGCCGCAGATAGCGAGGGGCCAGTTCCGAGATCTCGTCCCGCTGCCCCTGTAGGAGGCGACGGCGACCAAGTTCTGCCACGGCCGCGGCGCTTCCTCCTCGGCGGGCGAAGGGGGCAAGCACCGCCAGCTCATTCAGGCGGGCTTTCAACAGGTCTCCATAGACCCCTAACCCGTCGCCCAAGAACACGGTTCGCTCCTGGATTCGGCTCACCAGGCTGTCGGGCGAACGAGCTGCGTCCTCGCTGAGCCGGATCAGCCGGTCCCCCTCGTGGCGGAACAGGGCACAGTAGATCTCGCCTTTGCGGGCGTCAAGAATGGGACAAATGGGGTAGGCGCAGAAGGGAAGCGTCCACGCCATCGCTTCAAGGGTTGACACGCCGACAAGCGGCTTGCCGGTGGCGACCGCCAGGCCTTTGGCTGTGCTGAGGCCGATCCGCAGGCCGGTGAAGGAGCCAGGACCAACGGCCACGGCCAACCCATCGACCTGGCCCAGGGTGATTCCAGCATCCTGCAAGGCTCGATCGATCAACGGCAGGAGCCGCTCGGTGTGCGTCGCCTTCACATTCAGCGTGTATTCCGAGACGAGCCCCTGCTCTGATAGCAGGGCCACGCCTCCCTGCATCGTCGAGGTGTCAATCCCCATCACCAGCATGGCAGCTAGACCACCCCCTCATCCTAGCCTTCTCCCCTGAGGGGAGAAGGTAAAGTTGAGGAGATTGTCGGCCCACCCGCGCGCACCCGAGAGAGCAGGATGAGACCGATGACGAAAAACGATCCGACGGCGAGGACGGCCGCCCGCTGGTTGCCACCCGTCGCGTGCGAGACCGCGCCAAACAACAGCGGACCGAATATGGACGCTGTCTTCCCGCAGAGGACATAGCAGCCGAAGAACTCCCCTTCCCGACCCCTTGGAATCAACGTGGCCATGAACGTCCGGCTCGCAGCCTGGATGGCGCCAAGCCCGGTGCCGGCCACGACGGCGACGACGTAAAATTGACCCTGCGTTCGCACCCCATACGCCGCAATCACCACGGCGATCCAGAGGGCCAGCGTATAGAGCACGACAACCTTGGGGCCTAGGCGATCGGTGGGCTTCCCCCAGAGGAAGGCCCCGACGAGCGCCGTCACCTGCACCAGGATGTACAGACCGATGAGTTGTCCCATCCCGAAGCCGAGGGTCTTGGCCGCGAAGATCGAGGAAAAGAATATCACCGTATTCACGCCGTCCTCATACAGGAGATACGCCCCGAGGAACCGACGCATCTCTCGAAGCGTAAAAATCTCTTTCACGGTCCGCGCTGTGCCGACGAGACCTTCCCGTATCGCCTGTGCCACCCCCATGCGGCTTGGACGATCTTCGGGAAGGACAAGGAAGGACGGAACGGCACACACCCCGAAGAGTGCCGCGGAGGAGAGGAAGCAAGCGGCAAGGGCGTTCGCCCTTGCGAATGGGAGCGCCACCATCAGGGCGACGATCGATCCGGCGTAGCCAACCGCAAAGCCGTAGGCTGACACTCGCCCCTGCCACTCGCGAGGCGCGATGTCAGGAAGGTAAGAGTTGTAGAAGACCATCGCCCCCTCAAATCCCACTATTCCGATGACGCCCAGGATAAATCCCCGAAGAGCCATCCCAGGCTGAACGGTGGCCATCAGTGCGGAAGCCCCCACGCTTACGTAGGTGGTGGCGAAGAAGAGACGCTTCCGGACCCCGGCATGGTCAGCGATGGCTCCCAGGACGGGGGAGGTGAGCGCGACAATGACCATGGACATGGAGACGAGTCGTCCCCACCAGAGATCGCCATCTCCCCGGGCGTTACCGACAACCGACTGGGCGTAGTAGGCGGGGTAGATTGTGGCGGCGATGACGGCGGCGAATGCGGAGTTCGCGAAATCGTAGAGGGTCCAGGCCAGCACCTGACGGCGATTCATTACCGTCGCGCGGCCGAGGTTGAGTCCCGTGAAGGTCGGCCGAACAGCCCCCTCGTCGGCCATACATCAAAGAGCCCCTCACCCTGCACCTCGCACCTCGCACCTCGCACCCGGTACCTCGCACCGCGCATCGTGTCCCTACATCATCGGCCCCGGATAGATTCTCGGCACCTCAACGACCTCGCAATTGACCGAGACCACCCCCTCCACCCGCTTGGCCACGGCCGCCGCCGCCTCCATCGTCGCCGGACTGAAGACCACTCCCTTCAGTGTCACGATGCCGGAACTCGCGGACACCTCGACATGCAGGTTGCCCACCGCCGGGTCGGCTGCGAGGGCCGCTTCAACCTCGCAAGCCAGGCTCAGGTCTCGGATCTTCTGAAGCGACGCCTCGGTTAGCTGATAGAGGGGCATCCGTGCTGCGTAGACAATCAGGTCTGCCGCCGCCTCCAGTGACCCTCGACCCGTATTCACAACCAGATCGTAATGCTCGGGCCGCGCCCAGTCCACGCCGAAAAAATACTCGCTTCGCGTCGCCTGCTCCTTGTCGTGCGCTTTGACCCGCAAGGTGGCAGTGCGATGGTCGAGGTCTTCCCGCGCCATGATCCGCTCCACCCGCACCTCCAGCGGTGCCACGATGCGGACCTTGAGGGCATGATCGATCTCCTTCAGGAGCAACGGCGAGCCACGACCGGCGATGACAACCCGCCCGTCCCTGGCGAAGGACAGCAAGGCTGATTCGATGAAGATGCGGTATCGCCGCTTGTCTTCGTCGAACTTCTCCCAGAAGGACAGCGTTCGCTCGTCCACCTGCGCCAGCGTCTCTTCCTTGACCGCATATTTCTCAGCGGCCTGCAGGAGCACCTCCCGCTCGATAAGCCGATAGCCAAGCGCTCCGGCCACGCGCTTCCCGATCTCGCGCGCCTCGCTGCCCAACTCCATTGAGATGGCGACGATATTCACCGCCCCTCCCCCTGCGGTTACGGCAGAGCTACCTCTTCGACCGAACCGCCACGTACAAGACCGAGTCGCCTCGCTTGATCAGGAAGAGATCGATGTCTCCCTTTCTCGATTCGCCGAGCAAGCGGCGGTACTCTTCGATGGACGATACCGGCTGCTGGTTTACCTCCTTGATCAGATCGCCCGGCCGGAGTCCAGCGTGCGCTGCGGGTCCGTTCTTGGCGACCCCAGTCACGACCAACCCCCGTTCCTCTTTGAGCTTGAACTCCTTGGCCTTTCCCTGGTCCAACGTCTCCACGGTCAGCCCCAGGTCCTTTTTCGACGGCTCGGCAGTAGCAGCCACCGTCCGGTCAGTATACTCACCGACCCGGATCGAGAACTCCTCTTCCTTCCCCCTGCGGAGAACCTTGATCAACGAGGTCTTGCCGATCGGGGTCCTCCCCACCTTCCGTTGCAGATCGCGCACATCCGCGATCGTCATGGCGTCGAATTCCACGATGATATCACCTGGCCTCAGGCCAGCTTCTTCGGCAGGCTGGCCCGGAATGACGCTGCTCACAAGAGCCCCCTTCCTCCCGTCCACACCCAGGGCCTGGGCGAGAGCCGGTGTCAACTCCTGAATGGAGACCCCGAGGAACCCCCACCGGATCTTCCCGAGCTCTTTCAATTCCGGGAGAAGGGTCTTTGCCAGGTTGATCGGGATGGCAAACCCCACTCGGCGATTTGGCATGGTCGCGGTGTTAATCCCTATAACTTCACCCCTGAGGTTCAGCAGAGGACCGCCGCTATTGCCCGGGTTGATCGCGGCATCGGTCTGAATATATTCATCGTAGGGCCCGCCGGCGCCAAAGGCCCGCCCTTTCCGGCTCACAACGCCCATCGTCACCGAATAGTCAAGGCCAAATGGGTTCCCTATGGCCAGCACCAGTTCACCCACCTTGAGCGCGTCCGAATCACCCAGCGGAAGCGCGGTCAAGGGGCGAGGAGGATCGATCTTCAGGAGGGCGAGGTCCGTCCGCGCGTCCCGGCCAACGACGGTGGCCACCACTTTCTCACCTCCGAACAGCTCCACCTCCACCCGATTTGAGCGCGCCACGACATGCTGGTTCGTGACGACATAGCCGTCAGGATGAATGATGAAACCCGAGCCGACCCGTGGTCGCTCGTCGGGGATATCTGGATGGTCAGGCGGAAGTTCCCGATCTGGCTCTCGATTTTCGATGATGCCGACTTGGACCACAGATGGGCGTAGCCCCTCGACCAACTTCGAGAGCGCATCGCTGAGCTGGCGGAGTTCGGTGGGCGCGGCGGGGGTCAATCCATTCTCGATCCACAGGTCAGACGCGGCGGGCAAGGGGTCAGGGGCAGCGAATAGCAGCCACGGCAACAGCACCGGGGTCAACACGAAGGCCTTCCACGTGGCGGAGCCCGTCTTGACACGACCATCGCTCATTGTGATATCTCCTCCATCACACACATCATGAGAGAAATCCTGGGGCCGCTGCGACATCACACATCAGCTCCCGGACCAGGCTGTGATATCGATCACCGACCGGGATGAGTTCGATCGCCCGCGCTTCCGACCCGGTCTGCCGCAGTCGCACGGTGAGCCGTTCCCTTGGAAGCATTCCCCCTCCATGCTCGGCCCATTCGACCGCAGCCACCCCATCGCCTTCCAGGCAATCATTCAGCCCCAACGTGGCGAAGGCCTCCGGAGTCTCAATACGGTACAGGTCGATATGATAGAGGGGGAGCCGGCCGAGATACCGGTGCATGATGGTGAATGTCGGGCTACTCACGTATGTGGCTGGATCGACGCCAAGCCCACGAGCCAGCCCTTGGACCAGGACGGTCTTTCCTGAACCCAGCTCGCCAATGAGGGCGATCAGGTCTCCCGCTCGGGCGTGTCTGCCGATCGCCGCCCCTAGCCTGCACGTCTCTTCGGGCGAGGCGGAGCGATAGACTGCCGCCACCACCTCTTGAGCCGACTCGGTCATTGTCGGCGGGAGAGGCCCGATCGGTATGCCGCCTCCTCGACTGCCGCAGCCACGGCCTTATGCACCTCGATATCAAGCAGCCCAGGCACCAGCTCACCCTCGGGCGCCTTGGCCGCGATGGCTTCCGCCGCGGCGATCTTCATGGAGTTATCGATCCTCCGTGCGCGCGCGTTCAGGGCCCCCCGGAACAGTCCTGGAAAGGCGAGAGCATTGTTCACGTACTTGCCATCTGTGGCAAATGCGGCGCCGGCGGCCAAGGCCTCCTCCGGGCGGATCTCAGGGTTGGGATTGCTCAGGGCCAGGATCACCTGCCCCTTGCGCACCATCTCGGGTTTGATGAGGCCCGGGCTGCCGGTGGTGGTCACGACAATGTTGGCGGCTGCCAACACCTCCTCCATCGTCCCCGTCCGGCCGCCTGCGTCCTCCAGCCGTTTCATCGCCTCTGGTTTGAGATCGCTTCCGAGGATCTGCTTGACGCCGTAGGAAATCAGCAGCCTCGAAGTCCCCGTTCCCGCCGCGCCAAGTCCGATGATCCCAACCGTCTGATCAAGCAATGAGATCTTGGCCAGGCGGCAGGCGTTCAGGAGCGAGGCCAGGACCACTACCGCCGTGCCATGCTGATCGTCGTGCATGACGGGGATGTCCAGGGCCTCATCCAATCGCCGCTCGATCTCGAAGCAATCGGGGGCGGCCACATCCTCCAGGTTGATTGCCGCGAACGTCGGGGCGATCGCCTTCACCACCTCCACGAAGCCATCCACCTCTCGCACATCGAGCAAGATCGGGACGCCATTGACCCCAACCAGCCGCTCCAGGAGGACCGCCTTCCCTTCCATGACCGGCATCCCTGCCACCGGCCCGATCGCGCCGAGACCGAGGATGGCGGTGCCATTCGTGACGATCGCAACGGTATTGGGGATCGAGGTGTACTCATATGCCTTTTCTGGATCAGCTTCTATCAGCCGGCACACCGATGCCACCCCGGGCGTATAGATCTTGCGGAGATCGGCGATGGTCTCCAATGGATAACGGCTCTTCACCCCGATCTTCCCACCCAAGTGCCGCCGCAGGACTTCATCCACCACCTCAATGACGATGATCCCTTCGAGCTGAGTGACTGTACGGAGGATCTCCCGGAGGTGCGTGTCGTCGTCTACATAGACGGAGATGTCCCGGGTGTTATGGGTGAGGCCGAGGCTGACCGTTTCGATCTCTCCGACGCTACCTCCCGCATTCCCGATGGCGGTGCACAACTTCCCCAGGTAGCCAGGCGCATCCTTGATCAGCACCTTGAGCGTCTTGACCAGCTTGTCCGCGTTCTTCTCGATCTGCATCGGCGCTCCCTTGCCCCCCTGCTCTTCGCGTTCAGCTCTCAGCCTTCTGCGCCCGCGCCTTCAATCGCCGAATTGCCTCCGGGATCTGTGTCAGCAGGTCAGAGGCCAGCATCGCCTCCTGGCCAACCGACTCGGCCGCAAGATCGCCGGCCAGACCGTGAAGGTACACCCCGGCCCTGGCAGCCAGGCCAGGGTCCACCCCCTGGGCCAGGAGGCCGGCAATCAGACCGGTCAGCACATCGCCCGTCCCGCCAGTCGCCATGCCGGGATTGCCCGTCATGTTAATCGCGACTTGCCCCACGGGGTCCACAACGAGGGTGCGGGCACCCTTCAACACCAGGTGTACTCTGAAGCTCGTCGCCACTTTCTGGGCGATGGGAATCCGGTTCTGCACCACCTCCTCCCGACTGATGCCGAGGAGACGAGCCAATTCCCCGGGGTGGGGGGTGAGAATCACCGGGACGGCGGCCTTCGTAAGCGTTTCGAGCTTCGGACCCAGGGCATTGATCCCATCGGCGTCCACGACCATCGGCACCCTGGCGGAGCTCACCAGCTCCCGCACCAGCTCAGCGGTCTCGGGATGAGTGGACAGACCAGGGCCGACCGCCAGCGCCCGTTTCCCCTCGGTCAATGTCAAGACCCTATCCAGGGCGAGAAGGCCAACGGTGCGCTCCCCGGTCTCCGGAAGCGGCTCGGTCATGACCTCAGTGAGCTTGGCCTCCATGAGGTCGTTCAGGCTTTCCGGGAGGGCGAGCGTCACCAACCCGGCGCCGATCCGAAGCGCCGAAAGCGCGCACATCGCGGCAGCCCCGGTCTTGCCGGGCGAGCCAGCCAGGACCAGGACGTGGCCATAGGTTCCTTTGTGGGCGTTGGGATCGCGCGGCGGCAGCGCACCAGCCACATCGCCCGGTTCCAAGAGAGCAACCTCAAGGCTCGAGTCGGAACGCAGTTGAGGCGGCAGGCCGATGTCCACGGTCACCAGCCGGCCGGCCTGCGAAGCCGCCGGAAAGAGGATCAGGCCGAGCTTCGGAAGGCCGAAGGTGATCGTGAGCGCGGCGGTGATGCTGGATCCGGGAATTCCGCCCTCATCGCTGTTCAGACCGGAGGGGATGTCGAGCGCCACGATCGGGCGACCCAATCCGTTCAGCAGATCGATGGCCTCGGCGAAGAGGCCCTTGACGGCCCCCGTCGTTCCGGTACCCAGGATGGCGTCCACGATGATGCCGGCCCGCTCGAGCGGCTCCCGGATCGTCTGCAGATGCTGGCTCGTCGTGACCTCGCGGATCGGGACGCCCAATTTCTGGATGATCTCCAGATTCGTCTTCGCATCTCCCCTCACGTCGCCTCGTCTGGCCAGCAGGAAGACTTCGACAGCCGTCCCCCGGCCGAAGAGGTGGCGGGCCACGACACAGCCATCGCCCCCATTGTTCCCCTTCCCGCAGACGATGCCCACACGGCTCCTGGACAATCGAGGGAACGAGCGCTCCATCTCCAGGACCGCCTGAAGTCCGGCGTTCTCCATCAGGAGCAATGACGGAATGGTGAACTCTTCCGTCGCGCGCCGATCCAGCTCGCGCATCTGACTGGCCGTCACGACTTTCATTCCCATCCGCCCATCCCCCAGGAACGCCGCTTAGCCCCCATCCGTGGCAATGACGAAGGCGACCGCGTAGTCACCCTCGTGGGTCAGGCTGACCAACGTCTGCCTGATCCCGAGGCGAACCGCCGCGTCGAGTGCCCGCCCGGAAAACACAAGGCTCGAAGGCCCGCGCCCGCCGCCCACGATCTCTACATCCCGCCACGCGACCCCCTGACCCCATCCGGTGCGAAGCGCCTTGAAGGCCGCCTCCTTGGCGGCGAAGCGGGCCGCAAGGTGCCGGCCAGGGAAGGGATGGCGCCGGAAGCGCTCCCGCTCCGCTGTGGTGAAGAGGCGATCGAGGAAACGGCCTCCGTAACGCGCTATCGCCTGTTCAAATCGCCCGATCCGAACGAGGTCGATTCCAATGCCGATTACCACCGCCGCCCCTCTCGACCTTCGGTCACACCGCGGGAGGCGTGGCTTGCCATTGCTGCCAGCATTTCGCGGACCGCCCGCTCCATGCCCACGAGCGCGCTCCGGGCAATAACACTGTGCCCGATATTGAGCTCCTCCACCTCCGGGATGGCCGCGACCGGCCCGACATTGCGATAATTCAATCCATGCCCGGCACTGACCCGAAGTCCCAGCTCCCTGGCCAAAATGGCCGTCTTGATGAGCCGTGCCATCTCGCCCTGCTGAGCCTTGTGCTCGCTCGCCTCAGCATATGCCCCGGTGTGGAGTTCGACCAGGTCAGCCCCCGTTCGCGCGGCAGCCGATACCTGATCCTGGTCCGGATCGATGAAGAGGCTGACGACGACGCCCTCTCGCAAGGCGCGCACGGCCTGCGTCACCGCGTCGAGATGCCCGTGAACGTCGAGTCCACCCTCGGTGGTCAGCTCTTCACGCCGCTCCGGGACAAGTGTGGCCATATCCGGTCTCACCGCCAGGGCGATGCGGATCATGTCCTCCGTGATCGCCATCTCCAGATTGAGCTTCGTCTTGACCAAGCGCCGGAGCACCTCGAGATCCCGATCCTGGATATGCCGGCGGTCTTCCCGCAAGTGGACAGTGATGCCGGAGGCGCCGGCCAGCTCCGCCAGCACCGCAGCATGGGCGGGATCAGGCTCCTGCCCCCGCCTTGCCTGCCTGATCGTGGCGATATGATCAACGTTCACGCAGAGTAGTGCCATCGACTCGCTCCGCTCGCCACGGTTCACAGTTCACAGTTCACAGTTCACGGCAACGTCATCGCGGTCAAAGCTTCTTATTTCGCAGTCACGGGCCCGAAAGGTTCCCCGTCAGTGAACCGTGAACTCTCCTATCCCATCTCTTTTTCGATCACGAGCGCGATCTCACGGGCCAACCGCTCGACGGTCTGATCTTCCCGTCCCTCCACCATCACGCGGGCCACGGGCTCCGTGCCCGAGAGTCGGACCAGGACCCGCCCCGTCTTTCCGAGGCGCGTCTCCGCCGATCGGATGACCTGCTGCACTCTCGGCAGCTCCTCCAAAGCCCGCTCCCGACGCACCTGGACATTGACCAGGACCTGTGGGTACGAGGTCATGCATGCCGACAGCTCCGACAGCCGCTTGCCGTGCCTTTGCATGGCCGCCAGCACCTGCAGGGCCGTTACAATGCCGTCGCCGGTGGTGTTGTGCTCCAGGAAGATGATGTGCCCGGATTGCTCGCCACCCAGCGTGTATCGTTTCGCCAACATCTCTTCGAGGACGTGCCGATCGCCAACCGCGGTTCGCACGACCCTGATCCCGGCCTCTTGCATGGCGATCTCCAGGCCGATGTTGCTCATCACGGTCGCGACGATAGTGTCCTCATGGAGCCGGCCTTCCCGCTTGAGGTCGAGGGCGCACAACGCCAGGATGTGATCCCCATCGACCAGCTCACCCCGCTCGTCCACGAAGAGGACCCGGTCGGCATCGCCGTCGTGGGCAAACCCGATGTGCGCTTTGTGTCTCACCACCGCTCGCCGCAGTCCTTCCGGGTGCAACGAGCCGCAGCCCTTATTGATGTTGGTGCCGTCGGGCTGGACATTGAGGGGCACCACCTCCGCATTCAGCTCCTTGAGGACCGCAGGGGAGACCTTGTAGGCGGCGCCGTTGGCGCAATCCACAGCCACTCGCATCCCCTTGAGCGTCATCCCCTTGGGGAGGGTGGTCTTGGCGAATTCGATGTAGCGGCCAACTGCGTCGCTGATGCGGTAGGCCTTCCCGATCTCCCGCGGGGCGGCCCTGATCCCATCCACCTCTCCACTGAAGATCAACTCCTCGATCTTCTCTTCCATCGCATCGGGAAGCTTCAGGCCATCGGCGGAAAAAAACTTGACGCCGTTATCCTCGTACGAGTTGTGCGAGGCTGAGATGACGACTCCGGCGTCGGCCCGAAGGCTTCGGGTGATGAACGCGATCCCCGGCGTCGGGAGCGGGCCTACCAGCAGCACATCCACCCCCATCGAGGTGATCCCTGCCGTCAGCGCCGTCTCCAGCATGTATCCGGTGAGGCGCGTGTCCTTCCCGATGACGATCGCGGGGCGCTGCGTTGACCGCCTCAAGAGATGGGCGGCTGCGCGACCCACCTTGACCATGGTCTCCGGGGTCATCGGCTCCCTGTTGGCCACGCCTCGAATTCCATCGGTGCCGAACAGCTTTCTCATGACCCGCTCCTCCCCAGGTGACCTCCGCGTGCGCGGCTGCCTCACGACGATGGGCGCCCGCTGTTGCCTCCGATCTCAACAGAGACCTGGACGGAATCAGTTCCTTCCACTTTCACCGACTTCCCGACAGGCTCGAGGGAGGTCCGGACGGCGAAATCACGAGACCGCCCCTCGATGCTGACCGCAGAGGTATAGACCTTGGCCACCCGGCTCACTTCGCTTCTCGGCCCCACCACCCGCACACGGTCGGGCCGTGCAGAGGCCCGCCTGAAATAGTGCCCCGCAGCAGGTGTCCCTTCCACGCGCGCCGCGACCCGCACCTCTCGTTCTGCCACCGACTCCAGGACCAGTCGCACCCACCTCGGCGAAGCCTGGAGAACCTCCACGCCGCGAGGCACTTCGATCTCCTCAACCCTCACAGCCACCAGGTTCTCCCCCTCCTTGAGCTGGGAGAGATCCAAATTGAGGTCCACCTCGTCGGAAGGAAGGCTGCTGACCAGACTCTTGGGACCGCGCAGCCTCACCGTCACGAAGGCGCCGGGGTCGTTGATGAGAACCATGTTCTTGGGAAGCCGCGCGAGCTTGATCGGCGCATTCAGCATCCGCTCGTCCTTCTGTTCCCCCGCCACGACCACCCAAAGGGCGAAGGCAAGACCTAGGGAGGCGAGCTTAAGGCCGAGATTGCGAACAGACGCTTCTTTCATGGTCCCTCATTCAGTGATCACTGCCCGCATGGATGGATCATCGGTTATCGTGCATACCGCTCGTGCCGTTCCAACGTGTTGCGGCTAATGGCAGAGAGATATGCAGCACATATGTCCCTTTCAGCGACGCGCCACTGTGTTGGCGTAACTAATACACACGTCTGTAATCTTGTTGCAAAGGCGCGGGTCCTGTCCTTCGGCAGCCCCATCCGTCCTCACTCCACCCATCCCCCAGTGGGGCCCTTCCGTTGCGGGCGGATGGGGCGCCC
>Ga0210377_10004062_pt1 | contig 12376 bp, 11 predicted proteins | sample PLM4_65_b1redo_FD_155480 | JGI IMG/M metagenome (GOLD analysis project Ga0210377, IMG submission 155480) | Groundwater sediment microbial communities from an aquifer in East River, Colorado, USA - PLM4_65_b1 redo | ecosystem: Environmental > Terrestrial > Soil > Riparian zone | place: USA: East... | reverse complement strand
GCCGGCGCGGCCGCGGAGGTGCTTCGGGGCGCCCGGATCGCTCTGGGAGGGCAGGACTGCCATTCCGAGAAGTCCGGGGCGTTTACGGGCGATGTCAGCGCCGAGATGTGGGCCGACCTGGGCGCCCGCTACGTGATCGTGGGCCATTCCGAGCGCCGCGCCATGCACGGCGAGACCGACGCCATGGTCGCCGCGAAGGCGAGGGCTGTCCTGCGCGCGGGGCTTATCCCAATCATCTGCCTCGGCGAAAGCCTTGCCGAACGGGACGCCGGCGCGACCCTGGCCGTGGTCGCCCGTCAACTGGCCGGTTCGGTCCCCGAGGAGGCCGGGAAATCCGCCTTTGTCATCGCCTATGAGCCGGTATGGGCGATCGGCACCGGCCGCACGCCGACTACGCCCCAGGTGGCCGAAGTTCACACAGCCCTGCGCGCGGGCCTCGGCAAGCGCTTTGGACAAGCCGCGGACAGCGTCCGGCTGCTCTATGGCGGCTCGGTCAAGCCGGACAATGCGCGGGAGCTCATGCATGCCGAGGGGGTCGATGGCGCGCTGGTCGGCGGGGCCAGCCTGAAATCTGCTGATTTTCTGGCAATCGCCCGGGCCTGCGCTTAGGGGGGCCGGATCGCCGCACCTATATGAAATGTCACCCACCTTTATGAAATGTCAGGTTGGGGCTTGGCCGCGCCCTCGCGGCGTGCTCTTAGGCGGTCCATCCTTGTTCCGGGGCGCATTTTTCCATGCAGAACGTCCTGCTCGTCGTTCACCTCCTCGCCTGCATCTCGCTGGTGATCACCGTCATGCTGCAGCGCTCCGAAGGCGGCGCGCTGGGGATGGGCGGCGGCGGCACCGGCGGCATCATCTCCGGACGGGGCGCGGCCAACGTGCTTGTCCGCGTCACCATGGTCTGTGCGGCGATCTTCTTCACCACCAGCGTCGTCATGACGCGTCTCAATGCCGAGGATGCGAAACAGCCGAGCGACCTCGAGCTCGAGATCCAGCAGCAGGGTACCGGCGTCGTCGATCCGCTAGGAGCGAACCCGCCGGGTACGCCTTCTCCGGCCACCACCACGCCGCCGGCCGCGCCGGTAACGCCTGATCCGCTCGCCCCGGCGGCGCCATCAACGGCGACCCCGCCAGCGTCCACATCGGCGCCGGCCCCTTCGACAACGACGCCGACCCCGGCCACCACCACTTTGCCGGCACAAGCGCCTGCTGCGAGCACCCCGTCTGTCACGAAACCGGCGCCAGCCCCTACCAAGCCAGCTCCGGCACAGCCCGATCCGCTGGCGCCCGCTCAAAACGGCGGCGGAAACAACAACTAAGCTCCGCGAATCGGCTGCGCGTCGTGCGCCCGGTTCGCGTTTCGTCATCCTCCAACGTGCAGTTGCATAGGAAAACCGGACGCTTTTTCCGGTGACTCGACCTTGGGCCAAAGCGGAGCTAAAGCGGTCATCCGTCATGAAGCGATTTATCTTCATTACGGGAGGCGTTGTGTCCTCCCTCGGGAAGGGCATTGCCTCGGCAGCGCTTGGCGCGTTGCTTCAGGCCCGCGGCTATCGCGTGCGCCTCAGGAAACTCGACCCCTATCTCAACGTCGATCCGGGCACGATGTCGCCGACCCAGCATGGCGAGGTGTTCGTCACCGACGATGGCGCCGAGACCGATCTCGATCTCGGCCATTATGAGCGCTTCACCGGCGTTTCGGCGCGCAGGACCGACAACACGACAACCGGACGGATCTACAAGTCGATCCTTGAGCGCGAGCGCCGGGGCGATTATCTCGGCGCGACGCTGCAGGTGATCCCGCACGTCACGGACGCCATCAAGGACTTCGTGAAGGACGACACGGACGATGTCGACTTCGTGCTGTGCGAAATCGGCGGCACGGTGGGCGACATCGAAGGCCTGCCGTTCTTCGAGGCGATCCGCCAGCTGGGCCAGGAGCTGGGGCGCGACCAGTGCGTCTATATCCATCTGACGCTGCTGCCCTATATCGCGACCGCCGGGGAGATGAAGACCAAGCCGACGCAGCACTCGGTGAAGGAGCTGCGCTCGATCGGCATCCAGCCTGACATCCTGTTGTGCCGGGCGCCCTATCCGATCCCGGCGGACGAGCGGCGCAAGATCGCGCTGTTCTGCAATGTGCGGCCGGAGAGCGTGATCGACGCGCTGGACGCCAAGCACATCTACGAAGTGCCGCTGGAATATCATGCGCACGGGCTGGACACGGAGGTGCTGCGCCATTTCCGGCTTGAGCAGGCGACGACGCCCGATCTCAGCCACTGGACCCGCGTTTCCGAAACACTGCGCAATCCGGACGGGGCGGTTTCGATCGCGATCGTCGGCAAGTATGTGGCGCTGCACGATGCCTACAAGTCGGTGGTCGAGGCGCTGGGCCATGGCGGGCTCGCCAATAAAGTGAAGGTCGATATCAAGTGGATCGCGTCGGACAAGTTCGACGATCCCAACGCTGATCTGTCAGAACTGGACAGCGTTCACGGCGTGCTTCTGCCGGGCGGGTTTGGCGAGCGCGGGGCGATGGGAAAGATGCGGGCGGCGGGGTATGCCCGCCGGCACAAGCTGCCGTGCTTCGGCATCTGCTACGGCATGCAGCTCGCGGTGATCGAGCTGGCGCGCAATCTCGCGGGGGTGGAAGGCGCGGGCACGACCGAGTTCGGCAAGCCGGACTTCCCGGCGGTCGGCCTGATGGGCGAATGGATACGCGGCAATACCCGCGAAGTGCGCGAGCAGGGCGGAGACATGGGCGGCACCATGCGGCTCGGCGCTTATCCAGCGAACCTCAAGAAGGGCAGCCGGGTCGCGGAGATCTATGGGACCGACCACATCTCCGAGCGGCACCGCCACCGCTACGAGGTCAACACCGCCGTCATTCCGATGCTTGAGCCATACGGCGTTGTCTTCTCGGGCATGTCGCCGGACGGGCGCCTGCCGGAGATCGTCGAACTCACCGACCATCCCTGGTTCATCGGCGTGCAGTTCCACCCGGAACTGAAATCGCGGCCGTTCGATCCGCATCCGCTGTTCGCCAGCTTCATTGCCGCCGCGCTGGAGCAGAGCCGGCTGGTCTAGTCCTCCACCTCCTCCTCTGAGGTGTCTGCTGCCGGGACTAGGTCGAACGCGAAGGTCAGCCTTGATTGGTCGCCGGTGAACGGCACAGTGCCGTGCCACATGTAGGACGGGAAGAGCACCAGCAGGCCGGGCTTCGGCTCGACGAAATGCTCAGCCGCCAGCGGCGGAATTGTCTTCACGCCCGGTTGGCCGAAACGGATCCAGCCCTCCTTGTCCCTCGGCTCGACCGTCTCGATGTAGCAGGCCGAGGACAGCCAGCCCTGCGGGTGGACATGGTCGATGTGATACCCGCCGGAGCGCAGCTTCACTGACCACATGCCCTGGAATTGGTAGTTGCCCTTGTTGCGCGACCTGACCGGGTCATCGCCGTGTCCCAGCTCGGCAAGCCGCCGCTGTATCGGGCCATCCAGCGCCGTGGGAAGCGCGCGCAGGGCAGGGTGAGATTGCTGCAGGATGTCGGTCGCCTGGCTGCCGTGGCGGAGCGACTGGTTGAACGGATGTTCCCGGTAGGTATGCAGCGCCCTCAGCGCCGCCGCGACGTCCGCGACGTAGGTTTCGAGACTCGGCCAGCCTGGCGGTGTGTCGAGCAACGAACTCCACACAAAGGCATCGTAATCGTAGAGGTCGCGATAGCGCGCGTCGCCGAGCATCCGCCACGCGGTCGCCTGCAGCGCGATGGCGTGCTGGTTGGTCGACCATCTCCGGCGCATGTTGCTTGCGATGTCCGATGCGCGCTGCGGCTGGCCTGCGGCGAGCAAGGCTTCGGTCAGCGTTACCTGAACCGACATTTCCTGTGGCGCGATTGCGTAGGCGCGTTCAGCGAAAGCGAGCGCCTCATCGGATTTCTGCAGGCCTGTCGCAAGCTGGGCTGCATACACAGCCGTCGACGCAAGCCCTGGGTTGGCGGCCGACATGCCGGTCATCAACGCCAATGCCTCATCCGCCCGGCCGGCGAACTCCAGCGTCTGGCACTTGATCACCGCCAATTGCACGCTTGCCGGAGTTGTCCGGATTGTCGCGTCGAGTTCCTTCAGCGCGGCCTCGACATCGCCTGTACGCATCCAGATCAGCTGGGCCAGCTCACGCTGCGCATCGTACATGCCGGCCCGGCGCTTGATGGCTTCCCGGAACGCAGTCTCTGAGGCGTCCAGCCGGCCCAGGGCCTGCCCGCACCTGGCCAGCACCAGCCAGGTTTCCGGCGCGTCGATACCCTTCCGGAAGGCTGCCTGGATATGGGGTTCGGCCTCGGTCCAGCGGCCCGCATCGCCGAGAGCCGCAGCCAGGTTGTGCTCGGCCACGCCGGAGTTCGGATTGGCGGCCACAGCTTCGCCGTACCGGCCTATCGCCTCTTCCAGGCGGCCAGCAGCCTTCAGCTCCTGCGCTTCGCGCATGAGCGTGGACGCGTCCTTCGATGTCACCGCCTGATTCTGACCCCAGGGGTTTTCTACAAGTTCTGGCCGCAGATGCCGGTCTTGCGGCCACCCATCAGACCGCGTATGACGCCCGCTCGCAAGGACGGGGTTATCCCGTCCGCCCTCCGTTTTCGACCCATTTCCGGGGCTTCCATGGCCGTTCCAAAGCGCAAAACCTCCCCCTCCGTTCGCGGCATGCGCCGTAGCCACGATCGCCTGAAGAGCTCCGTCTGGACTGAAGACAAGGAAACCGGCGAACTGCGCCGTCCGCACCACGTGGACCCGAAAACCGGCATGTACCGCGGCAAGCAGGTCCTGAAGGCGAAGGAAGAGTAGGCCTCCGGCCGCCCTTCGCTGACGCTCCGGGCGTTCGTCGCTTTGATTTGGTCCACTGGACCAATCATCCCTTCGGAACCACTTCTCACGGCTCGCCGATTGCATGCGGCGGCGGTTCAATACATAGCAGGCGCGTGAATGGCGTAGCGGCATGTCCGTTGCGCCTTTTGGCGTATTCACCAACAGAGGACGGGCCGGCCAGTGACCGAGATCGTGGACGTATTCGCGCGGGAAATCCTGGACAGCCGGGGCAATCCCACGGTCGAGGCTGAAGTCACACTGGCCAACGGCTCGTCGGGCCGGGCGGCGGTTCCCTCGGGCGCCTCTACCGGCGCGCACGAGGCGGTCGAACTCCGCGATGGCGACAAGTCCCGCTACGGTGGCAAGGGCGTCCTCAAGGCCGTCGCGGCGGTCAATGACGAGATCTATCCGGCCCTGATGGGCATGGACGCAGAGGAGCAGCGCGTCATCGACGGGGCGCTGGTCGAACTCGACGGCACGCCCAACAAATCGCGGCTCGGGGCCAATGCGATCCTTGGGGTTTCGCTGGCGGTCGCGAAAGCCGCCGCCGATGCAGCGAGCTTGCCGCTCTACCGCTATGTCGGTGGGGCCAACGCGCACATCCTGCCGACGCCGATGATGAACATCATCAATGGCGGGGCGCATGCGGACAACCCGATCGACGTGCAGGAATTCATGGTCATGCCGGTGGGCTTCGACACGTTCGCCGAGGCGCTGCGTTGCGGGTCGGAAGTCTTCCACGCACTGAAGAAGGGCCTGTCGGCCGCCGGTCACAATACGGGGGTGGGCGATGAAGGCGGGTTCGCGCCGAACCTGAAATCGACCGACGATGCGCTGGGCTTCATCATGAAGTCGATCGAGGCAGCGGGCTATCAACCAGGCGAGGACGTCGTTCTGGCGCTCGATGCGGCGGCGACCGAGTTCTACAAGAAGGGCAAGTACGAGCTGGAAGGCGAGGGCAAGTCGCTGTCGTCCGACCAGATGGCGGCGTACTGGGCCGAGCTGGTGAAGCGCTTCCCGATCGTGTCGATCGAGGACGGCATGTCGGAAGACGACTGGGACGGCTGGATCGCGTTGACCAAGGCGATTGGCGACAAGTGCCAGCTAGTGGGGGACGATCTGTTCGTCACCAACACGACGCGTCTGGCTCAGGGCATAGAGCGGGGCGCCGCCAACGCCATTTTGGTGAAGGTCAACCAGATCGGGTCGCTGACCGAGACGCTGGAGGCGGTGCAGATGGCGCAGGTCAACCGCTATGGCGCGGTGATGTCCCATCGCTCTGGCGAGACGGAAGACTCGACGATCGCCGATCTGGCTGTTGCTACGAACTGCGGGCAGATCAAGACGGGATCGCTGGCGCGGTCGGACCGGCTGGCGAAGTACAACCAGCTGCTGCGGATCGAGGAAGAGCTCGGCGCAGCGGCGCGGTATCTCGGTCGGGCGGCCGTGAGGGCCTGATGCTCCGCCGTCCACGCTAAGCGTGGATTTGCACGACTACCGCACCAAGCCGCCGGTGATGTCCTTGTAGCGCGCGGCGGCGGCTTCAACGCTTGCAGTCGTTCCGGTCAGCGGTTGCCGCAGGAAGGCGTCGAGCATCTCAACCGTCGCGCGCTGAGTTTCTTCCGGGCCGCGGCTGCCGCCGATCGCCAGCGACAGCGCGAAGCGGCCGGGCGGGGCGAAGAAGAGCGGCGCGTCGGTGAAGCTGAAATGGTTGGCGCGTTTGAGTTCGTAGCGGTAGCCGCCTCCAAAGGTTTCGAAGAAGTCGCGGTTGCCAACCTCGTACACTTCGCCATGCCCGGTTTCTGCGTGGTCGCTTTCGAGAAGCAGGAAAGGGCGTGGGCCTGGCGTGGCGGAAACCGGACCGTAGAGCGTGCCGTCGATGTTGGCCGCGGCCTTGATCCTGGGATCGCGCGCCATGGCAAGCGCTGCTGCGGCGCCGCCGAATGAGTGGCCGATGGCAGCGATGTGATCGAGGTCGAGATGGCCGGAGAGCCGGGGGCCGAGGATGTCCTGCCGGGCGATCTGGTCGAGCGCGAAGCGGATGTCCGCGACCCGGGTGTTGATCTTGCCGACCATGTAGGCGTGCTCGTTTTCCTCAGTCCCCGCATGTTCGGCGAAGTCCGACACCGCCTTGGCGATGCGTCCGTCGGCGAGCTGGGTCACGGCGACTTCGTAGGGATGGTCGATGGCGAGGACGACATAGCCTTTGCTCGCAAGGCCGGTCGCGATGCCGGTGTAGAACGCGCGCGGGGCGCCGAAGCCGGGTGAGAACACCACGACCGGCCAGGTCGGCTGGTTGTCTGCAATCGGTGCGCCGAGAATGCCGTGGGTGTCGATCCGGCCATAGCTGCGCATGAGGAAGCTCGGAAACAGCGACACCTGGTCAGGCAGGTCGCCGAGGCCGTCGATGTAGGTGGAGTGTGCGCCGGCGGCGCCGGGTGAAGCCGGATACCAGGCCTGCACGATGACGTTGCGCTTGTCGGCGGGTTCGCTGGTTGTGGTCTCATCGCGGCTTTCGTCGACCCAGCGAAAAATCTCCGTGCCGACGGCGTAGGGTCCGTCCGGCCGTGTGAGTTCGGGAACCGGCGGCAGCAGCGTCCAGGGCGCGATGGCGGCGAGCATCAGCGCGACGAGACCGGCCTGGCCGGCGATCCTGAGCCAGCCCCCGCCGCTTGCTGTTTCGCGCCCGCGGAAGATCGAGAGAAGCACAATCACAAGAACGAGGACGTAGCCGGGCAGGAGCTGCCAGTAGAAACCTTCGACCGCCAGCTGCAGCGCCACGAGGGCCGCCAGCGCAACGGGGGCGAGCTGCAGCAGCCGACGCGATCTTCGGGATGCGAAGGCCCACCAGGCGGCGGCGAACAGGATGGCGCCTGCGAGCAGGACATCGATCAGGGACAAGACTCTACTCCAGCGGCTGGCTCGCTGCCCGGGCAGGAGAAGCGCTGAACGGAGCGCTCCTTGTCAAGTTCGATTCAGCTAAAGAGGCTGCGCCGCTCGATGCGCCATTCCTGTTCGAGCGGAAACCGGTGGGTCTTCCTCCGCTCCGGCTTTGCCTCTGTGGGCTTGTGCTCGATGAGGCCGAGGCCGGTGAACACCAGCGAGGAGGCCCAGAGGCCGGCGCGGATGGCGGGCGATGTCTTGTCCACGTCCGGCACTTCCCAATGCCAGCGGCGGAGCACGCTGTTAGCGAGGAGCGCGCCGTTGGTAATGGCGCTGTCGGCCGTTTCGAATTTCACGACCACGGAGACGCAGAGGCCTTCGTCGTTCTCAATGCGGTGAGGCGCGTGCAGCGGCCAGGCGAGAGCCTCGCCGGGCACGATGTCGAAGCGCCAGGCTTCCTGATCCTTGGCGCGGGCGCCGGGAAGTTCGCTGCCGGACTCGCCGACGATGATCTTCTCGGCCGTTTCCTGCGGCAGGAAGTCCTCGGTCTTCGGATAGATCCACACGCGCCGGACGCCACGCAGATGGAACATGATCGTGTTGGCCGGATCGAAGCTGTAGGGGAAGCGGGCCGTGGACGAGGAGACGATCAGGTCTCCCGTCAGCTTGCGCGCTTTGCCGAAGGTCCGCGGAGCGAGGTGGCTGAAAGCCAGCTCGATCTCGCCCCAGAGGCCCGGATGGGCCGTCTCGATCTCGCGCAGCGAGACGCAGAGCTGGCCGTTGCGGATGGCGTCGAGAACCGTTTCGCCGGCGGCACGACCGCGCCAGCCGGGGGTCAGGACCACCTTGCCGTTGTCGCCGAAATCGTAGCGGCTGATATCCAGAAGATCCGAAGGATATCTGTTCAGTGCATGGATAAGCGCCTCGTCCGACGAGAGATAGGACGGGATGTCATGCTCGACCCGCACCGGGGCCGTCTGTTTGGTCACGTTCGATTCAACCCGATATGCCATACTGCACTCCTCGGTTTGCCCCCGCGGCAGAGACTGCAATCGGGGCGCCGGAGGCGGAAAGCCGCAGATTGGCTTTCCATTCAGGCCGATTCATTTCTCATTAACCGACCGGACGTCAGGTCTGGGACGGTCAGTAGAGTGTCTGGGAGAGGAACCGCGAAAAGCGGAATCAGGGATGGTAAAGGCAGCCAAAGCCATACTGCTCCCGGGCGTCATCGGCGCCCTGATCCTCTATTTTTCCTATCATGCGCTCGCCGGCGACCAGGGCCTGGCCCGCTGGACCGATCTGCAGGGCAAGCAGTCCGACCTCGAAGCCCAGATCGTGCAACTCAAGGCCGAGCGCGCCGTGCTCGAGGCCTCGCTGATGCGCCTGCGCGATCCGACGCTGGACCTCGACTATGTCGAGGAAATAGCGCGCACAAAGCTCTCCTATGTCCGGCCGGACGAAGTTCTCGTAGCGGTGCGTTGAACCTTCCCCTATTTGGTGTGAAACAGGCCAACTGATCCTGTCCCAAGGGCAGGAGTGGCAAGGATTCGCCCCCGAGGATTCGCTCCCAAAGGATTTATCGATGGCTTCGAAGAAGGCCGCTCCCCAGACCGGCGCGGCAAAGGCCCGCAAGAAGCCCGGCGAACCGGGCAAGGCCGAACTGATCGGCTATTACCGCGACATGCTGCTGATCCGGCGCTTCGAGGAGAAGGCGGGGCAGCTCTACGGCATGGGTTTGATCGCCGGGTTCTGCCACCTCTATATCGGCCAGGAAGCGGTGGTCGTCGGCGTGCAGTCGGTGCTCGATCCGGACGACCAGGTGATCACCGGCTATCGCGACCACGGCCACATGCTGGCGACCGGCATGACCGCAAGGGGCGTGATGGCCGAACTCACCGGCCGGATTGACGGGTACTCCCGCGGCAAGGGCGGCTCGATGCATATGTTCAGCCGCGAGAAGAACTTCTTCGGCGGCCACGGCATCGTCGGCGCGCAGGTTCCGATCGGGACGGGGCTGGCGTTCTCCAACCGCTACAAGGGGAGCGATGCGGTGTGCATCGCCTATTTCGGCGACGGCGCATCGAACCAGGGCCAGGTCTACGAAGCCTTCAACATGGCGAGCCTGTGGAAGCTGCCGGTCGTCTATGTGATCGAGAACAACCAGTATGCGATGGGTACCTCCATTGCGCGCTCATCAGCCGAGACCGAACTGTTCAAGCGCGGCATCTCGTTCGAGATATCGGGCGAGGAAGTGGACGGCATGGACGTGCTGGCCGTGCGCAAGGCGGCGGCCAAGGCGGTCGAGCGGGCGCGCGACGGCGAGGGGCCCTATATCCTCGAGATGAAGACGTACCGGTATCGCGGGCACTCGATGTCCGACCCGGCGAAGTATCGCACCCGGGAAGAGGTGCAGGACATGCGCGAGCACCATGATCCGATCGAGATGCTGAAGAAGAAGCTGATCGAAGCGGGGCACGCGACCGAGGACAGCCTCAAGGCGATCGAGAAGGAGATCCGCGACGTCGTGAATGACTCGGCCGAGTTTGCGCAGCAGAGTCCGGAACCGGATGCGGGCGAGCTGTGGACGGATGTGCTGGTGGAGAGCGGGGCGTGAGGTCCTTGTCTGTGGTCGTCGCAACGCTCCTGGCCGCAGCGTGCGTTAGCGCGGCGCCTGCGCCTGTTGCACAGACACAGCCATCGACGCCGCCGGCCCGTGTGACGCACAAGAAGATCAGCCTTGAGGAATGGCGGGCAGGCCGCGGAATTCACTACGACGTGCTCTTTGCCGAAGACACGGCCTATTTTACCTACGGCAACGAAGAAAAACGCAAGATGTCGCTCGACGAATTCGTGGAGTTCGTGCGGACGCGGCTCTCGGGCCAAACCATAATCACCATCCGGACCCCTTTTCTCGCTCCTCCCCCTCGCGACGAGACCGTGGACGATTTCTGGGCCATGGACATGGGGTACTACGGACCCGATGGGTCTTTTGCTTTCGTCCATGGCCTCGATAGCAAACCTACTCTCGGAACGTGGCTTGTTGCGCGCGCAACGCCAGACCAGCTGAGAGTTGGCGCATCGCCAGTGCTTGTCTGCTGGAGTGGCGCGTGGAAGGACCGGGAACCGGCGTATGAGCCGCTTGTTATCCGCAACGGCTGTTTCCCCGCCTATGACGCAATCTCCCTGATCGGCGGCAAGCGATCAGGCGATGTGTTCGGCATGCTCAAGGGCGAAAAGCTTGTACGTCCAGACCGGCCCTACTTCTTTGATCAATTCAGCCCGCCACCTTGGCCCGATGGCCAACCTTCAGTCCCGAGGAAGGCACCGCATGAGTAACCGTCCCGTCCATTTCGAAATTCACGCGAGCAATCCGGAGAAGTCGATTGCGTTCTACCGAGATCTCTTCGGCTGGAAGTTCGAGCGCTATCCGGTTCCCGGCGAATACTATGGCGTCATCACCGGCGATGAGACGACCCGCGGGATCAATGGCGGACTGCTGAAGCGTATGGGACCGCCGCCTACGGAAGGCGCGGCGGTGAATTGCTGGTGCGTGACGGTCGATGTGGCCGATATCGACAAGGCCCTCGCCAAGGCGCTGGAACTTGGCGGCACTCAGGCGCTGCCCAAGATGTCGATCCCACATGTGGGCTATGTCACCTATTTCAAGGATGTCGACGGCAACATTGTCGGCCTGCATCAAGCCGATCCGAACGCGCGTTAGGACCACATGACCGATATCCTCATGCCCGCGCTGTCGCCCACCATGGAGGAGGGCAAGCTGGCCAAGTGGCTGGTGAAGGAAGGCGATACCGTGAAGCCGGGCGATGTGATCGCCGAGATCGAGACCGATAAAGCGACCATGGAGGTCGAGGCGGTCGACGAGGGCGTTATCTCGAAGCTGATGATCCCGGCGGGGACGGAAGGCGTGAAGGTCAACGCGATCATCGCGCAGCTGGCCGGAGAGGGCGACGCGCCGGCGCCCAGGAAGGGCAATGGACAACAGGCTTCGGCCGCTGCGCGACCGGCTGCCGGCCCCTTCGAGACGCCGCCTGCGGCGGCTCCTCAGGGTAAACCGGCCGGCGGTCCCAGCTCGGATGCGGCGCCGGTGAAGGCGCGCGATGACGGGCATCGGCTGCGGGCGCCGGAGCAGAAGACGGCGGCGGCCGAGGGGCTGCACGATCCGACGCTGCCGGAGGGCGTCACCTACACCAAGACGGCGGTGCGCGATGCGCTGCGCGACGCCATCGCGGAGGAGATGCGGCGGGACGAGAGCGTTTTCCTAATGGGCGAGGAGGTCGGGCAGTACCAGGGCGCCTACAAGGTTTCGCGCGGGCTGCTGGAGGAATTTGGCGACCGCCGGGTGATCGACACGCCGATCACGGAGTATGGCTTTGCGGGGCTGGGCGTCGGCGCGGCGTTTGGCGGGTTGCGGCCGATCGTCGAGTTCATGACGTTCAACTTCGCGATGCAGGCCATCGACCACATCATCAATTCGGCGGCCAAGACGCTCTACATGTCGGGCGGGCAGATGGGCTGTCCTATCGTGTTCCGCGGGCCGAACGGCGCAGCCTCGCGGGTGGGGGCGCAGCACAGCCAGGATTATTCGGCGTGGTACGGCCACATACCCGGTCTGAAAG
>Ga0210377_10004061_pt1 | contig 12376 bp, 11 predicted proteins | sample PLM4_65_b1redo_FD_155480 | JGI IMG/M metagenome (GOLD analysis project Ga0210377, IMG submission 155480) | Groundwater sediment microbial communities from an aquifer in East River, Colorado, USA - PLM4_65_b1 redo | ecosystem: Environmental > Terrestrial > Soil > Riparian zone | place: USA: East... | reverse complement strand
CGGACAGCGGGCAGTACAGCGCGCCGGAGGCGTACGCCGCGGGGCCGATGGGAACGTTGGCGACGATGTTTTACGCGGTCTTCGGCGTGACGGCCGCCGCGGGACTTCTCGCGCCGCTCGTCGCGGCGGTGTCGTGGATCGCGCGCGGGCGCCCGCCGCAGCCGACGCGCAACGCCGACGCGCCCCCGCCCAAGCGGCCCCGCTGACGCCGCGGGAGCACCCTCACATTGACACCGGGTTCCGAGTCGGGCTACAAGTGTGGCATTCCGGGCTAGACGGGCGCGACTCGCTCACCGCCCGCTGCATGCGCCGGCGCGGCGGATCGAAGGACTCGACGCGATCCCAATGCCGTGGGCGGGGCCAGAACCCCCTTCACCTTCCGGGGGTAACGGGCAGCGGTTTCTCATGGTTTTTCGGGACTGATATCGAGGGTCCAAAAGGAAATTACTCTGGAATGAAGGCTCCTCCTCATGCAATCCGCTTCCCTCACCATACGAAATCTGGTGGTATAGATAATTTGCTGGGTCTAACGAGACTAATCTATGAAAAAAATCTGTCGAAATAGGATCACCTTTGTATGGGTGTTGTTCCTTCCGCTGCTCATCTTTAGGAGTCCCTCTGCTAACGCTGATGTATTTGAAAATAATCCCGTTCTTGAACTGAATTTTATTGATATCCCGATAACCTTTGACAAGGTTTATTCGAAGGTTGATAAATTCAATATAAAAATAGACAACAAAGGACTTATTGAGTATACAACTCAATTCCACTTCATTGTGCCCACCCAGTTTTCTGATTCGGAGGCAATTTACAGGGATTACGTTAGCAAGTTGTCTGATGACCAATACGCTGGACGCTTCATCCGAGAAAAGATTATTGGGACACCGAATCTCGTATTTTTTCTAGAGAGCAAGAAATATGACATAGATAGTATCGAGGTAAGTGAACTCGATAAACCCGTGCCAAGGGTATTTTTTAAGAGGACCGCAGTTTGTGTCTCTCCGATAGAACCCTGTAATTATTTTGGTCGACGAACCCCCAGAAAGTGGTTTTCAGGTGAGGGGTATGTAGTAATGTGGCGACTGGATTTGGAAAAGACATATGAAGTGAAAATCAAGGTGAATACAAGACAGCAGTTTGTAGAAAATATGGTATATCGGTTTCCCTCTCTTATCCTATTGCCATTTAAGCACGTTGAGGTAAATCAGCTGCGTGTTAAGCTTCCGGAATCAGCAAGCAATACAAATTCGACCCTTGAGTTTGTGCCCTATAGTAGGTCATCAGCATTTGGCAAGCTAGAAAGCCCATTAAAAACATACACTCTTGATGGGGTTAATGATCTGGGTCTTCCTGAAAACTTCGGAAGGAATACAACCGATTATGAGGCTTTAAGAGCGAATATCGCCTTTAAAGTTGAGGCGGACAGTTGGCTCCGAACGTTATGGAAAAATCGTTCAATAACCATTCCTACGGTTCTAATAATAATTGCAGTCGTTATTGCACGTGTTGTTTTCAGGCTCCCGTTAGAGAAAATAGTACGGGGAATGATTGAAGGCTGGTTAAAAAAACTTGGGATACCTGTGGGTGCTAGAAAATCGTCTAAGAAAAAATCTTCTAAGCAAGGATAGTAAGATATCTAAGCGAACCAGGTATGCATCCTATATCGAAGCGCGGATTGCGGCGCTGCGGAGCGCTCGGTAAGTCTATTCTCGCCGAAGATGAAATCCCCCCGAGGACTCACGCCGCCCGGCGAATCGGAGGGTCGATCGGCCCCGAGGTCCCGGCCGATCCCGATGCGGGCTTCACGATCCCCCGCCCTGTCTCGAGTAAGGCGGTCATGGCGTCCGCGGGTAGCGGACGGCTGAAGAGATACCCCTGAACCGCGTCGCAGCCTTTCGCCATCAGAAAAGCCAACTGGTCTTCGGTCTCGACCCCCTCGGCGATCACTCTCAACTTGAGACTGTGGGCCATCGCGATGATCGCCGTCGAGATCGCCGCATCGTCTGCGTCACTGGTGATGTGGCGGGGCACAAGATCAGGGGTCACGTCTTGTATTTGGCATTCAGTCATCCCCGGAGTCAGTCACGTCCTCAGTGGGCCATCGAGCAGGAGGGCGGTCTGGGGTCGGGCTTGCGATTTGTGATTTCTTGAAAAACGCAGCGTCGAATCCGCCAGCAAATCGTGAGTGCAACCCCACAGCATTCTCCATTCAACTTCAAGATCCACGACCCTCCACAACGGCTGACGGTAAGTCAGATGATCGGCTGATTGAAAGTCCTGATATCGGCTATCTGAAACTTTGATGGTGACAGCGGGAGCGAAACTACACAGGCAGGTCTACGGTTTATGTACATCGTCGAACCGAGGGATCAGCGGCCGGGGTCACCCAAGGTCTGATGCCCACCCGCCGATCGAAGCGCGGATTGCGGCGCTGCGGAGCGTTCGGTAAGCCTGTTCTCGCCGAAGATCCCCCCCTTTGAAAAAGGGGGGCAGGGGGGATTTTCCAAGCAATCGTAGGGGTTCAACATGTTCAACCCCTCCTCACGCCGCCCGGCGAATCGGCGGGTCGCTCGGCCCCGAGGTCCCCGCCGATCCCGACGCGGGCTTCACGATCCCCCGTCCGGTCTCGAGCAGGGCGGTCATGGCGTCCGCGGGCAGCGGACGGCTGAAGAGATACCCCTGCACCGCGTCGCAGCCTTTCGCCATCAGAAAAGCCAACTGGTCCTCGGTTTCGACCCCCTCGGCGATCACTCTCAACTTGAGACTGTGGGCCATCGCGATGATCGCCGTCGAGATCGCCGCATCGTCCGCGTCGCTGGTGATGTGGCGGACGAACGACTGGTCGATTTTGAGCGTCTGAATGGGAAAGCGCTTGAGATAGCTCAAGGACGAATACCCGACCCCGAAGTCGTCAATGGAGAGGCGGATTCCCATCGCGTGCAGATGGTCGAGGGTCGCCACCGTCCGGTCCGTGTGGTCCATCAGCAGGCTTTCGGTCAGTTCCAGTTCCAACATGGCGGGATCGAGCCCCGTCTCGCGGACGATGCGGGCGATCGCGTCCTTGAGGTCTGACTGCCGGAACTGGCGCGCGGACAGGTTCACGGTGATCGGGAAGGGGGGAAAGCCCGCGTCCCGCCACGCTCGACTCTGGGCGCACGCCGCGCGCAGCACGACCTCGCCGATCGGGACGATCAACCCCGTCTCCTCCGCCAGCGGGATGAACTTTCCGGGCGACACCAGGCCCAGGTCCGGGTGTTGCCATCGGACCAGCGCCTCCATCCCGCAGATCCGCCCGGTTGGAATGTCCACCTGGGGCTGGTAGTGCACCAGGAACTCCCGACGCTCCAGAGCCCGGCGGAGACTGCTCTCCAGCGACAGCCGTTCGAGCGTGCTGACGTTCATGGCCGGAGAATACAGTTGGTAGTTGTTTCGACCCTGGTCCTTGGCGCGATACATCGCGGCATCCGCGTGTTTCACCAGCGTCCCCGCGTCCCCCCCGTCGTCGGGGGCGATGCTGATGCCGATGCTGGTCGTTACGAACAGCTCGTGCTCGTCGATGAGACAGGGCGCCTTGAGGGCCGCGAAGACCTTGTCGACGACGGTCACGATGTCGCGGGCACTGGCAATTTCCGGAAGCAACACGGCAAACTCGTCGCCGCCGAACCGCGCCACGGTATCGCCGTCCCGCAGGCACTCGGTCAACCGCTGGGCGACCGCCAGGATCAACCGGTCGCCGCTCGCGTGTCCCAGCGTGTCATTGATGAGTTTGAAGCGGTCCAGATCGAGGACCAGGACGGCGAGCGGTCGCGTCGACCGCCGAACCCGAACCAACGCCTGGTTCAATCGGTCCATGAAGACGGCCCGGTTGGGGAGGTTCGTCAGCGCGTCGTGGCTGGCCACATGGTGGAGACGCTCTTGCCACGCGCGGCGCTCGGTGACGTTCCGGAAAATGGCCTGCGTCGCGCTCAGCCGGCCGTCCACGTACCGGCCCGTAACGTTGCCTTCCACCAACACCGATCGTCCATCCTTGGCGATGAACTCGGCTTGAACGGCCACCATGGAGCTCCCTGCCACGATGTCGGCAAACAACTGCCGGCAGTGACGTTGCGCCCGCGGGTGAATGACCTGGAACAGGTTCAGCGACCGGACCTCTTCCTCGGTGTATCCCATCGTGTCCAGCCACGCCCGGTTGACGAACAGAAACCGGCCGTCGGGCCCCACGCTCTGGATCATGTCGTGGGCATTTTCGACGAGGGTCCGATAGCGGTCCTCGCTCTCGCGCCGCGCCTCCTCGGCCCGCTTTTGGTCCGTGATGTCCGCGCAAAACCCCTCCAGCGCCTGGAGCGCGCCGTCTTCGGCGAACACCCCTCGGCCTTGCTCCCACACCCACTTTTCTTCACCGCTCGCGGTGCGGAGGCGGTACACGAGTTGGAACGGCTTCTTGGCGCCCACGCCCGCCTGCACCTCGTTCCATACCCGCTCTTGATCGTCGGGGTGGATCAGGCTCGCGTAGGCGACCCGCCGCTGCATGAAGTCCCCGGGTGCGTGGCCGGTCAGCGCGACCGCCCCCTGGCTCATGTACTCGACCGTCCAGTCCCGGTCGTTCGCGCAGCGGTAGACCATCCCCGGCAGGTTGCTGATCAACGTGGACAAACTGCGCTGGCTCTCGCGGAGCGCCGCCTCGGCCTGCTTGCGCTCCGTCAGGTCGTCGAGCACCAGCAATAGCCGCGGCCCGTCGGGCCCCTGCTCGTTGTCCCCGCGGTTCGACGCATCGATCCTCGCGAGCGTGATTTGGACGTTTTTTGTCGTCTGCCCGGTGACCAGGTCGAGCTCGATCCGCGAGTGCGTGTCGCCGGCGCCCAGCACGCGGGCGACGCGGTCCCACCACGCGACACCCGGGAAGAACGCCTCCAGGGGCATCCCCACCACGCGGTCCGGCGACGCGCCGACCATCTCGAGAAACGCGCGATTCGCGAACAGCACCCGGAGGTCGGCCGACAACACCAGAAGCCCGGATGGAATGCTCGTGACGAGCCGCTGGGCGTAGGCCTGGAGTTCGGCGATCGTCGACCGGTCGACGTGATGGTAGGTGTCGAGCGTGAGCCCCACGTCGAAGAGCACGACCTTCACCAAGGCCTGCATGGTCTCGATCACGGTGCGAGGATCGGTCCCCCCCGCTTCCCAGATATACGTCATGAGGGTGCAGAGGTAGTGGCTGTAGGCGCCAAGGTACCACTTCGGAGCGAGGCCGATCCGCTGGTGGATGACGCCCACGCGAAGACGGTTCTGGACGTAGTCGGTTCCATAGACGCCGGCCGTGAGGCTCTCGAAATACGCCGCCTGGGTGCGTTTGAGGCGCTCGATCGTCGCCTGATCGGGAAGAAACGCCCTCGTCTCCTCGAACGCGAGCAGGTGGGCATAGAAACTGTCGACGAAGGCCGTCTGCGCGCGGACAAGGCGATCGTGGAACGTCGACAGCAGCGCCGCGTCGCGTTCGCTCAATCGCAGGAACGCTTTCCGCCGCTCGATTTCCCGAGGACTCATGTCCATCACGCGGCTGATCGCCTGCATGATCTCGGGGAGCGACGCGGTCGCGAGGCCCGGAAGGACAGTGGAAGATGACGGGAGAGGAACCGGCGCAGGGTGACCCTCAGCCGGGCAACTCGCCGACTGCGGGTCGCGGGGGTCTCGGGGCGGAGTCGCCGTCATCGGCGAGCGACTGATCTTCCGGCGACAACCGCCGTCGCCGTCTTGCGGAAGCGGACTGATCGATTGGATACCATGCAGGAGTGTCCTCGTCGGGCTCTGATAGTGTACCCGATCCCGACAACCAGGCAAGGCGAACGATCAGGGATGAACCGGGAACGCGAGGGTCGAATCCGAAAGCGAATCGCAAATCACCCGTGCGCCCACATAAGCATTGACCAGTCCCCATTGACACCAGCCCCACCCCTCCCTATCATCGGCCCCCTGTGTGCTCGTCGTGTACCCATAACGACCGCTTGACACCGCGTACGACCACGGAGTAACATTTTGTTACCTATTGACCCGCCCCTCACCGCGACTGAGTTACGCGTGGTCCTTGACCAGGTGCTCACCAGCGAGGGGGCGCTGGTCTACGGGGCGCGGTTGTTTGAGAAACTGGCCCGGCGCGGGGTGTCGGTGCTCGACCTCCTGCACGTGTGCCGCCACTGGGACATCCTGCGCTCGATGCGCGTTGAGTACGGCGAGTGGCGGTGCCGGATCGAGGGGCCGAACCTCGACGGGAAGTGGATGGCCGTGGTGCTGTCGGTTCAGCCCGATCCGCCGCGGGCCGTGGCGATTACAGCATTTCGGTTTGCGAGAGGACGAACAAGACGATGACGTGCCCACAATGCGGCGCAACGCTTCCCCGCCCCGAGGTCGTGCGGCTGTACCACTACCGCGAATCAGGGCTCGATAACGTGTATCTGAAAGACATCACTACCTACCGGTGCGCCTGCGGCGAACGGCTCGTCCGGATTCCCGCCGTAGAACGCGTGCACAACGCGATCGGGGCCGAGCTACTAGCCAAGCCGTCGCTGCTCACGGGGTCAGAGTTTCGCTTCCTCCGCAAGTGGGTGGGCCTCACCGCGCCCGAACTCGCCTCCGCCCTCGGCATCAAAACGCGGATCACGATTTCCCGCTGGGAAAACGACAAGGCGCCGCTGACCGCCGCCGCCGACCACGCGATGCGGTTGCTGGTGATGAGGATGAAGGAAGACGCGCTCAACCGGCGGCTATTTGAGCATGTGGCCGTCGCCGAGCAGTTTCGACGGATCGCCCCCACGGCGCGGCGGTTTCGGATCACGATCGCTCCCAAGGACCTCAACGGGACGGCGGCCGGGTCACCCGCTGGCCGCGCGCAACGGGTGAAGACCGCGTGAGCATTCTGGCGAGCTTCTGGTTGCTCTTACCTAAAGCATAGACCTGTCACCAGATAGATCAGCGGGTCGAGTCCAATAGCAACTCGCAACTCACAAGTGCGCCCCCCCAGCATTGACCGCGCGGCCCCGCTGACGCCGCGGGAGCGCCGTCACATTGACACCGGGTTCCGAGTCGGGCTACAAGTGTGGCGTTCCGGGCCAGACGGGCGTGACTCGCTCACCGCCCGCTGCATGCGGCGGCGCGGATCGAAGGACTCGACGCGATCCCAATGCCGTGGGCGGGGCCAAAACCCCCTTCACCTTCCGGGGGTAACTGGCGTTGGTTTCTCATGGTTTTTCGGGGCCGATCTCGAGGGTCCAAAAGGAAAGGTTCCAAAGCCAGGTTTTACGGTGCTCTTCCGTTTTCCGCGACATAGAGCAGGACATAGAGTACAGGAGATTCCACCGCAAGGAGTGCAACGATGATGAGAAAATTAAGAAACACCATGCTCACGGGTCTGATCGCACTGTTGCCCCTCTATCTTTCTTTTGTTCTTCTGGTCTGGTTATTTAAAGCTCTGGATGCCATTGCCCAGCCATGGTTGGCTGGAGTGTTGCATATCAAAATACCGGGGCTTGGTGTTTTGGCAACGGTGCTGGTCGTCTTCATCGCCGGTATCATTGTTTCGAGCGTTTCAGGGGCCTTGATGCTGAGGTGGGTTGATCGTGTTTTGGAGCAGGTTCCGATCTTGAAAGGCTTGTACAGCGGGATTAGAAAGGTCGTGGACAGTTTCAATCCTAATAATCCCTCAGGGTTCAAGGAGTTTGTTCTGGTTGAGCAATCTCAGGGTAATGGTTTCAGCCCAGGGTTCCTGACAGCGCAGTTCGCCCTCATCAAGCCAGATGGCACGCACCGTGAGCTTGCAGCAGTCTACATGCCGAGTAACCACCTCTATTTGGGCACGATCCAAGTCGTGGATCGCGCCCAAATCATCAAAACGTCTATGACGCTCCAGGATGGCATCACGTTCACGCTCTCCGCAGGAGCTTCCTCAACAGGGGCAATCCGTCAATCGGAATCTTCCAGCCAGTAGCCGGGGAGCGGATCAGAGTTTCAGGATCTGACATTCACGACGTAGAACGAAATGGCGTATCTCGCGAAGGTGCTATGAAGGGGGTTCAGTATCAGTTCCTTTTGAATCACCAGAGACGGCAGGGCTTCAGCCCGTATTCGCACGATATTTTGCGATCTCTGTTGGAAGGGCTTTTGACACCGACGGGAAGGACACAAAGAAGTAGTTCCTGACGCCGTTTCTGTCTCTGAAATTCGAGGGACGCTCCGCCCCCACGGCACTCAACAGATCAGGCTGCCCGCTCCCGTTCTTTGTTCCGGCTCCCGGTATCCGCCAGATGTGGCGCGCACTTCTGCACCCACGTGACAATCACCCAACCACTGGCGGCGACGATCCCGATCACAAACGCCCAGTTATAGACCGGCTTCCCGGCATTGCCGAGAAAAGGACCGAACATCAACAACAAGACATTGTAGGCCAGCGCCAGAACCACCAGCGTGGAGGCCGGAAGGACCATCTTGCGGAACGGCCCGAGCCATGTCCAGTCGTCGGATTGATCCGTCGCAATCTGACGGGCACCCATCAAGATCGTGACCAGGGCGGCACCATACCCGATAAACTGCACAAGATTTGAAGCCCGAAACTTCCCGATCGTCGTCTCCCGAAAGAGCGGCACTTGGCCGAAAATCGCTGCGAACAAGGCCGCCAATGCGACGGCCACTCCATATTGCATCAACCACCTTTTGGTTTGCATTGCGTACCTCCTGGGCTCTCGCCCGGCCTCTCAACAGTGCTGAGACGGTTTCAGCCGATTCACTGCGCCTAGAATGCACAGAGGCCGAGCATGCAACTGCGTGTGTGTCGTCTCGTCAACGATCCTCGACCTTGTTGATCTCACGAGTCCGTAGAGAAAGTTCCGCTGACAGGGCCCTAAAATAAAAAGCGGAGCAAGAACCCGATCAACCCGAGGCCCGATGGTCTGATATGGATCGCCGGTTACCGGTCGTGCCGGCCCCGGCCCTCTTTATGTCTGCCTTCGCCTCGTCCCCTTGAACCCTGATCAGCCTTGGCGCGAAAGTGTCGCCCCTGATACTTTGGCCCCTCCGCGGTATACCGGTGGAACTCGCGTTCCCGGAATTCGTGGAGTTCTTCTACCTTATGCCGACGCAACCCCTGGGGTACAGAGCGATCCCCGACATGCACCCAGGGCCCGCCATATCCGCGTGCTCCGTACCAGTAGCCCCCATGAAAGTAATAGTAGCGGTCCCCGATAAAGAAGATGTCATAGGGAACCCCCACGGCGACATAGACCCCAGGCTCTGCCAGGAACACCATCGCAGGCGGGGCCTCGACTTCAATCGGTGGCGGCAAAGGGATGCCGACGTTGACATTGATGTCCACCCCGGCCCATACGGGAGCACTCGCCAGCGCCACCCCCACGACGAGACTCAAGCTCAGGCCTATCATCCACGGCTTGACGTGCTGGGACATAGCTTCTCCTTTCGTTAAACGTTACGCAAGGCTACACCAGAAACTGGACCGATGGCAATGTCGGCGATTTCAAGCAACGGAATAGGGTCAGCTCCTTGGGTATTGGGACGCTGGCCTCCTCACTCGTCTGGATCCTACCAACTCCAACTCACTCGGCCAGTGTCGCTTCCATCTGAAAAGACGCCACAGCAGGCTCGGACATTTCAAAATCGCCTGAGTTCCCAGCCCGTCAACTGTTTACGTGTCACCCGAGATGACGCTCGCGTGTTCTAGCGGGTGAGAACGGTCGATCGGCCGCTAGGCCGCGTCCTCGGTCTGGTTTCTTCCCTGTTCCTTGGCCTGATACAGCGCGTTGTCCGCTCGTCGGATACTATCCTCGACCGTGGCGTCCACGGGGGTCACGGTCGACACGCCGACGCTAATCGTACATCGGACAGCTGCGCTCTCCCTCGTCACGGTCTGCTCAGTCGCCATCTGCCGGAGCTTCTCGGCGACCACATGGGCCTGCTTTACGTCGGTTTCCGTCAGCACCACAGCAAATTCCTCTCCGCCAACCCGGGCCAACAGATCCACTTGCCGAATGATCGTCTTCCACGCCGTGCACAGGGTCTTGAGCACATCGTCGCCGGTGGCGTGCCCCCACCGATCATTGATCAGCTTGAAGTAGTCGATGTCCACCATGATGAAGGACAGCGGGTGGCCAAATCGGCGCGCGCGCGCGAATTCCTCCTGCGCCCGCATGAAGAACTGCCGCCGGTTGGCGATGCCGGTAAGCGGATCGGTGTGGGCCAGTTTCTTCAGCGCGGCTTCCGTCTGTTTGTGTGGCGTGATGTCCCTGAAAAACACGACCCGCCCCAGATAGTGACCGGTCTGGCTCCTGAGGCCGGTCGAATGGCGTTCGAGAGTCATGCCGTTGACCATCTCAATTTCGCTGTGATCGTCCAACCTCGGGTTGGCGCACAATTCCTTGAGTCGGACCACGAAGGCCTCAGGGGCCTTGACTCGTCCAACCACCCGGGACAAGACGTGCTCACTCAATACACCCTCGACCGAGCCGGCTCGAGCACCGGGTAACTCGTCGCTGCGGACGCCGATCAGGTCGAGAAACCGCTGGTTGTGAGTGACGATCACCCCGTGTTCATCGACCACGAGCATCGCGTCGGGAAACGCTTCGACGATTGCCCGGATCAGCGCGATCTCGAAGTTGGAGGCGTGTCCTTCATCCGACCGTTGGTTCCACATGAAGGATCTCCCGCCAAAGCCAGGATAACTATAACAGGGCGAGAGGACGTGGCAAGTGCTGACGTGAGCGTAGCGCGGTGACATCGGAACATCCATTGAACGGCAGGTGTGCCAATTCAAAACTGTCTCACCAGAGGGGTTCACCCCAGCGAATTGTGCTAATGAAATGGCCCTAGCCCTCTTCCCGGCAGGCCTCGAACAGGGCAAGATGGGGGTGGTTTGGTCGCTCACCATTCAGCCAAGAGGGAGGGTCCGTGATGCGAGTGCACATCCTAGGCATTGACCTGGCGAAAAATGTGTTTCAACTGCACGGCGTGGATGAGCGCGGCCACGTGGTGCTCACCAAGCGCGTGCCCCGTGGGCGCCTGCGCGAGGTGGTGGCGCAGGTACCTCCGTGCGTCATTGGCCTGGAAGCGTGTCGGGGGGCACACCACTGGGCGCGGCAGTTTGCGCACCTGGGGCATACCGTCAAACTCATGAGCCCGCGGTTCGTCAAACCGTATGTGAAGACCAACAAAAACGACCGTCAGGATGCGGCCGGGATCTGTGAAGCGGTCAGTCGGCCCTCCATGCGGTTTGTGCCCGTGAAGACGGTCCACCAACAGGACATCCAGGCGAGCCATCGCTGCCGGTCACTGTTGATGAAGACGCGGACGGCCCTGATTAATCAGATTCGGGGGTTGCTGGCCGAATACGGGGTGGTGATTGCTCCCACGCCGGGGAAAGTGCGGGCGATACTGCCCACGCTCCTGGAGGACGAGCACGAGCACCTGACGCCCTTGGCCAAAGCGACTTTCCGCGCGCTCTACGAGCACCTGCTGGATTTGGAGCAACGGATCGAGCAGATCGACGAACGCCTGGGGCAGCTCTTTACGGAGCACCCGATGTGCCAGAAGATCGCGGCGGTGCCCGGCATTGGGCCGTTGACGGCGACGGCGCTGGTGGCGGCGATCCCCGCCCCGCAGCTCTTTCGCAACGGCCGCCATCTGGCCGCGTGGCTGGGGTTAGTACCTCGGCAACAGTCCAGCGGGGAGCGCGTGGTCTTACGCGGGATCTCCAAACGGGGCAATCGCTATGTGCGCACGCTGTTGATCCATGGGGCGCGCGCCGTGGTCAGTCGCGCCGAGGGAAAGCGCGACCCGCAGAGTCGCTGGATGAGCGAGTTGAAACAGCGCAGTGGGACCGCGGTGGCGGCCGTCGCCCTGGCGAATAAGAATGCCCGCGTCGTTTGGGCGTTGTTGGCCCATGATGACGTCTACCGCCGCGCGGCCTAGGGGGCACGTGGGCGCATCGACCACCCGTTGACCGACGAGGAGGGCGAGAACATGTAGCATGGCTCATGCCGAGGAGTGCGACACGGAACGTCCGTGATGACACCACAGGGCACACCGGCGCGTTCAAACCCTGGACAATTCGAAGGCCGCCACAAGGCCGTTGTGCTAATCAGGAGAACGCGCGCGAATTTCATCAAGGCCCGGACGTGATCAACCGTCCACCAAGAGGCCGGATATATATCCGCATCCCTGTTCCTGGTGTTCAGATCGCGACATCCGGTGTTGCATCGAGGGCTGGGTCCATATATCGAATTGTGCTCACCTCCACCACGCTCCAGCCTATTCAGGCCTACTCAGGCCAAAGTTGGCGGAACGCGAAACTGTTGGCTGGCGTAGGATTTAGTGAGTTGCA
>Ga0210377_10004060_pt1 | contig 12379 bp, 14 predicted proteins | sample PLM4_65_b1redo_FD_155480 | JGI IMG/M metagenome (GOLD analysis project Ga0210377, IMG submission 155480) | Groundwater sediment microbial communities from an aquifer in East River, Colorado, USA - PLM4_65_b1 redo | ecosystem: Environmental > Terrestrial > Soil > Riparian zone | place: USA: East... | reverse complement strand
GAAGCAGGCGGGAACGGTCAGGCAGCCCGGCGCGGCGAGCAGCGCGCGCAGCTGAGCGGCGGGAGACGGCCTATTCGTGTTCGTAGGCCGTCTTGATCAAATAGAGCACGAAGCATGCGGCCAGGATGAAGATCGCGATCCCGCCGAAATAACCGATGCCGTGCCCCATCCGGGCCGAGACGAACAGGCCCGCGGTGCCGAGGACCGCCGCCGCGACGCCCAGGATCCAATTGTCGACGTTTTTCATGACGACTAGATAGCGGGATCGCAGCCGCGCCGCAACCGATGCAATGTCGCGCCGGAGCGCCTCCGCCGCCTTTCGATAAAGTCGCAATGGGTCAAGGTTTTCATGGTGCTAGGCGTGCCATCCGAAGCCCTCGCCGCCGCGCCGCGCCGCATTGACTCGTCCAGGATGAGCCTCTATACAGCGGCACCTGCGCCGAAACAGAAGCCGAACGGAGGGCCGAGGTGAAACGCACCTATCAGCCGAGCAAGCTTGTGCGCAAGCGGCGCCACGGCTTTCGTGCTCGCATGGCGACGGTGGGCGGGCGCGCCGTGCTGGCGAGCCGCCGCCGCAAGGGTCGCAAGCGCCTTTCCGCCTGAACGATGGCCGCTCCGGTCGAGCGCCTGAAGCGACGGCGCGAGTTCCTGACCGTGGCGGCTTCGCGGCGCCGCTGCGTCACACCCGGGATGGTCGTGCAGTTTCTTCCCGCCGATGAAGGCAAGAGCACGGCGCGCGTCGGCTTCACCGTGAGCAAGCGCGTCGGCAACGCGGTGGCGCGCAACCGGGCCCGCCGCCGCCTGCGCGAAGCCGCCGCGCAGGTCATGCCGGCGCACGCCGCCGCCGCCGATTACGTGATTGTGGGACGCTCCGAAACCGTGAAACGCAAATTCGCCGATCTGATCGCCGATCTCGAGACCGCGCTGCGACGCCTCGGCGCGTGGAAGGAGGCCGCATGATCCGCCTTCGCGCAATTGCGCTTCGGCCGATTTTAGCCCTCCGAAGCCTTGGCGGAGGACGGGCATGATCGCGATCGTCCTGCGCGCCCCGATCGTGCTCTATCGCCTATTCGTCTCACCGGTGCTGCCGAATGCGTGCCGCTACGAGCCGTCGTGCTCGCGCTACGCTCTCGACGCGCTCCACCGCCATGGCGCGCTCGCGGGCACGTGGCTCGCGCTCAAGCGCATCGCGCGCTGCCACCCCTGGGCGAGCGGCGGATACGATCCGGTGCCCTGATGGACCAGAAGAACCTCATCCTCGCCATCGTCATGTCGGTTGCCATCCTGCTCGGCTGGCAGCTTCTTTTTCCCGAACCGCCGAAGAAGCCGCCGCAGACGACGGAGCAGCAGGCGACGCCCGCCGCGCCGCAGCCCAGCCAGGGGGCGACCGGCCCCGCCGCACCGCCGACGCCCGGGGCCGCACCCGGCGCACCGGGTGCGCCCACCGTGGCCGGCACCGGTGCCCAGCCGGGCATGACGCGCGAGGCCGCGCTCGCCGCTTCGCCGCGGCTGAAAATCAGCTCGCCGCGAGTCGATGCCTCGATCGCGCTGAAAGGCGGCCGGCTCGACGATCTCGCACTGGCCCAATATCGCGTGACGGTCGACCCCAAATCGCCCGAGATCGTGCTGCTTTCCCCGCAGGGCGTGGCCAACCCCTACTTCGCCGACTTCGGTTGGACGGCGACCGGCGCGGACGTCAAGTTGCCGGGCGCGGATGCCGTCTGGCGCGCCGACCGCGTTACCGTCTCACCCGGCCAGGCGGCAACCTTGACCTGGGAGAACGGGGAGGGCCTGACCTTCACCCGCATTATCGCGCTCGACGACAACTTCATGTTCACCGTGACGCAGCGGGTGAAGAACGCGGGCACGCGCGCGGTGACGCTCTACCCCTACACGCTGATCTCGCGCACCGGGACGCCCGATTCCCAAGGCACCTATGTGCACGAGGGCGGCGTCGGTTGGCTGGGCGGCGGGCTGCGCGAGCACGGTTACGGCAGCATGAAGGACAAGGGCACCTATCAGGAGAACACCAAGGGCGGGTGGCTCGGCATCACCGACAAGTACTGGCTCGTCGCGCTCGTGCCCGACGTGAACGAGGAGGTGACGACGCACTTCACCTATGCGCTGCGCGATCGGGCCGACGTCTATCAAGTGGACTATCTGGGCACCGCGCGCGCTCTCGCGCCCGGCGGAGAGATCGAGGCGAGCGGACGCCTGTTCGCCGGCGCCAAGGAAATCCGCCTGCTCAACGACTACGAGGAGTACGCGGGCGTCGATCATTTCCCCTATGCGATCGACTGGGGCTATATCGGCGTGCTGACCAAGCCCTTGTCGGCGCCGATCTTCTATTTGCTCGAGTTCTTCAAGACGCACGTGTTCCAGGACGCCTATGCCGGATTCGGCCTCGCCATCCTGCTGCTCACCGTGCTGATCAAGATCGCGTTCTTCCCGCTCGCGAACAAATCCTACCGTTCGATGAGCAAGATGAAGATCCTGCAGCCGAAGATGATGGAGCTGCGCGAGCGCTTCAAAGACGACAAGGCGCGGCTCAATCAGGAGATGATGGCGCTGTACAAGGCGGAAGGCGCCAACCCGATGTCGGGCTGCCTGCCGCTGCTGGTGCAGATCCCGGTGTTTATCGCGCTGTATCAGGTGCTCTACGTCACCATCGAGATGCGCCACGCGCCGTTCTATGGCTGGGTCCACGACCTGTCGGCGCCCGACCCCTTGAGCCTGCTCCATCTGTTCGGCCTGATCCCGATGAGCGCGTACAGCCTGCCCGAGTTCCTTGTGATCGGCATATGGCCGCTGATCATGGGTGCCACGATGTTCATCCAGCAGCGGCTCAACCCGGCGCCCGCCGATCCGGCGCAGCAGAAGATGTTCATGCTGCTGCCGCTGATCTTCACCTTCATGCTGGCGCGCGTTCCAGTCGGCCTCGTGATCTACTGGGCGTGGAACAACGTGCTGTCGGTCGCGCAGCAGTGGTACATCATGCGCAAGGCCGGTGCGAGCCCGAGCCGTCCCGCGGCGCCGAAGGCGGCGAAGAAGAAGACCTAGCATGGACGAACCGGCCGAGGCGGCGCGCCGCTTGTTCGCGCAGGAGTGCCGCTTCGTTCTGGGTGCGGCGACGCTCGACGGTCTTCCCGAATCGTCCCTGCCCGAGGTGGCCTTCGCCGGGCGCTCCAACGTCGGCAAATCGAGCCTGATCAACGCGCTGACCGGACGCTCCACTCTCGCCCGCGCCTCCAACACGCCGGGCCGCACGCGCCAGATCAACTTTTTCCGCCTCGACGACGCGCTGATGCTGGTGGATCTTCCAGGCTACGGCTATGCCCGCGCCGCCAAGCGCGAGGTGGCGGCGTGGACGCGGCTGGTGGGCGATTACCTGCGCGGCCGGCCAAGCCTGCGCCGCCTCATGCTGCTGATCGACTCGAGACACGGAATCAAGGATTCCGACCGCACGCTCATGGAGATGCTCGACGGCGCGGCGGTGTCGTACCAGGCGGTGTTGACCAAGATCGACAAGGCTGACCGGCTCGCCGAGATTCGAGACGAAACCGCCGCTGAGCTCGCGCGCCACGTCGCCGCGCACCCGGAGCTGCTCGTCACCTCCGCCCAGACCGGCGAAGGCATTCCCGCCGCGCGCGAAGCCATCGCGGCGTTGGCGGAGACTCGGGCCTTGCGTTAAATTGCCGCCATGGCAACGAAGCCCAAGATCGCGCCCGCGCCGGGCGAGGACATCCCGGCCGAATTCCTGGCGAAAGCCAAGGTGCTGTCGGAGGCGCTGCCCTACATGCGGCGCCACGAAGGGGCGACCTTCGTCGTCAAATATGGCGGCCACGCCATGGGCGAAGAAGAGCGCGCGCGCGAATTCGCGCAGGACATCGTGCTGCTGCGCCAGGTGGGCATCAACCCGATCGTGGTGCATGGCGGCGGGCCGCAGATCGGCGACATGCTCAAGCGGCTCAAGATCCAATCCTCGTTCGTCGATGGGCTGCGCGTCACCGACCAGGCGACCGTCGAGGTCGTCGAGATGGTCCTGTCCGGCTCCATCAACAAGCAGATCGTCAACGCGATCAGCGCCGCCGGCGGCACCGCGGTCGGGTTGTCGGGCAAGGACGGCGGGCTGATCGAGGCCGAGAAGCTGACGCGCACCAAGCGCGATCCCGATTCCAACATCGAGCGCGTGCTCGATCTCGGCCTGGTCGGCGAGCCGTCGCGCATCAACCCGCGATTGCTCGATGCGCTGCGCGGCACCGACGTGATTCCGGTGATCGCGCCGATCGGCGTCGGGCGCGACGGCACCACCTACAACATCAACGCCGACACTGCGGCCGGGGCGATCGCCGGCGCGGTCAAAGCGCAGCGGCTCCTGATGCTGACCGACGTGAAGGGCGTGCTCGACCGCTCGGGCAAGCTGATCGAGGAGATGACCGCCGAGGAGGCGCGGGCGCTCATCGCCGACGGCACCATCTCCGGCGGCATGATCCCCAAGGTCGAGACCTGCCTCGCCGCGGTCGACGCGGGCGTCGAGGCCGCCGTCATCATGGACGGCCGCGTGCCGCACGCGGTGATCCTCGAAGTCTTCACCGAGCACGGCGTCGGCACGCTGATCCGCCGGAACGGCGCCGCCTAAGCGCAATAGTTCCCTCCCCCCTTGAGGGGGAGGGCTAGGGAGGGGGGCGCGCCATCAGGCGCGAAAATGCATTAAAGTTTGGTCATGGCTCACTCCGCGTCGCCTGCCCCCCCTTCCTGTCCTTCCCCCACAAGGGGGGAAGGAACCCTGCCCTCGACGGCTCACTATTCTTTCAACGTCCGTGCTTGGTGGCGCTATGTCGGATAGCGCAGCAGATTTTTACGCCGCCATCCCGCCGTTCGACCGCTTCGACGACGTGGTCGACGAGGCGCGCTACCGCGCGGCGCCCGAAGACTGGCTGATCGGCGTGTCCGATGTGGTGAACTCGACCGGCGCGATCGCCGACGGGCGCTACAAGGCGGTCAACGTCGTCGGCGCGTCGACCATCGCCGCCGTGTTCAACGCGCTGGACGGCGCGTCCTTCCCCTTCGTGTTCGGCGGCGACGGCGCCGCCTTCGCCATCCCCGCGAGCGCGCGGGAAAAGGCCGAGCGGGCCCTCGCCGCAGCACGCCGCTGGGCCGGGGAGGAAGTCGGGCTGTCGCTGCGCGCGGCACTGGTGCCGGTCGTCGACATCGAGCGCGCCGGGCAGACTGTGTCCGTCGCGCGGTTCAAGGTGTCGCCCGATCTCAGCTACGCCATGTTCGCGGGCGGCGGCATCGCCTGGGCCGAGGCGGAGATGAAGGCGGGTCGCTACGAGGTTGCGCCGGCGCCGCCGGGCACCAAGCCAGACCTCACCGGCCTGTCCTGCCGCTTCATGCCGATCGGAGCGCGGCGCGGCGAGGTCCTGTCGCTGCTGGCGCGGCCACGCCCCGGCGCCTCGCGCGAGGCGTTCAAAACGCTCGTCCGCCAGGTACTCGACATCATCGCCCAGGCGAGCGAGCGCGGCGGTAGCCCAATGCCGGAAGACGGGCCGCGCTTCGTCTGGCCGCCGCGCAATCTGGGTCTAGAAACCAGGGCGATGAGCGGTCACGGCGGGCGGGCCGGACGGGCTGCTTTCATCCTCTTGCAGCATCTGTTCCTCAACGCGCTGCACGCCGTCGGCGCCAAGCTGCCTCGGTTCGATCCGAAGGCGTATCGGCGCGAAGTGACGATGAACACCGATTTCCGAAAGTTCGGCGACGGGCTGATGCTGACGGTGGATTGCGCGCCGGATGTGATCGTGCGGCTCGAGGAGGTGCTGGAGCGCGCCGGCGCGGAAGGCATCGCCGATCACGGGCTGCACCGCCAGGACGCGGCGCTGATGACCTGCTTCGTGCCCTCGCCCTTCGCCCACGATCACATGCATTTCGTGGACGGCGCCGCCGGCGGCTACGCCAAGGCGGCGGAGATGCTCAAGCGGCAGCTCTCTTCTTCCCGTTCGCCTTCTTCTTCCCCTTAGCCGCCTTCGCCTCCTGCTCCTCCTTGTAGAGCCGCACCAGCGCCTGGCCGCCTTCGTTGATGGCGGAGAAGCCGGTGTAGAAGGCCGCGAGCTCCACCACCTTGTGCAGCTCCGCCCAGGTGGCGCCGAACTTGCGCGCCGCCTTGGCGTGGAAATAGGTGCCGGCCGAGGCACGCGACGCGAGGAACGCGACGCTGATGAGCTGCTTGGTCTTGTCGTCGAGCGCCCCGCCGAACACGGCGGCGGCGCGGAACTCCTCCAGCGCCTTGGTGAACTCGGGGTTGATCTCGATGCCGAGCTTCAAGCGCTCCCCCGGGTTGCCCGGCAGATGATCGAACAGGCTGACGTAGTAATCCTCGACGATCTTCTGGAACGGTTTCGGCAGCTTGTCCGCCATCACGTCTTTCCCTTCTTCTTGGATTTCGGTTTCGGCTTCACCGCCGCGGTCGCGAACTCGGCCGGGGTGGTGATCTCCAGCATCTCGAGATCGCGCGAGTAATCGAGCAGGTCGTGGTGGATGCCGGGCGGCTGGTGGATGCAGTCGCCCTTGCGCACCACGAATTCACCCTCGCCCTCGTAGTGAAACTTGGCCCAGCCCTTCAGGATGTAGACCATCTGGAAGTCGAGCGTGTGATGGTGCACCCCCATCGGATGGCCGAGCCGGCGCCGCGCTCGGATCACGTGCGCGCCGTAGCGACCGCCCGTCGCATTGCGGATGCCGAGGTCACGGTATTCGAACACCGGGCGCAGCCCGCCACCCGCGAACTCGCCGTCCTTCGCGTGGAGGACCGAGAACTTCATCTTGCGCTTGGCCATGGGGGTTTCCGGGGAGGGTGGTGCCGCCTGCGTGACTCGAACACGCGACCCTCGCATTACGAATGCGATGCTCTACCGGCTGAGCTAAGGCGGCGCCAAATCGGAGGCCGGAAGTTACGCCCCGCGCGCTGGAGCGTCAATCGGAGGGGCGGATTCCCGGGCCCGCGGCAGCGCCTCTGCGGGCTTCACCTCCGGCGTGCGCCAGGCGAGTGTCGAGAACGCGCCGCAGTGCGGGCATAGCGTCGTCCAGGCGCTGGCATGCCCGCCGCAGGACGCGCACACCCAGGTCGGGTCGGGCACGGCGCTGGCGGCGCGCAGCAGCCAGGCGCGTTCCCAGGCGGTGTCGTTCTTTTCTTCCGCCTCGAGCCGCGCCATCAGGCGGCAGACATGGGCGGTGGGCGACTCGGCCGAGAGCGCGCCGAGCTGGGTGCGCGCCACGCCCCAAAGCCGCGCATCGAGCGCGGCCTCAGCCAGCGCCAGGCGGCTTTCGCGGTGCTCCGGCTGGGTTGCGGCGAGGCGTTCGACGCGGCGCGCCCGACCGACCACGTCGCCGTCGCTGAGCCGCGCGAGGATGCGCGCCAGCTCCGGATGCGGCGTTATTCCCCAAGCGGATTCGATGACGCGATGAGCCGCGCGACGGCTTCCTTCCGCGGCCAGCATGCCGGCGCGCACGATCGCAGCCGGCAAAAAGCCGGGGGCGATCTTGTGCGCCTTGCGCGCGAGCGCCCCCGCTTCACCGGCGTCGCCGGCTTGGCGCGTTTCTTCCGCCAGCGCGAGGTAAAGCGCGGCGCGCTTGGTGCGCGCCTCGTCCGGCGCGATGGCGCGCGCCTTCGCCGCGCGTTCGACGGTGGCGAGCGCATCGCGCCAGCGCCGCGCCCGCGTCTGATCGTCGAGCAGCGCGTCGAGCACCCACTTCGTGTTCGGCCGCATGGCGAAGGCACGCTCGATCAGCCGTTGCTGCCCCTCGCGATCGCCTTCGCGCTCGGCCTGCATGAGCAGTCCGCGCACGCCGAGGAACGCCGTCTCCGGCTGTTCCAGCATGGCGGTAAAGTAGCGCCGCGCCGCCGCCGCATCGCCGTCGAGCTGCGCCGCCTGGGCCGAGAGCAGCATGGTGAGCGGCGGATCGTGCAGCAGCGACTGCGCGCGGCGGGCCTGGCGGTTCGCCTCGCCCGCATCGCCGGCGGCGACCGCGACCATGCCCTGGGTCAAGGCGCGGTAGCCGCGTTCGCGCCGGCGCGCGCGCCGCGCCATGCGCCAGTTGCGCGGCGCGTGCCGCAGCCAGCCGAGTGCGACGAAAATCAGCGCGAGCGCAATCGCGGCGGCGGCAAGCGCCAGAGCGAGAAGCGCGACCGATGTGTCGACGCGCCAGCCCTGCCATTCGAGCGTCACCGCGCCTGGCCGATCGGCGAGCCACGCCGCCCCGCCGGCGAGCGCCGCAAACACGGCGAGGTAGAGGAGCGTGCGGATCATTCGGCTTTGCCGAGCAGGCGCAAAGCGTGCGCCGACAGCGCGTCAAGCGCCCGGTCCGCGGCGAGCCGCGCCTTGGCATCGGCGAGCCAGGCGCGTGCCGCTTCGGCCGGCGCGCCGCGCAGCGTCTCGAGCTCCGCCACCGCGCCCGCGAGGTCGCCCGAGTCGAGCTTCGCCTCCGCGCGGGCGGCGATGGCGTCGGGCGCCGCGCCCTCCACGTCCGCGCCGATGCGCCGCCAGCTGATCAAGGCCGAAAGGCGTGCCCACACCCGCGCCGTCCAGTCGGAGCCCTCGGGCGCGAGCGCGGCACGAACGATCGCGCGGGCGACCGGATCGAAGCGCTGGGCGAGCTGCGCCGCCGTCGGGGTGCCGATGCGCGCGCGGTCTTGCAAGAGCGCCACCGCGTCCTGCGCCTCCGCATCGCCCTTGCCGAGCGCCCCGACGGCGTCGAGCAGGCCGGCATAGGGCGAACCGCGGCCGATGGTTTCGCGCAGCTGGGCGGTCGCCAAAAGCAGCTCCGCGCCGGCGATGCCGTTCGAGCGGGACTGAGTGTCGGCGAGACGCGTGACCTTTTCGTCCAGCGCCGCCAGCGCGCGCTCCATCGCTTCGATCCGCTGGCTCTGCGCCGCGGCAGAAGCGGCCTGCGCGCCGGAAAGCGACTCCATCTCCGTGCGGAGCTGGGTGAGCTGCTGTTCGAGCACGGCGACGCGCGGATCAGACGCCGGCGGCGCGACTGCCCCGACGATGGGCGCCCCCACCGGCGTGCGCATATCGGGCGGCCGCATGAGATAGAACACGGTGAGCCCGATGAAGACGACGACGAGTGTGGCGAGCACATAGGCCCAGGCGGGACGCGTTCGTTTGGGGCGCGGGGCGTTGGGCAGCGCGGCCAACAAGGCTTCCTGGTTGGGTGCGGACGCGACGACGACCTTGTTGAACGTCAGTGGTTTCAGCTCGTCCGCGACGGCCTGCGAGAGGCATACCGCGGCGATCTTGTGTGTGGGCGCGGCGAGGTCCGCTTCCGATATCAGCGTGGCAAAAGTGCGCGCCGTACGCGGCGAGAAGAACAGCGCGAGATCGATGGCGCCATCGGCCAGCATCTGGCGCAGCTCCGGGCCGAGCGCGCGCGCCGCCTCAGCGCGGTAGACGACCGGCGAGTGCAGCTCGAACCCCGCATCCTGCAGCGCAGATTCAAGGTGGCCCGTGGTATCGCGGCCGCGCGGATGGAGAAGCCCGCCATCGCCCGGGCGCAGCTTGGTGGAGACCAGCCGCGCCAGGGCCTCGGCATCGCGGCCGGCGCTTTCGACCTTGGTGAAACCGGCGGCCGTCGCGGCGCGCGCCGAGGCGTCGCCCACCGCGTAGACCGGCAAGTCGCGGCGCTTTTCGCGCTTTGCGAATTCGCGCACGCCATTGGCGCTGCTGAACAGGATCGCCTGGATGCCGTCGAGCGAGATGCGATCGTTCGTTTCCGGCGTCACCGACAGCATGGGCTCGATCACCGGCTCGATCCCGCGCGCGGAGATGGCCGCGGCGAGCGCCGCCGCATCGTCCGCCGGTCGCGTGATGAGCGCGCGCATCAACCGAAGAACGCCGGCATGGCGCGGCGACGCAGCGCGGCCCCGGCCACCCGGCCGAGCTCCTCCGCGTCGGCCAGCGCGCCGGCGTTGCGCGTCTCGACGAAGCCGGTGCCGTCCGGGTTGGCGATCTGGCCGCGCAGGCTGAGCCGCGCGCCGTCGATCTCGGCCAGCGCCGCGACCGGCGACACGCACGAGCCGCCCAGTATCGCGAGCAGCGCGCGCTCGGCCCGGATGCGGATCTCCGTCTCCGCATGGTTGATCTTGGCGAGGGTCGCGCGCAGCGCCGTGTCGTCCTCGCGGCATTCGACGCCGATGGCGCCCTGGCAGGCAGCGGGCAGGAACTCATCGGCGTCGAGCACGCGGCTCGCCGCGTCGGCGCGGCCGATGCGCTTCAGCCCGGCGATGGCGAGCAGCGTCGCGTCCGCCTCGCCCGCTTCGATCTTCTTCAGCCGCGTGTCGATGTTGCCGCGGAAGTCGATGATGCGCAGATCGGGCCGCCGGCACAGCAGCAGCGCCTTGCGCCGCGGCGAGGAGGTGCCGACCACCGCGCCTTCCTTCAGATCGCCGACCACCGCGTCGCGCGGGTCCTCGCGCGGCAGGAGACACGCGAGCGTAAGGCCGGGCGGACGCTCGCTCGGCACGTCCTTCATCGAGTGCACGGCGAGGTCGACGCGGCGCGACAGCACCGCCTCATCCAGCTCCTTCACGAAGAGACCCTTGCCGCCCGCTTCCCGCAGCGGCCGCGTCTCGCGGTCGCCCGAGGTGCGGACGGGCTCGATTTCGATGACGAGCGACGGGTCGACGGCGAGGAGGCGGCTGCGCAGCTCGTCCGCCTGGGCGAGCGCCAGCTTGCTCCCGCGCGTGCCGATGCGGATCGAGGCGGCCATGGTCCAGAAGTAGCGCAGTTAGGATAGATTGGCGACCATGATCGTGCTGGGCATCGAGACGAGCTGCGACGAGACGGCCGCCGCCGTGGTGGACGACACGAGGACCATCCGGTCCGACGTGGTACTGAGCCAGCTGGACGACCACCGCCCCTTCGGCGGTATCGTGCCCGAGATCGCGGCGCGCGCGCATCTCGACGCGCTCGATTCCATCATCGCCCGCGCGCTTGCCGAGGCGGGGCTGGGGTTCGATGCGCTCGACGCCGTGGCGGCGACCGGCGGGCCCGGTCTGATCGGCGGCGTCATCGTCGGCGTCATGACGGCGAAGGCGATCGCCGCCGCACGCGGCATCAAGTTCGTTGCCGTCAATCACCTGGAAGGCCACGCGCTGACCGCGCGGCTGACCGACGGCATCGAATTTCCCTACCTCGTGCTGCTCGCAACCGGCGGGCATTGCCAGTTGCTGATCGCCGAAGGGGTCGGGCGCTATCGCCGCCTCGGCACCACGATGGACGACGCGGTCGGCGAGGCCTTCGACAAGGGCGCCAAGATGCTCGGCCTGCCCTACCCCGGCGGGCCGGAGGTGGAGCGCCGCGCGAAATCGGGCAATGCGAAGCGCTTCGACCTGCCGCGGCCGCTGAAAGGACGGGCGGGATGCGATTTCTCCTTCTCCGGTCTCAAGACGGCGTTGCGCCACGCCATCGAAGCGTTGCCGCCGGGACGGCTCGGCGAGGGCGACGTGGCCGACGCCTGCGCCGCGCTGCAGGCGGCGATCACCGAGGTCATGGTCGACCGTACCCGGAATGCGATCCGGCAATTCCGGGCCCTGCATCCGCAGGGCGAGACGCTGGTCGTGGCCGGCGGAGTCGCCGCCAACCTGACGCTGCGCACGGCCCTCGCCGTGCTCGCCACCGAGCACGGGCTGCGTTTCATCGCGCCGCCGCAGCGGCTCTGCACCGATAACGGCGCCATGATCGCCTGGGCGGGGCTGGAACGGCTGCGGCTCGGCCTCAGCGACGGGCTCGATTTCGCGCCGACGCCGCGCTGGCCGCTCGACCCCCGCCCCGCGCGGCCTTAAATTACCGTCATGGAAAAGCGCAGTGTCGTCATGCAGCCGGGCGAGGGTCCCTCGTTCTGGCAGCCCAAGCCCGCCAACGGCCACGCCGAGGTCAAGCTCACCCCGGGCGCGACCGGGCACGATGGCTACTCGGCCGGGTTCCAGACCGTATCGCCGGGCGGGCGCATCCGCCCGCATTCGCACGACGCCCAGGTCGAGATGCAGGTGTGCTTCCGCGGCAATGGCCGCATCGTCATAGACGACGAGAGCCACCCGCTGGTACCCGGCACCATGGCGTTCCTGGGCAAGAGCTCCATTCACGAGATCATCAACGATGGCGCAGAAGATCTGGTCATGCTGTGGGTGATCTCGCCGCCCGGGCTGGAGGATTTCTTCGCCGCCATCGGCCGAGAGCGGAAGCCGGGCGACAAGGCGCCGGAGCCCTTCGCGCGCCCCACCGACGTGGTCGCCATCGAGCGCGTCATGGGCATGCAGGACACCAAGGCGTAATGCCGAAAGTTTCGATCGGCGACGCGGACATCTACTACGCCGAAGCCGGCG
>Ga0210377_10004059_pt1 | contig 12385 bp, 9 predicted proteins | sample PLM4_65_b1redo_FD_155480 | JGI IMG/M metagenome (GOLD analysis project Ga0210377, IMG submission 155480) | Groundwater sediment microbial communities from an aquifer in East River, Colorado, USA - PLM4_65_b1 redo | ecosystem: Environmental > Terrestrial > Soil > Riparian zone | place: USA: East... | reverse complement strand
CAGCTGTCGGCTTCGCCATCGGCGCTATCCTGTCCGGCCTGACCGGCTATATCGGCATGAACGTGTCGGTGCGCGCCAATGTGCGCACTGCAGAAGCAGCCAAAGAGAATCTGAACTCGGCATTGAACGTGGCCTTCAAAGGCGGCGCGATCACCGGCATGCTGGTCGTGGGCCTGGGACTGCTTGGCGTGGCCGGCTATTACGCTTTCCTGACCCTGATGATGCACACCTCTACCGGTGATGCCACACATGCGCTGGTGGGACTGGCATTCGGCGGTTCGCTGATCTCGATCTTCGCCCGACTTGGCGGCGGCATTTTCACCAAGGGTGCCGACGTCGGCGCCGATCTGGTCGGTAAAGTCGAAGCCGGCATCCCCGAAGACGATCCGCGCAACCCGGCGGTGATCGCCGACAACGTCGGTGACAACGTCGGCGATTGCGCCGGCATGGCGGCCGACCTGTTCGAAACCTATGCGGTCACCATCATCGCTACCATGGTGCTGGGAGGATTGCTGATTACCGGATCCCCCGAAGCAGTGATCTATCCGCTGGTGCTGGGCGGCTTCTCCATCATCGCCTCCATCGTCGGCACCTTCTTCGTCACCGCGCGTGAAGGCGGCAAGATCATGAACGCGCTGTATCGAGGCCTGGCAGTCTCCGCGGTGCTCGCGGCGATCGCGTTCTATCCCCTCACCAAGATGATGCTGGGCGATGGCGTGACGGTAAACGGCGAACTGATCAGCTCACTGAGTCTGTACTACGCCACGCTGATCGGCTTGGCGCTGACTGCAGCCATGGTGTGGATCACCGAGTACTACACCGCCACCGAATACGCGCCGGTACGCCATATCGCCGAAGCTTCCACTACCGGCCACGGCACCAATGTGATCGCCGGCCTGGGTGTTTCGATGAAGGCCACTGCAGCGCCGGTGCTGGTCGTCTGCCTGGCAATCTGGGGCGCCTTCGCTCTGGGCGGACTGTATGGTATAGCGATCGCCGCGACCTCGATGCTGTCCATGGCCGGCATCATCGTGGCACTGGATGCTTATGGTCCGATCACCGATAACGCCGGCGGAATCGCCGAAATGTCCAAATTACCTCCAGACGTGCGCAAGATCACCGACGCGCTGGATGCGGTGGGCAACACCACCAAGGCCGTCACCAAGGGTTATGCCATCGGCTCCGCCGGTCTGGCCGCGCTGGTATTGTTCGCCGACTATACCCATGCTCTGCAGGCCAAGATGGGAGACGTGGTCACGACCTTCGATCTGTCCAACCACATGGTCATCATCGGCCTGTTCATCGGCGGCATGGTGCCTTACCTGTTTGCCGCGATGGGTATGGAAGCAGTCGGCCGCGCTGCCGGATCGGTGGTGGTGGAGGTGCGCCGCCAGTTCAAGGAAATACCCGGCATCATGGAAGGCACCGGCAAACCGCAATACGGTGTTTGTGTGGACATGCTGACCAAGGCTGCTATCAAGGAAATGATCGTCCCGTCGCTGCTACCCATCGCCGTGCCCGTGATCGTCGGCTATTTCCTCGGCGCGCAGGCGCTCGGCGGCGTACTGGTCGGCACCATCATCACCGGCATCTTCGTCGCGATCTCGATGACAGCAGGCGGCGGAGCATGGGATAACGCCAAGAAATATATCGAGGAAGGCAACTTCGGCGGCAAAGGTTCAGAAGCACACAAAGCCGCCGTTACCGGCGATACAGTGGGTGACCCTTACAAGGACACTGCCGGACCGGCGGTGAACCCGCTGATCAAGATCATCAACATCGTCGCGCTGATGATCGTCCCGCTGATTTAATGCCATACGGTTATTCAAACAGCAGGTACCAAAACAGGGCGGGCAACCGCCCTGCTTTTTTCTTGTCGGTCAGATATTTCAGGACTTTTTTGTACCAAGCACCGAAAGGTGCTTGTCATGAAACAAAATAAAGGGTTTAATCTGCCCTGCGTCAAGACCATTTTTCCAATATGGGCGTTTTCATGGGATATGAACGGTTAATAAGTGCAAATTCAACTGACATAACCTCGTGGCTTACCCGCGGCCTTCCCTTCTTTACTTTGAAATTTTCCCAAAGAGAGTTCATGGGAAAGTTCGCCTGCCTTATTGTTGTTCTGCTCTGTGGATTATCAGGCTCGATTGCCTGGGCTGACTGTGCTGATTTAAGTAATGTCACCAATTGGTCGGACATCAATAATCACAAAATAATCATGTACCAGAAAAGCAAAGCGATCGCGGTTCTGGAAATTCCATACTGCACCATTCTCAAGTCATCTGACATAAGACTGATTAAAGATACTGTCTGTAACTGGGACAAGATCATCGTGTCGGGAGAAGTCTGTGATGTGCGTAAAGTCGAGAAACTATAGCCATCCTTCGCGATTTGCCGTTTGCTCGGGTGAAGCGCGCCGTAACAGGTTTGCTCCTTAGAACGGCACCTCCTGCCGAAATGCCCCGCGTATTGATCGTCGGATATGGTGAGATGGGGCATGCCATGGCGCATTTATTGCTCGGCAAACACCCATTAGCCATCTATGACTCCCGCCCCGTCGTTGATCTACCCGCGATAAACGTAGAGCAACAGGCGTCACTGGCCGATTTTCTGTTGTTCTGTGTGCCGGCTTCCCCCCATCAGGATCTGCTGACCAGGCTCGCGCCTCATTTGCAAAGCCATTGCATCTGCCTGAGCATCGCCAAAGGCCTTGATGAGCAAGGCCGGACACCGGCGCAGATATACCAGATGACGTTCAATGGACGGCAACCGCATTGCTTGCTTTACGGCCCGATGATCTCTGAAGAAATGCGCGCAGACCGATACGCCTTCGCTGAATTGGGCTGTTCGGATATTTCCATCTTCCGCAGAGTGCGTGACCTGTTTCAGGACACCAGTCTGTTTATCAGCCACAGTGCCGATATCACCGGGATATCCTGGTCGGCCATACTCAAGAATGTATATGCCATCGCATTCGGCATCGCGGATGAATTGCAGCTTGGCGACAACATGCGCGGGTTTCTGGCGGTGACCGCATTGCAGGAACTGTGTGCCATCGTGAAACAGCTGGGCGGCAAACCGGAAACACCCGTGCATCTGGCCGGGCTGGGTGACCTGATCACGACTGCCACGAGTCCCGGATCGCATCATCACGAACTGGGGCGCAAACTTGCCCGGGGCGAGACAGGAGAAATCAGTGGTGAGGGCATACATACGCTGGCAATGGTGGAGAAATTTCACCTGTTCGACATCTCACCTTATCCCCTTTACGGCCTTATCCATGCTGTCGTGCAAGAACCGGTCGGTGTGGCGCAAAAGTTTCGCGATTATTTAAACCACATCCAAGTTTGTAGGTCGGGTTAGGTCGTAGACCGTAACCCGACGCAAGAACATTATTTAGCATCGGGTTACGCGGCAAGCCGCTAACCCGACCTACCAATTATCATTCAGCGAACCGCGAGTCGCCACAGCGACGTGACCTCCGCCGCCCGGGCGGCGTGCAAAGGGTCGGCAGCATCCGTAACCTTGGGATGATGCGGCTTGATATCCATCCGCGCGATCACTTTCAACCTTGCCGCATCGAAGGCAGCCAGTAGTTCTTCCCGGGTACGCAGCCCCAGATGCTCGGCGATATCCGACAGTATCAGCCAGCCTTCACCACCCTGCTCAAGGTGCTCAGCCAGCCCACTTAAGAATCCGCGCAGCATGCGACTGTCGGGGTCGAATATCGCATGCTCGATCGGAGAGCTGGGTCGAGCCGGGATCCACGGCGGATTGCAGACGATCAGCGGCGCTTTTCCAGAGGGGAACAGATCGGCTTGCACCACCTCCACCTGCGCACTCAGACCGAGCTTCGCGATATTCTCGCGGGCGCATGCCAATGCCCTGGGGTCCCGGTCGGTGGCCACGACATGCTTGACGCCACGGCGCACCAGAACCGCAGCCAGCACACCGGTCCCGGTGCCGATGTCGAAGGCCAATTCGGGCGCTTGAAAAGTTGAGGGCAGCGGCGCTTCGTTCACCAACCCCACATACTCGCCGCGCACCGGCGAGTACACGCCATAGTGCGGATGGATGCGCGCGCCGAGTGCCGGTATCTCGACACCCTTCTTGCGCCACTCATGCGCCCCGATCAAACCCAGCAATTCGCGTAGCGCCACCACCGAAGGCTGGCCAGCCTCACCATAAGTTTCCAGGCAAGCTTGCCGTATATCCGGCGCACGGCGCAACGGAATGGTGAAATCGCTATCCAGCGGGATCAGGATCATCGCCAATGTGCGTGCGCGCTGCGACTGCGCCTGGCGATGCAGGTTGAACGCTTCACTGGTCACAGCAGTTGCCCCTTCGACCAAGCTCAGGACAGGCTTGCGCGGCTTGCGGTCAACACGCCGCGACATCGCTTGCAACAACTGCTTCGCGTTCTGATAGTCGCCGCGCCACAACAGCGCAGTCCCCTCGCAGGCCAGCCGATATGCCTCATCCGCCTTGATCGTGTCGTCCGCGATGACCACGCGCTTGGGCGGCGGCGTGCCGCTTTCGGAACGCCAAAGGGCCGAGCAAGTCTTGCCTGCTTCGGTCCAGTTGATGATGGGAAGTTCACTCACGGCGACACCTTATTCCATTTCGCGATGAAAAGCGAAATACCGCAGGGTGCGGTCGGGCCGGCAATCACGGAACCTCGCCCATCCCGCCGGGATATAGAGCGGACTGGACACTTTACTTTCACCCTGTCCATAAAAATATCGTAAGATTCAACCCTCGAATTCACAGGAATCATGCAGGGCGAAGCAAGATATTCAACAACCGTATTCAAAAATCAGGGAGAAAGTTTATGTCGAAAAAGAATGCTTTTTATGCGCAATCCGGTGGCGTCACCGCAGTCATCAATGCCTCTGCCTGTGGTGTGATCGAGACCGCACGCAAGCACAAGGATAAGATCGGCAAGGTGTATGCCGGCCGCAACGGCATCATCGGCGCGCTGACCGAAGAGCTGATCGACACCACCAAGGAATCTGCCAAAGCCATCTCCTCCCTGCGTTACACGCCATCCGGCGCATTCGGTTCCTGCCGCTACAAACTCAAGAGCCTGGAAGCCAACAAACGCGAATACGAACGACTGATCGAAGTCTTCAAGGCGCACAACATCGGCTACTTCTTCTATAACGGCGGCGGCGACTCCGCCGACACCTGCTACAAGATCTCGCAGCTTTCCGAAAAACTCGGCTACCCGGTGCAGGCCATCCATGTCCCCAAGACCGTGGACAATGACTTGCCGATCACCGACTGTTGCCCCGGTTTCGGCTCGGTAGCGAAATATATCGCCGTCTCCACGCTGGAAGCCAGCTACGATGTGTGTTCCATGGCCAAGACCTCGACCAAGGTGTTCGTCATCGAAGTGATGGGCCGCCATGCAGGCTGGATCGCGGCGGCGGGCGGACTGGTCGAGGAACAAGGCATCCCGGTCGTCATCCTGTTCCCCGAGATCGAATTCGACCAGAAGAAATTCCTCGCCAAAGTAGACGCCATGGTCAAGAAACATGGTTATTGCAGCGTGGTGGTCTCGGAAGGCTGCCATTACCCGGACGGGAAATTCCTCGCCGAACAGGGCACGCGCGACGCCTTCGGCCATGCACAACTCGGCGGTGCGGCGCCGGTCGTCGCGAACATGGTCAAGGACGCGCTCGGCTACAAATTCCATTGGGCGGTCGCCGATTACCTGCAACGCGCCGCGCGCCACATCGCATCGAAGACCGATGTGGACCAGGCCTATGCTCTGGGCAAGTCGGCAGTGGAACTGGCGATCAAGGGACAGAACGCGGTGATGCCCACAGTCGAACGCATCTCCGACAAACCCTACAAATGGAAGGTCGGAGTCGCTCCCCTGAGCAAGGTCGCAAATGTAGAAAAATTCATGCCGCGCGATTTCATCACAACCGACGGTTTCGGCATCACGGCAAAATGCCGCACCTACTTGTTACCGCTGATCAAGGGTGAAGACTATCCGCCATACAAGGATGGCCTGCCGCAGTATGTTCGCCTGAAGAATGTTGCGGTACCCAAGAAGCTGGCCGGTTTCAGCATTTAGAGAACGCTGAAGTTCAAGAATCGGTTGTGTGGTGGTTCTGTTGGGCTAGATGGGGATCATGGCGGATGTTGCGGTTGCGTCGTAAAGTATATCGAGCTTGGCCCCTTTAACTCTTTAACTTGTTCGACCGTCTAATAACTATTAGGGGGCATCGTGAGTGCAACTGAGCGAACAGCTGCCGAAGCAAAAGCCGCTAACATTGCGCTCATGGGGGAGAGCTTGGGCGCCGTGTATAGCGAGCTCTGGCAAGAGGTGGTGTGGATACATAGCAACTGGGCTCACTATGTCGAACTCTTTGGCACAAGCCCGCAACGCATTGAACTCCTCAACAAAGCGGCGCCATCTTTTTTTCGAACCGTACAAGACACGTTGTTTGAGGCAGTTCTCCTTCACCTTGCGCGCCTCACAGATTCAGCCAAGTCGGTTGGTAAGGACAACTTGTCATTGCAGCAACTTGTCGCTCTCGCGGCTGATGGCCCCATTGGAGAGCAGTTGGCCGCAGTGACATTAAGAGCGATTGCGGCTTCCGAGTTTGCGCGAGATTGGCGCAATCGAAAACTCGCGCATCGAGATTTGAACTTGGCACTGGACCAGCACGTCGACCCACTGGCGTCAGCTTCGAGGCTTGCCGTAAAGGAGGCTCTTGTGGCTATCATTGAAGTGCTGAACGCGGTGTCGAGTCATTACTCTGATTCAACGACAGCATTTGACTTGCCAGGCGACAGCGACTCAGTTTCCCTTCTGTACGTGGTGCGAGATGGTCTACGCTCAAAAGAACAAAAGCTGGCGCGCTTGCGTTCAGGCGACTACACGCCTGACGATTTCAAACACGAGGCAATCTAACAATGCACCCTAACTCTACGTTAGCTAGCTTTTAAGAGTATGGATTACCGGATATCGTCGCGTGAATATCTAGCTCGGGCCAGGAGGCGTCTAGACGATGGCACACCAGATTCGCTCTTTTATGCCGCATTCGAATTGAGATGCGGAATCGAGTCTAGAATGAGCGAATATCTGGAAGTATGGGATCATATTTCCAACAAAAAAAAGAAAGGGTGGCGAATCGCAGAGCTCGGTAGAAATGTTGAAGAGCATTTCAAGACCGGCAACAAGATAGTGCGTTGGGCCATAATTGACAAAGAAACTGGAAAACTTGTTGTCTGCGTCTACTACACACCTGTTACATCACGACTGAGGAATGCTGGAGAAAAGCTCGGTAATTATCTGCACTCTATGAAAAAATTTCGGAAAAAAGTAGACCCGTTCTGGGCGAACTTTAGAGATGAGCTTGAACAGATATACAGCCAGCTTGCTGTGGCAAACAAGGGTACCTTACTTGGACCGCCTTTATTGAAGACCGGAGCTGGCGAGGTCGATATGAAATTGGATTTGCCACCCTCAGCGGATCCCGAAAATCTCTTCAATAAAACTCTAAATAAGGGAAAGGAGATTCAAGTCAAGGTAAGCTACCATGCGCATTTACCAAAAGCACTAGAGGGGAAAGCGCATGTATGGGAAATCGCCAGCTAACAACGAGTAAAAGGGGTCAGCATCACATTTGATTTCTTGCTGATTATCCGCTTTAGAGAAAATCGACTATCCGGTACGTGTCGCTAGCTGCGCTTGGCTACGATCTACATTACGGCAATGAATGTATAGTTTTTCCAGCGGCAGCTTTGAGTCGTTAATATGAATCCACTCATCACAACAAACCAACTGCAAGAACTCTTGAATAGTGGCGCGAAGATATTGATCTGCGATTGTCGCTTTGATTTGGCCCAAGTATCAGCCGGACGGGAAGCTTATGCAAAGGGACACATTCCAGGCGCTATCTATGTTGATCTGGATAAAGATCTGTCAGGCAGCAAAACCGGGGCAAATGGTCGCCACCCACTCCCGGATCCTGATCAATGGGCAACGACAAGGCGGCGTCTGGGTATCGACTCCGATTCCCATGTGATTGCCTATGACAGCCAAAGCTCGGCCTTTGCAAGCCGCTTATGGTGGATGTTACGGGCTATCGGTCATGACAAAGTTCAAGTGCTGGATGGAGGATTGGAATCCTGGAAGGGGCAGATCAGCACAGAAATATTTGCCCCTGCTCCGCTTGCGAAGCATCCAGAACCTGTGGCGTACCAGGGATTGGTGTTGCTTGATGAGATTCTTGATAATCTTGCATCACAGCGCAAAACGGTCATCGATGCGCGCTCACCTGATCGCTTTCACGGACAAAACGAAACGCTGGATCCGGTGGCTGGACATATTCCCGGCTCGTTGAATCGCTTTTTCAAGAACAATCTGGAAGGCAGCACATTCAAGTCTGCGGAAATCCTTCGAAAAGAATTTGCAGAAATGCTGGGAAACTCTCAGGCTTCCGACGTGATTCATCTATGCGGCTCCGGCGTAACCGCATGCGTCAACCTGTTGGCCATGGAACAGGCCGGACTCGGCGGCTCTCTTTTATATGCGGGCAGTTGGAGCGAGTGGTGCACTGATCCAAAGCGCCCAGTCGAGCTGTAAGGCATTAAGTGAACGGCTGGATTTCGGGGGCGCGATGCGGCGGGTGCTTGAATGTCGGCAGGCAGCTATTCCCGCAAGCGGAAGGAAACCGTAAAAACACGCAGCCCCTACCTGAACCGGGATAACCCGATGCAGGTAGAGGCTGTGCGGTATTGGTCCTTTAAGACCTATCCCGTTAAGACCTATCCTCTGGGTTCACGCAAGGTCGAAGCGATCAAGGTTCATCACCTTGTTCCAGGCCGCAACGAAGTCCTGCACAAACTTCTGCTGCGCGTCCGTGCTTGCATAGACTTCAGCCAGTGCCCGGAGCTGGGAGTTGGAACCGAACACGAGATCAGCGATGGTGGCAGTCCACTTGAGCTTGCCCGTTTTCCGATCGCTCCCGTCCAGCACGCCTTCGGACGTGGCGGACTTCTGCCACTTCGTGTTCATGTCGAGGAGGTTCACGAAGAAATCATTGCTCAATGCTTCGGGGCTCCTGGTGAAGACACCGTGTCTGGACTGGCCGATGTTCGCATTCAGTGCGCGCATGCCGCCGACCAGAACCGTCATCTCGGGAGCGGTCAGCGTCAGCAACTGCGCTTTGTCGATCAGCAGTTCGGCCTCCGATCCCTCGCATCCCTTGCGGACGTAGTTGCGGAAGCCGTCCGCGATCGGCTCGAGCACGGCGAACGCGTCCACATCGGTCTGCGCCTGCGACGCATCCATGCGCCCCGGCGAGAAGGGAACCTTCACCTCAACGCCGGCCTTCTTCGCCGCTGCCTCGACGGCTGCGCAGCCGGCCAGAACGATCAGGTCCGCGAGCGAGACCTTCTTGCCGCCCTTGGCCTTCTTGTTGAAGTCGGCCTGGACGCCCTCGAGCGTCTTCAGCACCTTTGCGAGCTGCGCCGGCTGGTTGACTTCCCAGTCCTTCTGCGGGGCGAGGCGGATGCGCGCGCCGTTCGCACCGCCGCGCTTGTCGGAACCGCGGAAGGTGGACGCCGACGCCCATGCGGTCGATACGAGCTGCGCCACGGAAAGCTTCGAGGCGAGGATCTTCTTCTTGAGGTCGGCAATCTCCTTCTCGCCGATCAGCTTGTGATCGACCGCGGGAATCGGATCCTGCCAGATCAGCTCTTCCTTCGGCACTTCCGGTCCCATGTAGCGGGCGCGCGGGCCCATGTCGCGGTGCGTCAGCTTGAACCAGGCGCGCGCGAAGGCATCGGCAAAGGCCTGCGGATCGTCGAGGAACCCGCGCGAGATCTTGCCGAATTCCGGATCGAAGCGCAGCGTCAGGTCGGTGGTCAGCATGGTCGGCTTGTGTTTCTTCTTCGGGTCGTGCGCGTCGGGAACGATCTCCGGCGCGTTCTTGGCCACCCATTGCTTGGCGCCGGCGGGCGACTTGGTCAGCTCCCATTCGTAATTGAACAGGTTCTCGAGGAAGTTGTTGCTCCATAGCGCCGGGGTCCTGGTCCATGTCACTTCAAGGCCGCTGGAGATCGTGTCCCCGCCATTCCCCGTGCCGTAGTTGCTCATCCAGCCCAAGCCCTGCGCATCCAGCGGCGCGGCTTCCGGCTCGGGCCCCTTGTGCGATTCCGGGGCGGCGCCATGGCACTTGCCGAAGGTATGGCCGCCGGCGATGAGGGCGACGGTCTCCTCGTCGTTCATCGCCATGCGGCCGAAGGTGGCACGGATGTCCTTGGCGGCGGCCATGTAATCGCCGCTCGCGTTCGGGCCTTCCGGGTTGACGTAAATCAGGCCCATGTGGGTGGCGCCGAACGGTGGCTGCAGATCGCGGTTGCCGCTGAAGCGCATGTCGGCGGCCAGCCAGGCGAGCTCGTCACCCCAGTTCACGTCCTCGTCCGGCTCCCAGACGTCCGCACGGCCGCCGCCGAAGCCGAAAGTCCTGAAGCCCATCGACTCCAGCGCGGCGTTGCCGGCGAGAATGACCAGGTCGGCCCAGGATATGGTCTGGCCGTACTTCTGCTTGATCGGCCACAGCAGGCGGCGCGCCTTGTCGAGGTTGACGTTGTCGGGCCAGCTGTTGAGCGGGGCGAAGCGCTGCTGGCCGCGGCCGGCACCTCCTCGGCCGTCATCGATGCGGTAGGTTCCGGCGGCGTGCCAGGCCATGCGGATGAAGAACGGCCCATAGTGGCCGAAATCCGCCGGCCACCAGTCCTGCGAGTCGGTCATCAGCTTGACCAGGTCCTTCTTCAGCGCCTTGTAGTCGAGTTTCTTGAATTTCTTCGCGTAGTCGAATCCCATCCCCATCGGGTCGGACTTCGAGGAATGCTGGTGCAGCAGTTCCAGCCGCAGCTTATTCGGCCACCAGTCCTGGTTCGTCCTGCCGAGGCCGGCAACGTGGTTGAAAGGGCACTTTGCTTCGGTTGTCATGGTTATCTCCTTTGGTTGTTTGAATTGCATGATCAGCATAGGGCGCAAATACCCATCAATCAAATTGATTATTTATATTTCAATGATAAGTTTTATCTATCGTGTGGCTTTACCATCTTCACCGCGGAACAGCCATTGGGTCATCGCAGGCCGGTCACGAAGGTGTGCGGGGCGAAGTCATGGCGCGACCCTTTCCTTTGCTACGGGCTTTAACGACAACGCCCGTTGCTACGTGCGCATCGCCCGACTCCAGCATCGGTAGTCCGGCACAGGCGCTATGCTACAATTCGCGCCTTCATTTTTACTCAACAAGGCACAGCATAATGAGTTTGAACAAAGTCCCCTCCGGGAAAAACCTCCCCGACGATTTCAACGTGATCATCGAGATCCCCATGCACGGGGAGCCGGTGAAATACGAAGTGGACAAGGAGTCCGGCGCGATCTTCGTCGACCGTTTCATGAATACCGCGATGCACTACCCGTGCAACTATGGCTATATCCCGCACACCCTGTCGGACGATGGCGACCCGGTGGACGTGCTGGTGATCACTCCAGTGCCATTGAATACCGGCGTGGTGGTGCGTTGCCGCCCGCTGGCGGTACTCAAGATGGAAGATGAAGCCGGCATGGATGCCAAGGTCCTTGCCGTGCCGGTGGACAAACTCTCCACGCTGTATCGCGGATTGAAGACCCATGACGAGCTGCCGCCCATCGTCCTGAAACAGATCTCGCATTTCTTTGAGCATTACAAGGATCTCGAGCCCAACAAGTGGGTCAAGATAGGCGGATGGGAAGGCATAGAGGCAGCGCGCAAAGAGATCATGTCCGGCGTCGAAAACTACCAGAACGCGCCCGACAAACCGCAGTTCTGATCACGCAACCCCAGTTCTGACAACATACCAAGGAACGGCAATGACGGCAAAGATCATAGACGGCAAAGCCATCGCGCAGGAAGTGCGCGCCGAATGGAAGGTGCGCGCCGATGCGCTGAAGGCGCGCGGCATCACGCCTGGACTCGCGGTGATCATCGTCGGCGAAGATCCCGCCTCCAAGGTGTATGTCGCGAACAAGGTAAAAGCCTGCGCCGAACTCGGCCTGCATTCCGAGCACATTGTGCTGTCCGCCGACACACCCGAGGCCACGCTACTGGCAAGGATCGCCGCGCTGAATGCCGACCCCAAGATACACGGCATCCTGGTGCAACTGCCGGTGCCCAAACATATAGCCAGCAACAAGGTGCTCGAGGCCATCAGCCCGGACAAGGATGTGGATGGCTTCCACCCGATGAACGTCGGCGCGCTGGTCACCGGCAACATGCGCTTTGTCCCTTGCACGCCTTATGGCGCGATGAAACTGCTGGAAAAATGCGGTGTGGCCATCGAAGGCAAACACGCAGTCGTGGTC
>Ga0210377_10004058_pt1 | contig 12389 bp, 11 predicted proteins | sample PLM4_65_b1redo_FD_155480 | JGI IMG/M metagenome (GOLD analysis project Ga0210377, IMG submission 155480) | Groundwater sediment microbial communities from an aquifer in East River, Colorado, USA - PLM4_65_b1 redo | ecosystem: Environmental > Terrestrial > Soil > Riparian zone | place: USA: East... | reverse complement strand
GAACCGCGCTCGCGACGACGTTCGAGCTGCAACGTCGGAAACCTGGGCGCTCTCGGCATCTCCACCCCGAATATATAGATACACCAAGGGCGCGGAGCCCTTCCCGGGCCCCACGCCCTCATCCCGGCCGGCCGGCTATTTGCTTTCCGGCGGGGTGAAGCCGATCACCTGGACGCCGGCGTTCCGCGCCAGGTCCATGGCCTCGATGACCTCCTGGTACTTCCGGTTCCGGGCCGTCTTCAGGAACATGAGCTTGGCCGGCCGGGGGTCGAAGATTTCCCGAAGCCGCCGCTCCAGATTCTCCTTGGCCACCGGCTCGTTGTTGATCGAGTAGCCGCCGTCCTCGTTCAGCTGCAGCACGATGTTGTTCTGCGGGGTCGCCGGCTTCTGGGCCTGCGGCGGCATTTCGGGCGGTACCTGGGCGTCCATGGTCCGGCGCTGCAGGGGCACCTGCATCATGAAGATGATCAGGAGCACCAGCAGGATGTCGATCATCGGGACGACGTTGGGCTCGTTCTTGAAGCCCCCGCCACTTACGTCCATGCCGGCCATAGTCAGTCTCCTCCGCGGCGCCCGAACGCGCCGCCTTCCCGCTTCTCCTCGGTCACGGCCGCGAGCACCCGCACGCCCGCTTTCCGGGCCACCTGCATCGCGTCTTCGACGGCGGCGTAGTCGAGGTTCGCGTCCGCGCGGAAATAGAGCTTCTTGTCGCTCCGGTTTTCGTACACCCGGTGCAGCGCCTCTTCCAGCCGTGCGGCGGAGACCGGCGTGATGGTCCCCGTCCCGGGATCGAGGTAATAGTTGCCGTCCTGGTCGATCCCGAGCGTCACGTCGCCTTCCTCCTCGGATGCCGTCTGGATGTTCTTGCCCTGCGGGATCTTGGCCGTGAATCCCGCCGTGATCACCGGCGTCACCAGCATGAAGATGATCAGCAGCACCAGCATGATGTCGATCATCGGCACCACGTTGGGCTCCGACTTGACGTTGCCGCGACTGCCGACGTCAGCACCCATGGGACCGTCCTTTCGTCAGCTGATGTGTCCCGACTGGGCGGACGATTGCGCCTTGAATTCCTTGGTGAAGATCGACCGGCCGAACTCCGTCCCGACGCTCTTGATCAGGAAGTCGATCAGCTCTTTGGAGGTATAGGTCATCTCGACCGCGAGGTGCTCCATCCGGGTCTGGAAGTAGTTATAGAACCACACCGCCGGGATGGCCACCGCGAGGCCGAACGCGGTCGTGATGAGGGCTTCCGAGATGCCGGCCGACACGGCCGCCAGGCCGCCGGAGCCGCTCTGCGCCATTCCGGTGAAGGAATTGACGATACCCATGGTGGTGCCCAGGAGGCCGACGAACGGGGCCGTGGAGCCGACCGTGGCGAGCATGCCCATGCCCCGCTTCAGCTCCGATTGCAGAATGAGCATCTGCCGGTCCACCGCACGTTCGGCCGAGTTGATGTCGGCCGAGGTGATGGCCGACCGGTCGCTCAGCAAAGGCTTGATCTCGACCAGGGCCTCACCCAGGACGCGGGCCACGTGCGACGTCTTCTGCTTTTCCGCCAGGGCGATGGCCTTGTCGAGCTGCTCTTCCTGGAGGAACCGGGCAAACTCGGGCGCGAACTTGCGGGTCTCGCGCATGCTCTTCCGGAACCGCCACCACTTGGCGCCAGCCACGGTCAACGACAGAATCGACATGATGGCCAGGATGAGGATGATGCCGCGGGCGAAATTCCCCGCGTCGTTCCACAGGTCAAGCAGTGAAAGTTGCATACGGCTGTCGTCCTCCGACGGACGGTGAACGTGGGTGCCGGCGGCCGCTTCCGCCGGAACGGAATCCGGTCAGGGCTATTTTCTCAGCGAGAAGTTCACCGGCTGCCGCACCAGCACGCGGACCGCCTGCCCGCGCATCCGCCCGGGCCGGTAGAGGCTGGCCAGCACCATGTCTCGCGCGGCCTTCTCGAACGCCTTGTTGCTGGACTCGATCACCCGGAAGGATCCGGGCTCCGGGTGGCCGTCGATGCCGATGATGACCTCGATCACCACGGTCCCCTCGATCCCCGCGTCCTTGAGCAGCGGTGGATACTGGGGCGGGGGGGTGGAGAGTCGCATGGGCGGCTCGTCCACCACCGCCTCCACGAACACCTGCTGGAGGTCCGTGGGGACCGGGCCGGTGCCGCCGGCGATGCCGGTGGCGATCCCGCCCTCGATCCCGGTTCCCGAATAGTCCCGGGGATCGAACCGTTCGTTCAGGTTGACCGGGGGAATCTCGGTGGGGATCTCGGTCACGATCACGACGGTCTGGAAGCCCTGAGGGGGCGGCGTGAGGGACGCGAGCTGCGGCTCCTCCGGCTTCTCCTCCTCCGGCTTCTCCTCTTCCGTCAGGAATATGAGCGTCGTGTCGCCGGTGGCCTGCTGGATGATCTCCTGCCCCTTCATGGTGGCCATGATCGCGCCGTAGATGAGCGCGCCATGGATGACGAGCGACGTCAGCGAGCTCGACCCGAGGCCACCCATTTTCCGGTTCTTGGGATTGGATTCGACCAGCTTGTCGAACACACAGCCTCCTGGATGGTGATCGTCTTGTCACCCTGAACCTACCCCATCCCCCGCTCCGTATCTGGCACGGGAGTGGGCGGAACATTACAGGAACATGACAAACCTATTACGGTCCGCCGTCACCCCCGGATGCCGGCGCCGCCATGGGCAGCTTGACCAGGAAGGTCGTCCCCCGCCCCGGCCGGCTCTGCACGGAGATGGTCCCCCCGTGCGCCTCCGCGATCCACTTGGATATGGCGAGACCCAGCCCCACTCCCGGCCGTTGCCCGGTCCGACTGCGGGCCTGGTCAGCCCGCCAGAAGCGATCGAAGATATGCGGGAGGTCGCCCGGCGCAATGCCGATCCCGGTGTCGCGCACGGAAACCGTGATCTCGCCGTCCCGCACGGTGCTCTCGATCTCCACCGACTCGCCCGCCGGCGTGTACTTGATGGCGTTGGTGAGCAGGTTCATGAACAACTGGCGGATGCGCGCGTGGTCGGCGTCGAGGATCACGGGCTCCGCGGGGATCCGCACCTTCACCTGGACCTCGGCCTGCTCGCCCAGGATGCCGGCCGTTTCGGCCACTTCGCCCAGCAGCTCGCGCAGGTCGAGCGGCTCCAGATGGAGCGGTGCCCGGCCCTCGTCGGCCCGCGCCAGCATCAGCAGCGAATCCACCATCTCGGCCATGCGATTCACTTCGGCCAGGGTTTCATCGAGCACCTCCAGCACCTCCGGCGCCGTCCGCGGATGGGTCACGGCGCGCTCGATGCCGGACCGGAGCACCGTGAGCGGAGTCTTGAGCTCGTGGCTCGCGTCCGCGGTGAACCGGCGGAGGGCCACGAAGCTCCGCTCGAGCCGTTCCAGCATCGCGTTGAGCGTGCTGGTGAGCCGGGCCAGCTCGTCCCCGGTATCCACCGGCTCCAGCCGCCGGTGCAGGCTCCGCCCGTCGGTGATGGCTTCCACCTCGTCCACCACCCGGTTCACGGGCTTCAAGGTGCGGCCCACGAGGGAGTAGCCGATGAACACCGACGCCACCAGGATCACCGGGGCGACCAGGATCATGGCCACCAGCAGCCGCGCGGGTCCCAGCACCACGTCCGCGGTGGAGGCGCCCGAGAGCACGGCGGCGATGTCCGGGCCCGCCTCCGTGATGGCGCGGACCGAGTACCGGATTTCGCCCGGAAGCCCGGCCAGGCGGATCGCGCCGGTGTGCTCGCCGGCGGAGTCGGTGGAAAACACCCGCTGCAGCAGGAGGACGAGGGACCCGTAGGGGAGGGCCCGGGCGTCGGGCGAGAGGTGCAACACGTCCCCATCGGCCCCGATGACGATCACGTAGCCGGGCACGCCCTCGAGCATCGGCGCCACGTCGGGGGAGAGGACCGGCTGTCCCTTGACCGGGTCGCGGGCCACCAGGTTCCCGCGGGCGCCATAGGCCTCGGTGAGGGCCGCGGCGATGAGGTTGGATTCGAGCTGCGCCCGGCGGTCCAGCTCGTCCAGATTCTCCCGCCGCTGGACCAGGTAGATCACCATCGAGTAGGCGAACATCGTGACCGCGAGGGCCACCGCGTACGAGGCCGCCAGCCGGGCGCGGATGGTGCGCATCTACGCCTTCATCACGTACCCGACGCCGCGAACCGTGTGGATCAGCCGGGGCGTGAAGCCCTGGTCCACCTTCTTGCGCAGGCGATTGATCACCACGTCCACCACGTTGGTGCCGGGGTCGAAGTGATATCCCCAGGCGTACTCGGTGATGAGGGTGCGCGACATGACCCGCCCCCGGTTCCGCACCAGGTACTCGAGCACCGCGTACTCCTTCGGGGTCAGGTCCAGGAGCTTGCCGTCCCGCCGCACTTCGCGCCCGCCGGTGTCGATCTCGAGGTCGGCCACGGTGAGCGTGGGCGGCGCGATGGCCTTGGGCCGCCGGGCGACCGCCTCGACCCGCGCCAGCAGCTCCTCGAAGGCGAACGGCTTGGTCACGTAGTCGTCGGCCCCGATCCGCAGCGCCTGCACCTTGGACTCGATCGCGTCCTGGGCGGTGAGCACCAGCACCGGGACCGTGACGCCGCGGTCGCGCAGGGTGCGGAGCACCTCGAGCCCCGGCAGGCCGGGGAGCCGGAGGTCGAGCACCACGAGGTCGAACTCGCCGGCGGACCCGCGGGCCAGCGCCTCGGGGCCGTCGCCCACCAGCTCCACGTGCATCCCGGCTTCTTCGAGGCCCCGCTGGACGAACTGGCCCACGGTGCGGTCGTCTTCGACCACGAGCACCCTCACGGGCCTTCCGGGACGTGCACCGGCAGGGTCACCCGGAAGGTCGAGCCGCTCCCCAGCTGCGAATCCACCTGGATCCGGCCGCCGTGATGCTGGACGATGGCGTACGAGATCGACAACCCCAGCCCGGTGCCCTGTCCCGGCGCCTTGGTGGTGAAGAACGGCTCGAAGATCTTGGCCACGTTCTCCCGGGGGATGCCCATGCCGGTATCGCTGATCTCCACCATCACCTCGTCGGACCGCTCGGGATTCGCCCGGGTGCCGACGGTGAGCGTGCCCCGGCCGTCCATCGCGTCGATCGCGTTGAGCATGATGTCGAGGAAGACCTGGATCAGCTGCTCGGCGTTGGCCTCGACCGGCGCGAGATCGTCGGTGAGGCGGCGCACCAGGCGGATGCGCTTGAACCGATCGTGGTAGCGCACCAGGAAGAGCGCGTCCTCGACCACCTGATTGATGGCCACGGGATACTTGGCCCGGGCCTTGGGCCGGGAGAAGTCGAGCAGGCCGTCCACGATGGACTTGCAGCGGGCGAGCTCGGACGTGACGATCTCGAGGTATTCGAGCAGCGGCTGGGCCTGCCCGGGGGACAGCGCGTCCACCCGGGCGGTGAGCGCCTCGACGCACGCGCCGATCGTCGCCAGCGGGTTGTTGATCTCGTGCATCACGCCGGCCGCCAGCTGGCCGACCGCGGCCAGCTTCTCGGTCTGCGAGATCTGCTGCTGGACCATCTTGGCTTCGGTGAAGTCTTCGCCGATGGTGATGACGTGAGTCACCCGCAGGTCGTCGAGCCGCATCGGGATCTTCCGGATGCGGTAATAGCGGGGTCCTCCCTCGCGCGCCTCGGTCCGGACCTCGACCTCCTCGATCTCGCCGGTTTCGAATACCCGGTCGAATTCCTGCTTGAGGAGATCGCGCGGCTGGCGGTGCAGCACGTCGAACACCGTCCGGCCGATGGCGTCCTCGCGGGAGATGCCCTGCGTGCCGGCTTCGCGCTTGCGGTTCCAGGCCTGGATGCGGTACTCCCGGTCCACCACGTAGAGGCCCACCGGCAGCGAATCGATGATCCGGATGGTGAAGCGGCGCTGGGCCTCGATCTCGCGGGTCCGGAGCGCCACCTCGCCGGCCAGGTCCTGGGACAGCTCCAGGGTCGAGAGCAGCGGGGCCAGGATGTTGGCCACCGTGCCGGCCACCTCGCGCCAGATGGGGAGCCCGGTGCCGCGCCGGAGCCGGATCTCCAGCATGCCCAGGCGCTCGCCCTGGTACACCAGCGGCACCCGGAGATAGGGATCGGCCGGCGTCCAGTCGCCGACCGTGGCGTCCAGCCGGGCGGCGGCCGGCGCGACCGCGAGGGGCGGATCGCCCGGGGCGGGCACGGGGCGGAGCGACGCGCCGTCGGCCGCGCGGATCCAGATAGTGCAGGACTCGGCGTCGAGCCCGCGCTTGAGCGCGCCGGCGACGCCCCCCATCACACCTTCCACGCTCAACGAGGCGCCGAGGAACGCCGCCACCTCGCCCAGGACGTCGAGCGCGGCGCGGGCGTTGGGCTCGCTCACGGCGGCTCCCGTCACTCGAGCTCGCGCACCCGCGCGAGCAGCTCCGCGTTCTCGCGGCGGTCGCCCAACTGGGCCTCGGCGAAGGCCCACCGCACCGTGCCGGCGCGGTCCACCAGCACGTAGGCGCGGCGGGAGAAGAACTCCTCCTCGAGCAGGGTCCCGTAGCGCCGGCACACGTCGCGCCGGAAGTCGCTCAGGAGATCCACGCCGATCTTGTGCTCCCGCCGGAAGGCGTTCAGCGTCGGCGCCGAATCCACGCTCACCCCGTACACCTGGGTGGTGGCGCTCGCGAAGCGGTCGAAATCCTCGGTGAAGGCGCACAGCTCGGCCGTGCACACCCGGGTGAACGCGAGCGGGAAGAAGGCCAGCAGCACGTTCTGCGCCCCGCGATGCTGGGACAGGGTCACCGTGCCGCCCCCGGTGGACGGGAGCGTGAAGTCGGGGGCCGGATTGCCCGGTCGGACCGCGAGGCCGCGGCCGGGATCGCTCATCGCACCACGCGGCGCACCACGTAGCCGCCCGAGTCGCCCACGAAGACGGCGCGCCCGGCGGCCGCGAGGCCGGCGGGCCCCGCCACGGCGGTCTCGCCGATCACCACCAGGTCGGGGCCGGACACCGGCACGCCGGTGCCGCCGAAGGTATCGATGGAGTCGGGACCCACCCGGATGATCCGGATCCGATGATTGCCGCGGTCGGCCACGAACAGGAGGCCGCTCACGGCCGCGAGATGGCCGGGGTCCCGGAACAGGGCCGCCGCCGCCGGCCCGCGGTCGCCGGCGAACCCCGGGGCGCCGATTCCCGCATAGGCGGTGATCAGGCCGTCCACGATCCGGCGGACCCGGTGATTGCCACCGTCGGCCAGGTACAGCGTGTCCCCCAACCAGGCCATGGCGGCCGGACGCTGGAGCCGGGCGTCGCGCGCCGGACCGCCGTCGCCCGAATCCCCGGGAACGCCGGTGCCCGCGAAGGCCGTCACGGTGCCATTCGGATCGAGCCGCACGATACGGTGGTTCCGGCGCTCGGCCACGTACACGGCACCGTCGGGGCCCAGGGCCACGTCCACCGGCGTGTCGGTGGGCGCCAGGGCCGCGGCGGCGCCGTCCGCCGCGGCGCCGGGCGTTCCGGTGCCGAGGGCCACCGCCACCCGGCCCGCGGCGAGATCCACCACGTACACCCGGTGAGCCCCCGCATCCGCCACGTACACCACGCCCTCCGCCGTCGCCGCGATGCCGACCGGCTCGGCCAGGCACAGCAGGGCGGGATCGCCCGGCCCCGGCCCCGGCGTGCCGCAAGGCCCGCGCCCAATGAGCCACGCAATCTGGCCATCCGGCGAGACCTGCCCGACCCGGCGCCGGGCCGCATCGGCGACGTAGAAGCTCCCGTCTTCGAACGCCGCGACCGCGCCCGGCAGCCCGAGCGGGACGGTCAGGGCATCCCCTTCAGGCGCACTGTCGGGGAAGGTCAACGCGTAGGGAACGGAGAGCACGCCGGCGACCACCCGCGCGACACCGGGCGCGTCGCCGACCAGCACTTCGGTGGGGCCGCAACCCATCCACCCCCCACCCAACACGAGCGGCAGAAGCGGCAGAAGCGGCAGACGGCGCGGAGGGCGCCTCATTGACAGCGGCGGCTCGGGGTTTCCACTTTCGGCCGGAATGTCGCGCGCGACGCTGGTTCTGGCAACGGTGATCCGATCCCTGGCGGTCGCCCTGGCGGTCACCGCGGGCACGGCGGGCATGGCGGTGGCCCAGACCGGCCAGATCGTCGGCCGCGTGCTGCGCGCCTCGGACTCGACCGGTCTGGCGGAAGCGGAAGTGATCGCCGTGGGCGCGGGCGGAGATTCCCTCCGGGGCCGCACCAGCGCCATCGGGGAGTTCGTGCTCATCGGGCTGGCCCCCGGCAGCTACCGCCTCGGGGTCCGCCGCCTCGGCCTCCGCGCCGCCGAAGTCCGTGGCCTGGTGGTGCGCTCGGGCACCAGCACCCGCGTCACGGTGGTGCTCACCGAGGCCGTAGAGTTGGCCCCCCTGGTGGTCCAGGCGGAAGAGCGTCCTCTGCTGACACCGGAGGTGTCGGCCACGCGGCAGGTGGTGGGACGCGAGGAACTGCAGGCGCTGCCGGTTCAGGACCTGGAGCAGGCCCTGGAGCTCCGCACTGGCGTGGCCGACGGGCACTTCCGGGGCGGGCGGGTCGGGCAGGAGACCTACGTCATCGACGGCGTGGACGTCAAAGACCAGTTCGCCGCGTCGCGGACCGGCATCGCGTTCCAGCTGGCGCCCAGTGCCGTGCAGGAGGTGAGCGTCTTCACCTCCGGCTTTTCGGCCGACCAGCCGAGCGCGGTGAGCGGGGTGGTGACGCTGGTGTCGCGGAGCGGACCCACCGACCGCTGGTTCGGGCGGGTGGAAGCCGTGACCGACGAATGGGCCCCGTCGGGCCTCGACCGCGGCTACGCCCGCCTCGGCGGCAGCGCCGGAGGCCCGCTCTGGGGCCGTTCCACGCTCTTCCTGGATTTGCTCCTCATCGGCCGGGCGGACCAGGACCCGCGGGTGCGCGGTCTCACGTGCCTGGAGGTCTCGTTTCTCTGCCCCGGCCGGCGGACCATCATCCCGCACCAGGAGGGCGACCGCTACCTCGCGTTCGGCCGGCTCGACGTGCCGCTGGGCCAGCGCTTCAACGCCGCCTTCTCGCTCAGCCGGAACCGGGACCAGCGCGAGCTGTACTCGACCCGCTTCAAGTACGCCCTGCGCGACTACCTGGCCGAGCGCGAGACGGCGACCCTGGGCACGATGGCGCTGAGCGGCACGCTCAACCTGAGCGGCTCGCGCGCGGTGCACCTGACGTCGAGCTTCTCGCTCGCCCGGCTGGACCGCTACCTGGGCGTGGCCGACACGGCGCAGCCCGCGCGTCTGGGCCGCTTTCGATTGGGAAGCCTGCGGTTCCGGGGAGAAGACTTCGTCCGGCGGCCGGCGTCCGAGCAGATCGGGACCGGGCAGGGCATTCCCGGCTACCGGGCGCCGTCCGATTCGGGACTGGGCAGCCCTTACGGGATCTTCGGGGCCGATCTCTTCGTCACCGACGGGACCAGCGGGATCGGGGAGTGGACCCGGGCGGATTTCGCCGACGTCAAGCTCGGGATCCAGACCCTGGCGTCGCCGCAGGTGGATCTCAAGGTCGGCGGCGACCTCAAGCTGTATCGCGTCACCACGTACCAGCACGTGAACGGCGGCCTGGCGGGGGCCGCGCCCAACTTCGCGCGGTTCTACCCGCACATGCTCGCGGGCTACGTGCACCTGACCCTGTTCGCGCTGGACGCGGCCACCGTGGACCTCGGGGGGCGGGTCGAGACGTTCCAGCCCGGCCTGGCGGCGCCGGCGGACCGGCGCAACCTGACGGCCCCCTCGGTGGCCACGGCATGGCGCACGCTGGCGCATCCCCGGATCGGGTTCTCGATGCCGCTGGCGGTCCTGGGGGTCCCGCGGGCGTCGATCCGCTGGAATTTCGGGCGCTTCTCGCAGCCGCCCGACTTTCAGTTCTTCTTCGACCAGGCGCTGGACGACTCCCTCAACACGGCGGTCCGGCGCCAGGGCAACCCGTTTCTCGGGTTCGAGCACGGGACCCAATACGAGGGCGGGCTGGACTACCTGCTGGCCGACGAGGTCATCCTCCGGACCAGCGCCTACCTCAAGGATCTCGCCAGCCTCACCACCAGCGGGATCACGCTGGCCGAGCCGGGCCGCACGTTCACCAACCTCGATTTCGGCAAGGTGCAAGGGCTCGAGGTGCGGCTCGAAGGACGGTTCGGGCCCGGGCGGCGGATCGAGCTGGGCTACGCGCTGCAGAAGGCCATCGGGGTCGTGTCCAGCGCGTTCGACTCGACCGCCACCGGCGGGACGGGCAGCCGGATAGAGATTCCGCTTCAGTTCGACCGCCGGCACGCGATCGACCTGAACGCGCTCTGGCCCCTGCCCTGGGGCACCCGACTCTCGGTGGGCGCGACGGCGGGCTCGGGCTATCCGGTCCCCGGCGCGGCCGAGCGGCGGCTGCCCTGGACCGTCGAGGTGGCGGCGCGGCTGGTGCGGGAGTGGCGCTGGGGCGGCCGCGCGGGCCGGGTGATCCTCGAGGGCCGGAATCTCCTCAACCGGGCCAACCTCGTCACCGCGCGGTTCCAGGGCGGGGTCATGCCCGACGTGGGCGCGCTCGAGGCGCGGGCGGCGGCGGAGACGGCGGACGCCATTCCCATCCCCCGCGAGTCGCCGTTCTACGTGCCCGGGTTCGACGGGGACGGCAACGGCCGGCTCGACCCTTCCGAGCAGACGGAGGCGCGCCGGGCGGCGCTGCTCGATTTCCACGAACCGACCCTGCTGTACGGGGAGGCGAGACAGATTCGGATTGGGGTGGAGATCATCTTCTAGGCTCTCGTGAAACGTGAAACGGGAAACGTGAAACGGGGTGAGCCCTTCACATTTCACGTTTCACGTTTCACGTTTCACGAACACGCTATCCCAGGACTCCCCAATGGCGCACGAACTTCCCAAACTCCCGTACCCCTACGACGCGCTCGAGCCGCACATCGACGCGCGCACCATGGAGATCCATCACACCAAGCACCATCAGGCGTATGTCAACGGATTGAACGCGGCGCTGGAAAAGGCGCCCGACCTGCAGAAGAAGTCGCTGGAGGACCTGCTCAAGGGCATTCAAACCGTGCCCGAGGCCATTCGCACCGCGGTCAGGAACCACGGCGGCGGCCACCACAACCACTCGCTCTTCTGGCAGATCATGGGTCCCAAGAAGGGCGGCGAGCCCGAGGGCAAGCTGGCCGACGCCCTCAAGAGCACCTTCGGCGGGTTCGACAAGTTCAAGGAGCAGTTCACCACCGCCGCCACCACCCGGTTCGGCAGCGGGTGGGCCTGGCTGGTCATGGCGGGGGGCAGGCTCGAGGTCTTGAGCACCGCCAACCAGGACAGCCCGCTGATGGACGGCAAGACGCCCCTCCTGGGCCTCGATGTCTGGGAGCACGCCTACTACCTCAAGTATCAGAACCGGCGGCCGGATTATGCCGGGGCGTGGTGGAATGTCGTCAATTGGGAGGAGGTAGGGCGGAGGTTTGAAGGAGGCAGGTGAACGGTTAGACGGCCAGACGGCTAGCGGGAGACGGGCTATAGTCGAAAGGTGGCCCCCTTGGTTGAGGCTACCTGCCGTCTGCAACCCAAACCCCGCTAGCCGTCTGGCCGTCTAGCCGTCTAGCCTGCCACCCTCGGCCAGGTACCTGTTGCTTTTCCCTCCAAAAAGTTGTATAAACGCTTGCGGAACTTCACCTTGGGCGGGCATGGAAACCACCCTTCGCAGCATCCCTCTCTTCTCCCAGCTGCGCGAATCCGACCTGTGGCGCATCCGGGAGGCGACGGTCAGCCGGTCCTACCCGAAGGACAGCATCATCCTGTTCGAGGGCGAGCCCGGGGAAGCACTGTATGTGGTGCTGGCCGGGCGGGTGAAGGTGGTCTACATCGCCGAGGATGGCCGCGAAGTGATCCTGGGGACCCGGGACAAGAGCGATTTCTTTGGTGAGACCGCCCTGCTGGACGAGAATCCCAATCCGGCCCACGTGATTGCCATGCAGGATTCCGAGCTCCTGGTGCTCCGGCGCGAGGAGTTCCGGCGCTGCCTGGCGGACATGCCCGGCATGAGCCTGGGCCTGTTGCGCGCGCTGTCGCGGCGCTTGCGGCATGCGGACGACCAGATCCGCGGCCTGGTGCTGCTCGACGTGAAGGGCCGGGTGGCGCGGCTGCTGCTGGACATGTCCGACCGGAACGACGGCGTCACGGTGCCCAAGGGGATCACCCACAACGTCATCGCGCAGATGGTGGGGGCGAGCCGGGAGACGGTGTCGCGCACGCTGCGCGAGCTGACGACCGACGGGCTGCTCCAGGTGACCGGCCGGAAGATCGCGATCGCCAACCGGGAAGCGTTGAACCGGGCGGCCCAGATCGAGTCGGCGACGAAGTTCGAGCCGGCGCCGGCCGCGGCGGCGGCGGC
>Ga0210377_10004057_pt1 | contig 12389 bp, 17 predicted proteins | sample PLM4_65_b1redo_FD_155480 | JGI IMG/M metagenome (GOLD analysis project Ga0210377, IMG submission 155480) | Groundwater sediment microbial communities from an aquifer in East River, Colorado, USA - PLM4_65_b1 redo | ecosystem: Environmental > Terrestrial > Soil > Riparian zone | place: USA: East... | reverse complement strand
CCGGTTCACAGCATGTCCCGGGCGAGTTTCTGCGCCGCTGCGCGGTCGCCCTTCAGCGCTTCGGCCAGAGCAGCCGCGCGCTCCTGCATGACCGTCTCGATGTGATCGCCAGCCTTCGCCGCCAGGGCTCGGCCGAGAACCTTGGCGGCTTCGTCGCCATACTTCACGGCGTCCAGCGCGGCCAACGCCCGGCCATACTGCCAGTGGATCCCGACATCGTCGGGCGCCAGAGACACGGCTTTCTCGTAGTGCTCGCGGGCGGACTTGAGGCTGGCGCCCATCATGCCGGCGCCGAACGAGCCGCCGCGCCGCCTGACCTCGACATTCCACACCGCCAGGAATCCGTGAGCGTAGAAATTGCCGGGGTCGTCCCTCAGCACCTGGCTCGCCAGCTTGCGGCCTTTGTCGCCATAGCCCTTGCTCCAGGCGTCCAGCACATCCAACCGCCGGCTTTTGAGCGACAGGGCGATGGCAAGCTGAAGCTGGCCTTCTTCGTGGCGGGGGTCGATCTTCAGCGCCGCCTCGGCGTCCTTCGAAGCACGGTCGACAATGCCCGCGTCGGGCTCTTCCGTTCCAGTCATGCAATGGGCCAGCAGCGCCCGGGCCGCAAAGGCCAGATCGTCCGCTCCGGCCGCGGCTTCGGCCTCTTTCGCCGCTTCCATGTACTCGCCGCGGGTGAACTTGCTGTTCAGTTCCGCTGGCGTCGGATGGGCGAGCGCCGGCGCAGCGAACATCGCCGCCAAAAACGCTAAACCAGTTGCGCGGGGCACCCTGCGCATCGCGATCACTCCCAAGGGGAAATATGATGATGAGCGCACATCCCCTCTTGCGCAACGTCCCCAACTCAGGGCCTAAAAGGCAATCGCAGCGCGCGGTTCCTCACCAGACAAGTCGAGAACTCGCGGCCGCGACGCCATAGGCCCTAAGAGTCCGGGAGCCGGGACGTGCGTAGTTTACTGGTTTGTGTGGCTATTGCTGGACTGCTTGCCGGCTGCGGCGGGCCGAAGGACGAGGCCGGGGGCGACGAGCCTTCCGCCGGCATCCCCGTCAACGACCCGAACACGTTCCGCGCCGACGTCAACCATGAGCGGCCCTACGCGGGTGAATGGGCTGCAGCCACGAACCAGTGCGCCGACGAGAAAAAAGTCTGGACCATCGAGGCCCATCGCATGGCCATCGTTCCGGCGATGCGCTTCTGCGCCTTCGATGACATCTATGTCAGCGACGGAGCCGCCAATACGCCCACCACCTGGTCGGCCAGCGCCAAATGCCTGGCCGGCGGACGGGAGAGCCACGATTTCCTGTTCTTCCGGGTGAAGGACAACCTTCGCGAAATGCGCGTGACCTTCAACGACGCCAAATCGGTTGAGCTTGTCCGCTGCCCGCTGAAGAGCTGAAGCCGGGCTTGAGGCCGGTGCGGGCGTGTCGTGCATCCGGCTCTTTAGCAGACGCTCTACCAGATTGAGCTACATCCGTTGCGGGATGGCGGGAATCGAACCCGCTGCCTTCTGCTCCCTTCGATAAACCGATTGCTTCGGCCCGCACCGGCGCGGGCTGAGTGCCGAAGCAGTGTGGCGCGGTCAAGGCGCGTTGCACATTGACTCGGATGCGACGTCGGTTTCAGATTGCCGTCAGTGCGCTTGGGGCGCCACCTGTCCGCGGCAAGGGAGCCCGCTCCCACCCACTCGGCTAAGACCGTAGTCATCGCAACCCTTCTTCCGGCCTGCGAAGCGGACATCAGGCGACTTTCGGAAGGAAGGTCCCATGTCACGCGTCACACGCGAACTTACCTCACGCACAACTCTCGAAGCGCTGCGCAAACAGGCCAAGCGCTGGCTAAAGGATATCGAGGCCGGCGAGGCGCTCGCCCTTCAGCGTTTCCGCGATGTTTTCCCCAATGAAGAGCCGAACCTGCGCCGGGTTCAGCATGCGCTCAGTCACGAGTTCGGATTGGCGAGCTGGGCGGCGCTGAAACAAGAAATAGAAGACAATGCGCGCACGCATGCGCAACGTGTCGAGGTGTTTCTGGAGAAAGGCGTCCATCGCTATGGAACGGACCCGCGCACGGGCAAATGGGGCGCCTATGAGCGCGACGGCGCGGCGCGCGGGGCGATAGCGGCACGCATTCTCGAGCGATATCCGGAGATCGCGCGGGAGAGCATCCATACGGCGGTGCTGGCGCACGACATCGATGCGGTGCGGGATTTCCTGGCGAGAGATCCGGGGCTGGCGAGCGTGCCGCATCCGTTCGATGATTGGCGACCGCTGATGCGGGTGGCCTATGCGCGCCTGCCCTTGCCGGCGGTGACGCAAAACGCGCTGTCGATCGCGACCCTGCTGCTGGATGCGGGCGCGGAGGTCACCGGCAATGCTCCGGGTGACTTGAGCGGCTTCAGGGCGCTGACCGGCGCAATCGGCGAGGGAGAAGGCGAACAGTCGCCGCATCCGCAGGCGGTGGAGTTCGCCCGGCTGCTGCTCGCGCGAGGGGCGGACCCGCTGGATGGCCAGGCGCTCTACAACACCTCGCTCGGTGAGGACGACACGTTCTGGCTGGACCTGCTGTGGGCGGAATCCGAAAAGCGCGGCGATCTGGCGAGATGGCATGTGGCCATTCCGAACGTCATCGGGCCGCCGCTCGAATACCTGCTGGGCAACGCCGTGCCGCATCACCCCAAGCGCGTGGCGTGGCTGCTGGAGCACGGGGCGGATGCGAAGGCCCACAACTTCTATTCGAAGCTGCCGGTGATCCGGCACGCCGCCGCGGCAGGCCGGCAGGATCTGATCGACCTGCTGGTGCGGCATGGCGCGGAACGTCCCGAGCTGTCGGACGAGGAAAGGTTCATCGCCGCAACCTGGAAGGGCGACTTTGCCGCCGTCAGGGAGCTGGCGGGGCGGCATCCGGGGCTGCTGCACTCTCCCGAGCCAATGTTCGCGGCGATTAGGCAGCAGCGCACCGACATCGCGGAGTTCCTGCTCGATCTCGGCATGTCGCCAGATGTGGGAGACGAGAAGAATTTCCGGGCGCTGCACTTCGCGTCGCATTGCGGGGCGCAGGAGATCGCGCGGCTGTTGATCGCGCGTGGAGCAGAGATCGATCCGTTCGAGAAGACCTATGGCGGAACGCCGCTGAGCCACGCCAACTATCACGGCCGGCAGGAGATGATAGCAATCCTGGCGCGGATGAGCCGTAACGTACGGGGGCTGTGCTTTGCCGGTTGCGTGGAGCGGCTGCGCGAGTTGTTCTCGGAGGACCCCGCGCTTGCGACCGCGCCGATCCACGCGCACGAACCGCCCATCTTCTGCCTGCCGGACAATGACGAGCGAGCGGCCGAGCTGGTCGAGCTTCTGCTCTCCTTCGGGGCCGATATCATCGCGAAGAACGCCGAAGGCCAGACGCCCCTGGAGGTCGCCCGCAAGCGCGGGCTGGAGGATGCGGCGGCGTTGCTGGACGACGCGGCGAAAGGTTGATCCGACTCGGCTGCGGCCCTATCCCGCTTCGGCGGGAGGGCTTTCATGACCGACGTGCTGCTGATCTTCCACTTCATCGGGCTGATGCTGGGCGCCGGGGGCGGCCTCGGCAGCACGGTGGCCATGGGCTACGCCAACACGGTTTCGGAGGCGAAGGCGAAGGCAATTCGGGGTCTTGGCCCGGTTCTGGCGCATCTCGCGACGGCAGGGCTCGTGGTGATGCTGGTGAGTGGCGTGGCGTTGCTGTTCACGAAATACAGCATCGGCTCGATGCCGGTGATGTTCTGGATGAAGATGGGTTTCGTGGTGCTGCTTACGGTCGCTGCGATTTCGATCGAGACGACGCACAGCCGTGTGAAGGCTGGCGACGCCAAGGCGGCGGGGCTGCTCGCGAGCCTTGGCCCGATGGCCGGGCTTTCGTCCCTGATGGCCGTCATCTTCGCCGTGCTGACGTTCCATTGAGGCGCCGACAATGAGCGAGATCGTTCGCCATTTTGCGCCTGGGGCCACGCGGGCGCGCGTCGTGGTGCACGATGGGCGGGTCTATACGGTGGCGACGTCGACGGTGAAGTCGAAGTCCATGGAGGAACAGACTCGCGAGGCGCTGAAGCAGGTCGACGCGCGGCTGGCGGAGGCGGGAACCGACAAGAGCCGGTTGCTGAGCGTTACCGTCTTCATCACCGACATGGCGCGCAAGGCGGAGATGAACAAGGCTTGGGACGCATGGGTCGATCCGGCCAATCCGCCGCAGCGGGCCTGCATGTGTTGCCAGCTCGAAGGCGAGGACATGATCGAGATGGTGATCGTGGCGGCCCTGCCCTAGCCGAGCTTGCCCGCGGCTGCATCGCGGATGAGCCGAGCGCTTTCCTTGACGCCGTAGAGCGCGATGAAGCCGCCGAAGCGCGGGCCCTGGCTCTGGCCGAGGCAGACTTCGTAGATCGCCTTGAACCAGTCGCGCAACGGCTCGAACTGATGCTCGGTGCCGACGGCGAACACCATGGTCTGGAGGCTCTCGCCATCGAGCGCGCCGGTCCATGATTCGAGGCGTCCGGCGAGGTCTTCAAGCGCCGCGCGCTCCTTGTCGTTCGGCGCACGATAGGTTTTCGCGGGCTTCACGAAGTCGGCGTAGTATTTCAGCGCATAGCCGACGAGATGATCGAGCAACGGATCGGTGGCGGGCGATGCGTTCGGCGCCTCGCGCCTGATGAAGCCCCAGAGGACATCCTTGTTCGAGGCGTTGGCCGCCGAGACGAGGTTCAGCAGCATCGCGAAGGACACGGGCGATGATTTCGCCGGCGGCCTGCCGCCGTGGATATGCCAGACAGGATTTTCGAGCTGCTGTTCGGGCGTCTGCTTTGGATACTGGTCGAGGAAGGTGAGGTACTCGTCGACCGCTTTCGGGATGACGTCGAAGTAGAGCTTCTTGGCGGTCTTCGGCTTCTGCCACTGGTAGAGCGAGAGGCTTTCGGCCGGCGCGTAGGCGAGCCACTGCTCCACGGAAATGCCGTTGCCTTTCGACTTGGAGATCTTCTCGCCTTTTTCGTCGAGGAAGAGTTCGTAGACGAACTGGTGCGGCGGCTCGGACCCGAGGATGCGGCAGATCTTGGAGTAGATCGGCGCGTTGGCCTGGTGGTCCTTGCCGAACATCTCGAAGTCGACGCCGAGGGCGGCCCAGCGCATGCCGAAGTCGGGCTTCCACTGCAGCTTCACGTGGCCGCCGGTGACGGGGAGTGTTGTCTCGCGTCCGTTCTCGTCGTCGAAGGTGACCGTGCCGGCCTTCGCATCGACTTGTCTCATCGGCACGTAGAGCACGCGTCCGGTCGTGGGCGAGATCGGCAGGAAGGGAGAATAGGTTTCACGGCGTTCGTCGCCCAAGGTCGGCAGCATCACGTCCATGATCTGCTGGTAGCGCTCGGCAGCGCGACGCAGCATTTCGTCGAACACGCCGGTCTTGTAGAGCTGGGTCGCCGACGCGAACTCGTATTCGAAGCCGAACGAGTCGAGGAACGCCTGCAGCCGCGCGTTCATGTGGGCGCCGTAGCTTTCGTGCGTGCCGAACGGATCGGGCACCGACGTAAGCGGCCGCTGCATGTAGTCCCTGATGGCGTCGGGGTTCGGGATCGTGTCGGGGATCTTCCGCATCCCGTCCATGTCGTCGGAGACGCAGATCAGGCGTGTCTTGTACGCGCCATCTGTCAGCGCCTCGAAGGCGCGGCGCACCATGGTGGTGCGGACCACTTCGCCGAACGTGCCGATGTGCGGCAGGCCGGAGGGGCCATAGCCGGTTTCGAATACGACCGGCGCATCTTTCGAACGTCCTGCTTTCTCGAGCTTTTCGATACGCGCTTTCAGCTCGCGCGCCTGTTCGAACGGCCAGGCCTTGGCGGTTTGTGCGAGGGCGGCGACGGACATGCGGACGGCTCCTGTCCGCTTCGGGTAGGCGGCGGGAAGCGGGGGGTCAAGCAAGAGCGCACCGGCCCTTCCCACTCCGCGTCAGCTGATGCAGCTTCTCCCCATGAAATTTCAGTTCATCGGCTGCGGCGACGCTTTCGGCACGGGCGGACGGTTCAACACCTGCTTCCGGGTCGAGCATTCGGCAGGCTCGTTCCTGATCGACTGCGGCGCTTCCTCCATGGTCGCGCTGCACCAGCACGGGGTTGATCCCAATTCGATCCGCACGATTTTCATCACCCATCTGCATGGCGATCATTTCGGCGGCCTGCCCTTCTTTCTTCTCGACGCCCAGCTCTATTCCCGCCGCACCGGGCCGCTGACCATTGCCGGGCCATACGGCCTCGAGGAGCGGCTGGCCCAGACGCAGGAAGTCCTGTTCCCCGGCTCTTCCGAAGCCAAACGAAAATTCGAAGTCGAGGTCATCGAACTGGCGCCGAGCGAGACACGCGAAGTTCACGGCGTCGCGGTCTCGACGCACCCGATGCGCCATCCTTGCGGCGCGCCGCCTCACGGCCTGCGCCTCACCGTCGATGGCCGGACTGTCGCCTACACCGGGGACACGGAATGGAACGAGGACATCATCCCCCTGGGCCGCGGCGCCGATCTCTTCGTTGTCGAGTGCCTGTTCTATGACAAGGCCGTTCCGCATCATCTCAACTACGCGAGCATCAGGAAAAACCTCGACCGTATCGGCGCGCGTCGCGTCGTCCTGACCCATTTCGGACCGGAGATGATGGCCAACCGCCATCTTGCGAGCGAGGAGCTCGCCGAGGATGGCAAGGTGATCGAGCTCTAATGCTTCCGCTTCTCGAAGCGGTAACGCGGCTTGATGACGAAGTTGACGAACTGGCCTTTGGAGTCCGCCGCCAGGAAGTCGCGGTAGACGCGCTCCGGCACGTCGAAATAGTCGTACGCCTCGCCGCCGCGATAGCCGATCGTCAGGCGGTTGGCGCGCCAGCCGGTCCATTCGATGGCGCTGGATGCCATCGCGGACATCACCTGGCCCTCTTGAAGTATTGCACTTCGCGCTCGTGCTTTTCGGCCGCCGCCCTGGTCTTGAACGTGCCGAGGTTCTTGCGTTTGCCGGTCTTGCTGTCGGTCTTGCGCGAGTAGAGGCGGTACTCGCCGGACGCCAGCTTGCGGATCATGGCTTCCTCCTGTCTCCGATGGGGAAAAACGCGCGGGGCCGCCTGTCGTTCATCGGCTGATTGTTGGTAGGGATGGCCCGGGAGGGCCCGGATCCGGGCTGCGACGGCCGGTCTCAGGCACGGCTGTTGCATTGCGGTTGACAATCGTTCGCAGTTAGTTGCAAATGGGTCTCATGATCATCTGCGTGTGCCGGGGCCTCAATACTTCGAAAGTGAACGACGCCATTGCGGCGGGCGCTCGCTCTCCGCGCGCCGTCCACGCGCACCACCAGACCACGATAAACTGCGGAAAATGCTGTGAAACCGTGTGCGACATGATCCGCGGCCAGGCTTCCGACGAGACCTGCTCCTCGCAGTCGATGAGTGTCGCGGCCGAGTAGGCCGTCGGCGAACGCGACGTTCTCGCACTCTTAGAAAAATCCAATAAAAACAGCTTGAAAAACGTCGTGAGTCGGCGTCTCTGAGCCTGTTTCGTGCGTTATGTTTACCAACGCCGCGCCTCCCCCTACCGCCGGCCGGCATTTCAAGGAGCCAGCCTCATGAAAGGCGATCCGAAGGTCATCGAGTTCCTCAACCAGGCGTTGAAGAACGAACTCACGGCCATCAACCAGTATTTCCTGCACTCGCGCATGCTGAAGGACTGGGGCGTCTCGGAGCTGGCGAGTAAGGAGCACAAGGAATCGATCGAGGAGATGGAGCACGCCGACTGGCTGATCGAGCGCATCCTCTTCCTTGAGGGCCTCCCGAACCTGCAGGACCTCGGCAAGCTGTTCATCGGCGAGAACGTGACCGAGATCCTGGAGTGCGATCTCAAGACCGAGCAGATGGCCGTGCCTGTGCTGAAGGACGGAATGGCCTATTGCGAAACGGTGCGCGACTACGGCTCGCGCGACCTGCTCGACAAGATCCTGCGCAACGAGGAAGAGCACATCGACTTCCTGGAGACGCAGTTCGACCTGATCTCGCAGATGGGCATCCAGAACTACGTGCAGCTGCAGTCGAAGCCGAATGCGAGCCAGGCGCTGGACAAATAAGCCACGCCTTCACTTCGCTCTATCTATCCTGATGTGATCATCGACTGCGCGGGAAGCGAATGCATGAATTGGCAAGCGGCTATCGGCGCGGCGCTGGCGATGATGGCGGTGGCTTGTGCGAGTGTTACGGAACAGTCGCTAGACAAGCCGGCGGCCAGCGGTTTTGATCGAGCCATGATCCGCAAGTTCAATCCGCCAAGCGTTGCAGCGCCGATGTCGCCCTACAGCCATGGCGTCAGCATCTCCGCCGGTATGCGCATCGTGCAGACAGCCGGACAGGTGGGGATAACGAAGGACGGAGTCGTGCCTCCGACGGTCGAAGAACAGCTCGAGCTGATTTGGACCAACACGGCGGCGATACTGGCCGAGGATAGCCTCCGGCTTTCGGACATCGTCAGCATACGCGGGTATATCGTCAGCCGGGACTCGTTGGCGGCCTATCGCGCCGCGTTCCGCAAATATCTCGGCGAGGTGAACCCGACATCGACGCTTGTCGTCGTGAAGGAGCTGGTCACGCCGCAACTCCTCGTCGAGATCGAAGTCGTCGCGGCGGGGAAATGACGGCGAACTTCATCCATCATCTCGATCTCACGGTGAGTGATCCAGAGCAGTCGCAGCCGCTTTATGAATTGTTCCTCGGGCATTGCGGTTTCACGCTAAAGAGCGCGGGCGAAACGTGGGCGGGGTTCGGCCTGGGCGACAAGCGCTATCCGTGCATCACGCTCTTGAAGGCGAAGGGGCGGAATGCGGCGCGCAAGCATGATCGGTATTCGACGGGGCTGCATCACCTGGCGCTGCGGGCGAAGTCGCGCGAGGATGTCGACGCGCTTTATCGGAAGCTGAAGAAGTTCGGCGCTACGATCCTCGATCCGCCGGCCGATTATCCCGATTACGGCAAGGGCTACTACGCCGTCTTCTTCGCCGATGCGGATGGGCTGAAGCTGGAATACGCCTATACGCCGCCGTCGGCCGAGAAGCGCGTCTAAGGCAGCGACGTCGCCTTGCGGCCTGACTTGTCGACGATGTTGATCTCCGGCTTGTCGCCGCGCGCGAGCATCTGGACGTAGGAGAGGCCCTGCCCGTCGGCCAGCGACATGCCCGAACCGTCGGTGAGCGCGGAAATCTTCACGCTGGGCCGGCCATCCGGCGTGATGAGGCGCAAGAGGACGGTTTCGGGATAGGTCGAGCCGTCCTGCATTTTCGTGGCAGGCATGATCGAAATAGAGGCGCGCACTTTTCCGCGCTCGTCGACGATCTGGAGCCCCTTGCCGCGGATGATGCCGTCATCGTTCGGCGCGGCCTGAGCGCGTTGCTGCGACAGCGTGAAACCGAACAGGCCGAGATTGATCACGGTAAGGGCGAGAAGCAGGGGCTGGATTTTGAGGCCGCGGAGTTTCATGGCTTTCCTCCCGGAAAGGGCTGGCCGCTTCAGCGCGGCGCGTTAGGCAGAGTGAGCCTGTAGCGAGAAGGGATCAACATGCGTGGGCGGATGCATCACCTGGATTTGACCGTGTCCGACCCGGCAGCCTCGCGCCCGCTCTACGAGCTGTTCCTTGGCCATATGGGCTATGTCGTCGGCAAGGTGCACGCGGATGGCTATGCCGAGTTCGACCTTCCAGGCGACGGCTTCATGTCGGTCGGGCTGATGCCGTCGAGCGGCGATAACGCGAAACGTGCGCCGGATCGTTATTCTCCGGGCCTGCATCATGCGGCCTGGGTCTCGCCTACGCGCGAGGATGTCGATGCGCTGCATGAGAAGCTGAGGGCGTTCGGGGCCAACATCCTCGACGCGCCGGCCGAATATCCGCGCTACAACAAAGGCCGGGGCTATTACGCGGTGTTCTTCACCGATCCGGACGGGCTGAAGCTCGAATATGTCTGGACGCCGCCGCCGGCATAAATTCACCACGTTCAGGCTGTCTCAACCCTCGCGGGCCGTGATCCGACCGGCCCCAGCGCAGGTTCCTCCCGATGAACGATCTTTCTCCCAATCCGCCTTCCCAGCATGCGCTCGCCCTCGTCTGGGCGGGGATCGCGGCGGCGCTGGCGGGCGTGGTGATCTGGGCGGCGATTCAGTCCGAGGATCCGCTATCGCCCTACATCCACACCGACACGATGCGCCATATCCTGGCCTTTGGCGCCATCGGACTGTGCGCCTCGTTCATGCCGTCTGCGCGGCTGCGGGTCGTCGCGCTCATCGCCGTGCTGTGCTTCGCACTGACAGTCGAGATCATCCAGTTTCCTATCCCCGACCGCAGCGCGTCGTGGAGCGACCTGTTCAACAGCACGATTGGAAGCTTCAGCGGGTTTGGCCTTGGCGCCGCGGCTGCAACCTTGCTCGACTTGATGCGCGAAAATCTCAGCGCGCGGGTGAGGGCTGAGCGCCGGCCTTCGAAGGCGACTCTGCCAAAGCCTTGAGCCAGTCGCGATACATTCCGTGCGCCTGCGCCGTGAGCTCGGGATCGTAGCGGACGCGTAGGTCCTTGGCGTCTTTCTCGTCGAAGGCGTGGGTGGCGCCCTGCAGTATGGTGACATCGACCGGTGTTTTCGGCGTCGGCATTTTTTCCAGCGTCCGTGCGAGGCCTTGGCTACCGACGATCACGTCGCTGGTTCCGACCAGCGCTTTCATCGGAACATCGATCCGCACGCCGCGCGTGCGCGCGATCGAACCGGGACCGACATAGGGATAGACGAGGAAGGCGCCCGAGAGGCCTGCGAGTGGTTCTTCGGCAAGGCCATTGAGACGTGTCGCGCTGGCGGCTTCAGCGCCGGGCTTGAGGCTCATGGCGTCGAGCGCGGTCCAACCGCCATGGCTCCAGCCCGCAACCGCGATGCGGTTGGGATCGGCCCAGCTCTGGCCGCGCGCCCACTGCATCATGGCGAAGAGATCGCCCGCCCGTTCCCTGCCCCACAGGTGAAGGCCGGTGCAGACGGTGGCGTAGGCCTGAAGCCTCGAAATGTTGCGGAAGGCGTAGCTGTCGACGACGATGACAGCCCAGCCTGCATCGCGCGCGACCTTCGCCCAGCCGAGCTGGAATTCGCCCTTGCCGCCGCAGCCATGCAGCTGGATCGCGACGGGAAATGGCCCCTCGCCTTCGGGGATCAGGAGATCAGCGCCGGGCAGCAGCCTGTCGATCCGCTGTTGCACGGTCTCGCGCGCCGATGCCTGGGGAGCGCCAACCATCAGCGGCCCCGGCAGAAAGAGGATCGCCGCAACGCGCAGGGCTCGCCCTCGAAAGCGCATCGCTGTTCCCCCGCCCGATTCATTGCGTGCCCGCAGCTGGGGTCTCGCCCGTGCGCCTGCGCAGCTCGGCTAGCAGCGCGCGGTCGAATTCGGGAGTAGGCAGGCCGTTCCATTCGCGGATCTCATTGTCCATCCGAGCCTGTTTCTTCGCCGTGGCGAAATCAGGGCCGGGGATCAATTTGAGATCGAAGAGCCGTTGGGGCGAGTAGCCGGTCAGCACCCAGGAATAATGCCAGCCCAGTTTGGCTACCTTGGCCAGCTCGTTGGTGCAGTTGGAGGTAAGCGTGTTGTAGAAGCGCGGTTTGGCGGACACTGAGACCGTCTGCTGCAGCAGCGCGCGCAGGAAATCCTTCTCCTGCGGGTCCGGCAGCGCCAGCGGATAGATGTAGATCTCCTTGGCCAGATAGACGGCGCGGCGCGTCAGCAGCTCTTTCGAGGTCGACCAGATGTAGGCGAGCTCGAACTTGTTGAAGAGGCCCTGGAGGGCGTCGTACTCCTCATCGGCTTCGCGCCGGGCCTCGACGGTCAGGCCAATGATGCGGTCGCCGGCGAATTCGAACAGCACCAGCGTGTGGGCGGCGTAGGTCCCACCGGGCTGAGGCTCGACCATGAACCAGACAGTCTTGAGGTCTGCGTAGTTCGCCGCGAAGCTGACGGTGTTCTTGGCAGTGGGACCGTTGGCGTCATAGGTCCAGTCGGTGGCAGGCCCGAGCGAGAAGCCATTCTCGCGCAGCTCGATGTCGGGCATCCGTGCGAGATGTTCGACCCAGTTCTTGTCGAGGCGCGGCAGCTGCATCAGGACGGAGAATGCAAAGGAGAAGATGGCGAAGGCAAGAACGCCGAAGCAGGCGCGCCAGGGATGACTACGTGTCCACTCCCACAATGATTCCATCGCGATCATGCGGCCTCCCCTTAGCAGAATGCAGCGCCTTGAACCCAAAGGCCACTACAACTCATTACAGCGAGTTGAATTGACGGCGGTTGCGGCTTGCGTCATTTCCCCGCGCTTGGATCAACCTCCTGTCGAGTGCGCCACATGAA
>Ga0210377_10004056_pt1 | contig 12390 bp, 6 predicted proteins | sample PLM4_65_b1redo_FD_155480 | JGI IMG/M metagenome (GOLD analysis project Ga0210377, IMG submission 155480) | Groundwater sediment microbial communities from an aquifer in East River, Colorado, USA - PLM4_65_b1 redo | ecosystem: Environmental > Terrestrial > Soil > Riparian zone | place: USA: East... | reverse complement strand
TGGATCCCCTCCAGCAGGCTCTTCTGATACCAGCCGAAGGGATCCTTCTGCCACTCCGTCAGATCACGCTGCCGGCGCAGCCAGTAGCCCTGCCCATCCTTCACCGCGTCCAGAGCCGAGGACTGGAGCGTGGCAGAGAGCTGAACGCTTTCCTTCACCGTGCTGGCCGATAGGTCCGCCAGCTCCCGAACGATTTTCTGGGTGGCATCCGCCCAGAGGGCCAACGCCTCCACGGCCTTGCCGCTGAACTGCTCGAAAACCTCCTGCGTCTCAACGATAGTTTTCATGGCTTTCGGTCTCCTTCTCGGGTTGAGTTCTTGGTTCTTGTTCCACGGCAGCGTGAGGATAACGCATTGCGTTATCGCTGTCAAGTATTTTTATTGCAGTGCGTTATCCAGAACAAGTTAGTACCAGAAGACCTATGTAAGTCACTATAAAATAAGCTTTCATAGAATTTCTAAAGGACATGGGATCGACTGGTAAGACTATCAGGAATGGCAACCCGTGGGGGGGGGGAGTTCAGGGCGAGGTGGTATGGTTCTCTCCGTTTCCTGGACAGGGCAGCAGTTAGTCGCGCCGACTCGGCAGCCTCCTTTAGCCCGCCCCTGGGAAACGGCGCTGCCGATCTCGGCCCATTGGCCGGGACCTGGCTCTTCCCCGGCCGCGCCACCCAGCGACTCGCTTCCGAGGAGCCGGAGCATCGGCTCCACATTCTGGTGGGCGCTCCTGCCCTCTCGCAAGTCTGGCTCTACTGTCGAGACGCTGGGATGGCCTGGAATGGCAGGAGCTCGGGTCGTGTTCCCCCTGCTCGACTCCATTGGTTCCGGTCATCGTTGTGCAGTTGCGTGTCCAAGGAAATCGGGTCCGATTTGGGACGACCTCTCTCATGTTGGAGGGGGCAAGTGTAGCGCTTGAGCGGAGGGCTTCGCTGTGAGGTGGGCTATACTCGAAGTGAAGGCAGGACTTACGGCAGGTTCGTTGAGCCCATCAGATACCGGTCGATCCCCTTGGCAGCTTGGCGCCCCTCGGCGATGGCCCAGACGATCAGCGACTGGCCCCGCTGCATGTCTCCCGCGGTGAAAATGCCTGGAACGCTGCTCATCCAGTTCTCGTCTCGCCAGACATTGCCTCGCTCGGTGAGCTTCACGCCGAGTTGGCTGACCATCCCATCCCGTTCCGGCCCCAGGAAGCCCATAGCGAGCAGAACGAGGTCCGCCTGCACCTCGAACTCGGTGTCCGGGATTTCCCGCATGGTCTGTCGCCCATTGCCGTCCGAGACGAACTCGACGCGGACGGCGTGCAGCCGTTCCACCCGGCCTCCGCGTCCCGAGAACTCTGTCGTCGAGATACAGTAATCCCGGATGCCTCCCTCCTCGTGGGCCGATGAGGTTCGGAAGATGTTGGGCCAGAGGGGCCAGGGATTCGTCGGCGCCCGCTCCTTGGGTGGGACCGGCAATAGCTCGAACTGGTGCACCGACGCGGCGCCTTGCCTGTGCACGGTCCCCAGGCAGTCCGCTCCCGTATCGCCCCCGCCGATGATGACCACGCGCTTCCCCCGCGCCGTGATGAACCGACCCTCCGGAATGTCATCTCCCTCGCACCGGCGGTTCTGTAGGGGAAGATACTCCATGGCGAAGTGGATGCCGTCCAACTCGCGACCCGGGATCGTGAGGTCACGCGGGGCGGTGGCCCCGCCAGCGAGCAGGATGGCATCGAACTCGCGCTGGATCTTCTCCGCCGGGACATTCACCCCGACGTTGGCATTGACCCGGAACTGGATGCCTTCCTTGCGCAGGATGTCCAAGCGGCGGTCCAGGACCCATTTCTCCATCTTGAACTCTGGGATCCCGTACCGCAGGAGCCCGCCGATCCGGTCGGCCCGCTCGAAGACCGTGACCCAGTGGCCGGCGCGGTTCAACTGCTGTGCCGCCGCCAGTCCCGCGGGGCCGGAGCCCACCACGGCCACCTTCTTGCCGGTGCGCATGACCGGAGGTTCGGGCGTGATCCACCCCTCGTCAAAGGCCCGGTTGATAATTGTCAACTCGATCGCCTTGATGGTAACCGGATCGTCGTTGATCCCGAGCACACAGGAGCCTTCGCAGGGGGCAGGACACAGCGTCCCGGTGAACTCCGGAAAATTGTTCGTGGCGTGGAGACGGTCAATGGCTTCGCGCCAGCGGTTCCGGTACACCAGGTCATTCCAGTCCGGAATGACGTTGCCCAGCGGACACCCCTGGTGGCAGAAGGGAACGGCGCAGTCCATGCAGCGTGCACCTTGCTTCTGCAACACCTCCGTCGGCCAGGGAAGCATGACCTGCTTCCAGTCCCGGATCCGCTCCTCCACCGCCCGGTACGGCTGCTTGGCCCGCTGGTATTCGAGGAAGCCGGTGGGTTTACCCATGGGCCCCCTCCATCACCGCCACCTCCCAGGGGATCCCCTCCGCCCGGGCCCGCTTCATCGCGTTGAGTGCCCGCTTGTAGTCCCGCGGCATCACCTTCACGAACTTGGACAGCATGTGATCCCAGTTCGCCAGGACCTTCTTGGCCAGGGTGCTCTGCGTGGATTCCGCGTGCTTCCGGATGAGGTCCCGGACCGTCTGGGTGTCTTCGGGATCCTCGAGCGTCTCGAGATCCACCATCCCCATGTTGCACCGTCGTGCGAAGTTGCCATCTTCGTCCAGGACGTAGGCGATGCCGCCGCTCATCCCGGCGGCAAAGTTCCGCCCCGTCCGTCCCAGGATCACCACCCGGCCGCCGGTCATGTACTCGCAGCCGTGGTCCCCCACTCCCTCCACCACGGTCAGGGCGCCGCTGTTTCGAACGGCGAAGCGCTCTCCCGCGACGCCCCGGAAGAAGGCCTCGCCCGAGGTCGCCCCGTACAGCACCACGTTGCCGACCAGGATATTCTCCTCCGGGACGAACGTGGACCTGGCCGGCGGGAAGGCGATGATGCGCCCGCCGGAGAGCCCCTTGCCCAGGTAGTCGTTGGCGTCACCCTCCAGCGTGAAGGTGATCCCCCGGGGGAGGAAGGCGCCAAAGCTCTGGCCCGCCGAACCGGTGAAGTGGATCCGGATCGTGTTGTCGGGCAGGCCCTCCGCGCCGTAGCGGCTCGTCACCTCGAAGCCCAGGAGCGTGCCCACCGTGCGATGGACGTTCCGGATCGGCAGGCGAACCGACACGCGCTCGCGCCGCTCCAGCGCCGCGTGGCACGCCGGGATGAGGGTCGTCCCGTCGAGCGACCTGGTCAGGCCGTGATCCTGCCTGCGCACCTTGCGGATCGCGACCTCGGGGCCGACCTCGGGGCGATGGAGGACCGCCGAGAGGTCCAGGCCGCGGGCCTTCCAGTGGTCCAGGGCCGGCTTGACGTCGAGTCGCTCGATCCGCCCGATCATCTCGTCCACGGTCCGGAAGCCGAGCTTCGCCATGTATTCCCGGACCTCCTCCGCGATGAAGCGGAAGAAAGTCTCCACGAACTCCGGCTTGCCGGTGAACCGCTTGCGAAGCTCGGGGTCCTGGGTGGCAACCCCCACCGGGCAGGTGTTGAGGTGGCACACCCGCATCATGACGCAGCCCATGACCACCAAGGGGGCAGTTGCGAAGCCGTACTCCTCGGCCCCCATGAGGGCGGCGATAACGACGTCGCGCCCCGTCTTCATCTGCCCGTCCACCTGGACCACGATGCGGTCCCTGAGCTTGTTGAGGACCAGCGTCTGCTGGGTCTCGGCCAGCCCCAGCTCCCACGGCACGCCGCCGTGCTTGATGGACGTGAGCGGCGAGGCGCCCGTCCCGCCGTCGTGGCCCGAGATCAGCACCACGTCGGCGTGGGCCTTGGCCACCCCGGCCGCCACGGTGCCGACGCCGACCTCTGCCACCAGCTTCACGTGGATGCGGGCCTTGGGGTTCCCGTTCTTCAGATCGTAGATGAGCTGGGCCAGGTCCTCGATGGAGTAGATGTCGTGGTGCGGCGGCGGGGAGATGAGCCCCACGCCCGGGGTCGAGTATCGCACCTTGGCGATCCAGGGGTACACCTTGTGGCCGGGCAGTTGGCCGCCCTCCCCGGGCTTGGCCCCCTGGGCCATCTTGATCTGGAGGTCGTCGGCGTTCACCAGGTACTCGCTGGTGACGCCGAAGCGTCCCGACGCCACCTGTTTGACGGCGCTGCGCCGCGAGTCGCCGTTCGGGTCCGGCGTGTAGCGCGCCGAATCCTCGCCGCCCTCGCCGGTGTTGGACTTCCCGCCCAGCCGGTTCATGGCGATGGCCAGCGTCTCGTGCGCCTCCTGGCTGATGGAGCCATAGGACATGGCCCCCGTAGCAAAGCGCTTCACGATCGCCTCGACCGGCTCGACGTCTTCGATGGGGATGGGCTTCTCGGCGTACTTGAAATCGAAGAGCCCACGGAGGGTGCAGAGGTTCCGGCCCTGGTCATCCACCAGCGCCGTGTACTCCTTGAAGATCTTGTACTGGCCGCTCTGGGTCGCGTGCTGCAGCTTGAACACGGTGTCCGGGTTGAAGAGGTGAAACTCGCCCTCCCGCCGCCACTGGTATTCGCCGCCCCACTCCAGGTCAGGCTTCTTCACCAGCCGCTCCGGGAACGCGTGCCGGTGGCGACGGATCGTCTCTTCAGCGATGACATCCAGGCCCACGCCCCCGATACGGGTGGGGGTCCAGGTGAAGTACCGGTCCACGAATTCCCGATTCAGCCCGACCGCCTCGAAGATCTGGGCGCCGCAGTAGCTCTGGATGGTGGAGATGCCCATCTTCGACATCACCTTGAGGATCCCCTTGTTGAGCGCCTTGATGTAGTTCTTGACCGCCTTGGCATGATCCAGGCCGGGCAGCATCCCCTGGCCGATCATGTCGTCCAACGTCTCGAAGGCCAGATAGGGGTTGATGGCCCCCGCGCCGTAGCCCATGAGCAGGGCGCAGTGGTGCACCTCGCGCGCGTCTCCAGTCTCGATCACCAGCCCGACCTTCGTGCGGCTCCCCTGCCGGACCAGATGATGATGGACGGCGGCCGTGGCGAGCAGGCTCGGAATCGGCGCGTGCTCCAGATCCACGCCCCGGTCCGACAGGATCAGGATGGTGTAGCCACGCTCGATAGCCTGGCTGGCCTGGCGGCACAGCGTGTCGATCGCCCGCTCCAGGCCGCGGGTTCCCTCGGCCACCGGGAACAGCATGGAGAGCGTCGTCGACCGGAAGCCGTGGACCGTGATGTGGCGCAGCTGGGCCACCTCGTAATTGTTCAGGACGGGGGCCTTGATGGTGATCTGGTGACAGCTCTCCGGCTCCGCCTTGAGGAGGTTTCGCTCCGGGCCGATGGTGCTCTCCATGGAGGTCACCAGCTCCTCCCGGATGGCGTCGAGCGGCGGGTTCGTCACCTGGGCGAAGAGCTGCTTGAAGTAATCGTAGAGCAGGCGGGAGCGGTTGGAGAGGACCGCCAGCGAGGTGTCGGTCCCCATGGAGCCCACCGGTTCCTCCCCCTTGATAGTCATGGGGGCCAGCAGGATGCGCAGGTCTTCGTGGGTGTAGCCGAACACCTGCTGTCGCTGGAGGACCGTCTGGTGATCCGGCTCGTGGACGTGGGGGGGGGGCGGGACGTCCTCGATGGCGATCAGGTGCTGCGTCAGCCACTCCTGGTACGGATGCTCGCTGGCGAGCGCCTGTTTCAGCTCGGCGTCGTCAATGATCCGGCCCTGAGCCGTATCCACCAGGAAGATCCGTCCGGGGTGCAACCGCTCCTTGATGAGGATGTTCTCCGGCGCGATGTCCATGACCCCGACCTCGGAGGCCATGATGACCAGACCATCCTTGGTCACGTAATAGCGGGAGGGGCGCAGGCCGTTCCGATCCAGCACCGCGCCGATGACGGTCCCATCGGTGAAGGCGATGGAGGCCGGGCCGTCCCACGGCTCCATCAGGCAGGAGTGGTACTCGTAGAACGCCCGGCGCTCCGGGCTCATGCTCTCGTGGGCCTGCCAGGCCTCGGGAATCATCATGAGGATGGCATGGGGGAGGGAGCGCCCGGCCATGACCAGGAACTCCAGCACGTTGTCGAAGATGGCCGAATCGCTTCCCCCTTCGAGCACGATGGGCAGGATCGTCTTCAGGTCGGGAAAGAGGTCGGACTCGCACAGGGCCTCGCGGGCCCGCATCCAGTTGATGTTGCCCCGGAGTGTGTTGATCTCCCCGTTGTGCGCCAAATACCGGTACGGATGGGCCAGCGGCCACGAGGGGAACGTGTTGGTCGAGAAGCGCTGGTGGACGAGGGCCAGCGCCGACTCCACGGCCGGATCCGTGACGTCCGGGTACATGGTCTCGATCTGATCGGCCGACAGCATGCCCTTGTAGATGAGCGTGTTGGAGGAGAGGCTTGGCAGATAGAAGAACTTCCGCGCGGGCATATCCGACCGGTAGATGGCGTGCTCTACCCGCTTGCGAATGACGTAGAGCCTCCGCTCGAAGGCCTGGTCGTCCGGGAGGCTCGGGTTTCGCCCGATGAAGATCTGCTTGATGACGGGCTCGACCGCCCGGGCGCTGGGCCCGATGGGCGAGTCGTCCGTGGGAACGTTGCGCCATCCCAGGAGGGTCTGGCCCTCCTCCCGGATGATCTCTCCGAAGGTCGCCTGACATCGCGCAGCCTGGGCCGGGTCGGCGGGGAGGAAGACCAGCCCCGCGCCGTACCATTTGGGGGCGGGCAGGTTGATGTCGAACTTGGCGCATACGCGAGACAAGAACGCGTGGGGCATCTGGATGAGGATGCCCGCACCATCCCCGGTATTGACCTCACAGCCGCAGGCGCCGCGATGCAGGAGGTTCTTCAGGACGGTGAGCGCCTGGGTGACGATCCGGTGGGACTTCCGGCCCTGGATGTCCACCACGAACCCGACCCCGCAACTGTCGTGCTCGAATCGGGGATCGTACAGACCTTGCCTCGGTGGCGTTCCCGGCATCCCCATGTCCTGTTCCGCGTCTTTCACAGCGTCTCCTCGTGCATTCCTGCACCAGCCCCCGCCGAGGACGGCGGGACTGCCCCCCGCGATTCGGCGTAGAGTACCGCAATGTCAAGCATAAGTCACGCGGAAATTGAAATATACTTTGCATTAGATTTCCTAATGATGTAGATTGCCGGCCATGACCCTTGAGATGTTGAAGCTCTACTGCGACATCGTCCGGCTGCACAGCTTCTCGCAGGGCGCGGCAACCAATCAAATCTCGCAGTCCGCCGCCAGCCAGGCCATCCAGCAGCTGGAGGCCGAACTCGACGTCCTCCTGATCGACCGCAGCAAGCGACCCTTCATGGTGACGCGCGACGGCCGGACCTTCTACGACGGGTGCCAGGCCCTCCTGCAGGGGTTCGACAAGGTCCGCGCCCAGATCGCCTTCTCGCGCACCCAGATGGCCGGGAGCGTCCGTGTCGCCGCCATCTATTCGGTCGGGATCCACATCATGAGCGATCATATGCAGCGCTTCATGTCACTCTATCCGCAGGCCAAAGTCCGCCTCGAATACCTGCACCCCCACAAGGTGGTGGAGGCGGTCTTGAGCGATGAGGCAGACCTGGGCATCCTCTCCTACCCGCCGGCGAATCGCTCCCTCACCGTGATCCCCTGGCGAGACGAGACCATGGTGTGCGTCTGCCATCCGGGCCATCGCCTGGCCCGGCGCAAGATCATCACGCCCGCAGATCTGAACGGCGAGAATTTCGCAGCCTTCGATGCCGACTTGAGCATCCGCAAGGCGATTGACCGCTGCCTCCGCCAGCACGACGCCCGGGTCAATGTCGTGATGGAATTTGACAACATCGAGACCATCAAGCAGGCCATCGCCATCGGGGCCGGGGTCGGCATCCTGCCGAGGCCCACGATCCTCAAGGAAGTCGGGAACCGCACGCTGGCCGCCGTGCCCCTGGCCATGACGGAACTCGTCCGCCCCCTGGGGATCATTCACCGGCGGGGCAAACTCTTCACCCCGACCATCGCCCGGTTCCTCGAACTTCTGCGCGAGTCCGCTGAGAAGCCGGCCCCCGCCTGACCCTGACTGCATCGAGAGCGACGGGCAATGTCACCCGAGACGGGAAAACGTTTCTCGGGTCGGCCTATGCACGGAAGGGACGGAGTGGGCGGAAGTCGAACATCCCAGGCTGGAAGGTCAGGTGAGGCCTTACTGGAAGAGTTCCGCCAAGGAGATCGCGAGTCCAGGCAGCACATCTTCTCCGGCGAGGTGCTCCTGCTCTCGCAGCAAGCGAGCGGAACCGTCAGCTCGATAGACCGTCACCGTTTTGGCCTGGGGCGCAATGACCCAGACCAAGCGCGTGCCAGCATCAAGGTAATCCCGTACCTTTAGCTGGATTTGAAGAGGGTTATCAGAAGGAGAGAGAATTTCAACAGCCAGATCGGGGGCACCCGGAAAAAACCCCTCGGGCGGTTGCCCTCCAGGTAGCCTGTGGGTAGAGACAAAGGATACGTCAGGAGCACGCACTCTCTCCGGATCATTGGGAAGGTTGAGCACGAAGCCGACATCGCCCGTGAGCACTTCCCCGCCACCGTGTCGCTCAGTATGTTCCGAAAGCGACCGGCAAATCCTCGTCGTGACTTGCCCATGAATGCCCCCGGCTGGCGCCATCTCCACAACCTCGCCGTTCACTAGCTCGCGCCGGATGTCGCCCTCGCCCAATCGCCAGAGATCTTCGGCCGTCACACGGGCCTTGGTAACCATTACGCATTGCCTCCCTTCAAAGCCTGATGCGGACTATATCACCACGTTACCACCAGGGCCAGTCCGATCTTGATGGTCTCCAGGGTTACGGATTGCGCAAGCCGGCGGACTGGCGCCACATCCACCACAACGATCTTGGGGTTATCCCTCGCGGGATGCGGCCATAGTCTTTCCTCCCTATTGTCTGGACACCCCGTCGAAATATAGCAGTCCAGGCCAAAAAGCGTAAACCAAAGAGGAGTGCCAATGAGAAGCTACTGGGAAGGTGCCTGACAGGGAAAGAATGGTGATGCGGATAGGAAGAAGTAGGATGCGGCCAAGCACCTCCTACCTGCCGAACCGGACCTTACACTTGAGGCCGGCGGAGAGGCGGTAGTCGGGGTTGGGCAGTTCAAGGCGGACGCCGTAGGTACCGCTCGCCGCATCCACCACACGGTCCACCACGGTTACGCGCGCCTGGTACACCCCATTCACCGGAGCCTCTGGAAGCACCTCGGCCAGCATGCCGACCGCGATCTTCCCAAGGTGGGCCACAGGGACGAAGACCTCGACTCGGAGCGGGTCAAGTTGCGCGACCTTCAGGATCGGAGCCTGCTTCGCAAACTCCCCCGAGGCGAGGAGGCGCTCAGTCACGACGCCCGTGACGGGGCTCCGGATGGTTCGCACCGCCAGCGCCGCCAGCGCGCGTTCCAACTCCAGCTCGGCGAGCCGTTTGTTGTCCCGGCCTTCGATCACACTTACTTCGGCCAGTGCCTTCGCGGTCGCCGCCTCGTCCACCTCTTTGAAAGAAATGCCTCCATCCCGGAACACGTCCTCCGCCCGTGCCAACTGCCGCCCCCCAAAATCCACCCGCACCTCGCCCGCCTTGATCGGGGCCTCCATCTGGGTCCTGGCGCGGGCGACAGCGACAATCGCCTTCTCCACGCTGGACTCGAGCGCAGCCAGCACCTGACCCTCGGCCACGATGTCGCCTCGATCCACGGTGACGGTCTCCAAGAGGCCCTCGACGGAAGAACTGATGGCCACGGTCACCTTCGGCTCGATGATGCAGTCCATCTCGCCTCCCTGGGCGGCCAGCGCCCGCGCCGGGAAAAATGTGAGCAAACCGACGATGACAGGCAACATGCAACGCACCGTCGTCATACATTCCCCTCCCCGTCTATTCGGTCCGCCCCGAAAAGGCGAGTGCAGACTCCAAGTGCTCGTCGAGTTTCAATAGATCCCGCCGCATCCGTGAGTGCAGACGCTCCGCCGCCCGCTGCGCCCTCCGGAATGCCAGAGCACCCAGCCACGCCAAGACTGGCCGTCCTGGCCATGCGATCGCGTGCGCGAGCAACTTCCACACGCCGCCCCCGTGGACCTCGATGAGCTCATCCTCCAGGGAGACGATCGCCTCGAAGCTGCCGGGATCGCCCTGTCGCCCACCGCGGCCGAAGAGCTGGCGGTCGATGCGGCGCGCGTCGTGCCGCTCCGTCGCGAGCACGTGAAGCCCCCCGAGTTCCGCCACCCCCGGGAGGAGCCGGATGTCCGTTCCCCGTCCCGCCATGTTCGTCGCCACCGTGATCCGCTCGGGTTCGCCGGCCCCGGCGATGGTCTCCGCCTCTTCCCGATCCTGTCGTGCATTCAACACCTGGTGGGGCAGCCCGGCGGCCGTGAGGATACGACTGAGATGTTCGGAGGCAGCCACCGAGCGCGTCCCGACGAGGACCGGCCGCCGATGGTGGTGGAGATGCGCAATCCGCGCCACGATTGCGTCCCACTTCGCTACTGCCGTGGGATAGACGCGGTCGCCCGAGTCCCGGCGGATCAGCGGGCGGTTCGTTGGCACGGAGACAACGGGGAGCCGGTAGACCGCCCACAACTCGCCGGCGACCTCCCGCGCCGTCCCGGTCATGCCGGCAAGATGGTGGTAGCGCCGGAAGAACCGCTGGTAGCTGATCCGGGCCAGCGGGTCCGTGGGGCGACTGAGAGGGCACTGCTCTTTGACCTCCAAGAGCTGATGGAGCCCGTGTTCCCACGACCGATCGGGCATCAGGCGCCCGGTGTACTCGTCGATGATCTGCACCTTCCCGTCCTGGACCAAGTAGTGCTGATCGCGATGAAACAGATGGCGCGCGGTCAGAGCCTGCCGCACCAGCTCTTCGCGCCGCAGGCGGCCGGTCCACACACCCACCAGCGACCGCGTACGCTCGGCGACGTGCGCTTGTCCGAGCGGAGTGAGTCGCACAGCGCGCTCGTGGCCATCGATCAAAAAGTCGCGTCCAGCCTCGAGGCCCTCGGCAAACTCTAAGGCGGTCTGGTACACCCGGTGCTCCATCTCTTCCCCGCCAGACCCTGAGATGATCAAGGGCGTACGCGCCTCATCCACGAGCACGCTATCCGCCTCGTCCACGATGGCGAAGTAGAGGCCACGGAGCAGGAGCTGCCGCACCCGGGCGTGTGCTCCGTACAGGCGCTCGAGCTGGAGCTGGACCCGGCTCGGCCGCTGTCCAAGGAGGATGCGGTCTTTGAGGTAGTCGAACACGACTTCTTTGTTCGTGCAGTAGGTCACGTCGCAGGCGTAGGCCGCCCGGCGGGCCTCCGGGGACATCCCGTGCGTAATCACCCCCACAGTGAGGCCCAGGGCGCGGTAGATAGGCCCCATCCACTCCGCGTCCCGCGCGGCCAGGTAATCGTTCACGGTGATGATGTGCACGGGGATGCCCGCCAGCGCCGCCGTGGAGGCCGGGAGCGTCGCCGCCAGCGTTTTCCCTTCGCCGGTCTCCATCTCGGCGACCATGCCGCCCAACAAGATCCGGCCGCCGATCACCTGCACGTCGAAAGGCCGCTGGCCGATCGTGCGGGCCGCCACCTCACGGACGAGCGCGAACGCCCGGGCAACAGGATCGTCGCGAAAGCCCTCTCGCCGCAGGTCCCCTCGGAGCGCATCGGCCACCTCGCGGATCGCGCGTTCATCCAAGCCGGCCACGGCCCGACCGTGGGCCGTAACGAGATCCAGGAATCGCTCCCCGCGAATACGCCAGCCCCGGACCCAGCGGACGGCTGGCCCGGTGAGGCGGGCCCCGACCCGGTCCAGCCACTCAAGGCGCGGGTGCACGCGCTCCGCGTAGGCACCTCGCGGGACCCCAATCGGCAGCGCCACACGAATAGTTCCTTGAAAAAGTTCGCCCCACTTGGCGATGCGCCCGAGGGCTTCCCGAGGCGACGGGCCCGCTGGGCGGCCGGGTCCGGTCCGGAGGCCGCCGTTCTGTGGTGGCCGACCCGGAGCAAGGCCGCCCAGTTCTCGACGAGGCCCGGCGCTCCGAGGGGAGGCCTCGGGGGCGTCGCACGCGGATCGCTGCGGCGTAATGCTAGACATGGAAGCGAGCCAGGAAGAGCTGCCGCAGCTTTCGATAGCCCTGTACCGCCAGCGGCTCCACCCCGTGATCGAATCGCAGGTACGCCCGCCCGCCGACATTCACCACTCCGCCGCGGGCCGGTAGTTCGAGATCCATGTGGAACAGCTTCTGGATCCCCTTGACGCCGTGGGGATCCGTTGGGTCCACAGCGACTTGACCACCACCCTGGCTGCCCAGGGCCGGGCTTGGGAGCCGCTCAGTAGCGGCCGGCGTGATGCGCGTGAGAACGGCAGGGAGGCTTTCGGCCACACGCTCCGCGAGCCGCACCTCCACTCTC
>Ga0210377_10004055_pt1 | contig 12392 bp, 10 predicted proteins | sample PLM4_65_b1redo_FD_155480 | JGI IMG/M metagenome (GOLD analysis project Ga0210377, IMG submission 155480) | Groundwater sediment microbial communities from an aquifer in East River, Colorado, USA - PLM4_65_b1 redo | ecosystem: Environmental > Terrestrial > Soil > Riparian zone | place: USA: East... | reverse complement strand
CCATTCCTTCTGGGGAGAGCGCAACGTATCGTACACCGAGTGCCTCGTGACTCAGAGCGGAGGGTCGCGGGACGCCCAGTGTCAGAGCGCCCCTGGCGCCGTGAGCTCGGCGAGCACCTGGACCAACAACGCCCGCGCCTCGAAGGCGCCGGCCGCCTGGTCCACACTCAGCACGCCGAACTCTCTGATCTACGATTCGAAGCCGTCATGGTGGTGCGACGAAGCGTGCCCGTGGCAGGCGTCGCAAGGCATCGGCGCCTTCGGCGACGACAACAACGGCGGCCAGCCCAGCTACTGCAAGCTGCCTGCGCAGATCCGCGCCGAGGGCGGCACCTGCACGGCGCCAGCGCCGGCCGCCGGAGGCGGAACCACACCGACGCCGCCGGCTGCGCCGCTACAGCCCCCGACGCTGCTCAGCAACTAGAACGCAGCGTCGGAAGAGCTCGTCCAGGCGCGACACCTCGCGCTCGAGCGAGTGCCGCTCGCGGGCGCGGTCTGCGCCCGCGAGGCCCATCTCCGCAAGCCGCTCCCCGGACTGCGCGAGGGCGTCGAGCAGCGCCGCGCGGAGCGACTCGACGTCTCCCGCGGGCACCAGCCAGCCGTTCTCACCGGGGATCACAAGCTCGGGGATCCCGGCGATGAACGTGCTGATGACTGGACGCCCCATCGCCAAGGCCTCCATGATCACGACCGGCAGGCCCTCGGCGAAGCTCGGCAGAACGAAGCACGAAGCGCCGCGGAGAACGCGCCGCACCCCGGCCTCGTCGAGCCAACCGGTGATCTCCACCTGCTCAGCGATTCCGAGCCGCCGGATCGCGCGCTCGGCCTCGCCGCGAAGCTCGCCGTCGCCCGCCAGCACGAGCCTGGCGCTCGGGTGCGCACGCGCCACCAACGCGAACGCCTCGATCAGCAGGAGCTGTCCCTTCTGCGGGCAGATCCGGCCGACGCAGACGAACCGAGGGGGCACGGGCGTCGCCTGCGTGCGCTCGCGAAAGAACTGCTCGTCGACCGAGCAGTGCACGACGTGAATGCGGTCCCATAGCTCGGGCTCCGTCCAGCGCTGCAGCTGCGCCGCGGTGAAGCTCGAGATCGCGACCGTGAATGACGCCGCGCGAACCTTCTCCGCGAGCGCATGGCCTCCGGGGCAGTCGAACTCGTCCGGCCCGTGGACGGTCATGCTGAACGAGGGTCCGCCGAGCTTGCCGATCAGCAGCGCGACGCTGGCGGCATTGGTCCCGAAGTGAACGTGTACGTGTCGAACGCCGCGCTCCTCGAGCTGGCGGAGCAGGAGACACGCCTCGAGCAGATAGGCGCCATGCGCGAGCGCCCCGCGATGACCGCGTCTCAGAAGGGAGAGTGCAGCGCGCGCGGCGCGGAGAAGCCGCCGCGGGCGTGTCGCGGCGACGACGACGAACGCCGCCAGCAGCCGGACCGGACCCTGCGCGAGACAGGCGAAGGTCTTCGCAGTCTCGCGCTGGTCCGAAGCGTCGACGAGCTGGCTCGCGTCCGGCGGCCGGATGCTGAACCGCTCGATGAGATAGCCGCGGCGTTCGAGCTCGAGGATCTCTCGCCGGATGAAGCTGTGACTCACCTTCGGGTACTGCGGCGTGAGATAGGCGACGCGCGGGGCCTCGGTCGAGCCCACCTGCGAGTCATCCGTCGGAGTCATTGGGATCCACCTTCGATCAAAAAGCCGGAACCCGGCCGATTGGCGCTCCCGATTCAGCGTCGACCGGTTCGGCCTCGGGCGAGCTCCGGACGGCCGCGAGGCGCGCGCGCCGAGTCGCTCTTCGGTCGTCGGCGAGGCAGCCCTGAGTCGCGCCTGCGAGCGCGCCCGCGAGGAAGATCGAGTATCCCGAGATCGTGGCGTTCGGGATCTGGTCCGCGGCGATGAAGGCGACGCAGAGGCTCACGCCCGCGAGCAGTCTGCAGTCGCGCGCGGATCGGATGCGACGGATCGGTCGCCAGGCGAGGATCACCGGCCAGGTCAGCAGGCCGAAGACCGCGCAATAGCCGACCGCACCCGCGGAGCCGAAGATCAGGATCCACAGACCGTCGAGCGTCGAGCCCGCCGTGCCCGTCTCCGGATCCCAGACCCAGGAGCGCGCCCAGCCGCCCCAGCCGAAGGCGAGTCGCTCCTGCGCGCGCGCAAGCACCGCCCCTTCCTCGCGCAGCCGCATCGCCAGAGATCCCTCGCGGTCCTCGCTCACGGCGCTCGCGAGCTCGAGCAGGAGCGACTCGGGCACGACGCCGGCCGCGCGCGCGGCTGGATAGGTGAAGACCAAGACCGCCACGACGAGCGCAGCCGTGCTCTGCGCGCGGACGGACGCGAAGATCGAGAGCGGCAGGCAGATCGCGCCGTAGATGATCGCCGCCAGCGACTTGCAGAGCACCAAACCGGCGGCGAGCGCGGCGGTCACTGCAGCGCCGGGCAAGCGAAGCACGCGCAGCCTGACCTTCGTGAGCGTCGCCGCGATGGAAACGCAGGCGAAGCTGAAGAGCGCGACGGACAAACCGCTCCACATGAAGAGCATCGGCCGATACCCGCCCCAGCGGACCGTCATCGCGAAGCCGGCCTCCGGGCCGGGGTGCACACCGTAGAACCAGCGGTGGAGCTGTGGGCTGAACCGCACCTCGACGAGGATCAGGACGAAGTAGACGAGGCCGGCGACCGCAAAGGCGCGCAGCACGCGCGTGAGATCGCGCCCGTTCGTGATCAGCGCGCGGCCCAGGAAGAACGGCACCCACCAGTTGATCAGCGTCGAAGTCGCGGCGGCAACGAAGTCCGCCATGCCCAGGCCCGGCACGAAGATCGCGCCGGCGACGATTGGGTCCGTGTTCGTGAGAACCGTCGCCAAACTCGCGGCGATGTAGAGGAGTGCGAGCGCGTCCAGACCGCGACCCGGCCGCGCCGCGGCGAGGCGCCGCCGCGCGACCAGCATGCATCCGAGGAGCGCGACGAGACGCGGAACGCTCTCCTTGTCCAGGATCAGCCCGGCGGGAAGGTCGAAACCTGCCCCCACCGGCAGAAACATCGCACCTGCGAGCAATACGACGCTGGTCGCAGTCGCGGTATTGGTCCGGTAGAAGAGCGCGAGGCCGATGACGGGAAAGAGCAGCAGGGCGAAGAGAGCGAACGAGTTTCCGGCGAACACGCGTCTACTTCGTCCCTGTCCCCGAAGCCTCGGATGCCCCTTCACTCGCGACTCGGGCGGCCGCGCTCGGAGAGTGCCCCAACTTGCAACCCGCGGCCAAGCGAGCCGCGGGCCGGCAGCGGCCGAGCTCGCGTCTACGGCCAGAAGGCTGGCGGATCGGGGCGCAGGCCCGTCACCCAGCGATAGACCTCGACGGTCTTGCGGGCCTTCGCCGGCCAGGCGAAGAGCGCGAGCGCGCGCGAGCGCGCACCCTGGGCCAGCGCCTCGCGCCGACCGGCATCGCGCGCAAGCGACTCGAGCTCCGCTGCGAGCGCGGGCACGAGTGCGTCTTTGCCGCCGAGCGCGAGCTTCACGCCCGATCCCGCGTCGACGAGTCCGGCCGGGCCGCCGTAGTCGACGACGACGGGAACGCAGCCCGAGGCCATCGCCTCGACGACGACGCCCCCGCCGAACTCTCGGATCGACGGAAAGACGAAGACGTCGGCGGAACGCATCTCGGCGGCGACCGCGTCCTGCGACATCCAGCCGGAGAACTCGACCGTCTTCTCTAGCCGGTGCTCGCGCACGAGGGCCTCCAGCAGGGGACGCTCGACGCCATCGCCGAGGATCCGAAACCGATGCCGGCGCAGGAGCTCGCTCTGCGCGAACGCGCGGACCGCGACGTCGACACATTTCAGCGGAACCAGGCGGCCGGCAAAGAGGAATGTGAGCCGATCGCTCCGGGCTCTGCCCGCGTCGACGTGGAAGAGCTCGGGATCGATACCCACCTCGGGAAAGTCGATCGCCTTCGCCTGCGCCCAGTCCGGCAGCTGATCGAAGGTGTGCGCGAAGCCCGCAAGGATCGCGCGCGCGTGGCGCAGCGTCGCCCGGTAGTACGGCAGTACGCGGTAGAGCCGACGCACGTACGAGAGAAACTCGCGCTCGCGCTTCAGCTCCGCCCGGAAGCCCGGCGGCCAGGCCAGGCCCCCGTTGATCGGACCGAGTACGAACGGGACCGAGCTCCATACGGCGATCGGGCTCGGGATCGAGGGCGACCCCGGAGTCAGCCGGTGCACCACGTCGAAGCGGCCCGCTCGGAGCTCGTCGCCGAAGCGCCGCATGACCTCCCACTCGAAGGCGAGGTTCGCCGGGTAGCGGAACGCGGTCGCCGTGGTCGAGGCGACGCCCGCGCCACCACGCAAGAACGTTGCCAGGCGGTCAAGAGGGCGCGCGACGTACTCGTTGTCGAGGTAGACCACCGTCGCCTGGCCCATACCGCCGGCGCGCTCGATCGCTTCGCGATTGCGCACGTGCGTGGCGACCACCAACTCCACGAGCTCCGCAATCGCCTTGGCCGCGCGAAAGCCGATGATCGGTCCGGACGGCCACTCGGGGTTGCAGTCGTCCGCGAGCAGCAGGACGCGGAGGCGCTCGGCCATCAGGAGCTTTCCTTTGGATCCCGCGAGCCGCACGCCGGCCGTCCGCTCGCGCTTCGTCGCTCCCGCCTAGAACAGCGTGTAGATGAACGGCGCTGCAGCCGTCCCGCCGAGCAGGACGAGCAGGCCCAGGCCGAGGATCGAGATCACGATCGGCGCGAGCCACCACTTCTTGTTTTCTTTCAGGAAGTCCCAGAACTCCGAGACGAGGTTGCCCTCGCGGCTCTGCGCCGCCTTCTCGAAGTCGCTCTTTTCCGGGCTCTCGTGCTTTTCGGACACCGCGGCCTCCGTCAGAATTGCTTGAAGTAGGATTCTCGGCGCCGCTCCGGACGCGCATCGACCCAGTACGATTTCGCGCCGGGCAGGAAGCGGCGATCCATCGGGTCGTGCCCGATGAGGCGGAGCGCGAAGCCGATCGGCGCGATCACGACGTAGAAAAGTGTCGCCATGATCACGTACGAGAGCACGAAGCCGATCGGGAAGGCGACGATCGTGAGCCCGAGGTAGAGCGGCAGATTCGCCTTCGGCCAGGCCAGCGAGAAGAGCGCCGAGGCGCCGGCGAGCGCGGCGAGCGCGAGTGCGACGGTCCCCCGCGAGCCCTCGCCGAGGTGCGCAAAGACGAGCCAGCCGTTCCAGGCGAGCAGCGCGAGCCCGCCGAAGCCGGCGAGCGCGATCCAGCCGAACTGGCGCAGCGTGCGCGCGTCGGGCCGCAGATTCAGGTCGACCATCTGGGACATCCAGCGCTCCGCCTAGTCGTTCCCGAACTCGGCCAGGTACGCCGCCACGTCGATCTCTTTGGCCTCGGGCTGCTCGCGCTTCAAGAGCACGAAGTTCTCGAGCACCAGGGCATCCATGTTCGTGTGCATGAAGCAGCGATAGGAATCGGACGGCGTGTTCACGATCGGCTCGCCGCGCACGTTGAAGCTCGTGTTGATCAGCACCGGGCTGCCCGTAAGGCGCTTGAACGCCTGTGCGATGCCGTAGAAGCGCGGATTCCGCTCCCGATCGATCGTCTGCACGCGCGCCGAATTGTCCACGTGCGTGATCGCCGGCACGACCGACCGGACTTGCTTGAGCTTGTCGAGGCCCTTCTCGCCGCGGTTTTCGATCGGCAGGAGCTTCTCGCCGCGCACGGGGGCGACCAGGAGCATGTACGGGCTGTCCTCGTTCGGACGCATCTCGAAGTAGGTGTCGACGTCCTCGCGCAGCACCGCCGGCGCGAAGGGACGGAACGACTCCCGGAACTTGATCTTCACGTTCATCACGGACTGCATCTTGCGCGAGCGCGCGTCACCCAGGATCGAGCGCGCGCCGAGCGCGCGCGGACCGAACTCCATGCGTCCCGCGCAGTGTCCGACGACGTTCTCCGCCGCGATCAGCTCCGCGACCGCGTCGCACAGCGCCGCTTCGTCCGGATAGTGGCGATAGACCGCCCCGGTCTGGTCGAGGAAGGCCTTGATCTCGTCGTTCGAGTACGCGGGCCCGAGCAGCGACCCGCTCTGCAGGTCCTTGCCGTTCGGCTCGCGCTTGTTCTCGAGCAGCTGGTACCAGACGAACGCCGCCGCGCCGAGCGCCCCGCCCGCGTCGCCCGCCGCCGGCTGGATCCAGAGCTTCTCGAAGGGTCCGTCGCGCAGGATCTTGCCGTTGCCGACACAGTTCAGCGCCACGCCGCCGGCCAGACAGAGGTTGGAGAGGCCGGTGAGCTCGTGCGCGTAGCGCGAGATGCGCACCATGATCTCTTCGGTCACGGCCTGGATCGAGGCGGCGAGATCCATCTCGCGCTGCGTGATCGGACTCTCCGCCGAGCGCGGCGGGCCGCCGAAGAGCGCGTCGAATCTTCGGGACGTCATCACGTCCTTGTGCGTGTACGCGAAGTAGGACATGTCCATGCGGAAGGAGCCGTCCGGCTTGATGTCGAGCATCTTCTCGCGGATCAGATCGGCGTAGATCGGCTCGCCGTACGGCGCAAGCCCCATCAGCTTGTACTCGCCGCTGTTCACCCGAAAGCCGGTGAAGTAGGTGAACGCCGAGTACAAGAGGCCGAGCGAGTGCGGGAAGCGCAGCTCCTTCAGCATCTGGATCTTGTTGCCGCGGCCGATCGCGATGCTGCCCGTGGCCCACTCACCCACACCGTCGAGTGTCAGGATCGCGGCTTCGTCGAAGGGCGACGGGAAGAAGGCGCTCGCCGCGTGCGACTCGTGGTGCTCGAGGAAGACGTAGCGACCTTTGTACTTGCCCTGGAGACCGGCATCGAGCTCCCGGGGCGTGTAGAGCTTCTGCTTGAGCCAGAGCGGCAGCCCCATCAGGAAGAGCCGGAAGCCCAGCGGGGCGTAGGCCACGTAGGTCTCGAGCAGCCGGTCGAACTTCAAAAGCGGCTTGTCGTAGAACGCGACCAGGTCGAGATCCTCGGTGGCGATCCCGCCCTCGCGCAGGCAGTACTCGATGGCCTTGCCGGGAAAGCGGTAGTCGTGCTTCTTGCGGGAGAAGCGCTCTTCCTGCGCCGCCGCCACGATCCGGCCGTCCTGCAGCAGGCACGCCGCGCTGTCGTGGTAGTAGGCGGAAATGCCGAGGATGTTCATTCGCCTCTCTGTCCGAGTTCCGGTGCTCGCGCGGCAGGCTCAGGCTCTCTGGGTAGGTACGGATCGGCCCGCGTCCCGCGCACTTTGAGCGGAGCCGCCGCGCCCTGGCGGGGCTTGCCGGTCCGATCATATCGACCCTCCCCAGCCTGCGCATCGCCGGCCCACGGCCGGGCCCTGGCGTAGACGAGAAGCTGGCATGATCAATTCCAGCGTGAACCGCGTCGAAGGGTGCCAAGATGATGGACGAGCAGCTTCGACGCCATCCGGGCGGCCGGCAAGCACCAAGGCAAGCCCGGTGAATGTCGTCCTGCTCGGGGCGACGCGCGGGATCGGCCGTGCGCTCGCACGCCTGCTCGCGGAGCGCGGGGATCGCCTCTGTCTTCTGGGTCGCGATCCGCACGAGCTCGCGCGCAGCGGCGCGGATCTCGAGGCGCGCGGCGCCTCCGGCCGGGTGCTCGGCGTGCGCTGCGATCTCGGCGACGCGCAGCGCTTCGGCCCGGCGCTGGATGCAGCGGGCGCGGAGCTCGGGCGCATCGACCTCGTCGTGCTCAGCGCCGGCGCGTTTGGCACCCAGGAGCAGCTGGAGGCGGATCCGGCGCTCTGCCAGCAAGTGCTCGATCTCGACTTCACGAAGGCGATCTTGTTCTGCGAGCAGGCGCGCGTGCGTCTCCTCGCTGGCGGAGGCGGCACGCTCTGTGTCTTCGCATCGGTCGCCGGAGATCGCGCCCGCAAACCCGTCGCGCTCTACGGTGCGGCGAAGGCGGGTCTGGCCCATTACCTCGACGGCCTCGATCTGCGCTTCCGGTCCGGCGGTCTGCGAGTCGTCACCGTGAAGCCCGGCTTCGTCCACACCGCCATGACGGACGGATTGCGACCCCCGCCGTTCGCTGCAACGCCTGAAGCCGTCGCCGCTTGCGCGCTGCGCGGAATCGCGCGCGGCCGCCGCGTGATCTACGCGCCCGCGATCTGGCGCGCGCTGATGGCCGTCATCTGTGCGCTTCCCCGCCCTGTTCTCCGGCGCGCCGCGTTCTAATTATCCTGCGGAGCGTCGCTCCGCGACAGCAACGAAAGGGAGAGCGTGACCGAGATCTCTGGCTGGGGACGCCATCCTCGTGTCGACGCGCGAGAGACGCGCGACGAGGACCTCGAGCGCGCGAGCCGCGGCGGCGCGCTCTTCCGCGGTCTCGGGCGCTCGTACGGCGACGCGTCGCTTCCCGCGCGGGCGGGCGCGCACGTGGTCTCGACCACGCGCGCCGATCGCGTGCTCGCGTTCGACCCGGCGACCGGGGTGCTGCGCGCCGAGGCGGGCCTGTCGCTCTCGGACCTCTACCGGACCCTGCTCGCGCGCGGCTTCGCGGCGCCCGTCGTTCCGGGCACGGAGTTCGTCACGCTGGGCGGGCTCGTCGCGTGCGACGTCCACGGCAAGGGCCACCACACCGCGGGCACGTTCGGGCGGCACGTGCGTGCGCTGCGCATGCGCGTCGCGGACGGCCGCGTGCTCGAAGTCTCGGAGTCGAGCGAGCGCGAGCTCTTTCTCGCCACGCAGGGCGGCATGGGGCTCACCGGCCAGATTCTCGAGGTGGAGGTCCAGCTCGCGCGCGTTCCGTCTCCCTGGCTGCGCGCCGAGACGCGCGCCTTCGCCGACATCGACGCGCTCGTGGCGGCCTTGCGCGAGGCGAGCGCGCGCTCGCCCTACACCGTCGCGTGGAGCGACACGACGGCGCGCGGGCGCGCGCTGGGTCGGGGCATCTTGATCAGCGGCGACTGGGCCGAGCCGGGCGAAGCGCCCGCAGCGCCGCCGCGCTGGCGGCCGCCGCTCGAGATGCCCTTCGACCTGCCGTCGGGGCTGATCGCGCCGTGGAGCATCCGGCTCGGCAACACGGCGATCTTCCACTGGAACCGCCTCAAGCGGCGCACCAGCGTCCAGGCCCCGCGCAGCTTCTTTCACCCGCTCGACGGGATCGGGCACTGGAACCGCGCCTACGGCGCCCGCGGCTTCGTCCAGTACCAATGCGTGGTGCCGATCGAGCGCGACCCGCGGATCGTGCGGCGCTTGTTCGAGATCCTCGTCCGCCAGGGCGGCGCGTCGCCGATCTCGGTCGTGAAGGACTTCGGCGCCGAAGGTCGCGGCCTGCTCTCCTTCCCCGCGCCGGGCGTCACGCTCGCGCTCGACCTGCCGATGCGCGGCGCGAAGACGCAGGCGCTCGTCGACCGGCTGAACGACGAGGTCGCGGCGGTCGGCGGGCGGATCTACCTGGCGAAGGACGCCCTCACGCGGCCCGAGCACTTCCGCGCGATGGAGCGGCGGCTCGGGCACTGGAACGAGGTCCGGCGCAAGTGGGATCCCGAGGCGCACCTGCGCAGCGCCCTGTCGGTGCGCCTGCTCGGAGACGAGCCATGAGCTCCGACGCCATGCACACCTCCGAGCAGCCGAGCGCGCTGCGCGACCTGGTCCGCCTGGCGCGACCGCGCGACTGGCTGAAGAACGTCTTCGTGCTCATGCCCCTGCCCTTCGCCGTGGCGAGCGGCGCGGACCTCTCCGTCGGCTCGCTCCTGCTCGGGATCGCGGGAATGTGCCTGGTGAGCTCGTCGGTGTACGCGCTGAACGACGTGCTCGACGCGGAGCGCGATCGCTTGAGCGCGCGGAACAGCCGCCGGCCGGTCGCGTCGGGTCGGCTCTCGGCGCGCACCGCGCTCGCCGCTGCGTTCATCTGGCTCGCGGCGGGCATGATGCTGGGGCAGCTCTCCGCTCACCCGGGCGCGCCGGTGATTCTGGCGGCGTACGCGGCGATGAACCTGGTCTACTCGTTCGGCTTGAAGCACGTGCCGCTCGTCGACGCGTTCATCCTGTCGACGTTCTACGTCCTGCGCGTGGTGCTCGGCTGCGTGCTCGTGGGCGTCGCGCCGTCCAACTGGCTCCTGCTCTGCTCCTCCGCGCTCGCCCTCCTGATCGCGCTCGGCAAGCGCCGGGGCGAGCTCGTGAACGCGCCAAGCGCGGCGCAGCGCCCGGCGCTCGCCGGCTACAACCGCGTGTATCTCGATCAGGCGATGGCGATCATCGCGGGCGTCACGCTGTTCAGCTACGCGCTCTATTCCATCGAGACGCCCCTGCTCGTGAAGGGCCGGGAGTTCGCCTCGCTGCCATTCGTGGTCTTCGGGGTGCTGGAGTATCTGCGCCTCGCGCAGGTGCGCGGCGAGGGCGAATCGCCGGTCGAACTCTTGCTTCGCTCGCCGGGCCTCGTCGTCGCAGGCGTCGGCTGGGTGCTCGCATCCCTCTGGAGCGTCGGTCTGTCGCGGCTGCTCGGCTAACCGGGCTCCGGCTCCGCATCGTCGCGCGCGGCGTGCGCGCCGTCGAAGAGCGGCAACTGGGGATCGGCCGGCGCGACCTCCTCGACGGGGATTATGTAGTCGCCCGAAAAGCACGCATCGCAGAAGCCGTGCTTCATCGACGCCTCGATCCGCCGCAGCGCCTCGAGCGAGAGATACGCGAGGCTGTCGGCGCCGATCAGCTGCCGGATCTCTTCGACGCTGTGGTTGGCGGCGATCAGCTCCGCGCGCGTCGGCGTGTCGATCCCGTAGTAGCAGGGTCCGGTCGTCGGCGGAGACGATACGCGAACGTGTACTTCCCGCGCACCCGCGCCGCGAAAGAGCCTGACGAGCTTGGAGAGCGTCGTGCCGCGCACGATCGAGTCCTCGACGACGACCAGCCGCTTGCCGGCGACCATCTCCCGGATCGGGTTGTGCTTCACGCGCACGCCGAAGAGCCGGATCGACTGCTCCGGCTCGATGAAGGTGCGGCGGACATAGTGGTTGCGAATCAGCGCGTTCTCGTACGGGATGCCCGAGGCCTCGGCATAGCCGAGCGCTGCCGCGGCGCCCGAGTCGAGCACGGGGACGACCATGTCGGCCTCGATCGGGCTCTCGTGCGCGAGCTCGCGGCCGAGCTGCTTGCGCGTCTGGTAGACGTTCGCGCCGAACACGAGCGAATCGGGCCGCGCGAAGTAGATGTGCTCGAAGACGCAGAGCTTTTCCGGCGCGCGCGGCAGCGGCTGCACGGAGCGCATGCGACCGCGCTTGATGATCGCGATCTCACCGGGCTCGACGTCGCGCTCGTACACGGCGCCGATCAGATCGAAGGCGCAGGTCTCGCTCGCCACCACCCAGGCCTGGCCGAGCCGGCCGAGCGAGAGCGGACGGAAGCCATGCGGATCGCGCGCCGCCACCAGCACATCGTCGACGAGGAAGACCGCCGACCACGCGCCGCGCACGCGCGAGCACATGTCGCCGAGCCGCTCCTCGAGCGTGCCGCGCGCGCGCGCGAACAGGTGCACGAACACTTCCGAGTCCATCGTGCTCTGGAAGATCGAGCCGTAGCCCTCGAGCTCGGTGCGGATCGCATTCGCGTTGGTGAGATTGCCATTGTGGGCCACCGCGATGTTCGAGTGGCCCATGTTCGCCAGGAACGGCTGGGCATCGCGCAGATTGCTCGAGCCCGCAGTCGAGTAGCGCACGTGACCGATCGCGATCCGGCCCGGCAGCTTCGCGAGCACGTCCTGCGAGAAGATCTCCGCCACCAGCCCCATGCCCTTGTGGATGTGGCTCTCGCCGCCGTCGCGCGTGACCATGCCGGCCGATTCCTGGCCGCGGTGCTGGAGGGCGTAGAGGCCGAGGTACGCGAGGTTCGCCGCCTCGGGATGGCCCGCGATGCCCATGACCCCGCACTCTTCTCGGAACCGATCTGGGCGCGCGTAGTCGCTCATCCAAGGGCCTCCGGCAGCGTGCGGGCCCAGACATCGTGCGCCTCCGCGAGCGAGACGTCGACCCCGGGCTCGACGCGGATGCGGTCGCCACCCGTGCTTCCGATGCGCGCCGCCGGCACGCCGTGTGCGCGCGCGAGCGCCAGCAACTCCGCAGCGTCGCCGGACCGACAAGAGGTGACCGCCCGACTCGCGGATTCGCTGAAGAGGGAGAGCTCGGGCCGACCGCCGAGCTCGGGAAGCGCCGCCTCGACGCCCAGGCCCGCGCGAATCGCGCACTCGGCCAGCGCGATCGCCGCGCCGCCTTCGGAGCAGTCGTGCGCGGAGCGCAGCAGGCGGCGCTGCGCGGCATCGACCAGGAGTTCCTGCAAACGCTTTTCGGCGGCGAGATCGAGCGCCGGCGGCGCGCCGGCCTCGAGGCCGTGGCGCACGGCCAGATACTCGCTCGCGCCGAGCTCGGCGCGCGTCTCGCCGAGCAGGATCACC
>Ga0210377_10004054_pt1 | contig 12393 bp, 12 predicted proteins | sample PLM4_65_b1redo_FD_155480 | JGI IMG/M metagenome (GOLD analysis project Ga0210377, IMG submission 155480) | Groundwater sediment microbial communities from an aquifer in East River, Colorado, USA - PLM4_65_b1 redo | ecosystem: Environmental > Terrestrial > Soil > Riparian zone | place: USA: East... | reverse complement strand
GGGCCGAGCAGTTCGTATGAGACATGGTTGGGCGAGCCGTACGAGCGCATGAAGCGCGTAGTCAGCTCAGCCAAGGTGCCCGTAAGCTGCGGAGTCATTAAGCAAAGACGGTCGGTCGCCTTTTCCCACTGCAGGTTCTTGAGTTGTCCTACGAGCAGAGTCAGGGCCTCTTCCCAGGTAATCTTCGTGAATTCTCCCGAACCGCGGGCCCCGGTGCGCTTGAGCGGCTGCGGTACACGGTCGGGATGATAAAGCTCCTGGAGAACGGCCTGTCCCCGGCCGCACAGTCTTCCCCTGTTGACCGGGTGCTCGGGGTTGCCCTCTATTTTTTTGGCCCGTCCCTCGGAGACCCGCACGAGTATGCCGCATCCGGCAGGACAGGACCTGCACGAGCTGGCATAATAGTTGGCGATCCCCGGGGTGATCCCTTCATCTGGTGGGATCAGGTAAGGGATCAATTTCTCGTTCGCCGACTTGCATCCCGCAAGCGCGGCACTCGCAGCCGTAAGTCCGCTCAATTGTAAAAAGGTCCTGCGATCCATATAAACTCCCGAGAGAAAGCACTAAAATCCCAAGTACCAAATAACAAATAATTTCCAAGCACGAATTACCGAATAATCAAACGTGTTTCGAACATTGATATTTTGAATTTGGATATTATTTGAAATTTGTCATTTGGTATTTGGAACTTTCCTCGTCATTTATGACACGTCCAGCAATCGATACTGGCCTTATGCTGTTTATGACAACCCAGGCACCAGCCCATCTCTATTTTGGTTGACCGGGTGATACGCTGCATTGCAGCCACCTCGCCATGGCAGGTGGTGCAAACGAGACCGGCGCGTATATGCATCATGTGCGGGAAATAAACGTGGTCCGGCACGTGGTAGACCCTGACCCAGGGGATAGGTTCTTTTTTTTCCCAGTACATCATGAGCTTTTTTATTTCAGGAGCGTTCTGAGCAATGAACTGATGGCAGGCCCGGCAGTCCGCAACTGCGGGAATACCGGCTACCGTCGACTTCGGAGCGTAGCGGTGACAAAAGAGGCAAGGAATGCCGTTATCGCCGGCATGTTTCTTATGGCTGAAGGAGATCGGCTGGATCGGAGAGCGGTCCCAAAGGTCCAGCGGCAGAATGTACATGAACGCCAGGACCGCCATAAGGGCAAGCGCCGCAGCGGCCAGCCCGCCAAGAAGCCAGGTTATTTTCATTCTGTTTTTTATCGCCTCTTATTGAAATTCACATTTTATTAGCACAACGGAGTTTACCCGGGAGAGACCGATGATCGCACGGGCCTTGAAGATTCTGTCGTGTTCCCCCCTGCCCCCCTTAGCTGCATGGCGTCTCAGAAGACACGAATCACTTCCAAGTTTATCTCAATTGCGCCAATAGTCAAGTCAGATGATGGGAGTAAATACCGCTCGCCCCGGGCAAAACCGTCGTCCGAAAGAGAGGAGTTTGAGACAGGTTTGGTCAACGCAAGGGACGAAATCGTATTCGGACACAGAGACTCGTTCCGGGAGGCGGTCAGCGCTCGGAAACGCTACCTCAACGTCTGCCTGCTTCCCGAAAAAAGCTCGGCATCTATTTGAAATATTTGGCCATATTAGCCTTGGCTTATTTTCTTGATTCTATTAAACTTAAGCCGAATACCAGTGACTTAAATAAAAGAAGTAAATATGGCACATTTGTCGGCAATCAAGAGTATATTGCATACCTGAAAAAGCTATTCCCCCTTGACATCCGGACGCTGATTTGTTACAGTTGGGTATTCTAAAAAAGGAAGGGAGGTGAAACCATAATGAAGAAGATCATCGCATTGTTCACGGCAATGGCATTTGCACTGACCCTCGGCGTAGCATTCGCAGAGGAGGCAGCGGCGCCGGCAGCTCCCGCGAAGGCGGAGAAGGCTGAGCCCAAGAAGGCCAAGAAAGCAAAGAAAGCAAAGAAGGCCAAGAAAGCAGCAAAGGAAGCAGCGGCCCCGGCAGCAGCCCCGGAAGCAAAGTAATTACCGATACCGCTAATTCATTATACCGAGCGGAAAAAGTAATCTTGTAAGAAATTAAGCAGGCGGAAAAAATCCGCCTGCTTTTTTTTATTTCTCAGGGCCGTACCCGGGAAGCCCGCGACAGCCCTTTGTCTAATCCCACCACAAGAACAGCCGCTTTGTCCGCTGTATCTCCCCGGCCAGCCCGCCTACACTCCCCGGACCCTGGTCCACAGCATCCGGGCAGAAGTCGTACACCTCTTCGGCAAAGGCCTTGAGGTCCTTCGGCAGCGCCTTGAACTCTATCTCAACCCAGTCGTTGTCAGCGCCGATAATATCGAAGGGAGAGCTTCTCTCCCACTCTTGCAACCGTTCGATCACGTCTGAATTCGAAATATCGTAATCGTCGCCGTCGGTATGCATGACCCTGAGGATGTCGTACTGATCGGTCCCCTTGAGGATGCCGATTCGGTCGGTTTTGATGCCGGCGTTCACCTCTACCACAAAGGCCATATACTTCAAGGGAGAGAGTTTTTTCCTCAGCGAGGCAAGGGCCATATCGGTCCGGTCCTCCGGCACCGTTACAGCGATGCCGTCGGCGATGATCTGGTAGTCTTTTTCGTCATAGCCGATCAGGCGGTAGATGCTGGCCCCTGATTCTTCCTTTGCCATGATCAGGACCTGACGATCGAATTTGATGCTCGTCGCCAGTTCCTCGGCATGGGGCGAAAGCGTGATCGTCGCTGCTCCTCCGGCGAAAAGCAGGGCTGAAGCAATCAAAAATACGAAAAGCAGGCACTGGTCACGGCGATGGAATTTCACCCGTTCCTCCCCATCTTCCCGGAGTTCATTATCCGGGACAGAACCGCAAAACCGTCTTGCATATAGGACGTTATTTTACCATAATAAAAAAAACAATGACATCGAAATTTCCCACTCGCCGCCCCGACACTCGTTTTTTACAGTGCTTCCTTATTCGAAGCAGGGCGGCTATAATAGAAATAAGAGGGGTCAGGGCAATTTACAGAGAGGCCCGGAGGGGAAGGATGCTGAAAGCGTTTTTGTTTGATTTCGGCGGTGTACTGGCTGAAGAGGGCTTCCGGGAAGGCCTGAAGGCCATCGGCAAAAAGAACGGCCTCGACCCGGACCGGTTTTTCACGCTCGCCGATGCTCTCATTTTTGAAAGCGGCTATCTCACGGGCAGGGCCGAAGAAACCGGGTACTGGAACGGGCTCCGGAAACGAACCGGCATAGCCGGAAGCAATGAGGAGCTCAGGGAGGAGCTCCTGGAGCGGTTTGTTCTCAGGCCGGGAATGATCGCAGCAGTCGACCGGCTGAAATCGCGGGGATTCCTGGTCGCAATGCTGAGCGACCAGACCAACTGGCTTGACGAGCTCGACCGGGAAACGCTCCTGTCCCGGCACTTCGACAAGGTCTTTAATTCGTTCAAGCTCCATAAAAGCAAGCGAGACGCGTCGATATTCCAGGACGTTTGCAGCGAGCTCGGGGTCAAAACCGGAGAAACGCTGTTCATCGACGACAATATCAACCACATTCGACGCGCCGAGGGCGCGGGGCTGCAAACCATCCACTTCAAGACGTTCGACGATTTTGAAAAACAGCTGTGCGGTTTCCTTGAACAGGCACAGTCACGGAGGTGAGTATGCCAGCAAAACAACTATCGAAAGAGACCGGCATTTCCGCTATCACGGGAAAGAGCGTGGTGATACGTCATGCGACCGAATCGGATATGGTGTTTATCGAGGAGAGCCTGAAAAAAAACAGCATCGCCGTCATCGACCTCCAGGCATTCGAATTCGTCGTCGCCGCGGAAAACAGCGACATCATCGGCTTCGGCGGACTTCGGCGGAAGGGCGACGTCTGCGACATCGCTTGCGCTGTCGTCGTTGAAAAGCGGCGGAACAGAGGCATCGGCGCCGCTATCGTGAATCACTTGATCGAATACGCACCCGTGGACAGGGTGTTCGTAACGACCGACCTTGTCGAATATTTTAAAGAGCTGGGTTTTGCCGAAACGAACAGGGGGCCCGGTGAACTGGGGTGCGTTTTGGACGTCGAGTGCGGCCCCCAGGGGAAACGCGCCCCGGTCCTCATGGTTTATGAGAAGTAACGACAAACAAGCAGTGCCGGACAGAGACCGCGTGTACGATTGCATCATCGTCGGCGCGGGCCCGGGCGGCCTTCAGGCGGCCATCTATCTCGGGAGATTCAACAGGGACGTCCTGCTCATCGACCGGGGCGGTGGAAGGACCGCGCACGCGAAATCGATCGAAAATTTCCTCACGCAGAAGGCCATTTCCGGTAAGGAGCTCATCGAGCGCGGATTGGAGCAGGCGAGGGGCTTCAACGTGCGGATCGAGAAGGGGCTCGTGACCTCAATCGTTAAAAAAGAATATTTCGAGATCGCGGCCGGCGACGTCCTCTACCGCTCGAGGTTTGTCATCGTTTCCTCGGGCGTAAACGACAACTTTCCCCGCATTGACAACCTCCACACATTTCTCGGAACGTCCTTTTTCACCTGCGTCGACTGCGACGGGTACAAAACCACCGGCAAAAAGCTGGCCATTATCGGAAACACGATAGAATCCGTGCGCCTCGCCCTCGCCATGAAGGAAATGTACACCGACGACATTACGCTGGTCCTCTATTTTTACGACCCCCCCGGGGATTACAAGGAGGAATTGAAGGACCAGGGCATTCGACTCGTCAAGGGCGAGCCGGTCAGGGTCCTCGGCGAAGAGCGCATCGAGGCAGTCGAGCTCAACGACGGGTCGCGCATACCCTGCGAGGCCGTCCTGTCCAACTTCGGTTTCAAACTGAACGATCACTTTCTTAAAGACCTCGACCTGAAACGCGATGCGAAGGGTTTTAAGATCAGCGTGAACAATGTTAATGAATCGTCAGTACACGGTCTCTATATTGTGGGGCCGCTCAACACCGGAAATGACCAGGTCGTGATCGCAGCCGGCGAGGGAGCGGTTGCAGCGATCGATATCAATAAACGGCTATTCGATTTCTAAAGCCGAAGCAACCACGTTGCTGAAAAAAGTTTGATTGTGTTTAGGGAGCGGCTGGTGCGGGTAGGTTATAAGCTTTCGATATTCATTTTTCTTCTTCCCGCGTCCCTCTTACTGCTGGACGCTCGCTTCTTTCTCCCGTCCTTCAAAATAGATCTCGACGCCTTTGGGAGGCAGCGCGGGGCAAAAGTAATTGCCTTGCACCATGTCGCACTTGAGAAGGCGCAGGATCTTCCACAACTCTTCCGTTTCCACGCCCTCGGCAATGGTCTTGAGATTGAGGCTCCGGGCCATCGCGATGATGGCGCTGACGATCGAGGAGGCGTCGGATTCAAGCGTGAGGTCCCTTACGAAGGAGATGTCTATTTTCAGGTTGTCGAAGGGAAATTTTTTGAGATAACTGAGCGATGAATAGCCGGTGCCGAAGTCGTCGAGGGAGATCGCCATGCCTCTTTCCTTGAGCTTTCTGAAAACGGCGCTCGCAAAATCGACATTCTGCATAAAGGTGCTCTCGGTGATCTCCATAGTGACCAGTTTCGGGTCGATACGCGCCCGCTCGATCATCAGCAGGATGGATTCCGCGAGGTCTTTTTTCCTGAACTGGATCGTGGAAAAATTGACGGACACGGGGACCGGCGCATACCCCTGGTCCAGCCACGCGCGGATCTGCGCGCACACCGAATTCGTGATCCACTCGCCGACCTCGATGATCAAGCCCGTGTCCTCGAGCACGGGAATGAACTTGTCCGGCGAAATGATGCCCTGGTTCGTGCTGTTCCACCGGATGAGGGCCTCCATGCCCATCAGCTTCTGCGTGTAGACGTCCCAGTAGGGCTGATAGTAGAGCATGAATTCCCCGTTCTTATAGGAGTTGAACAGGCGCTTATCGATCGAGACGAACTCCATGGCCTTGATGTTCATGTCCCTGGTGTAGAACTGGTAATTGTTCCTCCCCTGCTGCTTCGCTTTCGAGAGCGCGATGTCGGCGTTCTTCATCAGATCATCGGCATTCTCGCCGTCGTAGGGGTAGACGGATATGCCGAGAGAGGCGGTCAATACGACGTCCTCGCCCCGTATTTTAATGGGGACCGAGATGGTCTCCATGATCTTTTTGATCACGAGGATGATGTCGCTCGTTTCCGCTACATCGAAGAGGATGATGCCGAAATCGTCGCTCCCGAGGCGCGCCTCCGTATCGCCTTCGCGGACCGATGAGGCCAACCGCTCGGTGATCGTCTTCAGCACGCGGTCGCCGACCGGGAGACCGTAGCCGTCGTTGATGAACTTGAACCGGTCGATATCGATGAAGAGGATCGCTATGATCTTCTTTGCGTGCCGGGCGCGGGCGATGCCCTGGGTCAAACGGTCTATAAAAAGGGTCCGGTTGGGGATCCCGGTCAGTGCGTCGTAGTAGGCCAGATAATTGAGCCGCTCTTCCATGCTCCGCTGCTGGGTAATGTCCCTGCCCGTGGAAACGAAATGAGTGATGACGCCGCCGGGGTCCTTCAGCGGCGTGACGACCTCATAGACGTAGAAAAGCTCTCCATCCTTCTTCCGGTACGTGAAAATCGCCTGGAACGGTTTCCCGGAAAGCAGCGTCTCCTTCATACCCGCGTAGAACTTCTCGTCGTACTCGCCGGTGCGCCACAGGTCCCTGTTTTTCCCGATGAGCTCGCCGCGGGCATATCCCGTGATCTCCTCGACGGCCTTGTTGATATACTCTATGTTCCCCTCCGGGTCGATCAACACGATGAGGTCCGTGGCCTGCTCGACCGACATGGAAAGCTTCCGCATCGACTCCTCGGACCGCCGCCGGTCGCTGATGTCCCGCGTTACCTTGGAAAAGCCCCGGACGTTCCCCTGCTCGTCATGCAGCGCCGTAATGATGACGTTTGCCCAGTACTTCGAGCCGTTCTTGTGCACGTGCCAGCACTCTTCCTCATAACGCCCGTCCTGCTCCGCCATCCTCAGGGCATGGTCGGGCTTGCCGAGTTCCACCTCCCCGTTCGGGTAGAAATGGGAAAAGTGCTTTCCCAGGATGTCTTCGGAACGGTATCCGCTGATACGTTCCGCGCCGGAGTTCCAGCTGGTAATGCGCCCGATACGGTCCAGGGAGACAATGGCGTAGTCCTTGACACCGTCAATGAGGAGCCGGAACCCTTCCTCGGATTCACGGAGCTCCCTCTCGATCTTATGGCGGAGGGTAAGCTCACGCAGGATGATCATGCTCGCAACGATGAAGATGGAGATCGCAAACAGGTTCCCGAACACGATGGCTGAAACCGCGCGTTGGGTGCTCGCCTGGGCGAGCGCGTCGCGCTCTTTGAGCTGGCCGTATTCCTCACTTTCCATTTCCGTGATGATCTTGCGAATGCCCTCCATGAGCCGCAGCCCCCGCCCGGCTTCGACCAGCTTCATTGCGGCCAGACGACCTTCGTCATGCCGCGCCTTGATGACCCGCTCTGAAAATCTCAGCTTTCGGGCCACCAGGGGCCTGGCGCGCTTAAGCCGGGCCTGCTGTCGCGGGTTGTCCGCGGTAAGCGTCTTAAGGGTGAGAAGCTGTTTATCGACCGCATCCACGGCCAGGTGATAGGGTGCGAGGTAGTCTTCCTGTCCCGTAATGACGAAGCCGCGTTGCCCGCCTTCAACGTCTTTTATATTGGACAGCAGGCTCTCCAGGGACGTTAAGGTCTCATACGTTGTCTTTCGCCACTCCGCGGTGGAGATCATGACCGATATATTATTGTAGGAAATGACGCTGATGAACAGAAGGATGATCAGTCCAAGCCCGAAGACGAAAATAACCTTCTGCCCTATTGAAAACTGCCCCATGGAAAGTCTCATAGGACTATTGTATCATAGGAAAACGATGGTTGCCGCCTTCGGCACGACACAATTTGGCATGGAACGGTCAATTATCCCGTTACTGCCCCGCTACGGCTTTTGCGACGGCCCTTCTTTCCCCTCCTGTCATTCTTTTTTCCCATCCCTTATCACGAACCCTATCATTAAAATGAAAAGGGACAGCGACATTCACTTTACGGTATAATAATATCTACGAACCGCGGGTGAGGAGCCGCTCCTTCGGCAGTGAGAGCGAATGAGCTTTCTCCGCTGCCGCGACAAACAATGGGCAGCCGCCCTACCGTTATAAATCAGGAGAGAGACCAGGATGATAAAAACCGGCATGACGGCATTCTCGTACCCGGGCATCGCTTTGTGCGTAATTATAGCCGGCTGTTCCGGAGTTCGGCCGGCGAACCTCGGCGTCAAAGACGGCAGGCTCGCCCCGTGCCCCGCTTCTCCGAACTGCGTATCAAGCCAGAGCGCGGACAAGGAGCACGCCGTGGCGCCGCTTTACTATACCGCGTCCGTGCCCCAGACGATGGCAAACCTCAAAAAAGTCATTCTCGGAATGAAAAGAGCCCGGATCGTCGATGAACATGATTCCTACATCCATGCCGAATTCACCAGCGCGCTCTGGCGCTTTGTCGATGACGTGGAGTTTTATTTCGATGATACCGCGAAGCTCATCCACGTGCGCTCGGCTTCCCGTCTCGGGAAATCGGACTTCGGGGTGAACCGGAAAAGAATGGAAGAGCTTAGAGCGGAATGGACATCGCTCGGGAAATAGCTATTATCACATTGGTTAAGGAGCAAACCCGCGTTTTGACGAACAGCAAACCGGCCATTTCCATTATCCTGCCCGTTTTAAACGAGGCAGGGAAAATCAATGAACTAATCACCCATCTCCGCGGGCTGCGCTTTGATGCCGCACGGGAGATCATCGTCGTCGACGGAGATCCGCGGGGCGGCACGATCACGGCAATCCGGGACAGCGGCGTGATCACCTCGATTGCGGAAAAAGGCCGCGCCCGGCAGATGAATCGCGGTGCATCGTTCGCCTCGGGCGACGTCCTCCTCTTTCTTCATGCCGACACGTTCCTTTCCGCCGACGCCCTTGAGCGCGTGAAGGCGACCATGGATGATGACCGCTATGCGGCAGGCGCCTTCGATCTGGGCATCCATACGGAGCGCCGCATCTTCAGGGTCACGGAGAAATACGTCGCCCTCCGCACCCGGTTGGCCAGGGTCCCGTTCGGCGACCAGGCGATCTTTGTCCGGAAGGATTATTTTAACAGCATCGGCGGGTACAAGGACATCCCCCTGATGGAGGATGTGGAGCTCATGAGGCGTATCAGAAAACGGGGCGATAAAATCTTCATCATCCCTGAGCAGGCCATGACTTCAGCGCGCCGGTGGGAAAAAGAAGGCATACTGTATTGTACTTTAAGAAACTGGGCACTGCAGCTGTCCTATGCTCTCGGCGTGCCGCCGGAGCGGCTTGCAAAATGGTATAAACGTGCCGAGGAGCCGGGCGACTTCCGGCCGCCACCTGACCCGAACAAGCCGGAATCGGAACAACAGAAGACGTAAATCTTTGACACTGATAAAGGCCTACGATTGCTGGTCCACTTCTTCATACACAAGACGGGTGATATCGCGAATGACTTTCATCAGCTTGTTGAAATCATCCCCTCGCACCATGATCCCGACGAGAAAAGGACGGTTTGGATGATAAATGATGCCAAATTCGTGCAATTGGTATAACTCTTCCTCCTCGCCGTCTGCGGTCACAGAGACCGCCCTTTCACCGTGCTTGCCCGCGATCTCGATGTTCTGCGGAATACCGGAAGCCATGCCGTCCCGAAAGGCGGATTTGGAAAGATAGCGGAGCGCCTTTTCCGACATCTCCTCGTTCAGATAGGAAGCATTATAGAGAACACGGTAAAACCCGGCGAAGGCACTGAGCGAGAGTAAATCTTCTTCCTTTTCTTTATGAGGATCGTATTCAACGTTCAGGTCCTTGAAGATCTTGTCGAGCCGTCCCTGGGGCAGGTTGGCGAATAACAGTGAATAAGCGTCGTCATCGTCGTAGGCGATCATCCTGAAGATCAGATCGTTGACCGTATAGTGCTTACCCGGCCCGAGTTCTGCGAGCGGCTTGATATGCTTCGATTCTGACCGGTTTGCCGTGCCCTTATGGGTCAGGTTTTTGCGAAGGACAAGGGGGTTCGTTTCCGCCCACTTGAAGTAGGCCATCATGAGCGGCAGTTTTAAAAAGTTTTTGGACGAAAATTTATCGTTTTCCCCGATGCCGAACCGGTTTCCGTTGACCAGGTCGCGAAAGTAAAAAGATATCGCCGAGGCCTCGTCCTTTTTCAGCTTTTCCCCGATGAGAGCGTTGACTTTATAGCGAAAAGGCTTCAGCTCCCTGCTGGTGTTCCTGCCCTCGGGTTTTTTCGATTCCTGCGATGCGCGTATGAACTTGAACTCCTCTTCCCTGCTGTCGACAAAGCTCCCGCCTTTGTCCGCCTGCACAGGAGCGAACAGGCCCAGCGTACCGGCGCCGATGAATATCCCGAGGGCAAAGGCCCCGAAGACCAGTGTCAGCAGGAAAGAACGGCTGACCCTGATTTTTTTCTTTTCTTCCAATAATTCCAGCATTGTTTTTATGATGACCTGTTCTTGGCTTCGAAACTCAATGAAGTCCGGGAGTGGGCGCATCCCCCGCGGATGCCTATACGAACCTTCACGTGCTGCAGGGTGCTTCAATATGCTTCTTGCTTATTACCGGGATTATACGATAAAAAACTTAAATTGTGGAGACAAAATTTGAATGGTCTGACGGATTTCCCGCCGCCGGCACCTCGAGACGCCGGAGAAGGGCCTACTCCTATGACCACGGATATTGAGAACTTTGTTCCCGGCTTTAAACAGGAAGCGGAAAAGAGGGCTGGAGAAATCGTGCTCGTTCGTGTTCATGCAGCTTTCTTTTTAAGACTGTAGGTAATACGCCCTTTTGACAGGTCATAAGCAGTAAGTTCAACCTTCACGGTATCTCCCGGCGCGATCTTGACGTAATGTATGCGCATCTTACCCGCCGCGTATGCCACGATCGTCTGACCGGTCTCCAGTTCAACCTTGAATTGCCCGCCGTGCAGCGCCTCGATGACCTTTCCCTGCACCTCTATAACATCTTGCCTGGACATAGGTAAAGCCCTCATACCTATATTATATCTCTTTCCAGCCTCCATTTGAGTTACCGAAGGCCCGGACTTGGCCCTTGAATTGACCGTCTCTTTATGCAATACTCTATACAAGTATGATTCAACACCTTGCGCTCTTATTGAACTTGAGTATATGCCCGATAAATCCGCCATTCTTCTCTTCATCAAGGCCCCGGTCAGGGGACAGGTCAAATCGCGTTTGGCCGCGGCCATAGGCGATGAGACGGCGCTCGAGCTCTACAAGAACTTCATCCTCGACACCATAGATACGGTCAAGAAAACCGGCATTCCCTTCATAATATGCTATTATCCGCCTGACGCCGGCGCAGAGGTGTCCTCCTGGCTCGCCGGGCAATATCGCATCATGCCCCAGCAGGGAGGCGATCTGGGCGAACGCATGGAGAATGCGTTCATCCGGTGTTTCTCGGAAGGTTTTGAACGCGCCATCCTCATCGGGAGCGACCTCCCCGATCTCGCCCCTGCGGTGCTTCAGGAGGCGATGGCCTCGCTTGCGGAGAATGACGTGGTCATTGGCCCGGCTTCCGATGGAGGGTATTACCTGATAGGTTTTCATAGACATTCGCTCATGCCGCAAGTGTTCCAGGGGATACCCTTGAGCACGGAAACGGTTTTTCAGGAAACGATGGCGGTATTGCAAAATTCGGCGCTCGCGGTGCATCAGGCCCCGAAGTGGAATGATGTGGACACCGTGGAGGACCTGAGGACGCTCTGCAAGCGGAGCAAAGACACTGAATTTGACAAATCGAGGACCATGACGTATCTTATGAACAGTGAAGTTCTTGTAAAAAAGATAAACTCGTAAAAATTAGAATTTATCGAGAGAGCGCCTTCGATCAAATCGAGGCTGGCCTCCGGGCGCAGACACAAGACTCTCAAATTTGAAGTTTTTCCCGGCCTTCTCTGAGTCCTCTGCGGTAACTATTTTTTTACGAGTTCATCAAAAGTGGAACTTGGTTTTCCCCGAAAAGGACCGAATGGACAAAAAACCGCTCCTCATTTTCATCGCCCTTGTCGTGATCTTCGCGCTCGAAGGCATTGTCCCTCATTACCGCGGCCGCACGTCAAGACTGCGGCATGCCCTTCCTCATGTTCTGACCGCTCTCCTGAACGGACTCCTGACGAGGTTCGTTCTCGCGGGGATGACGATCCGGGCGATCACCTGGGCCGAGGACAACGCACTGGGACTCACCCATTGGTTCTCCTTTTCGCGGTACACTGAAACCGTGATCGTCTTCGTGCTTTTCGATATCTGGATGTACTTCTGGCATTGGTTG
>Ga0210377_10004053_pt1 | contig 12397 bp, 10 predicted proteins | sample PLM4_65_b1redo_FD_155480 | JGI IMG/M metagenome (GOLD analysis project Ga0210377, IMG submission 155480) | Groundwater sediment microbial communities from an aquifer in East River, Colorado, USA - PLM4_65_b1 redo | ecosystem: Environmental > Terrestrial > Soil > Riparian zone | place: USA: East... | reverse complement strand
GGGCCGTCGTCCCCTCCGATGCCGCCAACCCGGTGGCAGCCGCGGCAGCCGAGGGAATGGAAGAGGGCCTTGGCCTCCACCAGGCCGGGGGCGCCGACGCGTGAGACGAGGAAGACCTCGAGGGCGTCCCGATCGCCCTTGGGGATGGCCCCGAAAGAGGTTTGCCAGGGGCCCTCCGCAGCCTTGGCCCGGCGGGCGAGGTGGTCCTCGTACCAGTCCTTCCGGTAGCCTTGCGCACCGGTCCGAGACAGATCGGGGCCCTCCATTCCGCCGCCCCCCGGGCGGAGCGTCGCGCCGCGGCCGTCGAGGCGATGACAGGCGAGGCAGTCGTACTGCTCGAGAACGGTGCGCCCCTGGCGGAGCTGCGTGAGGTTGGGGACCTGGAGGTGGGTATGGCAACTCCCGCAGCCGGCATAGGCGAAGCGCTTCGGGATCATGGGCCTGGGCCAGTAGGGCACATCTCCATGCGCATCGGCCGTCTCCGTCGCGCGCGGCTGTCCGCCGTGGCAGACGGTGCAACCGAAGGCCGCCGGATCGTGGCCCACGTTTGGATGGGACGCGAGGACGGGCGAACCGGCGAGCCCCTGCTCGCCCGGAGCCATCCCCACGTGGCAGGAGGTGCAGCGGTCGGTGACGCGGAGGGGCGGGATCACGATCTGGCGGAGGTGGACTTCGATCTCGCCGGTCGACGACCGGGCCGAGCGCTGGATGCGCCGCCAATCCTTGAAGACGTTCTCCTGGACCGCCGCCACGATGAGGAGGGCCAGGATGCCGAGGCTGCTTACAAGGAGGAGGTACTTGTTCGCCTTCATGGTCGTCAGTGCACCGGCCAGTCGCTGGGTGACCAGTAGAAGTTCCAGTTCGGCCCGCGGAAGTGGGTGCCGATCACGGTCAGGAGGATGAAGCCGCAGAGGAAGCAGGTGAAAAGGCCCAGCGCCCCCGCCCGCGTGGAGTCGTAGCGCCGCACCAGCCACACCGAGTAGGCGGCGTAGATGGCGGTGAGGACCGTGCCCGGATTGATGGCGGTGATGACGAGCTGGGGAATCGCGGGGAACCACTCGCGAAGCCAGCCGAATCGGATGGCAACGGCCTCCACGGCCAGGGCAGCCCCGAGACCCACGACCACGGACCACAGGACCACCCGGAAACCGCCGGGTCCGCCGAACCACTCGCCCGTCCCCGCCTCCTCGCGATCGAGGTACGGGATCAGGCCGAGGCCGAGGAGCACGATCGTGGGGATGCCGATGCCGCCCATGAATGCCGAGAAGGACACCAGTTCCTGCAGGCCGAGGAAGTACCAGGGTGCCTTGGCGGGGTTCTCGGGGACGGCGGGGTTGGCCAGCTCCTTGAGCGGGGCATCCGCCACCAGGGCGAGGGCCAGGCAGATGAGGATCGTCAGCATGAGCATGCCCGCCTCGGCGTAGAGGAGATGGGGCACGGAGGGGACCGTTCCCTCGGGCCCGTTGCCCACGGCGGGCGCCTTTCCGCGGACGATGGCGGCCAGGTGATACGTCTTGTTGGGAGCCTCGGTGAAGACCGGGTAGGTCTCCCCCGGAAGAGGCGGAAGGCGCCGGTCGGCGTCGACCGGCCGGACAAGCCCGCCGTCCTTCCTGATCCGCCAGAAGTGGACCGCCGCCAGCGCCGCCAGCGCCAAGGGCAGGACCATCACGTGCAGGAGGTAGAAGCGGATGAGGGCCTCCTCGCCCACCTGGTCGGATCCGAGGAGCAGGAGCTTCTGGAGGCCCCCCGGATCGAAGACCTGCGTGATGCCGAGAGCGTCGGTGACCTCGCGGGGCGATTGGGCGATGTTGGCGCCGATGGTGATGGCCCAGAAGGCGAGCTGGTCCCACGGCAGGAGATACCCCGTGAAGGAGAGGCCCAGTGTGGTGACCAGGAGAGCCATGCCGATGAGCCAGTTGAACTCCCGGGGGGCGCGGTAGGCCGCGGTGTAGAACGCCCGGGCCATGTGCAGGAGGACCGCCACGACCATGAGGTTGGCGGCCCAGCGGTGGATGTTGCGGATGAAGCGGCCGATGGGGACCACGAAGTGGATGTCCTTGATGGACAGGTAGGCCGCCTCGGGGTACGGCTTGTAGTAGAACATCAAGAGCACCCCGGTCACCAGGGTGATCAGGAACGCCGCCATGACCGTGATGCCGAGCCCCCAGGTGCTCCGCCAGCGCAGGCTCCACCGGTGGGTGCGCACCGCGTGGAGGTGCAGGAAGACGTTCCCGAAGAGGAAGGTGGAGCGGGTGCGGTCGGTCCGCGGGAGCCCACCGCGCACGGCCGACCTCCGGAGGCGGTCGGGCACCGCCTTGAGGTTGTCGAGGAATCGCCGCAAAGCGGGAGGGGGAGGAGCCGCGGTGCTCATGCCTTCACCTTCGTCCCCGCGGGCACGACCTGGTCTTCGTCCACGACGTAGTTCCCCGCGCTGCCGCTGACCTTCACCCACGGGAGCGGTTTCGGCGCGGGACCCTTCACCACGGAGCCGTTGCCCGCGAAGCGGGAGCCGTGGCAGGGACATTCGAAGCCGTCCGTCGCGGACTTCACGATGCATCCCAGGTGGGTGCAGATGGTGGAGATGGCGTAGACCCCCTCGCCGTCGCGGAACAGGGCTACCGAGCGCCCCGCGGGGATGTAAGGCACCCCCGCCGCCAGCGATTCGGGAAGGCTGATGCGGAACTTCCTCGAAGGGGACGCGAGGACCGCGGCCTTGGGGAGCCGCAGCATCCCGATGGTGGCGAACAGGAGGGCCGAGGCCGCCGCGGAGATCGAGGCCAAGCCGAGGAAGTCCCGTCGGGGCAGCGGCTCCGGTTCAAGGCGCGAACGGGCGGGGGAAGGCCCGCCTGCCGCGGCGCGGGCAGGGGTCACGGTCATTGGATTCTCCAGGTCGTCTGAAAGGACACGCGCTCCATGGTGATGGCATCGGTGGGGCAGCGCATGGCGCACAGCGCGCAGCGGATGCACCGGTCCTCGTCCTTCAGGATGGCGGAGTGGCCGGAGCGGTCCGCGTCCGGGCCGAGGATGGAGGCGATGGCCGCGTCCAGATCGCCAGCGGGCACGAGCTGGCTGAGGGGCACGAGCTTGAGGCACTGGGTGGGGCACACGTCCGCGCAGCCCCCGCAGAGGACGCAGCGGGTGCCATCGAAGACCGGGGTGACGCCGCAGTCGAGGCAGCGGCTGGCCTCGCGCATGGCCTCCCCGCGTCTATAGCCCGACTCGACCTGGGCATCGGGATGGGTGAGGCGCTCTTCCGGCGGACACGTCGGGATCGGCACCCGCCGGATCGCCTCGTAGCCCGGTTCCCGGTGGTAGCCATCGAGGGGGATGTGGGCCGTCACGGCGTCCGGCGAAAGCGACCGGCCCGTGAGGTGGCTGTAGACCGACCGCGCCGCCGCCTTCCCCGAGGCCACCGCGTCGATGATGAGCCGGGTCCCGTGGGCCAGGTCCCCCGCCACGAAGACGCCCGGGGCGGTGGTCGCCAGCGTCTTCGGATCCACCTTTGGCCAGCCGGGCCGGAACTGTTCAACGTCGGCGCCGCCGTCCTCCAGGAAGGCCAGGTTCGGCGCCTGACCGACGGCCAGAAGGACCGTGTCGCAGGGGACTGTCTGGTGGTCGGCGTCGTCGAAGACGGGTGAGAACCGACGGTTCTCATCGTACACACGAGTGCAGCGCCGGAACAGGGCACCCGTGACCGCGCCCCCAGCGTCCCGGACGATCTCCACCGGCCCCCAGCCGTTCAGGCGCTGGATCCCCTCCTCGTCCCCCTCCAGGATCTCCAGCGTGTCGGCGGGCATCTCCTCCAGCGTCTCGAGGGACACGAGGTAAACCTTGCCCGTCCCGGGGAGGCGCGCCGCGGTGCGGGCCGTGTCGTAGGCGATCTGGCGCAGGACGGTGCGGGCGACGTCGTAGGCGACGTTGCCGCCGCCGATCACGACGATCTCCCGGCCCAGCTCCAGGGAGGACCCCAGCGCCACCGCGCGCAGCAGATCCACGCCGCCGAACACGCGCGGTCCCCGCTCGCCCGGGAGACCCAGCGCCCGCGAGCTCTTCGCGCCCACGGCGATGATCACGGCCGCATACTCGCGGCGGAGGTCGGCGAAGGAGATGTCCCGACCGACCGTGACCCCACACCGGATCTCGACGCCCAGCGCCTCGATGATCGCGACCTCGCGGCGGATCAGCTCCCGCGGCAGGCGATAGGCCGGGACGCCCACCGCCAGCATCCCGGCCGCCACGGGCTCGCTCTCGAAGACGACCGGCCGGAACCCCAGGAGGGCGAGGTCGTGGGCCGCCGAGAGGCCCGCCGGCCCGGCCCCGATGACGGCCACCCGCTGGCCGTCGGCGGGCTTGAACCGGCCGGCGGTGTAGGCCCGGAGCAGCGCGACCATCTCGTCGGCGTCGGCGGCAACCTCGGGGACGTAGGACCGGACCGCCCTGAGGACAGCGTCCGGAGGCTGGACATCCGGTCCGGCCTGCTCGCAGGCGAAGCGCTTGAGGGCGCGGATGGCGATGGGGCGGTCGTTGGCCACGAAGTGGCCGTCGGGATCTACCCGGGGGATGAGGCCACGACGGCACGCCGCCTCGCAGGGGGCGCCGCAGACCCGGCCGCAGATGGATGCGAAGGGGTTGGGTCCCCTGGCGATGAGGTAGGCTTCCTCGAAACGTCCCGCCGCAATGGCGCGGACGTAGCCCCGGGCGTCGGTGCGGACCGGGCAGGCCACCTGGCAGGAGATCAGATTACGGTGGTACCCCTTGCCGGGCACCTCGACGCGGAGGGGGATGGTTTCAAGCACGACATGCCTCGGTGGGGCAGGGGTTGATGGCGACTACCAATCCCGATCCGAAATTATTAACCGCCAAGCGGTCATGGCCCTTCATGGCCACCACGAGCCATGAAAATCCCGGCGCCCCTCACCCCATCCCTCTCCCCCTGGTGGGGAGAGGGGAGGTGAGAGGGGATTTTCGTGACAGGCGCCAAGAGGGACGGCTCATTCGGGGGAAACACCCGACACTCCTGAAGGCCTCATGAACCGGGTTTCGCGTTCTTCGGTGGAGAGTTTGGAACACATCGTATCCTTGGCGACCTTGGCGCACTAATCCGCCAGAGGCGGATGCCGTTGGTACCGGCGGTTCAAGGGTTTTCTCGCATGAGGGCCAACAGCCCGATCTCGTACCGAAGTTCACATGCGTTGGCCGAAAAAACCCGGAACGCGCGGCATCCAGGCCGGGAGCCTACGCCTCCGGGCGAATGCAGTCAATCTGCGACCGGTGATTGTCATGTGCGGCGATCCTATGTCCGGCGACATGGAGTGAGTATGATCTTCGTCATATGGAATGATTCGATAGGCCGGTCGCCACGGCCCTGATGGTTGACGGGGTCATGGGCTCTTGACGCAAGGAGAGAAACCCGCCGTGGCCGCCAGGCAAAAATGGCTTTGAGCCTCCAACGCGGACGCGCCCTGAGGGAGCGGCGGCGAGGCCCAATCACCGAAGGAGAACGTTCCGATCCAGGAGGCGAACCATGTCCCCTACACAGTTTCTGATGGCCGTGTTCGTCGTGTTCCTTCCCGCAGCCGGTGCAGAGCATGACGGACTCATCTTCCCCCAGCAACGCGGCGCCACCGGGCTGATGGAGGTGAAGGTTGGGCAGGAGTTCGCCCTCGTCCTTGGCTCCAATCCTTCGACCGGCCATCGCTGGCAGTTCGCGGAGCCGCTGGATGAAACGGTCCTGGCCTTCGTGGGTTCCGAATACCGGCCACCGGAAGCTAACCCGATTGGGGCGGGCGGACCGGAAATCTGGACGTTTCTGGCGGTGGGTCGGGGAGGCACCACGATTTCTCTAAAGTACATCCGCCCCTGGGAGACGGACGTTCCTCCTGCCAGGACAGAGACCTTCCCTGTTGTTGTCCGGTAACACAATCAAATTGCGATGTTGTCCGACAGCGGGTGTGCGGTTCCCTTTGCTCGTCCAAGTATCTTCAGGAGCCCGCAGATAGACCAGGCCTGAGGGAAGGGGAAGAATCCGGCCGTTCACTCATCGTGCGGCTGACGCGTGGAGCGGAGCGGGGCGGGCGGAGAATGGAAATGGAGCCGGGAAGGCACCCAGGGATTCCCCTTGACCGTGGGCTGCCGAATGATGTGGGAAACCCGGGGAGCTGCGTTCAGAGGGCGAGTGAGGGCGATGCGAGACTACCGGGGCCCACCTGCGGAGACATTGACCCCGGTGGCGACCTGGCTCCCGCCCACGACATTGTTGAGGATGAAGGTCCGGATGCCCTGTTGGGCTCCGTTGAGAGTGAGGATGTTAGTGGCTGTGGTCGTGACCTGCAGCCCGTTCTTGTCCTGCGCGATCGCCGGAGGCTGAGCCGCGCCCGAATCCTCGTCTGAGGCGTCGCAGGCGCTCGAACCTGCCTGGCAGGTCCCTGCCGCACTCATGCGATCGAGGTCTTGGTCGCTGATGGCCTCCTTCCCCGCAAAGGAGGGGCTGGCCAGCAGGATCACGGCGGCCAGAACGAGCAGGTAGACGCGAGCAAGCTTGGCCAGATTCACGTCTCTTCGTACCTCTTGTCCCTGAAGAATCACACGATCAGGACTACGAGCGCCGATAGGCTTACTCGATGCGGACATTGGTGCTCGCCGAGAATGGTCCGTCTTCAGCCGGGATGATCCCCACGACCGTATAGTGCCCAGGGGGGAACCGTTGGCGAACGGTGATACGGTAGGTGAGGTGTCCTCCTGCGGGTTGAAGGCTCTCCTCTCCTCGTACTTGGGCAAACATTCGGTCGGTTGACCAGCGCCACATCGTTGTCCCTTGCGCATCTTGCAGGACCACATCGTAGCGCTGCGCGTCCCGAAAGCGGAGGCGTACCGTCCGGGGGCTCTCGTTCACGACCCGAAGAGTCAGAGCGAGAGCTTGACCCTTGGTGTACGTCGCCTTGTTGGCCTTCAGGACCAGGCTGACACCCACGCCTTCTGGGCTCCCCCCGACTGCCGGTCGTTGCCAGGCCCCCAGGCCGAGGAGCAGCACAAACAGGCCGGCCAGCGATACCCGGAGGCATTGCGCTGACCTGGATCTCTCCACTGGCTCTTCTCCCCGCCTGCCGCCACTCCGCATTCAGCCGGTCCTTGCAGCCATCCTCTGAATGAAGGGTCCCAGGTCGAGGCAGGTCAAAAGCTCCCGGCGTAAACGAGTTTGATCGGCTGCACGCCGTTGCTCGTCGTTCCAGTAGACAGGGCGTTGGCCTTGAGCGCACTCTCGACTTGCGCCGGGGTTGCGAGGGGGTTCTGCGAGAGATAGAGAGCGGCAGTCCCACCCACATGCGGAGCGGCCATTGAGGTGCCGGACATGGTAGTCGTTCCACCGCCCCTGCGAGTTGAGAGGATGTTCACGCCGGGCGCCCAGATATCCACGCAGGAGCCAAAGTTGCTCCAACTTGGGTCAGTATCATTCGTGTCGGTCGCGCCGGTCGTCATGATGCCGTTGTCCGTGCCTGCGCCGGCCCGGGCAGGGGAGTAGTTGCAGGCGTTGGCACCGCTGTTGCCAGCCGCTATAGAGTAGAACACCCCCTTATTCACCGACCTCCTCACCGCATCGTCCAGCGCGGAGCTGGCGCCGCCGCTGAGGCTCATGTTGGCGATGGCCGGCTTCTTGGCGTTGGCCGTCACCCAATCGATGCCCTTGATCACGCCGGAGGTTGTCCCGCTCCCATTGCAGCCCAAGACCTTGACCCCCGTAAGCGGGGCTCCGGGAGCCATACCAACAACATCGACCGTGTTATCCCTGGCCGCTACCGTGCCCGCGACGTGGGTGCCGTGCCCGTTGCAGTCCTTGTTCCCTCCGCCAAATAGGCCGCTGAAGTCCACATGCTTCACCACGTTGAGGTCGCGGTGGGCCGTGTCGATGCCGGTATCGATGATGTACACGTTGACATTGCTCACGCCGCCCGCACCGTCTCCCGCTTTCGTGGAGCCGATATCTGCGTCGATGCGGTTAATCCCCCACGGGAGGGTCTGCGCGACGATACTCACTATACCATCAGCTTCGACATACTCGACCGTAGGATCGTTCTCGAGGGCCTCGATCTGCGACGCCGTCAGCCGGGCGGCAAAGCCGCGGAGAGCCGCGCTGTAGACGTGATCCGCGCGGAACGCATGCCTCGCCTCGAGCGCCTGCACAAGTCCGGCGACGTTGAGATCGAGGTAACTCCACCCTCCAGGATTGGCCTGCACCCGGTCATCGGCCCGAAAGAGGCCGCGCCAATGTGCGAGCGGCGCGTTGTGATCGAAGACCACAATAACCGGGAAGGTCGCGACCGGTTGCCTGGCCGATCCCATGAGAGGGGCCAGCAAGGCGAGCAGACAGAAGGGTAACCCGACAAGCAGGTATTTCGGCATGCGCCACCTCATCGCCTACCTCCTCCCCTGAACGGGTCGGCTCTGGGTTGGCTTTTCGTTGCCCAAGGCCTCACCCAGCTCCTTGGAGACACGTCCGGTTTACCCGCGAACACCCCTTCCACGAGGACAGGGAACTCTTTCTGGAGGATCAGTGCCTCGCGAAAGAGACTGTGGATCCGCTCATCAAGTGGGCAGCACACGTTCGCTCCAGCCCAGTGAATTCCTACCAGACGATGGTGCCAGCGTCAACAGAATACTAAACAAGTCTCTGAGGCCGATCCCTTGCTCTGCCCCCAGCGTCACGCGCTCGCAGCCCCTGGCCGATGTCGCTGGGCCTTTCGCTTGACCGGCCCCTCTGCCGGTGGTACCGTCCCTGGCGACGCTGGTTGCACCCGGATTGTCCCTGGCTCAGCCGTGTCCCGCGGCCCCCGCCCCCCTGCGGCAGCCGGTCCCGGGGACGGCCCGTTGCCCACTTCCGGTGCGGTCGAATGGGCAATCAACCGTCATGGCGAGGCGTGATCACTTAACTTGGGTGACTACTTCCCACGGGGCCTTATCCTCGCAAGACGTGGCGCGCAACCGATGGACCGATACCTTGGCTTGAGTGCGGTGGACCGGGGGCAGGCGGTCGAGGGTCTGACCAGCTTCGTTGTGGCAACGGTGGATGCGGCGCGGCAGGTCGAGGCGCCGTTCTACCACCTCGAGTTCGAGCGCGTATTTCCCGATGACGTCTACACCGGGATGCTGGCGGCTATGCCGGTCGCGTCAGACTATCGACCGATGTCCGGGCGGGCCAAGGTCCACGACGCATCGGATGGAACCCCCACCCGCGTCAAGATGGATCTGTTCCCGGAATACATCCGCCATCTACCGCCCGACAAGCGCGCGGTCTGGGACGTGGTGGGTCGCGCGCTTCGCTCGGCGGAGGTGAAGGCGGCATTCGTGCGGCGGCTCGCGCCGGCGCTCGCCCACCGGTTCGGCGCGGACTTTGCGCGCGTCGGCTTGTATCCGATCCCGATCCTGACCCGGGACATCCCCGGTTACCGGATCACTCCCCACACCGATACGCACTGGAAGGGCATTACCGTCCAGTTCTATCTGCCGCGAGATGTTTCGACGACGCACATCGGCACGATCTTCCATGAAAAGCTGCCGGACGGGAGCCTCCCCAAAAAGAGGCAGATGAAATTTGCGCCCAATTCCGGCTACGCCTTCGCGGTCGGCACCGACACTTGGCACTCGGCCGACCCGGTTGGCTCCGAAGTGACAACGCGCGACAGCATCCTCCACACCTATTTCGTCGATGCCGGATTGCTGCGGTTCCTGCGCAACCGCGGCAAGCGTCTGGGCAATCTCCTGCTGAACGAAATCCGCACTTCCACGCGGCGCTGACCGGCGAGCCGATCGGACAGTGTTAATCGCGTCCTACTACGCGACCGGCCATGGTCGGTCTATGGTTAGGCGCAGGGGGCGGCGAGCGATTCTCACCGCGCTCTGGCTCTCCACCATGGCCGCGCCACTGATCGGCGATTTCGACGTCAATATCGGGGGACCCGCCATCATAAGTGTTATTTCCGCCTTTCCGCTTGACATGCGGCCTCGGCTCGCCGAATACTCGGCCGGAATCGGGGAGTCCGACTGGGATCACCCGGATCGGGAGCGAGCTCCGGGCACCCGGCTGCGAGGGGCCAGGGTAGGGCTAAAGATTGCAGCAGACAGGAGGGGCCTGGCAAATGGCTAAGAAAGGGATGAGGAGAAGGGATTTCCTGAAGTCGTCGGTCGTTGGATTGGGGGGATTCACCTATTTGAGTTCCAACGCCTGGAACGATTCGCCGGTGCAGGAGGGAGCGGCGGGGAAATTTGTGCGCCGGACCCTGGGCAAGACGGGGATGCAACTTCCCGTCATTACCATGGGGGTGATGAACACCAGCAACCCCGCCCTGGTGCGCGCTGCACTCGAAGCCGGATTGTTTTTCCTGGACACGGCCCAGGGCTATCAGAGGGGCACCAATGAATCCATGATCGGGGAAGTGCTCAAGGGGCGCCCGCGAGATACGTTTGCCCTGGCCACAAAGGCAAGCCTGCCGAAGCACCAAACGACTGGGCTGTATGGCGAAGAGGCGACAGAAGAGGCGTTCACGAAGAAGATCGACACGAGCCTGAAGAATCTGGGGCTCGATTACGTGGATATTTACCACCACCATGGCGTCTGGACGAGGGAGGCAGCCCTCTATGAGCCGATTCTGACCGCCCTGGAGAAGGCCAAGAAAGCGGGGAAAACCCGGTTCGTCGGCATCACCACCCATCGGAATGAGCCGGAGGTGATCCATGCGGCCGTCGATTCGAAAGTCTATGACGTCGTCCTGACCGCCTACAATTTCCGGCAGAAGCATGCCGAAGAGGTCAAGAAGGCCATAGCCAGAGCAGCCGAGGCGGGTTTGGGGGTTGTGGCCATGAAGACCATCGGAGGAAATGTCGGGGGGCCTACCACAATCAGGCGATCGATGTCCGGGCGGCCCTGAAATGGGCCCTGCAGGACACCAACGTCCATACCGTCATCACCGGATTCACCACCTTCGACCAACTGGAGCTGGATCTCACCGTCCTCAAGGACTTCTCTCTCGCAAAGTTGGAGAGGGAAAACCTCCGCAAGGCAACCCTCCAAGCCAGTTTCTACTGTCAGGGCTGCGGCCGATGCGTGACCCAATGTGTGGGGCAGCTCCCCATTCCCGACCTGATGAGAGCCTCCATGTATCTGCACGGGTACCGCAATCTTGCGGCCGCTCAAGACCTCTTGCTGTCGCTCACGCTTCCCTCGAGTCCTTGCGTGGAGTGCTCTGCCTGTCCGGTGCAATGCCTGAATGAATGGAACGTGCGCGAGCGGATTCGGGACATCGTCCGGCTGCGCGACGTTCCCTCGGAGTTCATTGCCTGAATCGGGGAGGGGAGATGAAGGTGAGCGGGCGCGAATCGAAGGGCGGCTCCAACCCGGTTCACATTCTTCTTTGCTGGATGCTGGGGACCACCCTCTTCTTTATGGCCACCAGGGTGGAGGCGGGGACCGTTGCTTTCCCTGAAATGGCCGGGTGGGACCAGCCGGAGAAGCCCCAACTGTACTCCCCGGAGACCCTGTACGAATACATCGATGGCGCGGCGGATCTGTATCTGAGCTACGAGTTCCAAGAGTTGCGCGTGGCCGAATACCGGGGTGCGCAGAAGGCGGCGGTGACCGTGGAGATCTACCGCCACAGCACCCCGACCCAGGCGTTTGGGATCTACAGCCAGGAACGACTGGCCAATGCCAAACTGCTCGAGATCGGCGCTCAGGGGTATCAGGAACCGACGGTCCTGAATTTCCTCACCGGCTCGTACTACGTGAAGATCAACGGGTACGAGACCGGGGCCGAGGACGAGAGGATCTTGCTCGCATTCGGGCGGAAGATAGAGCAGATCCTGGGAAGGAACCCCTCCCTCCCCGCGATCCTCGCCGCGTTTCCGCAGGAAGGACTCAAGCCACATTCAGAGAAATTCATCTCCAGGGACTTCCTGGGGTACTCGTTCCTCCATTCCGGATATACCGCCGACTACGAACTCTCGGGGAAGGCGTTCAAGATTCTTGTCATCGAGGGCAGAGATCAGGACGACTGCCGTGGCATGATCGAAAAGTATCTCAAGGAGACGGGTAGCCCGGGGGAACTATCCGAAGGGCTCTATCGGCTGAAAGACCGTCACCATGGTGACGTGGACCTTCTCTGGAAGGGGAGATTCATCTGGGGCACCCTCAACTTGGATGAGCCGGGCCTGCGGTCCAAGTATCTGAAAGAGGTTGAGGGTCGGGCAAGATAGGGAGCAACAGCAGTCCCGGGGGGCGACTGGGGGAAGCCGCTCACTGTTTCCTTCTCTCCCCAGGGCCCGAGCTCCACAGAATACAATGGCCCTCCGAGGGCGCGCCCTCGGAGGGCCGTGAGATCCGGCGCCGAAAGCCTCTTCGCCGGCCGGC
>Ga0210377_10004052_pt1 | contig 12400 bp, 1 predicted proteins | sample PLM4_65_b1redo_FD_155480 | JGI IMG/M metagenome (GOLD analysis project Ga0210377, IMG submission 155480) | Groundwater sediment microbial communities from an aquifer in East River, Colorado, USA - PLM4_65_b1 redo | ecosystem: Environmental > Terrestrial > Soil > Riparian zone | place: USA: East... | reverse complement strand
GGATGAACAGCCATTACAGGGGTAACCAATGGGACTTTACGAAGATATCCTGGCCGAAGCGCATAAAAAAGTAGCCACTTCCGATAAGTTTGTGGACCCTTATGTTCAGGGCGATGTTGCCGAATCAGTCAGGAAGAGAAACGAAGTGCAGCCTATCGGCGCTTATTCCGACGATTCTGAATTCACCAAGGGTGTCAAGCGCGGCGCCGAGGGCCTGAAGAGCACGGCTTACGGCGCGGCGGGGATGATCGGCTCGGGCCTGGGGATCGATGCCGTGCGCGACTGGGGCTATGAGGGTTTCCAGGAGCACGAGGCCGAGGCGGAGAAACACGCCGGGCGGGTGCAGAATATTCAGGATATCCGGAGTATCGGGGATGCTGGCGATTGGGCGGCCGGCACGTTCGGAAGCCTTGTCCCTTCCATTGCCGAGGCTGGCGTTACTGCCGCGATCGGGGCCGGTGTCGGCTCCGCCATGGCGCCGGGCGGGGGAACCATAGCGGGCGGCGTCGGCGGGCTTGTCGGCAAGCAGGCGGTCAAGTCCATGGTGCGCAAGCTGGCAAAAACCTACGTCAAGGAGGGTATGGAAAAGCAGGTTGCCAAAACAGCGGCCAGGGAAGCGGTTGAATCTCTCCCGGCCAAGGCCCTTGCCCGCAACCTGGGAACCAAGGCGGGCATCGTCGCCGGAACCGCGCCGATTGAGGCGGGCGGCATGTGGGGCGAAGGGATGCAGCAGGGGAAGGATAACCCCTATTCCGCGGCGGTGCTGGGGACCATTTCCGGGCTTACCGAGCTGGTGGGCGGCGAGGCGGAACTGATCGACATATTCACCAACCCGGCCCGGCAGGCGATCAAGGGCGGGCTCGTCAAGCGCATGGGTGTGGAGCTGGGCAAGACGATACCGCAGGAGGCGCTTCAGGAAGCAACGCAGGAATCCCTTTCCATCATCAACCGCAAGATTGCCGATCCGGCATACGATATGCTGGGCGAGGATGCCCGGAGCCGCCTGCTGAATTCAGCGGCGGCAGGGGCGCTCGGAGGCGTGGCCTTCGGCGGCGTCGGCGGGGCGATAGGGGGAAAAGGCAGGGACCAGGGTGCAGCGGACAGGGGACAGGGGGAAGAAAACCTTCAGCCCTCAGCCCTCAGCCCTCAGCCTGCTCCACCTGAAGGCATGCTGGAAGGCGGCGAACTGCGCATGACCCAAGAAGAGTTGGAAGGGATCGAGGGCGCGGAACCGATAGCCGGGACGCGGGAGATTGTGCAGCCGACAGATATGGATCTGGGTCCGCAGCGTCCGGCGCCCATCGGCGTGGCGAATCCCATTGTCGCGGCGGCGCAGGCTGGAGGGACTCTCTCCAGGATACTCGTTGAAACCGGGAATGATGGTGGACCCCAGGCCATAGGGACCCCACCCATAGGGGCGATTCGCGAACCGCCCTTGTTGAACGAGGCGCAGGCATGGGCGAAGAACGAGGTCCAGACCAACAAGCGGTTCGAACTCAATAAACAAGTGGGTGAAAGCCAAGATTCGCACAAACAGCGCATTGTCGACAGTTATCAAAAATCCTCTACACAGCAACCAGTTTCCGCCATATCCCCGGTTACTCCTATTACTCAAGTTACTTCCGGCCCCAAGTATGCGAATACTTACATGGTCCACCCTGAGACAGGTAAAGCGATTACTGTCAAGCCGGAAGAAATGGCAGAGCGTCTTAAAGAGGGGTACAGGCCGTGGGATGCGGCGATTATGAAGGAGGGGATACCGAATGGCACGAGCGAAACACGGACAGAGTTGGCCCAACAGGACCCCAACGTACGTAGCATGGCTGCAAATGAAGGCCCGATGTTACAACCCCAAAACAAAGAATTTCCAGAATTGGGGAGGCAGAGGGATAACGGTTTGCCCGGAATGGAACAACAGTTACCTGCAATTTCTGATGGACGTGGGGGAAAAGCCGGGAACGGAGTTCTCTCTAGACAGAATAACCGGGGGCAAGAATTACGAACCGGGGAACGTTCGGTGGGCAACATCGAAAGAACAGCAGAACAACAAGCGCAGCAACCATCTTCTAACTTTTCAAGGGCGGACGTTAACGGTAACGGCTTGGGCAGAGAATTTGTGCATCAACGTAAGTACGATGGAGGGGAGAATAGCGAGAGGTTGGTCGATAGAAAAAGCGGTGACCACTCCGGTCAACAAAAAGTGTTCCCGCCTCCAGTCACCCCATCCGCTCGCCGGTCTCCTGCACCTAACGAATCCATCCTCTCCGCCATCGGACGGCTGGGCGGGATAAACCATCACCTGGCGCAGAGCGAATGGGGCCTTGATCTCCGGGACATGATCCGCGCCAACAGAAAGAACTTCGGCAACCAGGCAAAACCGACATTCCGGGCAAAAGGCGGGCTTACTCTTGACGGTATGGCCGAAGCACTGGCGCAGGAAGGGTGGACAGACGGGCGAGACATGCGCGGACTGGGTGCGCTCATCGGAGATGCCCTGCGCGGTAAGGAAGTCACGAACCCCCAGACCACGGATTATGAAGCCAAGGCGGCGAAACTGGAAGAGGAGCACTATGCCCGCTTGCTGGAACAGGCGCAAGTGGACGGATTGACCGCCGAGGAAACTGATGTTGCCACCAGTATGTATGACGACCTTTCTGCCGCCGGTTATCTGGATATGTTCTCGGATTTAACAACGCCGGAAATCGAAGAGGCCCTGACGGAAATAATCGAGGAGGAATTAAATGAAGCTGTCACCGCAAACTATAAAGAAGCTGAAGGCACTGCCGCCGGGATCGAGAAAAAGGGTGGTGAAGTCAATGGCAAGGTTTCTGGCGAACCAGCAACCAGCAACCAGCAACCAGCAACCAAAAGCGGGGAGGTAAAACGTGATTTGTCCAACGTGCAGCAAGAAGGTGGCGAAGAACAAGAAAAAGTGTCCGACTTGTGGAAAACCGATGGAACCGGGCCGGGAAATCTGGCCGAGGAAAATCAGCCGGGCGGAGTTGTCGCCGATCTCGACACGGATCATGGGGGAGTAAAGCAGGAATCGGGGAAGGGGGGAATCGGGGAAGGGGGGAAAGCCGATGATCTACAACAGGGAACGGCCCCGCAAAAAGCCGAAGTAGTTCCTGAACCAGCAACTAGCAACCAGCTACCAGTTACCAAAACCGCCCCCCAGTTCAAGGGCGCGGCGGAATACCCCGGCAGCCCTGAAATGCTGGAAGTCGGCAAAGAGGTCAGGGTAACGTCGACGCAGGCGCAGGAGATATCGGATCACTTCGATAAGGGCCGGATCCACCGGTTGACGCACCGGGATTTCTTTGAAAGCGGCGATGACCATGGGAATCCAAAGTATGGCCATAAGTTCGGTTTCCAGTCCAAGCCGGTCAGGGGGATTACGTCTTTTACCATCAACGGCGATGATCTGCTGATAAGCGTGAAAGAAGAAGCGGCCGCGGGTGATGGTGTCCTCTACGCTATCCGGCCCGAAGATATAGGCGGCGAGTTTGTTGTGGTACGCAAGTCGGCGGATTCGGTTTTCCTCTACTCCAATTCCCATGTCGACACCGATAAGGCGGAAATCATATCTCATGGCCTGGCATTGAAGGCGAGGGATGAAGAGCTGCAAAAGAAGGCGGAAGGCAAGGTTTATGTAATTGAGGAAGAAGGGGAACCAGCACAGGAAGTAAAGATTGATATGAAGGATAAGGGCCTACGCCAGGCACTTAAAGAGATTGAATGGCATCCGGAAAGCAGCGCTGCTTATGAATTTGCCCAAGGGTATTTTGACCAGAAAAATGATGCCCCATATCCTGAAAATCTGATTCCTTCAGATGAGCATACTGGCAAGACTGTTTATCCATCTGGGCAGGTTAACCCATACCTGATGGGCCGGGAAGCGTCAAGAACCGGAACCGCCCGCGATATCAGACGCAATAAAGCACATGCTGTTTATCAGGAATATTATAGCGGGGAAACCGGCCTCGAAATTTCGCCTGAGACGGGAGAAAAGGAACCGGCCAAGGCTGAGGTATTGCCGGAAGTTTCCGCCCGTAAAGAGAAATTCAACGAGACGCGCCGTAAGCATCTCGAGGCGAAGTTAAAAACGGCTACGGACTCCAAAGAAAAGGCGCGGCTGGCGAAGGTGCTGGAGGGGTTGAAGATCGAGGATTTCGGCGAGAAGATCGGCGGGGCGCGGAAAGATACTGCCGAGCGTGGGCAGGGGAAGGCGAAAGCAAAATCTGCAAGTGAAGAGCCGTCATGGAAAAAACGTTTCATTGTTGGCGAAAGCGTGAAAACGCCCGGTCAGTTCAAGATCATGGACACCAAGGCGGGCCGCTATTCCTTCTCCTCCGGCGACCAGACATTTGCCAGCAGGGAAGAGGCAGAGAAAGCAATCCCCGTCTATGCGGTTGCTAAATCCCATCAACTTTACCAGAACTCGGATAGCACCTGGTCGATTTACAAGCGGGTCGGCGAACGGAAACGCATAAAGGTCGTTGGACAGGATTTCATAGAGCGTGAAGATGCAATGCGCTACATGGTCCAGAACGCGGAGCGGCTTCTGGAAAATAAAACTGCATTCGGCGAGGAGATCCTGCCGGTCCCCGAAATCGCCGTTCGCAAGGGAGCGGAAAGGCGTACAGCCCCGGCAACTCCCGAGATGTTCATGGGAACCTTCGCGCCGCGCGGGATCGAATTCGGCAACTGGAACAACCAGGAAGAGCGGCAGCAGGTCATGGATCACGCTTATGACGGGTTGCTCGACCTGGCGGAAGTGTTGGATATTTCCCCCAAGGCGCTAATGTTGAACGGCGATCTTGCCATAGCCTTCGGAGCGCGCGGCCAGGGGCTTTCCGGGGCCAAGGCGCACTATGAGAGAGATTACGGCGTTATCAATCTGACCAAAATGAAGGGCGCAGGCTCTCTTGCCCACGAATGGTTTCACGCCCTGGACCACTATATGGGAAGGCTGGACAGCAAGTCATCGTCTGAGAAGGAGGCGAACAGCCGGGGAGATCAGGTCTACAAGACCAGGGGCGCGGAAGACTATCTGAGCCACGGGGCAAGCTATAAAACGCAACTGAGGCCGGGAGTCAAGGAGGCATACGACCGGCTTATAAAAACGATGTACAAGAAGGCGGAGCAGTATGTCGAGGACACCGAGAAAACGGAAAACTTTGTCGGCAAGGCGCGGGAGAATCTGAAGGAGGCGCTTGGCAAACTCCGGGATAACCTTTCCCGCGATCTTGCCAAGGACTACACCTGGAGAAAGAGCAAACGCGGACTCGCCCCGGCCTCGGCCGAACAGCTTTCTGAATTCGACAGGCTGTCAACCATTCTGGTCGAAGGTGGTGACCTTGCAACATCATTCAGAGCCGACAATCCCAAAGCCCCCGCCAACACCCGCGCGGCCTTTGCGGGTCATAACACCAACGACACCCTGGAAGGGATCAGCCTTATATACAAGGCGGTGCGGAACCGTACCGGGTTCAACGCCGAACGCACAGGGACGCTGGACAAGCTCCGTTCCGACATGGGGCTCTATGACGCGCGGCTGAAGATGCTGCGGGATGCAGAGAGCCAGACGGAAAAGACGAAACAGGTCCCCACATCGTTTGCCATGGAAGCTAAGAAGATGGACCAGGCCCGGGCAGGGGATTACTGGAGCGAACCGCACGAAATGGCGGCGCGGGCGTTTGCGGCCTATGTCGAGGATAAGGTGGCGGAGAGCGGCGGGCAGAGCGATTTTCTTGTATACCGTGCCCATGGCGGCATCATCATCCCGATGATCGACGGCTTTGTGGCCAGGCCCTATCCGGAGGGAAAGGAACGGGAAGCACTCAACGCGGCTTTCGCTGATTTTGTTAAGGCACTGGAGACCAGGGAGACGGAGAAGGGGACAGCGCTGTATTCTCGCTCGCCACAGGAACAATCGGCAATTGAGAATAACGGCCTTCAAGGCGATGCAATAACAGACCGTCCCGTTTCAGCAATAGGCGGACTGAGCAAGGAAGATGTCAATAGTATCCTTGAAAAAGAATCTATCAAACTTGTGGAGGTAAAGGGTGAATATTCAGACAATCTGCGGCAAATCGCCGCTGCCTTTGGGCAAAAAATCGCTTTCTATACGCCCTTGTCGAACGGGAGAGATAGTGGAGTACGTTCTGACTCTGAGCGGCGAATTGAAACCGAAGTTTCCCACAATTCAAATGGATTTACAATTAACGACCCCACGGCGAAAGTTATCTTCCTCAATACGAAAAGCAAATATCAAACGGCTTTTGTACTTGGCCATGAAATCACCCATCGATTCCAACGGGAAAACGAAAAGGAGCATTATTTATTAATAAAGAAACTTATCGATCTTACCGATGCCGAACGCTTCAATTATTATCTCGACAAGCAATCTAAAATATTCCCGAATGAAGATGATGGTTATCTGGCGAATGAATTCTTTGCGAATCTGATCGGCGAACGTTTTCTTGATAAGAATTTCTGGGAAAAGATGGCGGGAAAAGAACCATCTATTTTTAAAAAAATAACCGATATCGCGCTTAAGGTGATCCAATCGGTTAAAAACTTGTTTATTGATAACCCAACAGCAACATCCGTCATGGCTGATATGAACCAAGCCGAAAAACTGATAGTTGACGCAATGGCGAAATATGCCCGCAGGAACCAGCAGCCTGCCGGTAAGGTTCAATACGCCCTCTCCCCGCAAGGCCCGTTTTATTCCAAGCTGGAAAGCGTGGTTGAATCGAAGTTCCCCGGCAAGGCGGACAGCCGCATTGCGCTGCAGATGTTCGAGGCGTGGCGAAAGAAAGGGGAGTTTACCGCCGACGAGCTGGAGCAGAGCGGCATTGCCGACTTCCTAGCTGATGAAAAGAGGGTGACAAAGCAGGATGTGCTCGATTTCCTGAAGGCGCAGGGGACGGAATTTAAGGATGTTGTGCTAGGGGGACAGCCCGAAGAAACGTTATATGAAGGTCCTGACACATGGGGTGACTCCGGTCAAATGACATACAGCGAGTGGGAAAATACAATACCTGAAAAAGAAGTAGATGCAAAACGAACAGGTTTCCATGATTGGTATATGAGTGACCAGCGAGAAGAAGACGGTCTTACTTGGGAGGAATACCGTGATGAACTCCTCGATGAATTAACTCAAGCAGAAATCCAAGATAACACCAAGTTTGCCACCTACACCGAGCCCGGCGCGAAAGAGGGAAGCTATAGGGAGATGTTTGTCACGGCACCGGGATTAAAGGAAACTCTCCCATCGTTCGCACAGTGGTATGCAGGCGTGAAAGATATTTACAGGAACAACGGGGGCGAAGAATTTGCTCTTACGGTGTACGACAAACTTGGGGCTGATAAAACTACACCATCCTGGCATGACGGACACTCTCAATATTCCGATATCCATAACCCGATTGTAAGAATCAGGTTCAATGAACGGGAAGCGGACGGGAAGCGCATTCTCTTCATCGAGGAGATGCAAGGCCCTTCCGATGCGAACCAACAGAAGATGCCGGATTACCTCCGCAAACGGATTTACGATATCGGCGTGAAGCGCGTCCTTGCCTATGCCAAGGAGAACGGATTTAACGGCGTGGCCTGGACTCCGGGGGAGATGCAGGCGAAGCGGTATGATTTGTCGAAGCAGGTGCAGAGCATTTCGTGGGTCACCGATAACCACGACCGCAGAATTGTCAAGATAACCGGCAATGACGGTAGCGTAGTCGGAAGGTTAGGCGTTGACGCTAAAACCGGCGTTACGGAATCCGCTGAAGAATCAATGAACGATAAGCCCATAGATGCCATTGTAGGGAAGGAAATCGGAGCAAGAATACTGAAGGATGAAGACGCTGACCTTTCCGGCCTCGATCTCAAAGTAGGCGGCGAAGGCTTGAAACGCCTCTATGACCAGACACTTCCAGCACTGTTTAAGAAATACGGGAAAGAGGCATCTACGGAATTAGAGTTAAAGAACATCCCGCACGCAAAAGAAATAACCGATGATGACGGCGTAAAAATGACAGTCCAAAGCACCGAACCAGTCACCGTCCCCTTCATCCCCATAACCAACCAGACCCCGGCGAGCTACCCGCGGTTTGCGAAGAACCAACAACCAGCGACCGCCTCCTCCGCCAAAGTAGCCGAGGTTACGGCGGCCGGGAGCGACCAGCGACCAGGTTTAAACGCAGAAGCCGTTCAAACCTCCCTCTCACCCATCCTGAAGAACTGGGCCAATGCGCCGAAGGTGGAGGTTGTCCAGTCGGCAGCGGATTTGCCGGCGGGTGTTCATATCCAGATGGCGCGCCAGGCGATTGACCCCTCCCAGGTGCAAGCGGTTTTTCTCCAGGGTACAGGGGGCAGGGAACAGGGAGCAGATAAAAACATCCCTTCAGCCTCCGTTATACTCGTCGCCGGCAACCTGGAGAATGTGCAAGAGGCCCAGCGGAAACTTCTCCATGAAGTAGTGGGCCATTACGGCCTGCAGGGGATCATGGAGAAAAAGGAATTCGAGCGGACCATGGGCGAGGCGGCGCTATGGTATGCCAACAAGAAAAACGCCGAATGGAAGCGCATGGGCGAGACCTACGGCTTTGACTTGAAGACGAGGGAGGGCAGGATAGCGGCGGCAGAGGAACTGCTGGCACACGAGGCGGAGAGCGGCGCTGAGTCGTCCATCCTTGACAGGATTATTACCACGGTCCGGAATGCCTTGCGCAAGATCGGCTTTACCCTGGAGATGTCTGATGCGGAGATCCGGGAACTGCTGGGGAGGGCGAGGGGGTTTGTGGAGCGGAAATCCCCCCAACCCCCCTTTGGCAAAGGGGGGTATAGCGTAGCGAGGGGGGATTTGAAGGCTGGGGGGGTAAGCTTTGCTCTCCGGGACACCGCCGCTACGGCGCAGGATGCCTTTTCCAAATACATTGCCAACTTCGACAGCGAAAATATCTGGAAGAACCTCGGCCGCTTCCTCAACCCCCTTGACTGGTCGAGGATGAAGAAGGCTCTTGAAGAGTTGACGCCCCAGGGGCTACAGGACGCCGTTGCGCATGTTGTGCGTGTCCCGTTTTTTGCGGCGCAGCGGGACCCGAATAAACTGCCATTCGTGGAGGCCGGTTTCAAGCGGGAAGAAATAAAACTGGATTACATGCTCAAACTCTTGAAATGGGACGGGCCGGCCGCGGCCATCCCCGGCTTTAAGGAAAGGATGAAAAAAGCCTTTACCGAGTGGGAATCCAGCGACCGGAATACCGCATGGGGCAGAATAATCGCCACGGCCAATAAACTTTCACCCGCCGACAGCAAGGGGCTGGCTCTTCTCGTGGATCGCGGCGACGTGGAGGGGAAGGTCTACAAGACCTATGATATCGTAAAGGCTGATCCAAAGCTTGCAGGCGTGTCGGAGGCCGCGTTCAAGGTATACCAGCAGATACGGGGGCATATCGACGGGCCGGTGGCCGACGCAATTGAGCAGATTTCCAGAAAGTTCATGCACGAGGCGGCACTTCCGCAGGATGTGATTGAGAAACATATCTCCGATTACCGCCAAAGGCTCGAAAAGCATAAGGGCTGGATGCCGAGAAACCACGGCGAAGGCGATCACCAGGTAAACGTCTACCACGTCATCAACACCCTTAATTTTGATGTAAGTATGGGCAGGATGTCGGCGGAAGCGCGCCTCCCCTACTTCCCCGGGCAGGAACTGGCCAAGAAGATCAAGCAGACAGCCAAGGCCCAGGGGCTCAAATACCTGCAGACGGCAAACGGCCACCAGGTTGTGACTACTGACGCGAAGGCCTACAGCAGACTTACGAAAGCAATAAGGAAAATCAAAGCCAGACTGTTGGAGAAGGGCCTGGAACAGGAAGAAATTGACAAGCTTACCGCAGCACTGGGTAAGAACGAACTTACACTGGCGGCGCTTAGACGTGATCCGCGTGGCCAGATCGACCATTTCCGCAAGTCCTACAACGAGATATTCCGCAAAACCAACGCCGACAGGCTCATGGCCATCAACAACATGAAGGAGGATATCCGCCAGGCGAAAGAGGATAAGGAATCCGCCGTCATCATCGACCGCATGGAGAATGAACTGGCAAAACTCGGCGACGGCCGGATACGGGTCAAGGTCTACATGCGCCTGAAGGAGACCAAGCGCCGGGCGGCCAAGCATCTGGCAGAGGTGAAACGGGACCTGAAGAGTTTTATCCCGGAGAACTATATTGAAGGGGAATATTACCAGATAGGAGATCCGGACCCGAAGAATAAAAATGTTTTTACTACCAAGTTCGCCGACCAGATAACCGAGGATATGTACGGCGACATGAAAAACGACTTTGCCACGGAACAAGTGGTGTCTGCAGCTATAGAACGGGGCAAGAACCGGGGCGACATGAGCAAGGAAGAGGCCGCCGAGGTGCGCCACAACCTTTATCAGACAGTTGCCGAGACGCTTATGGCCAGGGGGTCGGGCGCTCACCAGATACGCCGGGCGGAATACCTGATAGAGGGGTACGACAAGGACAACCCCATCGACGCCTATCACAACTACATGACCGGCGCGGCAGGGATGCTCAGCAAGGCCCGCTATGCCCATGACCAGTTTGAAAATTTCCGCTATGCTCCGGCTGAGGTGAAACAGTGGGCATATACCTACATCAAGGCCAACCTGCGCAACATGGGTTATGCCGACTCGGTTTCCGGGAACTTGCGGGCCATCGCCTCGTTCATGTACCTGGGTTTCAAGGTTTCCTCCATGGTGATCAATGGAACCCAGCCGTGGACATGGGGAATAGCAGTGCTTGCCAAATATACGAAAAGGTCGGCGGTGTTCGCCATCGGCAAGGCGCAGAAAGATATCCTTAGCGGCAAGATAGCGATAAATAAAGGAGATACGGGAATCACGGAAGATGAGGAGCTTATATTCAAGTCCAAACTGTTCAAGGTACAGCAGATGGAAACCGCGGTCCACGAGATGTCCGGCGCAATGGCGGGAACCACGGGGAAGGCGTCCCAGTTTTTCCGCACACTGACAGACAAGACGCTGTTCTTCTTCCAGGAAGTGGAGATACTGAACAGAAAAACCATGATCCTTGCGGCATACCGGACATTGCTGGCGGACGGCACGGCGCAGGCGCTGGCCGAAAGAAACGGCAAGCCGCTCGGGAACGACCAGAAAAAGGAGATCCACGAAACCGCTCTGAAAAAAGCAATGGATGTGAACCGAGAGGTCAACTTCGAGATGAGCCGGGGAAATATCCCATCATGGCTGCAGAGCCATCCCCTGGCCGGACGGTTGCCCTATGCCCTCCAGTCCTTCCAACTGAACAGCTTGAACCAGATATACAATATGCTCACCTCCGGCGAGAAGGAAGATATGAAGGCGCTCCTGCGCTATGCCGTGGCCATGGCGATCATCGGCGGGGCGGCGGCTCTGCCCGGCTGGGATGAACTCGATAAGCTGTATCAACGGCTGTTCGGATCATCCCCGAAGCTGGACCTGAAAAAATGGACCTCCGCCCATGCGAAGGAGTACGGCACATTCGGCGAACTGGTGAACGGTTTTGCCTGGCACGGCCTGGCGTCCGCCGGCGGGGTGAACATCTCCAACGCGATCCGCCTGCAGATCCCCATCGTCTCCCCGCTCCTCTCCGGAGAGAACCTGCCGGAGGCGGCGGGCGGGGTCATGACCGGTCTAATCCAGAAGGGATCGAGGGCCGCGGTTGCGGCAAGCCGCGGGGACGTTTACAAGACCGTGGAGAACCTGGCGCCGGAGGCCATAGCCGGAGCAATGCGGGCCGGAAGGATGGCGACGCAGGGAGCGACCACGGCAAGCGGCAAGGTGATATTCGATGAGACCGGCAAGCAGATGAAGTACACGCCGGGCGAGGCGGCGACCAGGGTGCTCGGTTTCCAGCCTTCCCGGGTGTCGGAACGTGGCGAACTGGTCGGGACCGAGAAGAGCTTGAAAGCATTCTGGAAGGAAGAGCGTGACGATCTGCTTGCAAAGCTCCGGATATCCAGCCGGGGAGAAGCCCGCCGGGATGTGATGCGGGAAACAGGTAAAAGGACTTGTGCCGATCATTGATAAGGAGTCGAGAGACAGGGCGCTGGAACCGAAGCCGGATAAGAAGCGGATGGCGTGGCAGAGTGATAACCTTTGAACCGCCCGCTCCTTTCAGTCGCTCAAGACGCAAAGGCGCAATACTATTTTGTTGGTTTAGTCAGTACTTCGCGTCTTAGCGTCTTAGCGGTCCAAAGGTTTAATTTTGATTTGCATTTACCGGAAACTTGCGGTAAGTCTGTTCACAATAGTTGTGAATGATTGGGGGTTAAAGCATGGCGTGCGCGGACCAGGAAGTAAATCCATCTGAGGAGCAGA
>Ga0210377_10004051_pt1 | contig 12400 bp, 14 predicted proteins | sample PLM4_65_b1redo_FD_155480 | JGI IMG/M metagenome (GOLD analysis project Ga0210377, IMG submission 155480) | Groundwater sediment microbial communities from an aquifer in East River, Colorado, USA - PLM4_65_b1 redo | ecosystem: Environmental > Terrestrial > Soil > Riparian zone | place: USA: East... | reverse complement strand
ATTTTGATTGCTACGCTGCTAACAATTTCGTTCGCACAGCGAACCTTTTTTCGAGGACCGCAAGCTTCTCCATGATCCCCGTGTACTCCAGCTCGTTCATGGGCAGCATGGCGGCTCCGAAGAACCCCTGTTTCCTCATATCCATGGCCTTGTCCGCTACATGATCACGCACCCGGTCCCAGAAGGGATGGTCAAAGGCATCGATGATTTCGGTGAGTTTGCCTTCGCGAATGCAAAACGTCGCGCAGCTCACGATCGGCGGGCCGTCGAAATAGCTGATCGTGGAGTTCAGCTTCACCGGCATGATCGGCATATTATGGGAACCGCGCATGCATCCTGCCACGAAGTGGCCGATGGAGAAGGGCTGCAGGACCTCGCCGGTCGCCGGAAAGTCCATCTGGGTCCGGACAAGCATTACCGGATCGTCCTTGCCCGTGTACTTGCCGGCGATATTGTGAAGCCGCGACGTTGCCACGGAGACGGCCTGTGTTCCGGCGGCGCGTGACCAGATCGACTCTACCACGAAGCGCTCCGCGTCCCTGAGCAGCGTGGCGATATCGTAAAGATCTTCCGGAGCGTTCAGTTCGATGACGCTGTCGCCTTCTGTGTGGTTCACGTCCATGATCACGAATTTAAACCCCTTGGCCAGTTTAGGTGAGAGCATCAGCCCCGGCGTGTTCATAGCATCGCCAAAGGCGAGGTAGAGCGGGAGGTTGTAGGCACCCGGGTCGGTTTTGTCTGCGGCAAAGAACAATATGGGTTCACCGGGACGCTCGTCGAACTCCATCTCAGTGACCGCGGGCCCCATACCGTGGACGTTGCCTGAGAAGGCGTCCTTCAACAGGTCCTGGCCGGCGCCGTAGAGTCCCTGTGATTTTGCCACCGCGGTTCCCGATACAAAGGCGTCCCAGGCAAGCTTATGGACTTGCTCGTTTCCCACCCCTTTCGTGTGGGTCATCAGGATCGCCACATCATCGCCGGTAAAGCTCACATAGCTGTCGATGAGAAATCCTTTGCCTTTCTCCTGGACATGCTTCTTCACCGTCTCGAACAGTTTACTCGAAGGTGCTATATGCCCACCTACAGATCCGATATCAGCCTTGATGACGCTCACGGTGATCTTCATGGCAACCTCCCTCTCGAATGGGTTGATAAATTGTCTGTCATGCCACTGCATGTCATTTCGGTCAGACAACTATTAGCGTTACTTTAATGATAGCACAGGCGGAGGGGGTTGAGTCAGGATGGGTACAGCTAAAGTACGAGGCTCGATTAAACATCGGTTTCTTGAAAATCTGTAACATAACTAAAGAAGTGGCCAAGGGAAAGGCCGGAGAATTACATTCCCCGGCCTCATTGCCTTATCTGTACTCTTTGTTTTCTGGCTGCGGCCTGCGTGCAGGTACGCCGCGGCAAAAAAAGTCTCATATCGGACTCAATCTCCGGTCGATCACGGTCCGTGCTGCTACTAGCGGATCGATGAAGGCACTGTCCATGTCCATTTCGAGATCACGCTTGTTCGACAGGAAGGTGATGCGGTCCTGCATCCGGTTACGGAGGAACTGGAGATACTCGGGGTTCTTCGAAGGTTTGAATTTCTTGTCAAAATCTTCGCCGAAAATATTGGCGCCGTTCGCAGGAAGCAGAAGGCCCGGGAAGGACTTCCACTCGCGCCACTCGATCGTGCCGCGCACCATCTGGGTCACAATGTTGAGGGAAAGCTCCTTTGGGACCTTGACCTCATCACCGGGCATGCCGAAGTGGCCGGTGTTCATGATGTAGCATTCGGTTCCGAGCTTGAAAAGCTTCAGGAACTGGCGGCAATCTTCCAGGAGCGGATGGACTCGGAAGGGATTGGCAAAGGGCTCTATCACGAGCCTGGCCAGCTCTTCCCTCGGCACGTTCTCCACGCCCTTGGCGCGGAGCGTGCTGAGCGACGCGCCCATGGCCACCGCGAGACCGATATCCGAGACCTTCATGACCGGCGGCAGGGACTGGTCCTTCTGGAGCCAGATGAGCTGCTTCGGCCTTGCGCAGGAATCGGCGATATTGAACATGTCGCGGGATTTGATGCACCGGCCGTTGTCGTTCCTGATGTCCTCGCACACCATCTCGCGCTTCCCGTTACCGAGATCGGTGACCGCCACGTTCTGGGCGGAGTAGAAATACTTGATGATGGGGTCCCGGAACTGGACCGCGTCGGTCTTGTCAAAGAGGCTCGGTTCGAGCGCGACGGTGAGGTTCTCATCCAATGCGATGAGGAAAGCGTCGTCATGGATCACCGTGACTTTCTCGCTCTTCTTGAGCGTGCCGCCGTGATCGTGGCTGTTGGTGATGGACGACTTGCCGGAGCCGGAGAGACCGAACACCGCGACCGGAGGATGGTTGCCGATGGTCTTGATGCCGCCGTGGCAGGCCACCATGTTCTGGCGCACACCGATCGTCCAGGCCAGGGTCAGGGTACCCTTTTTGCGTTCGCCGAAATACCGGAGGCCGAGGATTGCGATGCAGTTCTCCTCCTCGTCGATGATCACGAGCCCGTTCGGGAACTCGGGGTCCGTCCATTCGGGATCGGCCAGCACCAGGATGTCCGGCTCATCGAGTTTCCTCGATTTTTTGTAGGCCTCACTCCAGGGCTTCATCCAGGGGGCGAAATTGACGCCCCAGTCGAGCATGTTCTTGGCATCTGTGGCAGGGCTGAGCAAGTGCGCCTTCACCATGAAATCCTTATGCAGCCCTACTGTCGCTTCGAGCCATAGGCACTCCCGCTTGGTCAGCTGATAGGTGACCTCGCCCAGGATGCGAAGGTACTTGTCCCGGTCCTTGCCCATCTCGCGCACGAGTCTGCGGGCTCGGGCCGTTCTGCCAACAATGCCGCCATCGTTCGAAACAAGCACCTTGGCGTCCTTCGGCAGTCCGAACTGGGACGGCTTGTAAAAGGGATGGGCTGTCGCCATTACCTCGGGTTGTTTGATCGCCAGCCTATAGAGCTCCGCCATGGTGGTCTTGCGCACTGAATTGGCGTAAAATGCGCCATCGATCATCGCCCGCCAGGGCGACCTGGGTAATCTGTTCACTGATGCCATGGATCCTCCTTGCAATCGTCAACGTGATGAGCAGGTAAAGTGTGGGCGAATTATGCACGATTACAGAATAAAAGTAAAGATACAAGTGAAAAAAAAGCCCCGCGCACGGCACGGGGCTTTTGGATATGATCTTCTTTTCCCCGGGATCAGCGCTGAATGCTCGCCTTTTCCATTATCACGGAATATTTGTAGCCGGAGCCGAAGTCCTTGTCCTTAAAGACAGTACCCTTGACCGTGATAACATCTCCCAGGGAGGGGCTTTCATCGGAGGTGGCCACCAGGTCGTTGGTTCCCTGTTTCGGATCTCCGGTACCGTCCTGCAGATGGATCCAGTTCTTTCCCATGATCCCGGCGGATACCTTTACAACCTTCCCCTTGACCACGGCGGTTTTTTCATGCAATGCTGTTCGTTTCTCGAATATTTCACCAACAGTATAGGCGTCCGGACCCGTTGCCTTGGCCACCTTTATGTCCTTGGCAGGGGGAGAGGCCGCCTTGCTACCCGCGGCCTTCTTGACGCCCTTCTCATTGCTGCTCGCGGACTGCGAAGCTGATGTGGGACCGCCTGAGAAGATGATCGAGTCGAACGTCCTGCCGAGCGACTTGCTCGTAAAATTTACCATCTCCTGGCCAGGCTGTAATGACATCTGCTGACCCACCGAGACCTTCATCTCCGGTACTGCTACCCAGGTCTTTTTTCCTTTTTTCTCAAGGCAGACGTACGTGTATCCGCCGGAATTCATCGTTTCCACAACCTTGCCCGAAAGGGAAGAGGTATCGGAAGCAGTTTGTGCTTTTGTCGCTTTCATTTCCGGCGCCGGCATTGGTGAAGGTTTATCCGTGACAGCTAAAGCAGAGACAGCGGAAAAGGCCAACATGGCGACAACTACACATAATGCAGCATATTCAGAAAATCGTTTCATTTTTTTGCTCCCTATTTATTTGATTTGATTCAGGCCATCGTCTGGTGAATCATGATTTAAGTCCATGCAGTTTACCGCCTTTGGCGGAATTAATCAAGCGGGTTTTTACACCAAGAGGCGCATCCAAGCAGGATGTATTATGCTAAAAGGCGCGATGAAACCCTTCGCAGGACATTGCGGTCTGATTTTATATCATATATCACAGCTTGTACCCGATCTTTCTCAGGAATTCTTTCCGCTGCGCCCTGTCAGCCGGTGCTTCCACGCCTTTTGGTGAGAAACCATCGATCACGCCGAGGATACCCTTGCCCTGGGCTGTTGTCGCAACTACCACTTCGAGGGGGTTCGCCGTGGCGCAGAAGATGCGGCAGACCTCGGGACAGTTCTTGATCGGCGTGAGGATGTTGACGGGAAAGGCGTTCTTGAGATAGATGCAGAATACGTGGCCTGCGCCGACGGACTGAAGTGTTTTCACGCTGGCGCTGATGAGTTCCTCGTCGTTCCCTTCGGTGCGGATGAGGCAGGGGCCGGACGCTTCGGTAAAGGCGATGCCGAACTTTGCCTGAGGGACGGTCGTGGCGATGATCTCGTACAGGTCTTCTGCGGTCTTGATGAAGTGAGTCTGGCCGAGGATGATGTTGCAGTCTTTAGGAATATCAACCGTTACGGTGTTCATGTCCATACGCGCCTCCTCGTTCGGGTTGATGACCGATCGATAGTGATCCACTCGAAAAGAAGTGAACCGTAACGGAAGAGAATCGAATGCGGAATGCAGCAGATGATCAGAGCGGGTTCTTGTTCAGCACCTCGGACTCGGTGCCGTTCTGGAGCAGGTCGAGCATGCGCGCAAGGGACTCTTCGTGGAGTTCATGGATAAGTGCCCTGTCAACGCCGCGTCGTCTCTTTTTGTTCAGGAACGAGAGGAACACCATGCTCTTGTAGATCCGCTTGTTGGTATTAAAGGAGAACATGTAGCGGTCAAGGGAATTCTCGAGCAGCAGGTGGCCCCGTTTCTTGACCTTTTTGCTGATCATGACGGTCTGGAGCCAGTAGGTCTTGTCGATGAGGCTGTCCGCCTTCAACTCGATCCACGTATGCCCCATATTTCCCATTTCATCCGTAAGGGTTTCATGCGCCACAGTGTCGGCGGCAAGGTGGCCCAGGAAGCCGTAGGCAAATGCCCGCTCGGGCCAGGTCTTTGCCTGGTCCAGGAGCTTTAGTCCGACATCCCAGGAGTGCGAGCTCTTGTCCTCGGGCAGGTATTTCTTCCCGAGGATCATGTCGGCCATGAGATTGCCGTACAGAAAATCCTGTTTATGCTTTTTGAGGAGAGCCAGTATTCCTGCGGGCAACAAAGGGGCGCACGAAAGGATTTCATTGCCGAGATACATATGGGTCATAGGACCCCATGCAAAGGCAAAAGAAGGGACAAGTATGAATCCGGCTGCAAGAATTAAAATAAATGACATGAATTCTTTTTCAGAAGCGATAAGATGCTCGAACAACAAGTGGACATATGGTACCCCTTCAGTACCCTCTTCGTCAACACAAAAATTTAACAGCTGAATGCCACTTTTTCAGGTACTTGCGGTTCAACGCCGGATCCCGGGCACTGCTTTTCATCGCACCGGGGGTTTGTTAAAGTGGTATTCCAACCTCCTTGGGGCCGCGATGCGATCATTTGCAGCCCGCACAGGACGATGATGAACAGCCGCCGCAGCCCGAGCCGCCGCTCGAACCGCCTGCCGAAGATCCGTCCGAGGACCTGCCCATGCCGAAGCGCGACAAAAGCTTGCCCGTGTTCTTCGACCCGCACTTCTCGCATGAGACTTCCGTGGTCGATCCGAAGACAAGCTTTTCGAAATCAGCGCCGCAGGCGTTGCAGTGATATTCGTAGATAGGCATAGTAGGGACTCTCTATAATAACAGATGAACACGGCTAAAGACTAGTCAAGAACAAAATGACATGCTTGTAGCCGCGTCCATCCGTGGCATAATAATTCTACTTCTTCTCCAGCTTCTTCCAGTTCGCCAGGAACTTCTCGATGCCGATGTCCGTGAGCGGATGCTTCACCACTGTGCGATCACCTTTTTGAACACCTTGTCCTCTTTGGCAATAAGCGAGGGATTGGTGGGCACTCCATCAACCACCCCGAGGCTTGCCGCTTCGCGGATCTCGTTCACGTTCGCCGTATCGATAAAAAATTTCATGCCCTGTCTTTTCTCGGTCGTTATTTCCCGGACCCTGGTTCCTTGACCTGCGGCCCAGTCGATTCCAATTCCGCACCCGTCAACGCTTCTTCCAGCAGCTGCACCGGGTGCACCACTCCAATATCCGATCCATACCGCCTCAACGCATCGGCTATCTGCATGCAACAGCCGGGACAGCCCGTGGCTACCACGGCAGCGCGGGTTGCAATAATATTGTTTATCTTGTCCGCTGCAATACCATCGGAGAGCCCCCGGTGGGTTATCCGCATCACCCCGCCGAATCCGCAGCAGCGGTCCGCATCCTTCATCTCCACGAGCGAAATACCGGGGATGGCCTTTAGCAGGTCCCGTACAGTCCGTGACAGACCCTGACCTCTGCCGAGGTGGCACGGGTCGTGGATCGTTACGCTTTTGCGTACCGGGTTAAGCTTGCTCCCCGCGATCCGGCCAGAGAGAAAATCATGGATATCGAGCACGACCAGCGTCTTCGCGCCGGGCCGAAGCAGCTTAGGGTAGTCCTTTTTAAAAGTCAATCCGCAGGAAGCGCAGGCGGTGACGATCGCGTCCACCTCAAGGGCTTCGAAGAGAGCGGCGTTGTGCGAAGCAAGCTCTTCCGCCTTTTTCCGGTCGCCGAGCGACAGAAGCGGTCTGCCGCAGCACTTGAGGCCTTCTGGTACGATCACATCGTATCCGATCGTGTTCAGGAGACCTATCACCGCTTTACCAATGTCCGGCTGAAAATACTCAACCGCGCACCCGGGAAAAAATGCAACCCTGCCTCGCCTCCTGGTTTCCTTTGAACGTTGAACGTTAAACGTTGAACGTTCTCTCGGTCCTCGTGACCCCTGATTTTTTGAGTAATGAAGCACAGCCGGCGCAAGCCACGCAGCAGCGCGAAACAGGGCAGGCCGCTTCACCAGTGTGGCGATAACGTTATTGATCATACCCATGCCGGATTCGGCGACCGCCTGTTCTTTAGCAGCCTGGATGATCTCTGTTACGGGCACGTTGCTCGGGCAGGATGCCTCACAGGCCAGGCAGGTCGTGCACGTTGCCAGGCGGTCTTTGACGATCCCGGAGAAAGAGAGCCGTCCATCCAATATCGCTTTGATGAGCGTCATCCTGCCGCGGGCCGAGAACGATTCATCGCGTTCGTGCAGGTACGATGGACAGACGGCGCTACAGGACCCGCACTTGACGCAGTGGGACATTTCCTTTCGATACTTTTCGAGAAGGGGGTAACGGCGGCCGGGTTCAGGTTTGGTGCGTTTCATGGCAGGATCGTCACCGGCGTGCCGATGGATACTGCCGTATAGATCTCGTCAATATCGGTATTGTCAAGGGCGATGCAGCCGTCGGTCCAGTTTTTGCCGACGTACCGCGGCGCGTTCCCGGTTTCCAGCGTTCTCCCGTGGATCCCCACGGCCCCGCCGAGCCGCGTCCCCCACGGCGGCGGCAGTCGCTCCTCGATCGCCTTCTTGATCATCGCATATTCATCGGGAGAGATCGTCCTGGATCGGAGTCCGGCTTCCGCGTGTTTCAAACCCGGGTAGCTGAGGCCCATAAACTTATAGAACCGCTTGCTGTTGTTCATGGCGCAGATGTAGAACTCTCCTTCCGGCGTCCGCTGGTCACCCCGCATTTGTTTATCACCGTTCGGGTAGCCCTTGCCGAATACCGCCCGATACGTTTTCACGGGTAACTCTCCTTTATAAAGGGTAACGGAATACCGGGATTTCCTGATAACGAGTTTGAGCTCGCCGGCGATAGACGAGAGCAGGGACGCAAGGGAGTTTCTTTTTCCGGTCGGCGCCTCAGGCGCCGGAGAAATACTGCAGAGCAGCAGGAATGCGGCAAGGAGCCTGAGAGCAACACAACTATTCCTTAGCATATGGGCCATTCATGCACCCGCGATCACGAGCGGTTCTTGTCCTCATACCGTCGGGCGCAGGCGTCGCTGCAGAAGTGGGTAAGTGTGCCCCGGATGTGCCGGGTCACTGCACGGTCCTTTACCACATAGGTATGACACTCGGGATCGAGCACCATTTCATCGCCCATGATCCGCCTGCTTCGCCCTTTTTCATCCTCGCGGTAACCTTTGACCGCTGACCGGACCACGGTCTTGAGCGCGGAATAGATCAACATTATGACGAGAAAAAACAATAAAAAACGGATCATTGGACATCCTTCTTGAGTGCTTTGTTAAAGGTCATGATCATGGACTTCATCTGTTCAGCCTGGGGATAATTTGGAGCAATTTTCAGAAGATCTTCCCATATGCGGGTCGCTTCCTTGTAATTTTTTTTATTGGTGGCATAAACGACCCCTGTGTTGTATCGGGCATTTAAGTGTCCGGGGTCATATTTGAGCGCAGAACGGTATTCGGCAAGCGCACGCTCCGTCATTCCGATGTTCCGGTAGGCTGTCCCCAGGGCTGTTCGCACGTCCGCGTCTCCCGGGTTGATGAGGAGCGCACGTTCGTATATCGTGATCGCTTCTTTCCACTGACCATAGTCAAAGTAGGCATTGCCGAGGGCGGTGATCGCCGCGAGGTTGTACGGATCTTCCGCAAGGATCCTACGGTATTCTTCGATGAGACCGGAGTAATACGGCGACTGCAATTCTCCATGCTGTGTTGCCGGTTCTGTTGCCACGTGAACATCAGGGGTCTTCCGTGTCCCTGATTTCCGGCATCCACACGGGAGAAGGAGCAAGCAGAGGGCAGTCATGATAAATGCTTTTTTCATGAGCACTTCAACCTAACCCGGATAAACCGGAAGCAAAAAAAACCAGGCCACCGCCTTGACGCGGATAAGGGCGGAATCATTCCGTTCTGAATCTTCCGACAGCATGTTGAACTGTGTGATGCACATCAATGACTGTGCTGCGATATGCCTAACGGGATTGAACTATGAATAAGCATGTTGCTCCATATTCAAATCCGGGTTCACCCCGTTATCGCTTTTCACCGCCCGGGGTGACTCGGGGTCAAAGAGGTTGACTGTTTCTACCCGAGTGAGTAGGATTGCATCCTTTTTTCAATCAATGCCTGAAATGCCGCATCCCCGTCATGACCATTGCAATGCCATGCTCATCCGCCGCTTTGATCACCTCTTCGTCCTTGAGCGACCCGCCGGGCTGGATCACGGCTGTTATGCCGGCCTTCGCGGCCTCATCGAGTCCGTCACGGAAGGGGAAGAAGGCATCCGACGCAAGCACGGCCCCCTTGAGCGGGAACTGCGCCTTCATCACGGCGATACGCACCGAATCAAGACGGCTCATCTGGCCGGCCCCGATGCCGATGGTCTGGTCTTTCGTGGTAAAGATGATTGCATTCGACTTCACGTGTTTGCAGACCTGCCAGGCGAAGGCGAGCGCCTCGTATTCGTCATCCGTGGGTTTCCGTGCGGTCGCGACGTTCAGCTTCCTGACGTCGGTGATCCGGCCGAGGTCGCGGTCCTGATAAATAAGCCCGCCTACGATTTTTTTCATGTCCATTCCCTCGGGCGCGCCTGTCATCGTGGGCCCGATATCGAGCAGGCGCAGGTCCTTTTTCCGCTTGAGCTCTTCGAGCGCGTCAGGCGCATACTCAGGCGCCACCACTACTTCCACGAAGGTCGCCGCGATCTCTTTGGCGGCATCCAGGTCAACCATGCGGTTAAAGGCGATCACGCCGCCGAAGGCCGAGATCGGGTCGCAGTCACGCGCCTTGCGATAGGCCTCCACGAGCGTTGCTGCCGTGGCCACGCCGCAGGGGTTGTTGTGCTTTACAATGATCGCCGCGGTCCGGTCATACTCCTTCGCAAGCTCGAGAGCGCTGTTGGCGTCGAGGAAATTGTTGAAGGACATTTCTTTTCCCTGCAGTTGCCTCGCGTGAGCAACGCTCGGCTCCCTTCGCCCGAATTCCCTGTAGAAGGCGCCCTGCTGGTGCGGGTTCTCACCGTAGCGCAGGTTCTGCACTTTCTCAAACTGGAGCGTGAGGATGTTGGGGAATCGGGTCTTCTCGTCCGTCGGCACCTGGCTGTCGAGCCAGGCCGAAATCGCGCTGTCGTAACGGGCGGTGTGGAGAAAGACGGTGCGGCAGAGCTCGAAGCGCGTCTTCGCGGACACCTCGCCGTGCTTCCGGAGCTCGTCGAGCACGCGGCCGTAGTCACGGGGCGACACCACCACGGCCACATCAGTATAGTTCTTGGCAGCGGAACGCAGCATGGTCGGGCCGCCGATGTCGATGTTCTCGATCGCATCCTCGAGCGTGCAACCGGGTTTGGCAACGGTCTGCTCAAAGGGGTAGAGGTTCACGACCACCAGGTCGATGGGCTCGATGCCGTGCTGGTTCATCTGTTTTACATGTTCGGGATTGCTGCGCCTGCCGAGGATCCCTCCATGCACTTTGGGGTGCAGGGTCTTGACCCTGCCGTCGAGCATCTCGGGGAACCCCGTGAACTCCGATACGTCCTTGACCTTGACCCCGGCATCGCGGAGCATCTTTGCCGTTCCGCCGGTGGACAGTATCTCAATGCCGAGTTTTTCGATCCCCTTCGCAAAATCGAGGATGCCTTCCTTGTGCGATACACTGATGAGCGCGCGCGTTACTTTGGCCACAGCATGTCCTCCACTAAAAAAGAAAATAGATGGAACAGCAAAGTAGAACGAGCGGAATTGTAACCGAAAGGGCGGTGAAAGTCAATTTATGATGAGCTCTTAAAAGCGGGCTTGCACCCCGGAGGCGCGAAGGGCACGGAGAATAAGCCCGTCAGCTTCAAAATGCTTTTCTCCGAGTCTCCGGGGTGGATGTTGACTGTTATATCCTTTTGTTATTTCCCCAGGCCCACGAGGAACGCACCGAGCCAGCGGATGTGGCTTTTTTCCTCGTTGATGACCTGGTCGACGATCTCTTTCTCTTTCACGATGGCCCGCAGCTCATGGAAGTAGAGCAGCGTCTCTTTTTCGAATCCCATCGCGAATTTTACGGCATCATGCACGGTCTTTACATGGTCCATGGCCGGAAGGGCCTTGCCCTTGCCGAGAAAAAATTCAGATTCGACAAAGGCCCGCATGTAATTGCTCACCTCATCCCACTCGACCGGCTCGGCTCCCTTCTTCGCGACCATCGTCTTCAGCTCGGTAAAGACCTTCTCATGAACCTTTTCCTTGGAAGCCAGTGTAGTAAAGAGCTTGGCAAGGCCTTCGTCCTTCTTGAACTTCTCTGCAATGGTGGTGTAGAACTGATACCCGAGCGTTTCCGTCCGGATCGCCATCTCAATGATTTCATCGATCGAATAGGTGTTCATGCCGGTCTCCCTTATAAAAAGAAAAAAATAGATGCCCGCTCAGCACTGCCGGGCTGGTTGCCTGCAAATAATAGCGTGTTAGAAAGAAGGTGTCAACCCATTTTTGTTCAGTCGGGCGGGCTGTTCACGGTAATCCAAGGACATTGACACAGGGGCCGGATGACAGAACCGGACAACCTGTCTGAAAAAACGAATAACCGGCGTTCCCCATCGAATTGGTCTGGTGCCTGTTTCAGGGTTGACAAGTACCCTCTGTTTTGCTACATTTGCGCGGGATGTGGAACCGAAGGACAGGAAGCAAACGTAACCATCAGGATGAACCGATCAGGAGGCGATCATGGGAGAAAAGCTTGCAATAGTCATCGGCGGGGGACCCGCTCCCGGCATCAACGGGGTGATCAGCGCGGTCACGTTCGAAGCGGTGAAGCAGGGACTTGAAGTGGTCGGCATCTACGACGGATTCAAGTGGCTCGGCAAAGGGGACGCATCGCACATCAGGAACCTGCACCCCGAGGAGATCTCTCGCATCCACACGCGCGGCGGGTCTATCATCCGCACGTCGCGGGACAATCCCACCAAGGATCCCGCCAAGATGGCCAACGTGATCAAGACGCTGAATGAGCTGGGCGTCAAGTACCTCGTCACTATCGGCGGCGACGACACGGCGTTCACCGCCACCCAGGTGGAGAAGGCGGCAGGAGGGAAGATCGCTGTCTGCCATGTACCGAAGACCATCGACAACGATCTGCCGCTTCCGCACGGTGTCCCGACCTTCGGGTTCGAGACAGCGCGGCAACTGGGCGGGCAGCTCGTGGAAAACCTGATGGAGGACGCCAGGACGGCTTTCCGCTGGTACTTCGTTGTGGCAATGGGCCGGTCGGCAGGCCAT
>Ga0210377_10004049_pt1 | contig 12401 bp, 12 predicted proteins | sample PLM4_65_b1redo_FD_155480 | JGI IMG/M metagenome (GOLD analysis project Ga0210377, IMG submission 155480) | Groundwater sediment microbial communities from an aquifer in East River, Colorado, USA - PLM4_65_b1 redo | ecosystem: Environmental > Terrestrial > Soil > Riparian zone | place: USA: East... | reverse complement strand
ACAGAGCTGATTGAAGTGATTGAAACGGATTGGCTTTTCGGCCAATCTAAATACAGCAGCCAGTGTTTTTTTTCACTGTTCCACAATGTGAACGGCTCGCGATTTGACTGTCACGAAGTACGCCAGTGACCTTGCTCCAGCGTTCCTTATGTTTTGCACGCTCTTATGCGGCACTTTACAGCAGTGCCGCAAACTAGTTTAGTTCGAACTATGGCGGATCCTTCAGTCAAGTCAATAATGCATCGAGTTTAAGAGGGTAGCCGATCTAGTCCATCGTCTGGATGCCACAGGTCGCCTTAAGTGCTACCTTGGCCTTAAACCCACCCGCAAAATTCCTGCGCTTCGTCTCACTCATAACCTGCTCCATTTTACAGCAGACTGCGATCAGTAGTGTCCGGTTTATTTGAGAGTGGCAAGCTGGCAAGCCAATATTGAGGCGTGTTTCGAGAGACTTAGAGGTGTCCACGATTTGAACTTGTATTCCCCGCGCTCTTGGCGCGTGGACAACGCGATTCTGACGTTAAGCGCAGCTCGCCGATTTTGTTTTTCTGCGCCGTAATACCCCGCAGTCTTGCTGCGGGGATAGGCGCAGGGCGAGCGAAGCAAATTTATTTTTCATTTACAAATTGTAGCCATCGAATTCAATTGGTTGCAAGCAAACTTTTGCCGTTTTTTCATTTAACCGGACACTACTGAACTGCGATCCAAATTCATTATCCAAAAATTGGAGCCTACTATTATTACCGGCCATGAAGCAGTTCGCTGTTTACGGGGATTGACAAACAGCATTGCGGAAAAAAGGCTATTACTGTTATGATGAAAAATATTAATCGGAAAAATAAATCTAATGATAGAAGTCGAAAATTTAACCAAGGAATACGGCGAGTTCCGCGCAGTTGACGATATCAGCTTCACTGTTGAAAAAGGCGAGATATTGGGTTTTCTCGGGCCTAATGGGGCGGGGAAGACCACGGTAATGCGCATTTTGACCTGTTTTTTTCCTCCCACAAGAGGGAAGGTCATGGTGGCTGGTTATAATTGTTTTGAGGACTCTTTAAACGTACGCAAAAGGATAGGCTATCTCCCGGAGAGAGTCCCGCTTTATGAAGACATGAAAGTGAATGACTATCTTCGTTTTGTGGCGGCCATCAAGGGGACGCCCGCCAAAGAAGTCAATCGAAAAGCCGCCAAGGTCATGGATGACTGTGGTCTCAGCGACGTTTCCAACAAGTTAATCAGCGCTATCTCCAGGGGGTACAGACAAAGAGTCGGAATTGCTCAGGCATTGGTCAATGACCCTGAGGTATTGATTCTTGATGAGCCTACGGTAGGGCTTGATCCCAAGCAGATCAAAGAGATCAGAAAGCTTATCAAGGAATTGGCAGGCAAGCACACCGTTATTCTCAGCACCCATATTCTCCCGGAAGTCAGCATCCTCTGCGGCAGGGTGATCATTATCAACAAGGGCAAAGTGGTGGCAGAAGACAGACCGGAGAACCTTACAACTGAAAGCGCGCAGCGAATGTTTTTGCGCATCAACGGTAATGTGCAGATGATTGAGCAGGAACTCTCCCGTGTGGGTGGCATTAAAGGAGTTGAAAGAGAGCAAGCCTCAGGTGATGCCAACGGATTTATTGTCGTGTTTGACGATGAAAAACAAGGAAGGCAAGGCATCCATGCCATGATTGAAAGAAACAAATTTGAGCTTGTGGAAATGCGCCTCCTGGAGGTTAGCCTGGAAGATATCTTTATCAAGCTGGTCACAAAGGAAGAGGCATGAATATCAGGAATGTCGGCCTTATCCTCAATCGGGAACTGAAATCCTATTTCAGCTCGTTTACGGTTTATATAGTGATCATCATGTTTTTGCTGATGACGGGTTATTTTTTCTATAACCTCACCGCCACCTTCTCGATTGTCAGTTATCAGGCGCAGTCCGATCCTATGCTGGCAAAGCAATACCAGCTATTGAATATCAATGAGACGGTGATAAGGCCGCTGTTTGGAACTATTGGTATTATTTTGCTGATGATGACACCGTTATTGACCATGAGACTCCTGGCAGAAGAGAAAAAGACCGGCACGATCGAGTTGCTTCTGACCTTCCCGGTCAATGATGTTGACGTAGTGCTGGGTAAATATCTGGCCTGCCTCGTTGTAGTGTTATCCATGGTATTGCTGACGGTTACCTACCCTATTCTTCTTGTTGTTTTGGGTGAGCCTGAAGTGGTGCCAATCGGGACAGGTTATTTGGGCCTTGTTCTGCTGGGGGCTTCAGCCATCTCCCTGGGGATTTTTACTTCGTCGTTGACGGAAAATCAGATTGTCTCTGCTTCAATATCCTTTGGCATGCTGTTCTTTTTCTGGTTGATAAGCTATTCCGCGCCACTGGTATCTGCCGGGTTGGGTCAATTTCTCAGTTATCTTTCGATTAACGAGCACATAGAAAGCATGTCGAAGGGGGTCGTGGATTCGACGGACATCATTTACTACCTTTGCTTCATCGTGCTATTCCTGTTCCTTACTCTTAGAAGTTTAGAAACGAAGAGGTGGAGATAATGAAGGCTAAAGGATTGTTCGCGCCATTGGGTCTGCTGTCCATTTTCCTGGTGGCGGCAGGAGGGCTTGTTTATGCGATAACCGGCGAGATGAGCAACCTGCCATTGGCGTTGATTTGGATAGGGCTTCTGCTACTGCTGCTGTTTTTCTATATCTATTTCCCGGAAATCAGGGAATTCATCACCAAGCGTTCCACCAAATACGCCTTTAATACGGCGATTATGAGCATGGTGTTTTTAGTGATAATCGGGCTTATCGCGGGCATGTCGATCAAATACAAGGTAAGGGTCGATTTGACACAGGATAGCAGGTATACCCTTTCTTCCCATACAGTCAAGATATTAAAATCCCTGAAAGAGGATGTTGATGTCATTGCCTTCTATCGTAGTGATGAGAGGACGAGACAGGCGATGTCCGACCTGTTGAGTGAATATTCCTATCACTCACCTAAATTCAACTTTCGCTTTGTAGACCCGGACAGAGATCCGATAGAAACAGCAAAGTATGAAATCACGTCCTATAGAACGACTGTATTAAAGTATGGTGACAAGAAAGAGATTGTTGGCACTGAATCTGAAAATAAGCTCACCAATTCGTTGCTTAAGTTGATCAGTAAAGACATAAAGATTTTCTACTTTGTCAGTGGACACGGCGAGAAGCGCATCGATAGCAAGGAAGAAAATGGTTATTCATATGTCAAGGAGGCGATCGAGAGGGAAAACCATCAGGTACGCGACCTGCTGTTAATCAACGCGGAAAAGGTGCCTGACGATGCTGCTGTATTGGTGGTAAGTGGCCCCGAAACGGACTATTTGCAAGCTGAATTGGACAAGATAACGGCATTCGTCAAAAAAGGCGGGCGAGCACTTTTTATGGTTGATCCCAGTGGCGGGTTGCCAAAGCTCACAAACTACCTGAGTGGATTCGGCTTCGAACTCACGAACGATCTCATTTTTGACAAAATGAGCCAAGCTTCCGGTAGTAATATCGCCATACCCGTGGTAGTGCAGTATGATAAAAATCATCCTGTCACCCGTGAATTTGATCAGTTTACTTTTTTCCCTTTTGCTCGTTCTGTTCATATAAAAGAAGAGCCTGCCAAGGGAAGCTTTGATATCGCCAAAACCAGCGATAAGAGCTGGACAGTGACTAGCGATCTTAAGAAACTTACCAAGGAAGATGAAGAATTTAACGCTGACAAACACAAGCGCGGACCAATCAGTGTGGTGGCAGTCACCGCAGTGGAGGTAAACCTCGGGGACAATAAAGCCAAGGGCAATAAAGTCGGGGATAATAAGGCCGGTGAAGAGCAGGAAAGCATGAAAACATGGGGGAAGATACTGGTCACGGGGGATTCGGACTTTGCCAGCAATAAATTCATGAAGGCAGGGAATAAAGATTTTCTCCTGAACATGCTTAACTGGTTGGCAGAGGAAAATGTTTTGATATCGGTAAGGAGAAAAGAACCGGGCCTGACGCCCCTTCTGCTGACTGCCGTTCAGGGAAAAATTGTTTTTTGGCTTTCCGTGGTGATTGTGCCATCGCTGCTTTTAGTGACAGGCCTTGGTGTAACCGCCAGAAGAAGGCGGGGCGCGTGAATTTTACTAAAAAGACACTTTTTTGGTTTATCGTGCTTATCACACTGAGCGGTGCGTTCTTTTTCTTCGACAAGAAGGAAGAAGCGGTTAAACAGTTAAAAGAAGAAAAGCTAAAACTTCTACCTACTGCCGTGAAGGATATCTCGGAATTCTGGATAAGCAATATTAAAGAAAACCGTCAGATCAAGGTGGTTCGGGAGAAAGACGGGTGGCAATTAGTACAGCCATTAAGCGCTAAAGGGGATGTTAAGGCGATAGAAAAATTATTAACCAACGTCGTCACATCCAGAAAGGATGCAGTACTGTTTGAAAAGGTTGAGCATGCGAAATTAGTCGAACTGGGCCTGGGTGATCCCGAAATTGAAATGGGTTTGAAGTCTGCAACTGGGGAAACCGTTATTGTTTTCGGAGAAAGAGGACCTACCAATAATGTGGCGTATGCCATGTTCAAGGGGAGGCCGGAGGTGTACCGCGTACATTCGGATCTCAAGAAAGAAGTAAGCAAAGACGTTTATGCCTTACGGGATAAGACCATCCTTGATTTCGACCCGTCCAAGTTGAGGCGACTCGAAATAGTTAAAAAGGGTATGAGCAGAGTGGTCATCGTGCAGAATCAGGCAAAATGGAACATGCTCGAACCCGCAGCAGGGATAGCCTCCATGGCAAAGGTACTGGAATACCTGTATGCAATAAAAAATGGGGAAATAAAGGCCTTTGCCGATGAAAACCCGGTTGATCTTGCCCCTTATGGCCTTTCTTCACCGATGCTGCAGTTGACAATATATCAAGAGCAAAAAGAGAAGCCGTTTATACTCACCATTGGTGACAAGGACCGGGCAAAGAGAGGATATTTTGCCAAGGTTGATCAGGAGAAGAAAGTATTTGATGTCGAAGAGGGCTTGGTCGAGACTCTTATTTTAAATATGGATAAATTGCTAGAGGCAGGTGCCGGCTCATGAGTTGGAGCCTTGTTCCAATAACAATAATTAAGTCTGAGCAGGGAAGATTCTGAATCGGATGTGATGCATAGCATGGTGTCGTCATGGGAGAAGCAGGGCTGCAACTCTCTGCCACATAGCGTTCCTTCCAGCGTCAGACCTGAAGTTAATATAATGAGCAAACTGAGAGTGTTGCCTCAGATCTTCTATTTATGGGGGGTTAACTATGTCTTTTCAGATTATCAACATGTCTTCCTTATATGGACTGACCATCAAGAATGTGATTGCCACCCTGATAGGAGTTTTCTTCTTTGCAGGTGTTGCCTTTGGGGCGGAACATAAACTTTCAGATGAGCATGACATGTATGTCGATCCCGCCGCAAAGCAACAGTTGGGAGAGAAGACCTTCAGTGAATTGATGATGTTTTTCCATGAGGCGGAAAAAGCCATTGAAACAAAAAACCTGAAAGCACTTATGGGTCTCTACTCTGAGAGCTATACCGACGGCGAACATGACAAAAAATCCGCAGAAGTGATATGGGAGAGAATATTTGCCACATTCGAAACGACGGCAACGCGCCATAACATGAAGCTCGTCAAAATGGCGGAAGAAAAAAACATGGTTGTTTTCCGTTGCAGTGGCTTGCTGCTGGGAGTGCCGAATCCGAATGCCAAGATGAAACAAAAGGGGCTTATTACAATTGACAATTGGGCTCTGCAAGATCATGTACTCGTCAAGGAAGCAGGCAAATGGAAGTTAATAGGCACCTATGGGACGGAGCGCAAGAGATTATGGTTTGACAAGCCGATGCATCCTCTTTTTTAATGAAACCAAATCAGTACTCCAATGAATATGCCTAATACCAAAATAAGCATTATGGTTTTTGTGGTAATGGTGATGTCGCTGCTTTCTAGTTGCTCGGATGATAAAGGGGCGAAGGCACCAGAAACAGTAAAAGACGAAAGACCCTTGATCATAGGCATTGTCGGACCCGAAACGGGTGAAGAGGCGATTTACGGTACCAGTGTAATGGAAGGGGCTATGGCAGCTGCCAGACGCTTTAATGCCCAGGGTGGAATAGCGGGAAAAGAAATCAAAGTGCTTCACTTTGATGATAAAAGCGATATAGGTACGGCCACTCAAATTGTGAAGGACCTTATCAGTCAGCGGGCTATCGCAATATTAGCGGCACCTACAGGCTCGTCCACCTTTTCTCCTGTTCATTTGGTTAACGAGTCCAAGACCATATTTATCTCTGTTGGATCAAGGAGGCACCTCAAAGCAAGCGGTCCGTTTGTGTTTCGCACAGCCGTTCCTGATGAAACCGCAACGGATGATTTAATAAAATATGCAATTACAGAGCTGGGGTATGTTAATTACGTATTGGTTACAGCTGCTGATAATGAATTTTCTCTGGATTTAAGTTCCTTGTTTATGAAGGCGCTTGATAAACATCACGGAGTTATAAAAGTACGGGCTGACACCTACGATTCCTTTACCGGAGGACACAACATGGGTGCGGTTATTGATGCGATAAAGAAAAGTCCTGATCCCTTGCATGGAGTGATCTATACGGGAGGCGCTACAGAAGCTGTTCTGCTTGCCCAAGAGATGAAAAAAGCGGGATTAACTCTCCCGATCATCGGTGGCGAAGAACTTTATTCAGAAGAATATTTAAAGGGTGGAGAGGCCGTAAACGAAACCCTCACTTATACAACCTTTTTTGCTGATAACAAATCAACCAAAATGGACGAGTTTATGAAAGACTATGGAAAGGCTAAACCTGACCGGTTTGCTGCTTTGGCCTATGATACATTCATGCTGGTTGCCGACGCAATCAAGGGAGCAGGCTCGACTGATACCTCACTGGTAAGAGACGCATTAATCAATCGAAAAGATTGTGTAGGCGTAACGGGAAAAACAAGTTTCACCACAGAAAACATGCCAATAAAACACCCCATTATCTGCAAAATACAAAAAGGTGAAAATGGGGAAAGGGTTTTTGTTTTAAAACAGTGACACAGAGTTGTGAGGTTCCCTCTGTTTTTCGTCTTCCAATGAGGGTGTAAGAATTTTTGTGTAAACGGTCATTTGGCAGGAAACTGCCTACCTTCAAAGAGGAGTGAACATGACCGTAGCGAAGAAATCACCATCGCCGGATTTGATCGACCAACTACTGGCTGGCTACCAGAAACCCGAAGACCTGCTGGGCGAGCATGGCTTGCTCAAACAACTCACCAAGGCTGTGGTAGAACGCGCCCTGAAAGCCGAGATGGCAGCACACCTTGGGCATAGCAAACATGAACCTGTTGCCAATCCCGCTGGCAACACCCGAAATGGCACGGGTCGCAAGACGTTCAAAGGTGAATTTGGCGATCACCAAGAACCGTGGCTCGTTCCCGTCTGATGAGGCACTGCTAAAACTGTTCTACCTAGCCATACAAAACATCAGCAAAAAATGGACAATTTGAACATAAAATACAAAGCCATTTACAGGTACACCAAATGAAAAAGTTGATCAGCAGAAGCACATTGTCAAAGAGTAACATCGCCTTTTTCAACAGTAGTACTTTGGTGCTGTTATGCACTGTGCTAATCACAGGTTGTGGTGATGCGCTAACTCCCAAGCCTTTTGTTTTTGATATGACTCGCCTTAATCAGGATGGCAGTATCAACGACGGCAATGACTATGCCAAACAACCATGGGCTTGTGTGAGGGACAACCAATCAGGTTTGATCTGGGAAGTAAAAAAATCCGAATCTGGATTGCAAAACATCAATAATACTTACAGTTGGTACGATTCTGATCAAAATACCAACGGCGGTTGGGCCGGCAAAGCTAACGCCGGAGTATGCGCCGGAAGTGATTGCGATACAGAATCCTACATCAAAGCGATCAATGCAAAAAAACTTTGCGGCCTCAATGATTGGTATCTGCCCAGCCGTTTTGAATTGAACACCATCGTGGACACCAGTGTTTCATTCCCGGGGCCTACTCTTCCAAAAGCTTATTTCCCGGAAGCTCTGCCAGGTAAATACTGGACCGATACAACGTTCAAAACTCGCCGTGGCGGTGCCTGGATATGGAGCTTCGATTCTGGCAGCGATTACGTCGTGGAAAAAAGTGAGGCACATAGTATAAGGCTGACTCACGTTTCCCCGAAAAAGCCTGGCGTGAAGGCGGTTCAAAAATAAGCAATGGGGCTCAAATGCGGACAGGAAGCAAATAGCTTGGTTTAATTAGAGTTCAATGCTGGGCGTGTGATTGTGACTGGATCGGCCAGGATGTTCATGTGTTGGATTCATGCAGGTAGCATCCGCGTAGCGGCTCAATTTGACGCAGCTTCGGTTGCGAGCCTGATTTTATAATTTAACGTGACCAGCAATAGCAAGAGAAGTGCCGCGCCGCCATTGTGTGCCACTGCCAGTGCCAGTGGCAACTTCAGGAAAATTGTCGAAACGCCAATGGAAAATTGCAGGGTGATCATGATCAGTAGCCAGCGTGCTGTCTTGCGTAAAGCGTCTATTTTGAATGCTCTAAGTGCCACCCAGGCAACCAGCACAACCACGACAAAGGCAAAGGCGCGATGTGTCCAGTGGATCGCGGTCAAAGCCGGGAAAGGCAGGTAATCGCCATGGGCAGTCTTGCCCAGATCGCGCCATAGCGTAAAGCCGTTAGTAAAATCCATTTGTGGAAATAGCTCGCCGTGGCACAGCGGAAAGTCTGTGCAAGCCAATGCCGCATAGTTGCTGCTGACCCAACCGCCGAGCGCGATTTGAGTCATCAACAGCAAGGCAGTCAGTGTCGCCGGTATGCGCAACGCATCAGCCGATCTTGGCACCGTCGGATGATCGCTTAAGCGCGCGCCGAACCATGTCAAGAGCGCCAGCAACGTCATGCCCAACAGCAGGTGTGTGGTCACGATGACAGGTTGTAATTTCATCGTGACAGTCCATGCGCCAAAAGCACCCTGAACACAAACGAATGCAAACAGCAGCGTCGGAAACAGCGGCGAAAATTTCATTTCCCTGCGGCCCGATTGCAACCACCTGCGCCATGCGATCATCATCAATGCGACGATCAGCACACCGATGCCCATCGCCAGGTAGCGATGGATCATCTCGATCCATGCTTTCATGACTGTCACCGGACCGGTCGGCATCGCGGTTTCGGCGGCACTGATATCTGCATGTGCCTGCAGAGGATTGGCATGTCCATAACAGCCGGGCCAATCCGGGCAGCCGAGACCTGAATCGGTCAGCCGTGTGAATGCGCCGAACATGATCAGATCAAACGTGAGAAAAAGCGTGACCCATACCAGTTTGCGGTATTTGTCGGTATCACTCGACACCCATACCATCGTCAGTGGCAACAGCGCCGCCAACATGCCCATGGCTGCAAGTTGGATCAACATGATGGATATCCAAAATCTGGCAGTTGAATGTGATCGGAGATAAGCATAGATTTCGGATGGCATGCTATCTGGTGTTTGGCGAATTCGTTACTGTGGCATGTTTCCTGCGGAGTGCCATTCTTGACGAACATTGTGCTTTCTTTCATTCAAATAGAGGTCCAATAGCGGAATTGGAATTTACCGCAACGAAGGCAGCCGGAACGCGATGGGCGAGAGCCATGTCGCGTTACAATCCTGAAACATAGCTCGCCAAGTCTTCAATTTCGGCGTCGGACATTAAGACGGCAATCTTGGTCATCAAACCGCTCGTTTCGTTGGTGCGAGCGCCGCTCCTGAAATCTTTGAGCTGTTTAACCAGGTAATCTTTATGCTGGCCGCCGATCACTGGGGCCGCAGGATTGTTGGGCGCCAAGCCTTTGCCATTTACCCCATGGCAGCTTACGCAGACATTGCCATCCAGGAAACGATACTGGCCAGCTTTATTGATTACAGTGCTGGCACCTTTCATTTGCTTCTGGCTTGCGAAATAAGCTGAAATGTCGAGCAAGTCCTGGTTATTGGTCAAGTTCGCTGCTATGTCGGCCATTACTGGGTGCTTACGGGTGCCGATCTTGAAATTGCTGATTTGCTTTTGGATATAAGCGGCATATTGCCCGGCAAGCTTGGGGAAATCCGATGTGGCGCTGTTGCCGTCCTCCCCATGGCAGCTTTGACACAATGCGGATTTATCCTTGCCAGCGACTGGGTCGCCAGCGCCGATGAGCCTTGCATATTCGCGTATGCCTTCCGGGCTATCGCCGGCGAACGCATTCGTGGCAGAGAGCAGCGCGATGACCAAGCCAGTTGTGATATTGGTTCGAGTGCGGGGCATGTTTCCTCCAATAAGAAAAATGCGAACGAATTAGAAAAACATCGCCGCAACGACACTACTCAATACATATGGAGGAGTCAAGAAGCGTGTCAGTTTCGCGTACTCTTTCAATGTTAACGGGGGTATGGCCAGGCTGCCGGCCGCAATGCAAACAAACTGCTTGACAAGCAAACACTTTAAGTATAATTTTACAAATAGGTATATTCGATACATGTATTAGGTGAGCAGTATGTATTTTATTTGGTCCAAGTGGTTGGCTGTGTAGGCGACGAGTCATGCAAATGGAGCATGTTGGATAAAGATACTCCAAAAGCTATATCAGTCTATTTTGAATTCATTAGTGAGGACAATATGAAATCTATCACTGCAAGCTTCGCAGTAGCAGCAGGTTTGACGTTGGCAGGAAGCTCAATTGCGGTGGATATGCCGACAGTTGCCAAGAAAAACGGATGCGCCAATTGTCACACAATTGACAAAAAGTTGGTTGGACCGGCTTGGCAAGCAGTTGCTGAAAAGTACAAGGGTGATGCAGGTGCAGCAGATGCGCTGGGCGTCAAGATCGTCAAGGGTGGCGTTGGCGTATGGGGTTCTATACCTATGCCGCCTGCCGCAAAGATAACTGATGTTGAAGTAAAGGAATTGGTTACTTTCATTCTGGGTTTGGCTAAGTAGGTTCAAGTCGTGTTTGAAGAGACGGCCCGGACTGGGTTCAGGACCCGGAAAGAGTTGGGCGACCGTTGATGGTCGGGCAACCTTTCGGTATCAAACCGAAGCGGGATTTGTTTTGTCCCGATAAGTATATTATCAATAATTTCGAGTGCAGTTGTATGTGCAGTATTGCGGTAGTGTTCAAATCGCAAGTTCTTGGTTGTCAGTAGTCAGGTTTGTTTTTGTAGTGCTTGTGTTTATCTGTAGGTGACTCACTCATTGACTTGTTGAGTGGTGCGTGGGTTGTGGTATGTGTTTGTTTTTTCATTAACCAACGAAGCTAGGGAGAATAATCATGAAAGCAAGTGCAATCATTGGGGCGATGTCACTGGGTCTGTTGACATTTGTCTCGACGGCATCATGGGCAGAAGGGCCTGAGGCAGTAAGCATTGTTCAAGACCCGACCGCAGTAGGTACGCCTGTTGGAATGCGTAAACCAAAAACGCTTAAATTTACCCTGGAAGCTCAGGAGGTGCTCGGGGTTCTGGATGCTGCAGCCAAAACTACCTATACCTACTGGACATTCAACGGAAAAGTACCGGGTCCGATGTTGCGTGCCCGTGTGGGAGACACGATAGAAATTACAATGAAAAATGCCAAGAGCAGCGCAATGATCCATAACGTTGACCTGCACGCAGTATGGGGTCAAGGTGGCGGCGCTGCACTGACGAACGTAGCTCCTGGGGAAGAGAAGTCCTTTGTCTTCAAAGCTGTCAATCCAGGTCTGTTTGTTTATCACTGCGCCACGCCGGTGATACCTCAGCATATTTCGAGCGGCATGTATGGCATGATCCTGATCGAACCGGAAGGCGGCCTGCCCAAGGTCGACAAGGAATTTTATGTGATGCAGGGTGATATGTATACCGAGGGCACGGGCAGCGAGAAAGAATTCAGTCTGCATGACATGATGGAAGAGAAGCCATCACACGTGGTGATGAACGGATCTGCTGCTGCTTTGGCAGCGAATCCGATGAAGGTCAAAGTAGGCGATGATGTCCGTATTTTCTTCGGTGTCGGCGGTCCTAACCTGACTTCATCCTTCCATGCGATCGGTACCATCTTCGACAAGGTTTGGGCCGAAGGCAACACCGGTGCACCTGAACTCAACGTGCAAACCACATCGGTACCACCCGGCGGATCAACAATGGTGGAATTCAAAGCACGCGTTCCGGCCAAATACATCCTGGTTGACCATGCGCTTACCCGCCTGATGAAAGGTAACGTCGCCATCATCCAGGCTGAGGGTGCGGATGTCCCTGATCTGTTCCGTGCAGGCAAGGCGAAGTAATAAGAAAAATAATCTGAATTTAT
>Ga0210377_10004048_pt1 | contig 12402 bp, 10 predicted proteins | sample PLM4_65_b1redo_FD_155480 | JGI IMG/M metagenome (GOLD analysis project Ga0210377, IMG submission 155480) | Groundwater sediment microbial communities from an aquifer in East River, Colorado, USA - PLM4_65_b1 redo | ecosystem: Environmental > Terrestrial > Soil > Riparian zone | place: USA: East... | reverse complement strand
GAACTCGTCCGCCTTGCCGCCCGGGAGCTTCGTGATCTGGTAATAGGGGTCCATGATCTTCTGGCGGTACGACGGGACCTCCCAGAGATCCTCCTTATTATAGAACACCGCGGGGTCGGTCATGTGGAAGGTCCTGAACATCTGCGCCTGGATCTGGAGCAGCGCCCGGGGATACCGCATATGCCTTTTGATGTCGGCCGGCATTTCGCCTATCTGCTTGAAGAGCGTCGGGAAGATCGCGGCGTAGGTCTTTATCATGATGTCCTTCTGGTCCACGATGTAGAATACGACGCTGCCGTCATAGGCGTCCACGACCACCTTGACCGAGTTGCGGATATAGTTGGTCCCGCCCGCGAGCGGTTTTGAATACGGAAGGTTGTCGCTCCTCGTGTAGGCGTCAATGATCCAGGACAACCGCCCGTCATCGCCGATGATCATGTAGGGATCGGGATCGAAGGACAGGAACGGCGCTATCTCCAGTACCCGTTTCATGATCGCGCGGTTATAGAGGATCCGGCTTTCGTTCGTCACATCGCTCGACAGAAAAATATTGAAGTTTCCGAAGTACGCAGCGTAGAGCAGCCGCGATGGGATCGACGTGAGCCGGACACCCCCGCGGCCCGAGTAGACAGTATAGACATTCTCCTTCGTCGTGGGGTAGCTGAATTCCCGGGTCTTCGTATTCACGATCACGTAGTCATTCGGGCTTTCGCCGTAGTAGATCTCGGGACGCGTCACCTGCGGCCCCGCACTCGTGACGGGCGGGATGTCTTTGATATAAAATTCCGGCAGGCCTTCCTTCGTGATGCCGCTCACCGGACCCAGGGCCAGACCGAAGCCGTGCGTGAAGACGAGCCGCTCGTTGATCCACGACTTGTTCGGCAGATCTGCATAGGACAGCTCCCGCGGTGAGAGCATCACTTGTAAATAATTGCCGTTCACGGTGTAGCGGTCATTGTCCACGTCCCGGAAGTGATAGTAGGTACGGATCTGTTGGAGCTGGCTATAGGTCTTGAGCAGCGGTTCCTCGTCCCAGAGCCGGATGTTCTGGATCGTGGACAGGTTTTTCCGGATATCGGTGAAGGTCAGCTGCTTGTTCGCGGCAAAGGGCTGCAGTTCAATGTTCTCAAGACCGTAGCCATAGCGGGTGAATTTGATATGGCTCGCGATGTAAGGCTGCTCAAGCACACTCTCGTTCGGAGAGACTTGAAAGCTCTGGATCGTCGAGGGGTAGACCTTCAGCCCCAGGACGTACACGCCGGCAAGCGCGGCGAGCGTGATGAGCGGTATGGCAAGGGAGCGGCGCGCGGCAAAAAGAGGGACGAGGACCGCAGCAGCAACCGCAAGCACGGCCATGACCGCGAGCATGGACAGCCGTACATGCACATCCGTGTACGAGGCCCCGTACAGGACCCCGTGCTCGGTCGTGAGCAGGCCAAAGCGGTCGAGGGCAAAACCGGCACCGAGGGACATGAGAAACAGCGACACCAGGACCCCGAGGTGGCGTTTCATGAAGGGATCCGCGGAGAAGAACCGGCCCGAGAGCACAATGCCGCCCCGGAGAAGATAGACCGCGGCTGCCAGGACCATGGCGATCACGAGCAGGCCGCGCACCATGGTGTTCATCGCTTCGATAAAGGGATACTGGAACAAATAGAACGAGATGTCCCTGCCGAAAAGCGGATCAACGAGTCCCGAAGGCGAACTGTTCAGGTACAGGAGCGCCTGCTCCCAGTATTGCGTACCGATCGGGAAAGCCAACACGAACGCCAGCAGCGCCGCCAGAAGCGATATCCCGTTCATCAACCGGTTCAGGTCGAGGTGCTGCAATTGCGGCAGGCTTTCCCAGAGCGGGTTCGCCATGCCGAGCGGGAGCGTGCGCTTGCCGGCGATGAGGAGATTGACGAAGACCATGAGAAAGGCGGTCAGGCCGAACGCAAGACCGGTCAGCAGCTTTGCGGTGAAGGTCTTCGTAAAGACCGCTTCAAAACCGACTTCACGGAAGAACTGCCAGTCCACCAGGAAGGAAACAATCTCCCGCGAGCCCGCAAGAAGAATGACCGCTGAGACAGCGGCGGCGATGAGGGCCTTGTTCTTTGGTGTTTTTATGCTCATTATGGTCTCCCTTTGTAAGTTTGTTGCAAAAAAATCGTCGCCAATAAATCGCCAAGTCTCATGCATGCAACATGCAGAATGCAAAATGCACAAGTCAAAATGACGGGATATGCATCAGCCAGAGCGCAATTCTTCAATTTGCATTTTGGAATTTGACCTATGCATTGCTGTCCTGCCGAGACTACTGATATTCGTCATGGTGAGCTCCGACAACATGGTGAACGATCTCCCACGCTGTCTCCTCAATGGATTTATTCGTCGTATCAACGACCGTCCAACTCCGGTGTTTTTTGATGAGAGCCCAGACATATTCCACGTGTTCAAAGATTTTTTTGAAATCGCTGTAGCTCGGGTTGAGCCGGGAATTTTTCTGGCGCACCTTCCTCACCTTTTGGAGGACCTCGGGGTCAATGGTGAGACAGACGATCTTGTGCTGATCGATTTCGAAGAGCTCTTCCGGCAGGGGGATCCCCGGGACAATGGGAACATTTGCGACCTTGAAGCCTTCCTGGGCCAGGTAAAAAGCGGTCGGGGTCTTGGATGTCCGCGAGAGGCCGACGAGAACGATATCAGCTTCCTTAAGTCGCTCGGTGCCCCTGCCGTCGTCGTGACCAACGGTATACTCGATCGCGTCGATCCGCTTGAAATACCGTTCATCGACCTTTCTGAGCAACGTCGGGGTTTCGAGCGGTTCCAGCTTCAGATAGGCAGAGAGATTGTTGATGAGCGGGCCGAGGATATCGAGATGGTATATCGTGTTTTTCAGGCAGAATGCGTGGGCATAGTCCCTCATCTCTTTCCTGACAAAGGTAAAGGCGATGAGGGCTTTGTCCTCCCTGCCCTGCTCAAGGATCGTTTTGAGCCCGGCCTTTGAATCGATATTGTGGAAGACCATCATCTTTGCGCGTGCATGTTCGAACTGCACGATGGCCGCCCTCAGAATGTGCAGGCCGCTCTGGCCGGTGGCATCGGATATAATGTAAATTTTTTTCAAAGGGCTCCTCCGGTTTTTTTCTCGCGTTTTTCAAGATCTACCACAGAGTGCACAGAGCGAAGGAATTGAAAACGTTGACCGCGCGTCTGTGCCCTAAACTCAAGCTGTTGGCGTTCTCCGGGCATTGCTCAGTGCCCTCTGCGGTTGCTCCTCTTAGAGCTCCATCTACTTCCCTGCCAATCCCCCGATCACTTCTGCAAATTCCCGCGGCTGTTCCATCTGGGGCATATGTCCTGCGTCTTCGATCGTAACGAACCTCGCCCCGGGTATCCATTTCTGCATCGCCTGCGCCTGTTTCATCGTGGCAAGGCCTTCTTGGGCGCCCCACACCAGGAGCGTCGGAACAGACGGCCTCGCCTGGGGCTCCTTCATGTTCATCACAATGTCAAACGAGATCCCGGCATACGCACGTGCGTTCTCCTGTATTTTTTCGAAGAACCCGGCAGGCAGTCGGGAAGGGTCCGCAAAGGACCGTTTCACTATCTGCGGAGAAAAGGTGAAGTGACGGATGAGCCGACGGAACGCCTGGTTCACGATCGGCAGGGCAATGACCTTCCTAAGGGTGCCCGGAATAAGCGGCATATACCCGCCATTCACCAGTACGAGGCGAGATACCGCCTTTGGATATTCATTCGCGATTTGGATGGCCACTGCCGCGCTTAAGGAATTTCCAACAACGGTCACCTGGTCCAGATGAAGGGCGTCGATAAGCTCCTTGAGCTTCTTCGCCATGGCCGGGAGTGACGGCTTAAGCAGTCGGGCTGATCGCCCGAACCCGGGGAGGTCAGGTGCAACGACTGTGTAGGAGATGGAGAGTTGGTCCCACGTACGACTCCAGGACATTTCAGCATCTCCCCATGCTGCGTGGAGCAGCAGGAGTCCGGGACCTGCACCGCCTCTCCAGAAGTGGATTGTGTGTCCTGAGAGCGTGATGTTCTGCGAGTGCACCGTACCGGCGTCTTCCTTCATGACCATCTCCATCTCGTCAGTCGCACATCAATGCTCAATGCGCTATTCGCCCGCCCCTTCACTCCACCACCCACACCGCACAGTTCTTGGCCTCGTGAATAAGCTTGCTCGACGTGCTGCCGAAGAGAAACTCCTCGGTCTTGGATTTGTGGTGCCTGCCGACCACCACGGTACAGGATTCCATGCCGTGTTGCGCCTCCAGGATAGCGTCGGAAAACTCCTTGGTCTCTCCCACGCACGAACGAATCCGGACCTTCCCTTCCGGGAACCCCGATTGGATCAGTACCTGACGATAGTTTTCGAGCATCCGGTTGGCCGCCTCTACCTTTTCTTTGGTCCAGGCGACCTTTTCCGCTTCGGTGTCGAAGAAGTCGTCCTCGGGCTCCGGGATAATGGAAAGGACCGTCACCCTGAAGCCGGGGAACCCTCCGAGAAAATCGGCGACGTAGAGAACGGCGCGGCGCGAATTGTCCGTTTCGTCCACAGCAATCAGGAGGTGTTTGTCTTTGATCGGATATTCATTTTCCGGCGTCATGGCAATACCCCTTTCCTTAACTTCTGAAATTGCGAAGGTGAAAACGGGGCAATCCATCCTTGCCCTTCGGCTGCCCACCCTCACACCTTCACCGGATCTCATCTTACGGTGTTCAGAACTTCCCTCGCCTCTCCCAGGTCCTCAAGCAATTCCCGCGTCTCTTCATAATAGAGCGGCGCGCTCACGGCAAAGTGCATCAGCACCCGGTTCAGCTTTTCCGGAATATACGGGTAGATCTTCCTGAGATTGTTCACCCGGTTGTGGAAGACGATATTCAGATCGCCCTCGGTCAGGCGGTCAAGCACGTCGGGGGCCTCCTGGAGCAGCCGGTGCGTGGTGACGTCCCCTCGGCCGGTGATGAACAGCAGGACCGTGCCAAGCCCGAACAGATCGTATCCGTAGCGGCTCTCGCCGTGCCAGTAGTTGAAGTCAAAATCGATCCAGCGATAGCGGCCGGTCGAGGCATCCTTGATGAGATGGTCGCGCCGGATATCGCCGTGCTTTTCATTATTCTCATGCAGGAAGTGGATGGCCTCGACGATCCGGATGAACTCATCCAACAGGCCCGGATACGAGATATGGAAGAAGTCCGCATGGTCCCCGCCCATCTCGAATATGAGCTGGCCCATGGTCTTGCCGCGAATGTAGTCTAGGATCCGCAGCTGTTTTCCCGCGGAGTCGAGCACGGTCTCGCCCTGCATGAAATCGTCCCTCCCCCGCACCAGTTCCAGGATCCGCGCCTCTTTTTGCGGGCTGCGCACGCATTCGTACACGAGATTGCCTATCTTGGCCTGAAACCGCTCCCGAAAGACCCATTTCAGTATCTTGGTTTCCCCGGTGATCAGGTTGCGGGCGCGCTTCACCCAGAACTTCTGTTCATCATCGAGCCCGAACCGCCCCTCACGCTCATTGTTCCGGACAAAGTAGGGGACACCGTTGAGCATCACCACGTCATCATAATCCACGCGGAAAAAGTCCGAGGTGTCCTTGATCATCACTCGTTTCGGCACGCGCTCGCGCGGGACCCAGTGCCGGACCATGCGCAACAGTTCTTTTTCCGTGTACCCGTCCTTGCCGGTGATCATCCTTCTTCTCCTGCGTATGATTATACCAGAGACACTCATTGAGGAAAATGAAATTCGGAACGCAGGGTTTTAAATCCAATGCACAAGGATATGCTCCCACTTCCATCGTCCCTCGTCCATTATCCTCGTCCTTCCTCCTTATCTCTCTTCTCCCCCTACGCCTTAAGCCTCACCCCTTCAAGTTGTGCTCACGTTATTTTCTCTTGACTTTTCGGGCAAATAAGGCTAATTTCTTAAAGAATATCACGCGCGGCACCGCCTGCGAAGACGCGTGCACGGAGGGCGCAACTACTCATGTCGTACCAGATAAAGTTGGAGATATTCGAAGGCCCGATGGACCTTCTTCTTCACCTGATCAGGAAGCACGAACTCGATATCTACTCCATCCCCATCGCACTTATTACCCAGCAGTACCTCGAATACATCGACCTCATGAAGAGCCTCGACATGGAAATTGCGGGCGAGTTCCTGGTGATGGCGTCCACGCTCACGCACATCAAGTCAAGGATGATGCTTCCGCCATCCGAAAACCCTGAGGGCGAAGACGACGGCACGGATCCCCAGGCCGAGCTCATCCGGCGGCTCCTCGAATATAAGAGCTACAAGGAAGCGGCGGTGACGCTCGAGGACAAGGAAGGGACCTGGTCGCAGGTGTACACGAGGCCGGCAGAGGCCGCGCCCGACACCCCGCAGGACGATGAACCCCTGCTCTTCGATTTTCACCTCTTTGACCTGCTCGCGGCGCTCAAGGACGTCATGGCGCGGGTGCCTGATGCCAGTTTCGAGATCACATCCGAGACCGTCTCTATCACCGAGAAGATATCGCAGATCCTGTCGCGGCTGGAGGCCGTGGACAGCATGCTCTTCGTAGACCTCTTCGAAGGGAGCGCGTCCAAGGCCCAGGTGATCGGCACGTTCCTGGCGCTCCTCGAGCTGGTCAAGACCCGCGTGGTCAAGGCGTTCCAGGTCGAGCACTTCGGCGCGATCCGGATCATGAAGGCCGTGACCGAGACCCGTGACAGGGACACAGCCACAGGGAATTTGTTCGGGTAAATGAAAAAAACTTTTTACCACAGAGACACAGAGGACACAGAGTGCTGCAAAAAAATACTTTTATTAAGTCATTCTCTCTGTGTCTCCGTGCCTCAGTGGTAAAGTATTAAATCTTATGAAACCCGATATCAAGGCGATGGCGCTGTCGAAAAAGTTCGGCGACGTCGAAACGGCGATCTACACGGACCGGTCACTCATCGGCGATCTCGTTTCGCTCCTTGCTGAGAAGAACAGCGACGTGCGGTCAGGAGTACTGAACCTGCTGTCGCGTTTCGGGTTCGACCACCCGGACGATACCCGGCCGCACCTGCCGACACTGATCGCGCTGCTCGACGACCCGGACATGTTCATCAAGATCGACGCGGCAAACGCTGTCGGGAACCTGGGTTTCAGCTTCAAGGATGCGGCTGCCGAAGCTGCACCGAAATTGAAATTGCTTCTGCACCATGAGCAGAGCCTCGTGCGCCAGGAAGCGGCCTACGCCCTCGGAAACATCGGGTTCGCCCATACGGACCTCGTACAAGATGCTGTTCCGCGTTTGATCCAGATGCTTGAAGGGGGCGATGACGACGAGCGCGAGTCAGCCGCGCACGCCCTGGGCAAGGTAGGCATCAACGCGCCCGAGCTGATCAGGGGGATCCTTCCCCGGCTCGTGGAGGTGCTTGAGTTCTCGAAAGAGGCGACCTGCGGCGGCGTGCTCTTCGCCCTGGGCGCCATCGGGCTGCATTATCCGCAGGAAGTGGCAAGCCTGGTGCCGCGGCTGATGCAGTATCTGGACAGCGGCAATCCGAACGCGGTAAAGAACGCCGTAGCCGCCCTCGGGAACATCGGCAGCTCGAACGCGGAGCTCGTGAAGGACGCGATCCCGAAGATCCGGAAGATCATGGAGACCGCGACGGACATTGATATAAAGATGAATGCCAGGGTGGCTCTCGGAAGACTGGGAGACCCTTCAGCGATGGGAACCGCATAGGGCATAGGGCAGGGCGCAAAGAGAAAAAGCAAACCCTATGCGCCATGCCCCATGCGCTATGCACTCTGCGCACTCAAGGAGTTCCATTTGGAAGAGCAGCAACTCAAATCGGCGATCGAGGCGCTCGTTTTCGTCTCCGGCAATCCCCTGACCCTTGACCGGCTCGCCGGCATTTTTGAAGAGGCAACGGCCGAACAGATCGAGGCGCAGGTCCGGCTGCTTCAGCAGGAATACATCGACCGGGGGTCCGGTCTTATGCTTGCCGAGGTGGCCGGCGGATTCCAGCTCGCTACGCGGCCGGAGCTCTTCGAATGGATCCGAAAATTCAAGACCGTAAAAACGACGACCAGGCTCTCGAAGCCCGCGCTCGAGACCCTCGCCATCGTGGCGTATAAACAGCCCATCACCCGTTCGGAGGTGGAAGCGATCCGGGGCGTGAACATCGGCGGCATCATGCGAAACCTCATGGAACGGCGCCTCGTGAAGATCGTGGGCAAGAAGGATGTGCCGGGCAAACCCATGATGTACGGCACCTCGCTGGAATTCCTCCAGTACTTCGGGTTAAAAGACCTCTCCGCACTTCCGACGCTCAAGGAGTTCCAGGAGCTCGAGGCGGGAGAGGATGTCATGGAAGAGGTCCCGCTCGCTATGGGAGAGGGCGCGGATACTTCCCCGTTCGCGGAGACGACCGCGGACGAGGCATTGTCCCCGGAGGCGGCTGAAACAGGGACGATGACGGCTGAGTCAACCAAGGAGAATGTGTCAGGATGATAGATCTCCAGGATGCTCTGCGCAAGAAAGAGATCTGGGCAATCGGCGGCGGCAAGGGCGGGATCGGCAAGAGCCTGATCACCGGGAACATCGGCATCACCCTCGCGCGCCTCAAAAAAAAGGTGCTGCTGGTGGATGCCGACCTGGGCGGCGCGAACCTTCATACCACGCTCGGCATCGGCGTTCCGGAGATGACGCTCTCGGATTTTCTGAACCGTCGCGTCAAGACCATCCAGGAAGTCATTATCAAGACCAGCATCCCGAACCTGAGCCTGGTCAGCGGCGCCCAGGACTTTCTCGACGCGGCCAATCCGAATTTCGCCCAGAAGACGCGTCTGCTCAGACACCTCGAGACGCTCGATGCGGACTACATCCTCCTTGACCTCGGCGCAGGCACCTCGTTCAACATTCTTGATTTTTTCCTGTTCTCGGACCACGGCATCCTCGTCGTGCTGCCCGAGCCCACCGCCATTGAGAATGCCTACCGGTTCATCAAGAGCGCCTTCTACCGCAGGTTCAAAAAGGTCGTGGTCGATCAGAATATCAAAGACCTGATCGATGCGGCCATGGACCAGAAAAACAACATGGGCATCCGCACCCCCTACGACCTTATCGAACGGGTGAAGTTGATGGAACGGGAAGTGGGCGAGGTGCTCGAACTCGAAGTGCTCAAGTTCAAGCCCCAGCTGATCGTGAACCAGGTCCGGACCAAGAGCGACATTCAGATCGGGTTCTCGATGAAAAGCGCCTGCCAGAAATACTTCGGCATCAACGTGGAGTATCTGGGCTATGTGGAATATGATGATTGCGTCTGGCAGTCCATCCGGAGCAAACGGCCGCTCATGATCGAATACCCCTACTCACGGCCGTCGCGCTGCATCGAACGGATCGTCCACAACCTGCTCAGGAAAGAGCAGCTTACGCTCAGCATGCTGTATTAATAGAGCGGGTGAATTGAGTAATTTCAAAAAGCGGGACAGGGTGCGCCGAAGAAAACGAAGCGGATGATGGTCGCCCATACCACTTGATTATGTTCTTCTGAATTTTCTTCGTACCCTGTGTGATCTTTGCGTGCACCCGGCGATTGCGAGCATGCACCCAGCGGTTATGACTGCTGCGCCGCGAGTGCGGGGTTTGCAAAAGCGCGAGGGCGGAGTTTGGTAACAATGGCTTGCCTCAGGGAGTGCGGGTCAGGGGAGCAGGGCTATGATCAAAAAAATAGAGGATTTGAACTACTACGAATTGCTGGAGGTCAGCCCCAAGGCGACCTCTCAGGAAATCCACAAGGCCTATGAGCGGGTCCGGCGGGTGTACGAACCGAATTCCATAGCGCTCTACTCGCTCTTCAGTCCTGACGAGACCGCCGCCATCACCCAGCGGATCGAAGACGCCTACCGCACACTTGTGTACGAGGACAACCGGAAAAGGTACGATGCGCTGTTAAAAGAAAAAGAACGGGAAGAACTGCCTGACCTCCCGCCGCTCCCGTCCGACCCGGCATATCAGCCCCAGCAGGACCGGCCGTCATTCCCTGCTGAGCCGAAATATCAGCCCCATCAGGACCAGCTGTCATTTTCGATTGAGCCGGCATCTCAGCCGCGTCCGACTCAACCGGCACTCACGCTGCCATCGGAGAACCGCTACATCCACGCTTCGGAACCGCTGGTCCCCCAACCGCCCCTGCCAAAAACCGTGCAAGAGATGGCCACGCCGGTCTCTCAGTTCATCGCGGATTTTACCGGACCCGCCATCAAGATGTTGAGGGAACAGCACGGTCTTTCCCTGCAGGATATCGCTGATAGAACGAAGGTCGGAACGCGCTACCTCGAATGCATCGAAGAGGAACACTATGACAAACTGCCCGCGCGCGCCTATACGCGGGGGTTTCTCATGCTCTATGCAAAGGCGCTGGGCTGCAATCCGGAGCGGATGGCAGGCGATTATTTGAAGAGATACGACGCCGCGATGGCGCCAAAATCGAAATAGTCAATTGCGGTGAAGCAGCGCAAAGGGTCCTCGGGGCAACATGTTATCTCATCAGACGGCCATGTTATTTCTTTTTCAAGGAGAGCACTATGGCGCCAGGCGTTTTGGTTTTTATAGAAAACAAAGATGAAAAATCATTTTTCGAAAACCTGTTTAAAACCGATGATTTTCCCATGTTTGAGACACATCTTGCCCTCGAAGCAATGCAAATCCTTCAGGAAAAAGAAATCGGTTTGATCATAGCAGGCAGTGTTATGGAAGGGATTGAGGGTGCACGGTTCAAGTTGATCGCCGAGAAGATACGGCCCGGAGTCAAAACGGTTCTTATCGGTCCCCTCTCGCGGGAGAACGACGGATTTCTCATCAACACCGATGAATTCAAGGATCTCATCCGCACGTCCGTCAAGACCGAACATATGCTGCGGAGAGAGCTGGGGGATTCGAAGCAGCTCATCTTTGCTCTCGCCGACCGCCTCCTGCAGATCTTCGGGGTGAATGACCGATATTTCTTCAATAACGATCATCTCGTCGCAGAGTTGGCCTCCAAGCTGGGCACGAAGATGGGTCTTGAAGAAAATCTCGTAGAGTCCATTCGCATGTCGGCGCTGCTTCGGGATTTGGGCAAGGTGGGGATTCAGCTTCAAATCCTCGAGGGTAATGTCAGATTGAACCAGGCCGAACTTACCCCGATCAAAGAGCACCCGATCCATACGGTACAGCTCTTGCGGCAGATCCAGTTTCCGTGGAACCTGGACTTGATCATAAGCCAGCATCACGAGCACTATGACGGAAGCGGCTATCCCCACGGTTTTACCGGCAGGCAGATTTGCATTGGAGCCAGGATCCTGAGCGTCGCAGACGCCTATTATGCCATGACGACGGACCGCCCCTATCGCAAGGCGCTGTCTCAGGAAAAGGCGCTTGAGGAAATACGCAGGAACGCGGGCAGCCAATTCGATCCCGAGGTCGTTGAAGTCTTTCTATCGACCATCAAGGAATTCCCGGCCGTCAAGACCTCTGATAAGAACATTTTGATATTCGAACGTGAAAATCATATCGCAGCGCTGATCAAGCTCAGCACGAATGCCGACGAGATGCAGGTCTACCATACGTCCAGTTCCATCGACGCCATTGTATACATCAGGCATAAGCAGCCTGCCCTCGTCATCACCGATATCGAGGCACTCCAGCCGGAGGCGACAAGCCGGGTTTCTCATATCGTGATTCAGATGGCGATCGCTCAGGAGAGGAAATTGCTGGTCATAACACCCGATAAAAACTATCCGAAGATCGTCGGGGGTGACGTGGAGTACATTTCAAAACCCCTTGATATCGCGAAGTTGACACATAAGATCCATGAAATAATCAGTAGAAACCCGTTGCCGGCGCCCCCGGAACCCAAAGAAGGACTTACGGGCAAGATCGAGGAATTCAGCCTTCCCGACATCATTCAAATCCTGAGTTTAGGCCTGAAGACAGCGAAAGTGGAGATAGAGGGAGACCGGGGAAGCGGCAAGCTCTATATTCTTAATGGAAAAATCGTGCATGCTTCAGTGGGAAACCTCAGAGGGGCCAACGCCTTCATGGAGATCGTCAACTGGGAAACAGGTCAATTCTGCATCAAGCATGGGCTGGTTACGGACGACATCAATGTGACCGCGAGCACCAACGCTCTTTTGCTCGACGCCAATAAGAACACGAACCGGGAGTTGACCGCGTAGTAATTCTTGTCGACGGACGATGGACGTTCGCTCACTTCGTTCGCTAGGACGACGGACGATTCGCCCCTTCGTCCCTCGTCCCTCGTCCTCACCTTCGTCCCTCTCAGCTCTTCAGATCCCGTTTCTTCCAGAGAAAATAGATCGCCGGATAGACCGTGAGCTCCAGGATCTCCGATGTTATCACGCCGCCGATCATGGGC
>Ga0210377_10004046_pt1 | contig 12404 bp, 8 predicted proteins | sample PLM4_65_b1redo_FD_155480 | JGI IMG/M metagenome (GOLD analysis project Ga0210377, IMG submission 155480) | Groundwater sediment microbial communities from an aquifer in East River, Colorado, USA - PLM4_65_b1 redo | ecosystem: Environmental > Terrestrial > Soil > Riparian zone | place: USA: East... | reverse complement strand
AGGGTCCAGATCTTCCGCTACATCGTCCCGAAGACCGCCGGCCCCCAGGCGCTCGCCGCCCCACGCGCGGCTGTCGCGTCCCCGGCCCCCGCGGCTCGACCCCCGGCTCGAGCCGCGGAGGCCCCCACGAAGCCCGCCCCCACGACCCCCGAGCCGGCTCCGCCCGCCCCGGCCACCCCGCCTCCCCCCGTTCCGGCGGCGTCGGCGCCGCGGTCCGCCACGTCCCCCGAGCCGAAGACGCCGCCGCCCCCCGTCCTCGCCGTCCCGCCCGCCGCCCGGAGGCTGACCTCGGTATTGCCGGCCCAGGTTGACGGGCGGGGGCTGCTGCGCCAGGGATCGTTCGCCGAAGCCGCCCGGTCGTTCGCGACATCGCTCGCTCCGGAAGCACGCGGCCGCTTCAGCCACCATCTGCTTGTCGCCTGCGCCCCGGAGACGATCGCCAGGGCCGTCGAGGCCGTGGCCGCGGACGAGCTGTTCATCCTGCCGGTCACGTTCCAGGGCCGCAGCTGCTACCGCGTGTGCTGGGGCGTCTACGACAACCGCACGGCCGCGGAGGCCGCGCGCGGCAGCGTGCCCGCCTACTTCCGGCAGGGCGGCGCCTCGCCGAGCCTGTCCCCCCTGGCCAAGCTGCTGCCCTGATCGTGCCGCGCAGCCGGCTCCTCCTGGCCGCCGGCTTCGACGATCCCCGCGGCGGGCGCCACGCGCCCTCGCGTCTGACCCTCTTCCGCTGGAGAACGCGGCCCCTCAGGAGAGGACGGACCAGTCGGTCGCCTCGAGCAGGCCACGGCGAATTCGCTCCCGCAGCCAGACGTCCCGGAGGTCCAGCGGTGGGCCGTCGTCGGTGAGCACCTCCGCCGCCGTCCCGGGCGGGAAACGGAACGTCCGGCCCAGGAAGCGCTCGACCGCGGACCGCGCCATCGGGTGGATGAGACGCGATTCGCCGGCAAACGCGTCGACCGGTGGGAGCGGGGTCTCGGAGGCGAGGACGACGACGTTCCCCCAGCCCTCACCCTCGCCGGGATCGAAGGTGGGATGGAGCCGGACGCTGGCGAAGGCGCTCTCGAGGGTCTTCACCAGTGAGGCGGTCCCAAAGGTCTCGCGTCGCAGGCTGCCGGCGAGGTTGAGGGCCACGAGGCCGCCCGGGGCCAGGTGGCTCCGCAGGTCCTGCAGCGCCTCGCGAGTCAGAAGGTGGCTCGGCGTGGCGTCGCCGGTGAACACGTCGAGAATCACCAGGTCGTAGCGCTCGCCCCCTTCGCGCAGGACGCGGCGCGCGTCCTCGACGCGGACGCGGCCCGAGGGTCGGTAGCCGAAGTGCTCCCGGGCGAGCTCGACGACGTCGGGGTTGATCTCGACGACGTCGGTCCGCACCCCGTGCCGCTCGAACCAGGCCGGCACGAGGCCGGGACCGAGCCCGACCACGAGGCACGAACCCGCCGCGGGTCGCGCCGCGCGCGAGAGGAGCTCGAGGAAATAGACGTGCTCGTACACGGAGAGGCCGGAGGCCACGTCCACCCCCCCCTGCACGAGCCCGTCGATCAGCATCTCGCGCGTGTGGGCGGTGCCGTAGCGGTAGTCCACGACCTGTACCCGGCCGTAGAAGCCCTCGCGGCGGGCGACCTCGGTGACGGTCGTGCCGTTGGTCATGACCTTCGAGACGGGTCCCGGCCTCCCCGGAGCGGCCGCCGCCACGACGACCAGGAGCAGCCCGCTCCACCGGCGCCGGAAGATCGCGAAGTAGACGGCCGCGAGGCCCAGCAGCACCACTCCGACCAGTGTGAAGACGCGCGAGACCCCGACCCAGGCCACGAGGAAGAAGCCCGTGGCGAGGGTCCCGGCCAGGCTTCCCGTCGTGGAGGCCGCGCCCAGATAGCCGGCGGCGCGTCCGACGTGGCTCAGGTCCCCCGCGACGAGCCGTACCACCCATGGAGAGACAGCACCGAGCGGCAGCAGGCTGGGGCCGAAGAGCAGAGCGGCGGCCGCCAGCGCGCCGAAACGGGGGCCGAGCGGAGCGGCGGCGGCGAGGACGGCCGGCCCGGCTGCAGGCACGAGGAGGGCGGCCACGCCGGCCGCGGCAAGAAGCCCGAACAGGACGTCGGGGCTGCGGTCACTGTCGGCCAGGGAACCGCCCAGGGCCGCGCCGACCGCGAGGCACCCCAGCGTGACCGTGATGAGAGCGGTCCAGACGAAGAGGCCGACCCCGAAGAACGGCCCGAGAAGTCGCGCTCCCGCCACCTCGATCGCCATGACCGATCCGCCGGCCAAGACCGTAGCCAGCGTCAGGAGGACTCGGATTCGGCCCACGACTGCTGAGAATATCAGCACAACCCTCTCCTGGGGCGTTGAAAGACTCGAAATGTGTGCCAGATCACCTTATAGGGCAAATGATCCATTCCCATCGACCGGTCTCGTGCAATGATCCGATCCGCAACCGGGGCGATGGATCGCAGCCGGGACCCGTTATTCTCTGCCCTTAGCCGTATGGGGGGGATTCATGAACCACCTGACTCGCGTAGCGGCATTCGGTATGGCTGCGGCCTTGGCCTTCGGCGCATTCGTCCTTGGCATTCAGCCGGCGGAGGCGGCCGGGACGGTCGTGGGCTCCAGGCACGACCTGCGGGCCACGGGGGGAGGCACGCCGACCGGCACCAACCTCACCGAGGTCTGCGTCGTCTGCCACACGCCGCACCAGGCGGCGACGGCCAACTCCCAGGACCCGCTGTGGAACCACACCGCCACCGCTACCGCGGCCTTTGGCGTGTACGGGAGCATTACCATGAACGCGGCGCCAATAACCGACATCGGCGGAGCACCCATAGGAGGCCAGTCCCTCTCCATGCTGTGCATGTCGTGCCACGACGGTACGGTGTCGGTCCTCAGCATGTACAACCCGCCCAACGCGGCGACGCCGACGGTCACGGCCATCGCCGGCCGCATCTCCGCCACCGGCCAGATCGTCAGCAACGCCAACATGGGTACCAGCCTGACCAACGATCATCCCGTGAATTTCACCTACAACACGGCGCTCGCCACGGCGGACGGCGGACTCCGGGACCCGGCGACGACGCCTGCGGTCGCTGCCCTGATACCCGGCGGGACGGTGCAGTGCTCGTCGTGCCACACGACGCACGATCCGACGAACACGCCGTTCCTGCGCACGAGCAACGTCGGCAGCGCGCTCTGCCTGACCTGCCACATCAAGTAGCCGGGACGTTCGGACTCTCTCGATGGCCAAGGGCGGGGGCGAGCCCCCGCCCTTGCCGCCCTCGGCGCAGTGGGGCTACTCTTGGTCCGCAAGAATGGCTGAGAATCGGCGCCGGGCTGCAGCCTCCCGCACCGCCCCGCTGCTCCTCTTCCTCCCGGCGCTGCTCGCCGCGGGCCCGGCGTCGGCCCAGCAGTACGGCCAGTGGTCCTGGGAGGGCGCGCTCGGGGGGACGGCGCGCTCGTACCGCAACTCGCTCGACCTCGCTCCCACCGTCTCCGACGACGAGCTGAGCGCCGATGTCGCACTGGGCGTGGACGGGTTTCTCGGCCATCCCGCCGTCGGCCGCTTCGGCCTGCTGGGCACCGCCGGCCTCGTCAACTACCGGGGCCTCCGCACCTTCGACTCCCGGCGCTGGGGCGTGAACGCCAACCTGAGCCTCCTCCCGCAGGGCCGCTTCCCGCTGACCCTGTACGCGACCCGCCAGGCCTACAAGTACTCCGAGATCACGCAGGGCGATCCCCTTCTTCTGGCCGGCATTCCCGACACGTCGCTCGGGCTCGGCGGGCGATTCCGAATGCGGGCCGGTCCGCTGAAGGGCACCCTCCTCGGCTACGACCGCTCGAACATCGCCTACCAGGAGGCGGGGGACGCCTCGGCCCTTCAGGAGACGGCGTTCGCCGACTGGTCCCGCGGCGGCCGCCGCTTCGACCAGCACCTGAGGCTGGAGCACCAGCGGCAGGACTTCGGCCTGGTCGACTACGGCATCCGCGACCTGACCGGCAACTTCGACCAGACCGCGCGCCTCGGCGGAGGCTGGCGCTGGGAGCTGTTCGCTTACGGTGTGCGCCGCCGGCTCGACTTTGCCGGTGCCGCGTCCCAGATCGACAACGCACGCACGAGCCAGCGCTTCATCGACGTGATGAGCCCGCGCGCGACACTGGAACTGGACTACGACGGCGGGCTCAGCCGTGGGGAGGAGGCCGACTTCCAGAGCCACACGGGCCTCGTCCGCCTGCAGCTGCGGCCCTCCGAGGATTGGACCTTCACGCCGTACGGGGGCTACGGCATCCAGATCGCCGGCGGGACGCGCCTTCGCGCTCCCCAGGCGGGCCTCTCCGCCAGCTGGGCGCGGTCGAAGGGGGCCCTCGATCTCGTGTTCACCGAGGGCGCGGGGATCGCCTGGCTCCAGGTGGAGGGAGGACCGCAGGACTCGAACCTGTCACTGAGCGTGGGCGCGACCGTCGGTCACGGTGACGAGCAGGGGCTCCGCAAGGAAGTCGAGGCCTCGTGGGCGCGGAACAGCCTGCGCCGGGCTGGCGAGCCGGTGGAGGGACTGCCCGACCTCGGGGTCGGACTGGCGGGCGTCGGGACCGAGGACAGCCTTCGCGGCCGCCTGACGCTGCGGCGAAGGATCAGGTCTTCGACCTCGCTCTACGCCTACGGGGAAGCCTCCCGCCGCGAGATCACCGGGGTTGCCGGCGCCGGCGGCCCCTCCGTGGACACCCTGACGGGGACGCTGCAGCTCGCCGGCCGCCGCGCCTCGGTGGCCGCCAACGTCGGCACCTCGCGGGTCGGCGCCCCCTCGACCCAGGATATCCGGTTCTGGGCCGCGACGCTGACCCTGCGGCCCCTGCGGCGGCTGTCGCTCGCCGCCTCGTATCGGGCCGATCATCGCAGCCTGGTGCTCGCCCCCGACGTGGACGCCGAGCGCGTCGAAGCCTCGGCGGACCTCGCGGTGGGGGCGTTCGTGCTCACGGCCCAGGGGTTCCAGACCACGGAGACGCCCCAGGACGGACCCGAGCGACGCAACCGCGGAGTGGTGGTGACCCTGTCGCGGCGCTTCGGGGGGTGGCTGCCCATCGTCACGGGCCTGCCCGACGGCGGGGTGATCCGTTGAGACTGGCGGGATGGGGTGGAGTCGCGCTCGGCACGGGGCTGCTGGTGGCCTCGGCCGCCTGCGCGTCCCACGCCGTCCGGACGACCCTGCCCGCGGGCCTCGCGTGGCCGCCCGGCGAGCCACGGATCGCGCTGGCGAACATCATCGAGACGCGCCGGGCCGGGATGGCGTTCTTCTCGTGGATCGCCGGCGAGAAGAACGCTCCTCTCTTCGAGCGGCCCTACGGCCTCGCCTGGCAGGGCGACGACCTGGTTGTGACTGACCCCGCCGCGCGTCGGCTCGTGCGGGTGGCGGCCTCGGGCAAGGTGACGCTGTCCGCCCCGGATCCGGACTTCGCGCCCCTCATGGTCGCCACTTGCGTCGACGGTCTGGTGGCGAGCGACTCCGAGTCCGGGCGCGTCGCCCGGTTCGACTCGGAGCTGCGCCGGGTCGCCTGGCTCGCGCAGGGTCTCGACCGCCCCACCGGGGTGGCCTGCGATGCCAGGGCGGTGTGGGTCGCGGAGACCGGCGCGCACCGCCTCGTGGCCCTCGGCCGCGACGGCTCACGCAGGGTGATCGGAGGCCGCGGCACGGGCGACGGCCAGTTCAACTTTCCCGTGGCGCTCGCCCGGCTGGGCGAGGCGGTCCTGGTCGGCGACACCCTGAACTTCCGGATCCAGCGGCTCGACGGGGCGAGCGCGAGCTTCCTGGGCGCCTTCGGCCGGCTGGGCGACGCCGCCGGCGACACCCCGAGGCTCAAGGGCATCGCGGTGGACGCGGCGGGCCACGTCTGGGCCTCGGACGCTCACCTCGACCAGGTGTCGGTCTATACTGCCCAGGGCCAGCTGCTCCTGAGCCTCGGGAGAAGCGGAAGCGCCCCGGGGGAGTTCTCCTTCCCGGCCGGCGTCGCCGCGCACCCCGACGGTCGGGTGGCCGTGGCCGACGCCCTCAACCGCCGTGTGCAGGTGTTCCGACTCCTGCCGACGGCCTCGGCGAAGCCATGAGACACGCTCGTCCTCTTCTCGTCGTCCTCGCGCTGGCCGCGGGGCCCGCCTCCGCGCAGCAGGAGAGCGTCGCGCGGACCGTGCACAATCTCTCGGTCTCGGGGCCCGGCGAGGTCAAGGCCCTCACGGAGACCGAGGTCTGCAAGTTCTGCCACGTTCCCCACAACGCCGTGGTGGCGGAGCCCCTGTGGGGCCACGCCCTCTCCCGCGTTCCGAGCTACGCGGTGCCCCAGCTCCGGCGTGGGCGCGTCGCCGCCCCCGCGCCCCAGCCCGACGGCGCCTCGCGTCTCTGCCTCTCGTGCCACGACGGCACCGTCGCGCTGGGGGACCTCGGGCCCCGCCGTCGCGTCGTCCCCATGGCCGGCGCCCAGCGCCTCGAGAGGGGAAGGCGGAGCTTCATCGGCACCGACCTGAGCGGGAGCCACCCGGTCTCGTTCGTCGTCCCGGACGGCGATCCCGGGGGTGCGGACACGGCGCGGGACGTGGGCCTCAGACCGCTCGCCCTCGTGCGCTCGGAAGGCCACGTGCCCCTCGACGCCCAGGGCAAGATGCAGTGCACCACGTGCCACGACCCCCACTCCGACCGCAACTACCGGCCGGGACGCGTGCCCCACTTCTGGAACCGTCCGACAGTGGACGAGGTCTGCCTCGCATGCCACGAGCTGCGCTGACCCTGGCCGCCGTGGCGCTCGCGGCGCTTTGTCCCGCTCTTGCGCCGGCGCAGACGCGGTCCCTGAGCCCCCACCTCGATCCCTCTGCCGTGCCCAGAGGCTGCACGTCCTGCCACCGCGGGCACGGGGTCCCGGGATCCCCGATGCTGCCCCTCCCCCAGGTCCAGCTGTGCCAGTCCTGCCACGGCTCTCGGGCCGACCGGGACCGGCAGGTCGCGAGCGGCGCCGTCTCCGCGAACGCGAGCCCTCTCCTCCTCTCGTCCGTGCTCACGCTTCCCTTCGTTCACCCTCTGGCCCAGGAGGGCTACTCCGAGCACGAGCGGGGTGTCGTCGTGTGCACCTCGTGCCACACGCCCCACCGCGGGCTGCGTCAGGCGGCGGGCTCCGCCGCGCTCGGGCAGCGGCGGCTCTCGACCAAGGACCCCACGCGCTTCGAGTACGAGCTGTGCGAGAGCTGCCACGGGAACCGGGGCATCACGACCCAGAGCTTCTCGGACCTGAGCCGGCTGCTGAGCCCGAGCAACCGCTCCTTCCACCCCGTCGAGGCGCCGTCGCGGGAATTCTCGCCGTCCGTTCTCCCCTCGTTGACGGGGCGCGAGATCAACTGCACGGACTGCCATGGGAACAGCGATCCGAGGGGCCCCGCCGGTCCCCACGGCTCGACCGAGCTCTACATCCTGCGGGCGCGCTACGCGACGACGGACGGCACCCCGGAGTCGCCATCCACTTTCGCGCTCTGCTACTCCTGCCACCGCCGCGAGGCCGTGCTCTCCTCGTCGGCCTTTCCGGAGCACCGGCGCCATATCGTCGAGCTGAAGGCCTCCTGCGCGACCTGCCACAACGCGCACGGCTCGGTGCAGAACCGCGCCCTCATCCGCTTCGGCGAAGAGACCGTCGTGGCCGGCGTGTCGCCCTCGGGCCGGACGGGCCGGCTCGCCTTCGACTCCACGGGGCCCGGGGCGGGGAACTGCTACCTCAGCTGCCACGGCGCGGATCACGCACCCGCTTCCTACGGCTCGGTCCGCCCGGCCCTCGTCACGCCGCGCCTTCCCTGACGCGGCCCCCCTGCGGGGTCACTTCCGGTGGCAGTTCAAACAGGCGTCGACGGAGGAGACCGCGCCCCAGCGGAGGAGACGCGCCGACTTTCCCTTGTGCGGGTCGTGGCAGGCGAGACAGCTCAGCTCGCCACTGAAGGTGGACTTCGAGGGGCCCGCCTGGGGAGTGGGCGCGGGGGCGACGACGCGGTGCTCGGGGGTCGGGTGGCCCCGCGTTCCGTCGGGCGAGAGGAGGACGGTGCGGATGGCCCGGGCGGCGGCCGCGGGCACCTCGAAGCGCCCCGCCAGCTCCACCATGCCCTCCGCCGGCAGCCTCGACGCGGGCGTCCGGTGGCACCCCAGACAGAGCGCGTTGCCGGCCGCGCGGAGGAGCTTCGGTCTCGAGCCCCCGTGCGGCTCGTGGCAGGCCTCGCAGCCGACGAGAGAGATCGCGCCGTGCCCGTGCTCACCTGCGCCCGGCGCCTGATCGGAGTGGCAGGCCAGACACTCCGCACCGCCGGGCAGCTTGACGAGCCGCTGCTGCGGTGAAGCGTGGGGGTTGTGGCAGTCCACGCAGCGCGCCGCGTCCATCGCGGCGTGCGGCACCTTCGCCGCCTTCGCCTTCTGGCCGACCTCCTCGTGGCAGGTCAGGCAGAGCGGCGGGTCGCCGTTCTCGACGAGCTTCGAGGCGCTGCCCTGGTGACAGGCGTCGCAGCCCTCGGTGACGGGGGCGTGGACGTAGCGGGCGAGAGCCTTCGCGTGGCCCGCCCCGTGCGGCGTGTGGCAGGACGTGCAGTCCAGCCCCTCGACCTTCGCCCCGAGGTGAGCCTTGCGGAGCCCCGTGTCGGCCGCGTCGTGGCACCCAAGGCAGACCGCACGCGGGGTCTCGGCCAGGAGGGAGGGCTTCGGCGCCGCGTGGGGCTTGTGGCAGGAGAGGCAGTCGTCGGCGGCGGGGGCGTGGCCGCCCTTCGCCGCCGCGGCCTTGGCCACTTCACCGTGGCAGGACGCACACAGGGCCGTTCCCGTCTTCACGAGCAGCTTGCGGTTCGGGCTCAGGTGGGGGTCGTGGCAGGACAAGCATCCCGACGCGGTCCGCGACCCCTTGAGCGCCGGGTGCCAGCTCCCTCCGGCCGGGGCCGAGGTCGGGATGTCGCGGTGGCACGAGGCGCAGAGAACCTCCGCCCGACCCTTCAGCCGGGTGCGGCCTCCCATGGGCAAGCGATGGCAGGCCGCGCAGCTCTTGTCGGCGAAGGGGGCGTGGAGCACCGTGCCGGCCAGCATCTTGCGGTTGGCAGAGCCGTGCGGTGAGTGGCACCGGACGCAGCTCACCGAGGCCGTGATCTGCCCGCCGTGAGAGGCCTGGAGGCTCGCGGCGTCGTGGCAGGCCACGCACAGCTCGCCGGGTCGTGCGGTCAGCAGTCTCGAAACGGCCGAGGCGTGCGGGTCGTGGCACGAGGTGCAGGAGTCGGCCACCGGGGCGTGGGGCGTCTTGAGCTGGCCCGCCGCCGCGGCGGCGAGCCCGTCGTGGCAGGCCAGGCAGAGAGCGGTGCCTTCCGCGGCGAGCGTGATCTTGGTCCCGGTCCCGGACGTCTGCACGTCGTGGCAGGCCGTGCAGTCCTCGCGCGCGGGCGGGTGGACGTTCGCCTTGCCCTGGAAGAGAGCCTCGTGGCAGGCCGTGCACTTCGTGGAAGCGGCGCTCACCAGCCGCGGGTGCGTCCTCGGCGGTTGTGTCGTCTGCGCTGCCCACGCCGAAAGGCCCAGGCCCAGCATCGGAAGGGCCCACAAGATGCGTCTCGCCGCTCCCGCCCGCTCGCCGACGACCCGACCCGCTCTTCGGACCATGCCGGTCACCGCTTCCATCGTCTCTCAACCCAGCCGAAGCGGAACCCTCTCCATATCCGTTCCTTTGAGGAAGGCGGGGCATAATACATCGGTGTCTCGAGGGACGGGTTCGCTGGTGACGTTGGTGGTGGTGGCCTTCCTGCTGGGCCCTCTGCCTGCCCAGACCACCGGCGCGCGCGTGTGCCCGGTGAGCGGCGGCATTCGCTGCGAGGAGGCGGCAGAGAAAGCCGGGGTCCGATGCCAGACGGAGGCCGGGCTCCGGGAGTACGCGGGAGTCGACTCGTACTGCCTTTCCTGCCACGCCGGCAAGGCGGCCCCCGCGCGCCTTTGTGCCGGTGTCAAGCCGATCCCGCACAGCTCGACGGTGACCTATCCTCCCGAGCGGAGCGGGTTCAGACCGGCCTCGTCCCTCGACCGCCGGCTCAGGCTGCGCGCCGGGAAGGTGACGTGCGAAACCTGCCACGCCGGCCGAGACGCCGCCGACTCCTACCTTTCGATCACCGGCGCGGGCTCGGCTCTGTGCCTCGCCTGTCACGTCAAGTAGCAGCCTGAGCACGGGGTGGCCGGGTTCTGCCCGCCGTGCGGCGCCGTTGAGTTTTTCGACGTGCCCTTGGGGATGCAACGGCCCTTGGGCCGCCCTATTGTAGTCAGTTCCCCCGCCGAGCCGACCGCGCGAGGACTCGGATCACCCTAGACCTAACACCGTCAATCCATGTGACTTAGATCACAAACGCGTGGCTCGGCGCTTGCATGAACCTCAACCAAGGTCCGAGGTTTCGGTGAGCCAAGCAACGCGACGTATCCCGTTGATAACGAAGCCACGCAGGCCGTCTCGCGCCGGGGAAGCGCACGGTTTGGGCTTCTTGGTTGTCCGTCATTTTTTGCGCGATTGGAGCGTTTGGGGCGCAGCGGTTTCCGCCTGGCTGACTGTTGCATTTCTCAGCGTTTTTGCCGGCTCCTCCCGTGCTTGGGCGAACGTCCCACCGGTGATTGACAGCATCGGGACGTCCGTTCCGAGCGTGGCTCCCGGGGGTGTCGTGACCGTATCCGTTTGGGGCCACGACCCGGACTGCACGACCGGCACCTGCACCGCGGGCTGCGGGGAGTACATCCGGGCCGATCTCACGAGCTGGTCGGCGCCCGCGGGCTCCTTCGGCACCCCGAGCAACGGCGCCTCCGCCTCACCCTACACCGCCACCGTCGACTGGCAGGCACCGGCGGCCGAGGGCACCTACTCGATCGGCGTCGCCCTGGCCGACAGTGGAACCATACTGTGCGGGGGCCGCAACAGTGTCTCAGGCATCGTCGACGTCCTCGTCACCACGTCGACCAACCGGCCTCCAGTCGTCAGTACCGTCACCGCCTCTCCCACCCAGCTGCTTCCCGGTCAGACCGCCGTGCTGAGCTGCGCCGCCTCCGACCCCGACGGCGACCCGATCACGTACGCCTGGAGCGCCGATGCGGGAACGGTCACGGCCAACGGCGCCTCGGCCACGTTCGTGGGGAGCCAGCCGGGCGTGGCCACGGTCACCTGCACCGCGACCGATCCCCAGGGAGCTCCCGGCTCGGGGACGGTTCGCGTGTCGATGACCGACGCCCTCGCGGAGTCGCGGCTGACGCGAGACCTCGGCGCCCCGCAGCGCATCGCGGTGGACGCGATGGGCGACGTCTACGTGGCCGACCCCGGCCGCGGCGGGCTCGCGGCCTTCAACCTGGCCGACGGCGAGCTGGTATACCGCATCCCCTTCGTCGGGGTGACGAGCGTCGCCGTCGACTGGCAGGACCGCCTGCTGGTCGGCGGCGGGGCCGGCGCGTCGCTGCTCGACCGCCGCGGGCTGAAGCTGCTGGCGCTGGACCCGCGCGAGCCGCTCGGGGCGGTGACGGACGTAGCCGTCGACACGGCACGCCGGCGTTACGCGGTGCTGTACGGCGACACGAGCCGGATCCTCGTCCACGACGAGACGGGGACGCAGATCGGTGCGGTCGGCGTGGCGGGAGACGGCCCCTCCGAGCTCCGGCGGCCGCAGGGTGTCGCTTTCACTCCCGAGGGCGACCTGGTCGTGGCCGACAGCGGGCAGGCGACGATCAAGGTGATCGGCCTCGACGGGACGCTGCGACTGTCGTTCGGCGGCAACGGCACGAGCGCGGGCCGCTTCGTGCGGCTCGACGACGTGGAGGTGGGCGCGGACGGCGTGATCTACGCGAGCGACGCCTACCAGGCCTGGGTGCAGGCCTTCAACCCCGATGGAACGCTCCGGGAGACGATCGGGACGTACGGTGACGGTCTCGGCCAGTTCAGGACCCCGGCCGGAATCGCGGCCGCGGCCGACTACGGCCAGCTGATCGTGGCCTCGCTGAACACGCCGAGCCTCGAGGTCTTCCGGATGCGAGGCGATCCCGTGAGCGCCCGGAAACCGCAGCCGGTGCTCTCGACGACGGCGATCGGTTTCCCGGCGACCGCCGTCGGCGCGGCGAGCGCGGCCATGGTCGTGACGCTCAGCAACGTCGGCACCGCGCCGCTCGGGATGCGGCGAGTCGTGGTGAACGGCGAGTTCAGGCACACGAGCGACTGCGGGCTCGCGCTGGATCCTGGCTTGACCTGCAGCTTCAGCCTGACCTACGTCCCGGAGACGCCGGGCACGGCCACGGGGTCGCTCGACATCGAGACCAGCGCGAACCCGGGGAGCCTGGCGGTGGCGCTGGCGGGGCAGGCCTTCCTGGCCCCCACCGTTCGCCTCTCCGTTTCCCGGCACGGGATCGGCGTGGGTTCGGTGG
>Ga0210377_10004045_pt1 | contig 12404 bp, 9 predicted proteins | sample PLM4_65_b1redo_FD_155480 | JGI IMG/M metagenome (GOLD analysis project Ga0210377, IMG submission 155480) | Groundwater sediment microbial communities from an aquifer in East River, Colorado, USA - PLM4_65_b1 redo | ecosystem: Environmental > Terrestrial > Soil > Riparian zone | place: USA: East... | reverse complement strand
GCCGCACGAACGCTTCCCATTCGGCGCACCACGCGTTTACCTCGGCGCGCCACTCCGAATACTGCTTCTTGAGCGATGCGGAGCCGCGCTGCTCGCGCAGGCCGAGCGCCGCAAGGAGCTGCGCGGTGAACACCTTGGCATCCGCGATGATACCGAGCGTTGGCGGGTAATTGCGGCCGAGCTCCTGCGGATCGAGGTCGACGTGGATGAGCTTGGTCTTCGGGAAGTTCCACGAGTAGCCCGGATACCAGGAGGACGAGGAGCGGTCGTCGAACCGCGTGCCGATGGTGATGACCAGATCCGCGTGGCGTCCGGCCTGGTTCGCGGGATAAGCGCCGTTCCTGCCGATGAAGCCGAGCGTAAGGGGATCGTCAGCGGGCACGCAGCCCATGCCGTTCGGCGAGGTGATGACCGGAATACCGTAGGTTTGCTGCAGCCGCGTGAGTTCTGGCCCCGCTTCCGACAGCGTCGCGCCGTGCCCGATGAAGATCACCGGGCGCATCGCGTCGGTGAGCATGTCGAGCGCCTTCGCGACGTCGGCGTCTGACGCGCCCGGGCGGTGCTGCCCGAAGACGTGCGAGGCCGGCGGCACCTCGACGTCGTCTTCTTCCTGGAACACGTTGTACGGGATGTCCACGTTCACCGGGCCGGGACGGCCGGTCACCATCGTGTCGAAGCCCTGGCGCAGCGCGAGCGGCAGCATGTCGACGCGCGTGGGCTGGAACGCGCGCTTCACCACCGGCCGGATCACCGAGGGAAAGTCCGCCTGGTTGTGCTTGTAGATCTCCTGGAACGGACCGCGGTTCATCTGCGAGGTCGGCACGTTGGCGGTGATCGCCATGAAGGCGGAGGAGTCCGAGAGCGCGGTGGCAAGCGACATCACGAGGTTGGCCGAGCCCGGGCCGGTGGAGGTGAGCGTCGCCACGGGCTGGTGCTTCACGCGGAAGTAGCCGTCGGCCATGTGGCCGGCGCACTGCTCGTGGCGCGGCGAGATGAGCTTCAGCTTGTCGCGCACCGCATGCAACGGGTCGAGGATGCCGACGTTGCCGTGCCCGCAGATGCCGAAGACGTACGGCACCTTCTGCTGGATCAGGTATTCGGCGATCAGTTCGCCGCCTTTCATCTTCGCCATGGCTGCGCTCCCGCTAACGTTTGGGTTTAACCCAAGGTAAACGTGACGATGCGTTCTTCGGTCATCTCGTGCACAGCATAGCGCGGGCCCTCGCGCCCGAAGCCGCTGTCTTTCGATCCGCCGTAAGGCATCAGGTCGACGCGCGAGCTGGAGGTCTCGTTGATGTGCACGCCACCCACCTCGAGCCGCCGCGCCGCCGCGAAGGCGTCCTCCAGCCGGTTGGTGAAGATGCCGGTTGCCAGGCCATAGGGCGTGGCGTTGACGCGCGCGATGGCCTCGTCCAGCGTCGCGAAGGGCACGATGCACACCACCGGGCCGAAAATCTCCTGGCAACCCACCTTCATCGAATCGTCGACCGATGCGAGCAGGACCGGCGGCACCACGGCGCCCATGCGCCCGCCGCCCGCGAGGCGCCTGGCGCCTTTCGTCACCGCTTCCTCGACCCAGCTCTGCACGCGGATCGCCTCCTTTTCGCTGATGAGCGGACCCACGACGGTGTTGGGGTCGCGCGGATCGCCGAAGGGCAGCGCCTGCACCAGCTTCGCCAGGCGCTGCTCGACCTCGCCCGCGATCGAGCGGTGCACGAGCAGCAGCTGGATCGAGGTGCACACCTGCCCCGCCTTGCGGTAGCCGGCGTTCACCACCTTGGGCAGCGCGACATCCAGCTTCGCGTCGTCGCACAAAATGGTGCAGGCGATCGAGCCGAGCTCCATCTGCGTGCGCCTGAGCCCAGCGCGGCTCTGGATGCTGCGGCCTACCTCCGTGCTGCCGGTGAAGGCGAAGAAGCGCACGCGCTCGTCGCCGATCAGCCAGTCGGCGACCTGCGCGCCGCCGGTAATCACGGCAAGGAAGCCGCGCGGCAGTCCTGCGTCGATCAGCACCTCGGCGAGTTTGCACGCCGTGAGCGGCGTGGCGGAAGCCGGCTTCAGGATCACCGCGTTGCCGGCGGCGAAGGCCGGCGCGATCTTGTGCGCCACCGTGTTGAGCGGCGAATTGAACGGCGTGATCGCCAGCACCACGCCGAGCGGCACGCGCAGCGTGAAACCCACGCGCGCCGACTGCTGCGGCGCCCCGGCGAGCGGGATCACGTCGCCGGCGAGGCGCCGCGCCTCCTCCGCCGAGAGCTTCAGCGTCTGGATGCAGCGGCGCACTTCGCCCGCGGCGTCCGCAGCCGTGAACCCTGCCTCCATCTGCATGGTGCGCACGAATTCGTCCGCGCGCGGCTCGAGCAGCATCGCGGCACGCTCCAGGATCGCGCCGCGATCGAACGGTCCAGGCGCTCCGCGCCGGAACGCCGCATGCGCGGCGGCCACGGCCTGCGCCACCTGCTCGCGGTCGGCCGTCGTCACGTGGGCGCCCGGCTCCAGGCGGAACTTGTCCATGACGGGTACGGTGCTGCCCTTGCCAGCGATCCACTGGCCGTCCGAGAGGAGAGGTTGGTTGGTCACAGCCATAGGATTTGCTTTCGGTAGTCGAGGTCGTTGAGGAGCGGCTGCGCGGGGCCCTGGTGGAACACGGCGCCGCGCTCGAGCGCGAATACGCGGTCCGCCAGCGCCAGCACCAGGTCGAGGTTGTGTTCGACGATCACGATCGAGGTCTGCCCGCGCAGCCGGTCGAAGACGCTGAACAGTTCCTGCACGATGGTCGGGGCGAGGCCCTCGAATGGCTCGTCGAGGAGCAGCAGCTTCACGTTGCCCGAGAGGGCGCGCGCCACCGCCGCCATCTGCTGCTCGCCCCCGGAGAGGTAGTCCGCCGCTACATGCCGGCGCTCCCGCAGACGCGGGAAAAACTCGAAGATCCTCTCTTCACTCCAGCAGATGCCGTGGCTGCCGTCGGTGGCGCGCGCGAGGCGCCCCAGCGCGAGGTTCTCCGCCACAGTCATGCCGGCAAAGAGGCCGCGCCCCTGCGGCACGTAGCCGATGCCCATGCGCGCGATCTCGTGCGCCGGCAGCCCGGCGATATTGCGGCCCTCGTACTCGATCGTCCCGGAGGCGGTCGGCACCAGGCCGTTCAAGGTCTTCAGCAGCGTCGTCTTGCCCGCGCCGTTGCGCCCGAGCAGCGCCACGATCTCCCCCTCGCGCACGTCGAGCGTCGCGTCGGCGAGGATGTGGCTCTTGCCGTAGAAAGTGTTCACCTTGTCGAAGCGCAGCAGCGGCGCACCGGCGGCCGCGCTGCCGCGGCTGCTGACGGGCGGCGTCCCCGTCCCCGTGTATACCTCCTGCACGCGCCGGTCGCCGCGCACCTCCTGCGGCGTGCCGCTCATCAGCACCTCGCCCTGGTTCATCACCGTCACCGTCTGCGAGAAGCCGAGCACGCGGTCGATGTCGTGCTCCACGATCAGCACCGGGATGCCGGCGGCCACGTTCTTCACCAGGCGGGACACGCGCTCGCGCTCGGCGGCCGCCAGGCCCGCCAGCGGCTCGTCGAGCAGCAGCACGCGCGGCTTGGCGCCGAGCGCGATGCCCAGGTCCACCAGGCGCTGGCCGCCGTAGGAAAGCTCGCCGCCCTGGATCTCCTCGATGCCTTCGAGGCCCAGGAACTTCACCAGCTCCCGGGCCTCGGCGTGGATCTCCGCGTAGCTGTCCGCGTCGCGCCAGGCGTTGAAGCGCGCGGGGTGCCGCGCCTGCAGCGCGAGGCGCAGGTTCTCGTAGATGCTGAGGCCCTTGAACAGGTTCGTGATCTGGAACGAGCGCGCGAGGCCCTGCTGGCAGATGCGGTGCGGTTCCTGACCCTGCACCTGCGCGCCGTGCAGCGACACCGTGCCGCCGTCCGGCGCGAACATGCCCGTCGCCACGTTGAACAGCGTGGTCTTGCCCGCGCCGTTGGGCCCGATCAGCGCGTGGATCTCGCCCGCGCGCACCGCGAGGCTCGCGCCGCCCACGGCGCGGATGCCGCCGAAGTGCTTCTCCACCGCGGCGAGCTCGAGCACCGCGCCCTGCGGCAGGTCGGGCCGCAGGAAGGCGGGCAGCGGCAGCCCCTCGTAGATCTTGCGCCGACTCATCGCCGCGGATTCCTCCGGCGGCGGGCGCAAGCGCCGCCGAACCTTCGCCCAGATGCCGGCGAGGCCTTCCGGCGAGAACAGCACGAACCCCACGAACACCAGGCCGAACCACAGCAGCCAGTTGCCGGTCCACATCGAGAAGAGCTCCCGGAACGCGACGTAGAACAGCACGCCCAGGCCCGGCCCAAGCAGCTGGTGCATGCCACCGATCACCACCATCGCCAGCAACTCGCCGGAGAACGCCACCGACACCGACTCGGCCGACACGAGGTAGTTGAGGAAGGCCTGCAGTGCGCCGCCCAGGCCAGTCACCACCGCCGAGAGCATGAACGCGCCCAGGCGGTAGCGGTCGACGTCGTATCCCTGGAAGGTGGCACGCTGCTGGTTCTCGCGGATCGCCACCAGCACGTGGCCGAACGGCGAGCGCGTGACGCGCAGCAGGCCGTAAAGCACGCCGAAGGCGACGAGCGCGACGAAGGCGTAGTAGACCGTGTGGTTGTCGAGAGGCAACTCCTTGAAGCCGCCGCGCGCGAGGCCCCCCAACCCGTCCTCGCCGCCGGTGAGCTCGGTCCAGCGGAAGGCGATCGAATAGGTGAGCGCGACGAAGGCGAGCGTGAGCAGCGCGAAATACACGCCGCGCCGGCGCAGGATCAGGAGGCCGACGAGGAAGGACAGCAGCGCGACGAAGGCGACCGAGAAGGCGATCGGCAGGCCGATCTGGCCGGCGAACCAGTGCTTCTGCGAGATCGCCGCGGCGTAGGCGCCGATGCCGAACCAGGCGCTGTGGCCGAAGGACGTGAGCCCGGTGAAGCCCACCAGCAGGTTGAGACCCAGCGCGGCCATGGCCAGCGTCACGATCTGCGTGGCGGTGTTCACGCCGAGGCCCAGCACGCGCACGAGCACCGGCAGCAGCACCAGCGCCGCAACACCAATGATCAGCGTGCGGTTGAGGCTCACTCGAACTTCTCGATGCGCTCGCCGAGCAGCCCGCGCGGGCGGAACAGCAGCACGAGGAACATCAGGATGTACATGGAGGCTTCGCCCGCGGCGGGCACGAAGTGGATGGTGATGCCGCGCACCACGCCCACGAGCAGCGCCGCCAGCACCACGCCCCAGAAGCTCCCCAGCCCGCCGATCACCACGACCACGAAGGCCACCGTGATGATCTCGGCTCCCATCGCCGGGTGCACGTTGGTGATCGGTGCGAACAGCGCCCCGCCCAGCGCCGCCATGCCGACGCCCAGCATCACGATCGCGGTCATGTAGGGCTGCAGGCGGATGCCGAGCGCGGCCACCATGTCGGGCCGCTGGATGCCCGCGCGCACCACGCGGCCGAATGACGTGCGGTGCATCAGGAACCAGATGCCGGTCAGCACCAGCGCCACCACGGCGAGCAGGAAGAGCCGGTAGCGCGAGAAGAGGAAATCGCCCAGCATGACATTGCCCTTGAACGCCTGCGGCATGGAGAAGGGCAGCGGCGCCGCGCCCCAGATCATGCGGATCGCCTGCTCGGCCACGAGCGCAAGGCCGAAGGTGACGAGCAGGCTCAGGATCGGGTCCGCGGTATAGAAGCGGCGCAGGAGGAAGCGCTCGAACAGGATGCCGAGCAGCGCGACCGCGACGGGCGAGAGCACCACCGCGGGGCCGAAGCCCAGGTGCCTCCCGATCTCGACCGCGCCGTAGGCGCCAAGCGCGTAGAACGCGCCGTGCGCGAGGTTCACGATCCCGCCCACGCTGAAGATCAGCGACAGGCCGAGCGCAATCAGCAGGTAATACCCGCCGAGGACCAGGCCGTTGACGACCTGCTCGAGGAGAAAGAGGAGCTGCATGAATCAGCCGCGCTGCGGCGCCGAGGGCGGGGAAGGGGCCCTGCCCTTCCCTCGGTGCGCCGCAGCGCAGGCGGCGCCTACAACACGCAGGCGTTCGCTTCTTTGGGCGGGTTGATGCTCTCCAGCGGCTGGTTCGCCGCGGGCACCGCGGCGCCGAACGCGAGGAAGTCCCACTTGTCCTTCGCCTGGCCCTTGGGCTTGACGGTAAACGGGAAGGCTTCCTGGATCAGCTGGTGGTCCCAGGAGCGGAAGTAGCCCTTCCTCGCCTTGAGCAGGTCGAACTCCGCCTGGCTCTCGAAGTACTTGATGAGCTTCTCGGTATCAACGGACTTCGTCGCGTTCATCGCCTGCGCCATGATCTTCAGCGACACGTACTCGATCCAGGCGTGGTTCTCCGGCGGCTTGCCGTACTTTTGGCGGAACTTCGAGACGAATTCCTTCGAGCCGGGGGTGTCGAGATCGTGGTGCCAGACCGTCGGCCAGAAGCCGGCGAGGTTGCCCTCGCCCGCCGCCCAGGCGTCCGCGGTGTTCAGGTTGAAGCCGGCGACCTGGTATGGCAGGCCGAACTCGGCGTACTGCTTGACGAAGTTCGTGACCTGGTTGCCGCCCAGGTTCGTCGCCACGAGGTCCGGCTTCGCCTGCCGGATCTTCAGCAGGAACGGGCTGAAGTCGGTGGTGTCGGTCGCCGTGAGCTCGTCGCCCACGATCGTGCCGCCATTCGCCGTGATGAACGCCTTGGCCGCCTTGGCGAGGTCGTGGCCGAAGAGGTAGTCGGACGTGAGGCAGTAGATCCGCTTGCCCTTGATGTGCCCGTCGCGCAGCAGCGCCTGGCCCGCGGCGTTCACCATCACGGTGACGGGGATGTCCACGTGGAAGGTGTAGCGGTTGCAGTTCTTGCCGCGCAGCACGTCCGAGCGCGCGCCGATCTGCAGGAACAGGCGCTTGTTGCGCGCCGCCACCTGCATGATGGTCTGCGCCGAGGCCGAGTTGATCTCGCCCATCAGGAACTCGACGCCGTCGCGCTCGAGCATGCGCTGCGCCTTGGTCGAGGCGGTCGCCGGATTGACCGAGTCCTCCGACATCACGTCGAGCCGCCGCCCCATCACGCCGCCGGCGGCGTTGATCTCCTCGGTCGCCATCTTGATGCCCATCACGGCGTATTCGCCCAGCGCGCCGAGAAAGCCGGTGAGCGGCGTGAGGTGGCCGATCTTGATCGCGCCCGACTGCGCGCGCACGATGGCCGGAAAACCGAGCGCCAGCGCGCCCGCGGCTCCCGCCTTCAGTGCTTCTCTCCTGGTGGTCATGTTCACTTCCCTCCCTTGGGTAGCGGTTCATCATCCGCCGGCGTCGTCACCACGAGAAACACGAGCCCGGCGGTTCCGGTATTGGTGAAGCTGTGGCGCACGCCCGGAGGCATGTACACGTAGTCGTGCGGCCGCATCAGGTGCTTTTCCTCGTTCAGCGTGAGCATGCCCTCGCCCTCGAGCACGTAGTAGACCTGCTCCTGCACCTTGTGCACGTGCTCGCCGACGTAGGCATTGGGCGCGTAACGCGAGATGCGGAAGTCGAGGAGGCTGGAGCCCGAGTTGTCCGGGCCGACCAGGGCCTTGGACAGCGCGCCGCCGAAATGGCCGGGGAATTCCTGCCAGGCGATGCGCGCCATCTGCTCGACGAAGGCGCTGTCACGGCGCTTGCGTTTGCTGGTCATGGCTGTGCCTCGTGGGTCGGGAACGTCATTCGGCGTCGAGCGGCGCGCGGAACGGCACGCCGGGGGTGTGGATGCCGTTCGGCCGCCCGCCGGCGGTCTTGCCCTGGAAGTCGTCGGCCATCACCGACGGCAGCCCGGGCCCGTCGTCGCAGGCGAGCCAGAGGCGCAGCAGGTGGCGGCGGCGCTCGGGCTCCGGCCAGTCCTCGTACGCGGTGCGCGAGTGGAAGATGAAATGATTGCAGAGGAACTGCATGTCGCCGGGCATGAAGTTCATGTCCAGGTGCAGCTCCGGGTCCTGCACCAGCGCGTCGACGTAGTCGAGCGCCTCGATCTGCTTGGCGCTGATCCTGGGCACCTCCGCGAAGGCCTGCGCCTTCATGATCGTGGTGCGCGTGTTGAGGAAGGCGATCATGCGCCCCTGCCAGGGCGTGAACACCGGGATCTCACTGTAGCGCTTCTTGCCTTCGGCAATCTCGCCCCAGCGCGTGTAGCAGAGCGGCGCGGCGAGCGCCGCGGCGAGGTCGGGCCGCCGGCGCAGCAGCTCGTTCCACACCGTGGTCGAGCTGATGATGCTCGAGGCGCCGCCGGCTTTCGGCGTGCTCAGGCTCAGCAGCCCCACCACGTCGGAGTAGTCGGTGTGGTAGGCGAGGCGCGCGCTGGTCTGGTAGCCGCGCGTCTCGGGATCGCTGAAATCCATGCCGAGGTTCTTCACGTGGCCCAGGATGTGGCCCTTGCCGTTCTGCGACACCGGCTCGCCCAGGTAATGGCCCATGCCGAAGAAGGCGATCGCCCGCTGGCGCGGCGTGTAGCGCTGCACCGGGACGCCGCGCGCGAGGAAGAAACCCCGCCCGTGGAGCATCTCCCGGCGCAGGCGTGCAAGCGTCTGCGCCATCGCGCGCAGCGGAAAATGCTCGCGGCGCAGTTCGACCAGGCTCAGCCCCGACGCCTCCGCCGCGGCGACCGCGGCGTCGAGCTCCGCGATCTCGGCGTCCGTGAGCGCATGGATCCAGTCACGCCGCCGCGACAGGTCGCGGCCGGTCCAGGCCTGCGCGGTGGGAAATTCTGCGAGCATCGCCGGGCTACTCCATCCCCGCGCCAGTCTCGTCGACGATGCGGCCGACGCGCGCGATTTCGGCATGGATGAAGCGCGTCGTCTCCTCTGCGCTCGCGCGCACGATGTTGGCGCCGCGCTTGGCGAACTGGTCCTTGATCTCCGGGTCGGCGAGCAGCGCGTTGATTTCCTTGTTGAGGCGCGCGACGATGTTCTGCGGCAGCCCGGCGGGCGCGATGAACGCGTACCAGGGCGAGGCATTGATGTCCGCAAAGCCCAGCTCGGCGAAGGTCGGCGTGCCGGGCAACTCCTCCAGGCGCTTGCCGTACGCGGCGGCCAGCGGGTGCAAGCGGCCCGATTTGATGTGCGCGGCGATGAGCGGCACGCTTTCCATGTGCACGTCCACCACGCCCGCGAGCAGGTCCGGGATCACCTGGCCCGCGCCCTTGTAGGGGACGCGGTTCAACTTGATCCCGGCGCGCAGCATGAACAGCTCCGACATCAGGTGATGCATCGAGCCGACAGAGTTGATCGACAGGTTGACCTTGCCGGGATTGGCCCTGGCGTAGGCGACCAGGTCGCGCAGATTGCGCGCGCCCTTGAAGGCGTCGCTCGCGACGAGCACGATGTTGGTCTCACCCACCATGGCGATGGCGCTGTAGTCCTTCACCGGGTCGTAGGGCACGTCCTTGTACATTTTCGTGCTGATGAGCGGCCCGGCGGCGGCGAGCAGCAGGGTGTAGCCGTCGGGCGCGGCCTTCGCCACGATGCCGTGCCCCACCACGCCGCCCGCGCCGGCGCGGTTCTCGACGATCACGGATTCCTTCAGCGCCTTCTGCAGCGGGCCGGAGAGCGTGCGCGCGAGGATGTCCACCACCCCGCCCGGCGGATACGCGACGACGATCTTGATCGGCTTTTCCGGGTATTCGGCCTGCGCGCCGGGCGCGAGCAGCAGCGCCATCGCCGTTCCCGCCAGCAATCTGAGCAGTTTCATCCTTCCTCCTCGACTCTCGGTCACTCCGGTTCCAGCGGCACCTTGAAGCGGGTGCTCGGCGCCACAATGCCGCCGCGGTCCCCCGGCGTCACGCCGCCGTAGCGCGGCTCGAAGGACTTCGGCAGCGGCCGCCCGCCCGGCGGGCACAGCCACAGCCGCAGCAGGTGGCGGTGGCGCTCGGGCTCCGGCCAGTTCTCGAAGTCGTTGCGCGCGTGCAGGATCTGGTGGTTGTGCAAGAACTGCATGTCGCCGGGGTTGAACGCCATCGCCAGGTGCAGCGCCGGGTCGTTGACCAGCGTGCGAAGCAGCTCGAGCGCTTCGCGGTGCGCCGGAGTCAGGCGCCGCGCGTCGGGAAAGTTCTGCTGCGCCGACTCGATGTACTCGCTGGAGAACGAGACAGAGAGCCTGCCCGCGTGCCAGTGGAACACGGGAATGTCGAACCACGGCAGCATGCCCGCCGGCACTTCGCCGCGCCGGTCGGTCGGAAAGGCGTCAAACAGGCGCGGCAGGAGGTCCGGCCGGCGCCGCCGGAATTCGTTGCAGCAGGTGGTAGAGGAGACGATGAAGCTCTCGCCGCCGGCCTTCGCGGTCTTCAGGCACAGCAGGCCCACGATGTCCACCGAGTCGGTGTGGTACTCGAGCCGGCGGCTGGTCTGGTAGTAGCGCACGTTCGGGTCCGCGACGCTGTAGCCGAGATCGCGCACGTGGCCGAGCAGGTGCCCCTTGGCGTTCTGCGACCGGTGCGAGCCGAAATAGGAGCCGATGCCCATGTAGGCGATGGCCGCCTGCTCGCGCGAATAGCGCGACACGTCGAAGCCGCGCATCAGCACGAAGCCCCTGCCTTCGAGCAGCTCGCGCAGGATTTCGCGCAGGCGCGGGCCGAGCCGGGGCAGGGAAAACGTCGCCGGCGCAATCGCCGACAGCGGCGTGTCCGACGCCGCAAAGGCGCGCACGGCGCCGTCCAGTTCGGCGAGCTCGGCGCCGTCGAAGCGGAAGACCCAGTCGTCGCGCCTGGCGAGCTCCAATCCGTACCAAGCCTCGGGCCCGTCGATCGGCCCCGGCGGCAGCAGCGCTTCGCCCGTCGGCGCAATGGCTTCGACGAGCGCCGCGCTCATTTTCCGATGCCCAGGGACTTGACCAGTCCCCGGTACAGTTCGAACTGCTCGCGCGCGTACTTCTCCGTGTCGGCGGGCGAGCGCACCGCGGGCACGCCGCCGAACCTGCGGTTGCCCTCGATCCACCCTGGATGCGCCGCGACCTTGTTCATCGTCGCCGCCCACTTGTCCGCCACCGCCGGCGGCAGGCCCTGCGGGCCGTAGAGCGCGCTCCAGCCGACAACCTTCTCCAGATCCCTGTACCCCTGCTCTCGCGCCGTGGGCACGCCCGGGAATTCCTCCATGCGTTCGGGCATGGACACGGCCAGGCCCTTCAACTTGCCGGCCTTCACCTGCGCGATCAGCGCCGTGGCGCTCGCGCAGTGGAAGTGCACCACGCCGCCGAGCATCGCCACCACGCTGTCCGCGTCGCTCTTGTAGGGCACGTTGACCGCGGCGTTCCGGTCCAGCCCGGCGAGGGACAGGAGAAGCTGCGTGGACATGTAGGGCAACGTGCCGTCGCCCGAGGACGAATAGTTGAGCTTGCCCGGATTGCGCTTGAGGTGCTCGACCAGCTCCGGCACGGAATTGAACGGCGCATCGGCCCGCGCCACGCAAGCGGTCGGATTCAGCTCGAGTGGCGAGAGGAACGCGAACTCGTTCCACTTGTAGGGCACGCTGGAGTCCATCGCCGGGCTGACTGCCTGGGAGCCGACGCGCGCGATGAGCAGCGTGTAGCCGTCCGGGGGCGAGGTGCGCACGAACTGGCTGCCCAGCACGCCCGCCGCGCCCGGCTTGTTCAGAACCACGATCCTCTGCCCCAGCACCTCGCCCGCGTACTGCGCGAGGTTGCGGCCCGCGAGGTCGGTCGCGCCACCGGCGGAGTACGGCACGACGAGGGTAATGGGCTTGTCGGGGTACTGTGCGCCCGCGTGCGCGCAGGCGAGGAGCAGCGCGCAAGCGGCAGCGCGAGCAACCACTTTGTCCACGTCTCCACCTCCTTCCGGCAGGGAGTCTAGGAACGCGCCCGGCCGCCGTGAAATACCGTTTTCCGAGATTGGGTATAAGTTAGAGTTATGGCTCCGAGGGGGACCCGGGGAGGAGACGGATGGACCTGCGACAGCTTCGCTACTTCACGCAAATCGTAGAAAGCGGCAGCCTTTCCAAGGCCTCGCGCCAACTTTTCATCGCGCAGCCCGCGCTCAGCCAGCAACTCAGCAAGCTCGAGAGCGAAGTCGGCAAGCCCTTGCTGAACCGCTCCTCCAAGGGCGTAGCCCCCACCGACAACGGCCTCGCGCTCTACCACCATGCGCGCTTCATGCTGCGCCAGCTCGACCAGGCGCTGTCCATCGCGCGCAAGGAATCCGGCGCGGTGCAGGGCATGGTCTCGGTCGGCCTGCCCGCGACCACCGTGTCGGCCCTCGGCCTGCCGCTGGTGCGCGGAATCCGCGAGCGCTACCCGAGCATCCTGCTCAACGTGGTGGAGGGCATGAGCGGCCACCTCGGGCAGATGATGCGCATGGGCCAGCTCGACCTCGCGGTGCTGTTCGCGAGCGACGTCGCGCCCGACGTGTCGGTGGAGGCGCTGCTCGACG
>Ga0210377_10004044_pt1 | contig 12414 bp, 10 predicted proteins | sample PLM4_65_b1redo_FD_155480 | JGI IMG/M metagenome (GOLD analysis project Ga0210377, IMG submission 155480) | Groundwater sediment microbial communities from an aquifer in East River, Colorado, USA - PLM4_65_b1 redo | ecosystem: Environmental > Terrestrial > Soil > Riparian zone | place: USA: East... | reverse complement strand
CGCCTTCTTCCGTCGGTCCCTGAACCCGCTCGATGAATCCATGCTCACCTTCCGGGTCTGGCCGACCGATCTGGACGTCAATGGCCACATGAACAACGGCCGCTACTTGACGATCATGGATCTGGGTCGCGCTGACCTGATGGTCCGGACGGGATTGGGACGGATGGCCCTGACACGAAGATGGGCGCCGCTCGTCGGCTCGGCCACGATCCGCTTTCGCCGGTCCTTAAACCCGTTTCAGCGTTATCAACTGAAGAGCCGCATTCTCTGCTGGGACGAGAAGTGGTTCTTTATCGAGCAACGCTTCGAGCGACACGGCGAGCCGATCGCATCGGGCGTTGTGAAGGGCCTGCTCCGCGGCCGAACCGGAAACGCTCCGACAGCCGAGGTATTGGAATCGCTCAAGATCGCCATCCCTTCTCCCGAAATGCCATCCGCCGTCCGGACCTGGGTACAGTCGGAGGAAGCCGCGCCTCGTTAAGTCGCCTTCTTCACCCCGTCATTCCATCGCAGGAGACGGACGACACCCAGAACCTATTTCACATGTGCCTGGAAAATCTTCAGCGCCTCCGGCCTTTGTGGCATTGGCTCATTGGTTCCCCACATTTATTCATCAAGTCTTCGACGAGGTCGGAGGCCACTAAAGCCGCAACGTCCCCACCGGTTTCTGAGGCAGAGTAAACGGGGTCTGGTCATCGGCGACGACCAGACCCCGGGGCTGATATTCGCCTTTTCAGTGGTTATCTTTCAATAACGAGCGACAGGTCATCGATTCGCCACGGCGTACCGGCCGGGAAAGGGGTTACATTGACCGAGACCCTATGCACCCCTCCCGGAACGGATACGACCACCTGCGTGACGGCACTGACCCATCCATCGTTCACGGTGAACGTGCCGTTCCCAGAGCACAAGGCGTTATCGCTGTTGGAGGGAGAAGCCGGACCCCGACCCTGGGCACTGGAGATGATGATGTTGACGTCTAACCACGTGGTCGTGGCGCCCCCGATCGCACATTCCGCGTTCAGCGTGATGACCACTTGTGTGAATACCCCGGCAGGCGTAACGAAGTTCACCTCACACTGGACGCCGGCGTTGGCACTCAGATCCAGCGCCGCTGCAGAAGGCGCCGGCGCGTCAGGGCATACCGCCTGGACGGACTGGCGATTGGGATTGGTGGCCGCCCCGATGACCGTCGCCGACGCTGGGCCGGACATGAGGCCCGCGGCGCAGACCACGGCAAACAAAGAACTGATCCCGAACTTTCCCATTTTGGACGTCATGTAGTTCATGGTCGTGTCTCCTTCACCTCTTCAGTGGTTATCTTTCGACAACGAGCGACAGGTCATCGATCCGCCACGCCGTACCGAACGGGAAAGGGGTCACAGTGACCCAGACCGTATGCACCCCTCCCGGAAGGAATGCGACCACCTGCGTGACGGCACTGACCCATCCATCGTTCACGGTGAACGTGCCGTTCCCAGAGCACAAGGCGTTATCGCTGTTGGAGGGAGACACCTGAAACGGAATGGCGGCGCCTGCGGGATCGATGACGATGTTGACGTCTAACCAATTGGTCGTGGCACCCCCGATCGAGCATTCCGCGTTCAGCGTGATGACCACTGTTGTAAACACCCCCGCAGCGGTCGTGAAGCTACTCTCACACTGGGCGCCGGCGAGGGCACTCAGATCCAGCGCCACTGTAGGAGGCGCCAGCGCGGCAGGGCATACCGCCTGGACGGACTAGGGATTGGTATTGGTGGTCACCCTGAGGACCGTCGCCCACGCTGGGCCGGACATGAGGCCCGCGGCGCAGACCACGGCAAACAAAGAACTGATCCCGAACTTTCCCATCTTGGACGTCATGTAGTTCATGGTCGTGTCTCCTTGTCGAGGTAACGAGTCGATCGCCGAACCTCCCCACCGCTTTAGTGGGCGTCTTCTTCGCCCTACAGCGGTTCCGGGTCCGGCGGCTGGGTGGAATGATCGAGTTGTGGAAGCAACGTGCGCCGGACTTGACTGTTTACGGTTGACTCTCAACGGTCAACGAGAGGCCGTTAATCCGCCACCCCAGAGCCACTCCCCCTGGATTTCCATTAGCCAGGACGCGGACCGTATGAACTCCGACAGGGCCAATGATCATTACCGCCTGAGCGCTGTAGCTACCCGAGCCATTGTCCTGAAAGAAGCTCGTGTTTTTTCCAGAGCAGAAGGCGTTGTTGCTATTCGTGGGGCTTACAATAACCGGAGGGGGAGCCCCAGCAGGATCCACGATGATATTAATGTCAACCCAAGTGGTACCATTACCACTCCCAGATATTCTACACTCGGCGTCAAACCGAATGATCACCTTTGAGTCCACGGCAGAAGTGGCAAAACTTAAAATATTCTGAGGGCCGACTAAAGTGCTCAGATCAAGAAATCGATACCCACCAGAGTTCCCATACTGGTTATTAGTATTGGCCGTAACTATGCGGATCGTCTCCGCCGACGCTTGGCTGGCCAGGAGGCCTACCGCGAAGACCAGACCAAGAACCGTGATCCTCCAGAGTTGCGCGGCTTTCGATGTATTGATTTTCATGACCATACCTCCTTTTTTGATAAAGAGTTTGGATGTTCTACCTCGGTCTCGTTATTTCGAGGTTTCTGAGGTTCTGAAAACGCCTCGCCCATCCCCATTCCCCCCTCTTTCCGCGGTGGCCCTTGCTCTCGTCCCCGTTGAAGCCTACGGGGCTTCGTGCTCCCCCTGCTGCCCCTCCCCTTCCAGATCGGTCGGTGGCGCAGAATCGTTGAACTCGGTCGCTTGCCCTTGATCCACGCCCTGTTGCTCTTCCGGCTCTGTCGGTCCAGGGGAATGTTCCAGTTGCTCCAGAATCTGCCTGGCCTGCTCCTTCACCTCAGGACTCGGGTCATTCAGGGCAAACTCGGCGACCTTCTTGATATTCGGATTCGAGGAAAAGGAATCTGCATTACTACCCGCGACGGCCCCCAGGGCAAGGAAACGGACCATCGGCGAGGGATCGTGTTGCACCAGCTCCTCTAGTAAAGCCGGCAGCAGCGGCATGCCGGAATTCAGGGCCGCATGGAGCGCCCGCTCCCGGACCTGATCATCCCGGTCTCTTAAAGCTAGAACGACCTCATTGAGCGCCCGTTCTCCCTCACGTTCGACCAAGAGCTCAAGAGTCCGGGACCGCACTCCTGGGTCCGGATCGGTCACTCCCTGCTTCATCTCCCTCGTGCTGGCCCACTGCTCGGGTGGGACCGGTGCGATCTGTCGCCCCTGCCCCTTGGGATACACCCACACCGCTTTCAGAGACGACCCCGACTGCGCTTCCCCACTACCCCTTGTCTCGTCACCTCCTTTCTCGTCAACGCCATAAAAGAAAAATGCATCCTGATCCTTCAGGATTTCCCGAAGCCCCTGATCGAGCGGAAGGTCTTTGAACTGCACCGAGACCGGCTGACCGGTCTCGGTCTCGGCGCCGGTGACCGCCACCCCGCTCTTTCGCGAAATTTCATCGAGGATCCACTCCAATGGTCGGTTCTCCACCAGAACGGTGAGCCGTCCGCCCTCCACGGTGACGAGCGACGGCGGTTCGGGTGGCGTTGTGGGTGAAGGGAGCTCGGTCGGCGGTACGGGTGTGTTCTCGGCCGACGAACCCACAGGAATGTCTTCGCTCGGCTCGCTGGTCGCGAAGACCGTTCCTCCCAACGCCAACCACAGCACTACTACAAGGACTGCACCATCAACCCGCATGTCGCCTCTCCCTCCGCTCTCCCGCCCAGATTGAGGATTCGCCAGACGTTCAGACCAGAAGAAACGGAGAACCGCTTCCTGCTCTCGTATTCGAGAAGCTGAATTACTGAACAACGTCCCCGATTGTGTTACCCGCCCCTATCCCCTCTGGAGTTGGCGCGCTCAAATCCCGCCAGGGATTACACGCTGGGGCGTTAATTTTCAAGCAACAACTGCGCTATTTTTCAGCGTGAACTAATTAACAACGTCCCCCGAGGAGGGCCCTTCGATGATCTGGTCCGCCCCCGATCTGGACGCCTGCTCTTCCTCGTCCATGCGCTGCAGGTGCTGTTGGGCAAAATCCCGGAAAACCCCTTGCTCCTCTTCGGCGAGCTTCTCCAGCAGGGCCCTGCCTTCTCGCGAGCTGTCGTACCGGACCAGCACTTCGAGGGCGGCGGCCTGCACGCTGGCGTCGGGGTCCTGCTCTGCCAACCGGCGGACCTCCTCTAAGGCCACCGGGTCTTGAACTCCGCCATCGCGCATTGCCTCTAACACGGCCCTCTTGACCTCCTGGTGATCGGACTGGAGCGCGGGTCGTAGAACCTCCAGTGTCCTGGTGTCCTGGAAGTTCCCGAGGCTCGCCAGGGCCTCTGCTTGCCGTTCGGGGTCCGTCGTGGTCCGCGCGGCGTCGATCGCCCGCCCCAACGGATCGCCGGTCGCGCGACCTTCCCGAACAGTGGGCCTTTCCGAGAGTCGAGGGGGCCCCAACTCGGGCCCTGACGACGGCAGGGGGATTCCCGGAACCGGATTCATGCGCGCACGAAGGTAGACCTCCTTCAGCGCACCCGTTGTGAGGTCTTTGACCCACGAGTACTCCCATCCCGCGAGGAGACGGGCGATCCCTTGCTCAAGCGGGAGATCGACAAAGTCATCAGAAACCAGGTCGTCCGGCATCGCGACCTCTCCGGTCTTCTTCTCCCCCGCCAAGGCAATCGTCAAACCGGCCTGCCGGCCGATCTCGATCAAGACGTCACTCAACGGGGCGCTTTCGGCGTGGACGGTCAACTTGCCGTCGTGCACCTGTGCAACCGGCGCAGGCGCGGCGGCAATCAGCCATCCACTCGCGAAAATCAACCCGACAAGCCGCATTTTCATCTCCGCCTCTTTTTGAAGGGTGTCAATAAATCACGATCGTGAAGTCCTTATCCGCAAGTATTCCACCCGACGTGAATGTCTGTACATAGACCGAGCTTTGATCACCGAACACACCTGCTAGCCCAATCTCTCCTCTTGGAGCACCCGGCTGATAGATAACGTTATCCTCAGAGAGATGGAAATCGAGTGTGGCCGTCCTTGGCCGTGAACGGATGTCGACCCCTAGGGGCGTGAAATCGACCTCGTACGTGCCGACGAACAATTTTCGGGTCTCAAGAACATTCGTGTTACATCTGTAGCAACTCAGAATCGTTCCGTTACGGTTCAGTCTCGCCCAGGCTTTCACAAAGCCATTACCGGCCAGGCTTTGCGTCGCCGTCCCCGTACCTCCACTTAGCGCCAATCCTTGCAGCTGGATAAAGTCTTGTAGTTCGGCATTCCCTACGGCGTTTGTCCCAATATCAGCTGCCCCTATCGAATTATCCTGCACCTTTGCACTGGTGACCGCACCATTGGCAAGATCTACGGTGGCGACACCCCCATCGGCAATATCCGTACTTCCCACACAGCCGGTACAGACCACATTCGTGGCTTGGGCCCAAAGCCGTTCCACGCTGGACAAACCAAGTCCTGCAACACAGGCCAATCCCAGAATCACGCTCTTCATCTGCATGACCGATCTCCTTTTACCGCTTACCGCGACCAAACCTATACGGTCGCTCGTTGGTGGTGATAGCGCACCATCAGCCGTTGGCAGCATTGTTCAGCCTCATCGTCGCTGTCCAGCCCTCGTATTAGGCGACTTAAACATAGGGAAACTCACAGATGACTCACCGATTTTGGAAAAACAAGAGAAAGAAAAGCGTGAAACGGAAAATCGGACAACAGAAGACAACAGAAAAAGAGGAAGAATCTAAACCTACAGGGAAAAGAATAGCAAGATCTCTCACAACAGTTGATGACTGACTGGAAAAAGCAAAAACTAGCTCGAAAGGGCCGACTTAAAGATCGCCTCGGTCGCGCGGGACGGCTCTACGCCCACGATGGCGCGAAGGGTCTGTCGGCAGCGCCGGTAGACGTTTGTGGCCTCGGCTCGTCGCCCCAGGCGGCCCTGACAGACCATCAGCCGCTGGTAGAATTTTTCAGCAATACCGTCGATCTCCAGGCCCCGGTGATACCAGTCGATGGCCTTCTCCCACCGCCTGTTCTGCTCATAGAAATCCCCCATCCGTCCCACGAGGTCGACACTCTTTCGGTGGAGCCGTTCCTGGCGCGAGAGGGCCCAGGCGGCTTGAACCTCGTCTAAGAAGCGTCCCTGGTAGAGAGCAAGGGCTTGCTGGGCCAACGGCTCGATCGGATCTGGGCCGGCCGACTCCTTCCCGCGTCGCATCCCCGACTTCCCACTTCCCTCCCCTCGCAACATCTCCTCCACCCTCGCGGCCAGGCGCTCGAACGCCCAGAGGTCGACCCAACAGGTTCGGGGATCCACCGTCAGGCATCCGTCCACCAGGGCGATGGCGCCGTCGCACCCGAGCAGCTTACGGAGACGGGAGAGGGCGCTTTCAAACGCGTGTTTCGCCAAATCCCCTTCGGCATCCGGCCAGAGGACCTCGATTACCTTGTGCTCGCCGACCCCCTTGCCCCCGAAGGCGAGGATCACCTTGAGGAGTTCGATCGGCTTGCGCTGGGGCTTGCCCGTGAACCCGATAGCTGTGCCTTCTTTGACCACGCTAAATCGCCCGAGGGTGAAGATTTTGAGCAGCCAGGGCCACGACGCGCACTCGATGGATGGCGGATCGAGCGCCAGATTCCGTTTTTTGATGAGCGACTGCACGTATTCCACCTCGATCCCGGCCTCTAAGGCCTTGAGGCACAGGTCGGCCATCACCGACGGACGCCACCAGGAGAAGTTGATATAGCCGCGCTCCCGGCCCATCGCCATCGCCCTACGCAGCGTCTCCACCCCATGCGAATGACTTCCCCCATCCTCGGCGTTCTGAAAGGCAAACTGGGCCTCGGTCACGAGCGCCGTGTATTCTAAGAGCCGGCCTTTTTTCAACCGACCTCCGAGCCGGCGAGCGCGCGTGAGCTGCTTTCTCGCTTGTTGATGATGCCCTTGCTCGTGGAGGACCTGAGCCATCGCCAGGCGACAGAGCGCCTCGGGAAACGGCGCTCCAACTTCCTCCGCCAAGCGCGTCGCGCGCTCGATGTGTTCGGCGGCTTGGGGAAGGTTCTTTACACAGATCGCGTGCCACGATGCCAGGTAGTGATAGTGGGAGACATCGAGGCGACGGGCGGGGTTCGTGGCAGCCGCCATCCGGCTCAGGTACTCCGCAGCCAGAGCGGGGTCTCCGTCGGTGAGCGCTCCGTAGCAGCCCTGCGCGGACAACAGCGCATCCCAGAGAGCCACACCCGATGACCGGCTCTCCTCCAGGCCCGTGGACACCGTGGCCACCCACGAATGATCGGCCATCACGATCCACTGGTACACCGCCATCCAGAGATTCGAAAAGATGATCATGGAAGTGGACGCCCGACGGAGCTCGCCCACCGCGCGAAGACGCTCTACCATTTCGCCGAACCTCATCCAGTCGCCGCCCCAGCTATAATAGTTGGCGGCGCAGAGAAAGATTTGCAAACGAAGATTCAGATCGCTGATTCCTGCGGACAACGCCACGGCGCGCTCGATCCACGCCTCCATCTCGGGATGGTCGGGCTGCCGGTAGAGCAACGCCGCAGCCATGCTCACGGTCACCCGAGCGGCAATCTCCGGAGAGAGAACGGTCCGCGCGTCGGGCCGGTGCGCGTCCATCCACTCGATCCAGGGGTCCAACCCCTTGAACTCATCCCACAGAAAGACAAAGGTATCCACGGCGCCCGACCAGGCCAGAAAGACCCCCGTCTGATCCTGTTGGGTTTGGAACCGCTCAAAGGCCTTCTCAAAATGGCCCCGGCTCTTGACGGGATCGACCGGCATACGGCATACCCCCAGCCAATACTCCAGCCATGGCCTCTCCTTCATGAGCCCCTCGGGAAGGGCGATGAGCCAATCCTCAAGGGTTCGATTCCTCCCCTGGGCGATCAGGCTCCCTGCGTGCTTGAGGATGAGTCGGGCCGTGGCCGCCCAGTCATCCGCCTTTCGGAACAAGGCCACCGCTTCCTCGACTTGGCCAGAGGCTTCAAGGGCGGTCGCCGCACGGTGCCAGGCCTGGGAGATCTGGACGGGGGTGAGGATCGACGCCGCTCGCGCGAGCAGGAAATCCCGGAAGAGGTCATGGTACCGGTAGACCGGCTTGGACGCGTCGTACAGTTCCGTGAAACACTGCCGGCGGTTCAAGTCGGCCAACATCGTTCCCGCTTCCCGTTCCCCGGTGACCCGCTCCGCCATGTGAGCCGACATCTGGGGAAGAAACGCGGTATGGAGGAGAAAGTCCTGGACTCGGCGGTCCATCTTGGCAAAGATCTCCCCCGCAAAATAGTCAAAGACCGCATCATGAGAGCGGTGTCTTTGGTCTCCCTCGGGCTGCCCCTCGGTTTTCGGGTGTTTCAACATCAACGTCACCCCAGCCGCCCAGCCGTTCGTCGCACCGTGTAGGCTTCGGGTGTGTTCCAGCGGAAGCCCTGGACGGTGGCGCCGCGCGATGCTCTCCGTCTCGTTCTCCGTCAGCCGGAGATCCTCCCAGCCGATCACCATCATGGATTCAGTAGCGCCCAGACGCGCAAGGGCTGGGGGAGGGGCGTCGCGGCCGATCACCACAACCGTTCTCCCATCTGGAATCACTTCCAGTCCCGCGGAAATGACCTCGTGAAATGGCGAACCTGCGGACACGTCGTGATAGTTATCGAACACCACGGCGGACTGCCGAGGAAGACGGTCATAGAGAGCCTCGAAATACCGCCTCGAAAAGGTGGTCAGGCCAAGGAGGTATTCAGGGGTGAGGAGCGGGAGCGGCTTTCGGGTGCGCGGTGCGGCCCTCTTGGTCGCGAGCCCCAGGTAATAGAAGAACGTCGATGGGTCCGAATCGCCCGCATCAAGCCGATACCACAGGCCCGGAAGCTTGCGCTCGGCGAGGTAGCTGGCGACCAGCGTGGTCTTTCCCGATCCCGGCGGCCCCGTCACCCAGACAATCGGGCGCGCTGGGGCGCGGTCCAGTAGGTCAAAGAGCCTCGTCCTCGGCAACACGCCCGTGGGGGTGGGGCGGGCGATCTTTGCCGGGGCCACACGGTCTCGCATCCGGGAGCCCCCTTTCTTGAGGATTCACACCGCTCCCGGCCGAACTCCTACCGCCTGCATGGCGAGAGAGCATCACGAGTGTTGAGGGAGCCTTCTTGTAACACGCCGATGGGAATGCCGTCAAGCGCAAGGAGGAATTAGGCGCGTCGCAAACCTCTTACGGCTTCGCCTGCGCCTCGTAGATCTTCAGCGCCTCCGGCATCCATCCTTCGATCCGCTTGATCCTCGTGTCGTCACTCGGGTGGGTGGAGAGGAACTCCGGCGGGGCACCGTCTTTGGCTTGTTCCATGCGCTTCCAGAACTCAACGGCCTGGCGCGGGTCGTAACCGGCTTTGGCCATCGTGAACAGGCCGATCTCGTCGGCCTCGGATTCCTGGTGACGACTGAACGGCAACATGACGCCGACTTCGCTGCCGATGCCGAACGCCTGTTCGACTTGCTTCTCCGTCTGGGGATTCCCCCCGCCGAAGACGATGCCGGCCGTCTTCCCCGCGAGCTCGGTCAGCAGACCGGTGGACATGCGCTCGGCGCCGTGGCGTGCGAGGGCGTGCGCAACCTCGTGGCCCATCACGACCGCGAGGCCGGTCTCGTCCTTGGTCAATGGGAGGATGCCGGTGTACACCGCGACCTTCCCGCCCGGCAAGGCAAACGCGTTCGGCGTCTTGTCCTCGATCAGGGTGAACTCCCACTGGTAATCGGGGCGATTCGCCGCCGTCGCGATGCGCTGGCCGACGCGGCGGACCATGTCGGTCGCGGCCTGGTCTGGGCTGAGCTTCGATGATTTGAGCGTTTTCTTGTACGCCTCCTCGCCGAGGTTCCGCTCCTCGTCCGGCGAGATCAGCATCAGTTGGTGCCGCCCGGTGAGCGGCACGGTCTGGCAGGCCGCGGCCAGCAACGCGAGCGCGACACAGACGGCGAACATCAAGCGGTTGAGGTTCTTCATGACGAATTCCTTCGTGCGACCGGATTATGGCACAGCGCCGGATCGCCCCTCAAGACAAGGCGACATTCCTGAAGAGGTCGGTTTCACACGCGGTGTCTGCGTGACACAGCAGCCCGCGCCGCCCTCGACACGGCATCACAAAACGATTACGGCCCGACGAGGTGCGAGAACAAGCTGGTGGAGGCGACGGCCCACTCGATGAACGGCTTGGGATAGACGCCGAGCGCGACCGTGCCGACCACCGTCGCGTACACGACGGCCTTCATCGGCGCGGAAAGGGGGATGGGGCGGTGGTCGGTGGGTGGGGCGATGTACATCTTTTTGACGACGACGAGGTAGTAGTACATCGAGATCACGATGTTGATCAGGCCGATGATCACCAGGGCGATCAACCCCTGGTTCATCGCCGCGGTGAAGACGTAGATCTTCCCGATGAATCCCGCCAGCGGCGGCACGCCGGCGAGCGAGAGCAGGAAGACCATCATCGCGGCCGCCAGGAGCGGCGACCGGCGGCTCAAGCCGCTGTAGTCCTCGATCTGGTCGCTCCCCGTCAGGTTGGAGAAGATGATGACGACGGCGAAGGCCCCGAGATTGGCGACGAGGTAGGTCACCAGGTAAAAGAGCACCGCATCCCCGCCCATCTTCGTCCCGGCGGCGAGCCCGATGAGCAGGTTGCCCATCTGGGCGATCCCGGAGTACGCGAGCAGGCGCTTGATGTCCTTCTGCGCGATCGCCACGACGTTGCCGTAGGTCATCGACAGCGCCGCCATGCCGATCAGCAACCAGACCCATTCCGGCTTGAACTCGGCGAACGTGGAGAAGAAGATCCGCAGCACGATCGCGATCGCCGCGGCCTTCGGCGCGATCGACAGATAGGCCGTGATGGGCGTGGGCGCGCCCTGGTAGATATCCGGGATCCAGTTGTGAAACGGCACCGCGCCGATCTTGAACCCCAACCCCACGAGCACGCACAGAAATCCGACGACCAGGCCGCCCGTCAGCACGGGATGCGAGGCGGCCAGCTCGGGGAAGAGAATCGTCCCCGTCTCGCCATAGATGAGGCTGATCCCGAAGACCATGATCGCGGCCGTGAACACGCTCAGCACGAAGAACTTCAACCCCGCCTCGCTCGAACGGAGATCGTCTTCGCGAAGATAGGCCACCAACACGTAGAACCCGAACGTGGCGAACTCGATCGTGATGAACATGCTCAAGAGGTCGTTGGCCGAGGCCATGAAGAGCATCCCCAGCGCCGCCAGCATGATCATGATGTAGTACTCGCCGCGGAACAGGTAGATCCGCTTGATGTAGTCGAGCGACGCCAGGAGCACAATGAGCGTCGAGACCACCACGATGATTTTGAAGAAGACCGCGAACGCGTCGAGCACGAACATGCCTTTAAACAGCGTCCCGTGGAGCCCCGAGGCGAACATCCACACCAGACTCACCAGGATACCGGTCAGGCCGGCCGCGGTGATCCACGCGAGCGTGGCCTTGCTGATCTTGGGGAAGCTGATATCCAGGACGAGGACGAGGCAGGCCAAGCCCGTGAGCAAGAGCTCGGGAAGCATCAGGAGCAGGTCCGCGGCGGTGATCGAGAGCGTGAACTCCACGCGCTACCCCCCGCCCCCGGCTGCGGCCACCGCCCCAGCCGAGTGGATCTGTTCAAGGATCGGCTGCACCCCGGAGCTGATCACGTGGATGAACTGGGTCGGGAAGAGGCCGAAGTAGAGGCTGCCGAAGATCATGATCAGGAGCGGAAGGCGGTCGCTCCATTTCGCGTCGCGGACGTGGGCCCACTTGGGATCCATCTCGCCCAGGAACAGCCCCATGAACATCCGCATCAGATAGGCCAACGTGATCACGATCCCGACCACGGCGATGACGGTCTGGACGGGGTACGACTCCCAGCTCCCCGCCAGGATCATGAGTTCGCCGATGAAATTCACCGTCCCCGGCAACCCAACCGAGGCCATGAGGCCGATCACGAAGGCCCCCATGATGAAGGGCATCTTCCGTCCCAACCCTCCGAGCGACGGAATGTCCCGGGTGTGCGTCTGGTCATAGACGAACCCGGCCATGGCGAAGAGCATCCCCGTGGCCAACGCGTGGGCGAACATGTAGAGGACCGCGCCGGTCATGCTGATCATGTTCAGTGCCGCCATGCCGAGGAAGATGTACCCCATGTGGCTGGAGCTGGAGTAGCCGATCACGTACTTGGTGTCGCGCTGGAAGAACGCAACGAGGCCGCCATAGATGATCGAGAACACGCAGAGGATCGCGATGAGAAACGCCCACTCCTTCGTGGTCTGGGGGAAGAGCCAGTACCCCACGCGGATGATCGAGAAG
>Ga0210377_10004043_pt1 | contig 12417 bp, 11 predicted proteins | sample PLM4_65_b1redo_FD_155480 | JGI IMG/M metagenome (GOLD analysis project Ga0210377, IMG submission 155480) | Groundwater sediment microbial communities from an aquifer in East River, Colorado, USA - PLM4_65_b1 redo | ecosystem: Environmental > Terrestrial > Soil > Riparian zone | place: USA: East... | reverse complement strand
AAGGCGTGATCGAAGTCAAATCGACCAATGGTGACACCCATCTCGGTGGTGATGACTGGGATCAGAAGATCGTCAATTGGGCGGCGGATGAATTTAGAAAAGATCAAGGCATTGATCTGCGCAATGATCGTCCTGCTTTACAACGTTTGCGCGAAGCCGCGGAGAAAGCCAAGATCGAACTTTCGACCGTCATGGAAACAGAGATCAATCTGCCGTATATCACAGCCGATGCCACTGGACCGAAACATTTACAGGTGAAGTTGACCCGTGCCAAATTCGAGCAAATGACCGAAGACCTGCTCGACCGTTGCCGCAAGCCGTTCGAAGCTGCATTGAAAGATGCGGGCATGGATGCGAGCAAGCTCAATGAAGTGGTGCTCGTCGGTGGTTCTTCCCGCATGCCGATGGTGCAGGAACTGGTCCGCAAGTTGACCAATGGCAAGGAACCGAATAAGGGTGTGAACCCTGATGAAGTCGTCGCGATCGGTGCCGCGATCCAAGGCGGTGTGCTTGGTGGCGAAGTCAAGGATATTTTGTTGCTCGACGTTACCCCACTTTCACTGGGTGTGGAAACACTCGGCAGTGTGATGACGAAGATGATCGAACGCAACACCACCATCCCTGTCCGCAAGACCGAGACGTATTCCACTGCCGCGGACAATCAAACTGCTGTGGATATTCACGTTCTGCAGGGCGAACGCCCGATGGCAGCGGACAACATGTCGCTTGGACGTTTCCGCCTCGATGGCATCCCGCCTTCACCCCGCGGTATTCCACAAGTGGAAGTGACATTCGATATCGATGCGAATGGCATCCTGCATGTCACTGCCAAGGATAAAGCCTCGGGCAAGGAACAAAAGGTTACGATTACCGCATCCACGAACCTGAACAAGAACGATATCGACCGCATGGTTCAGGAATCGCGTGCTCATGAAGCGGAAGACAAGAAACGCCGCGAGTTGATCGAAGCGAAGAACAACGCCGATAGCCTCGTGTATCAAACCGAGAAGGCGTTGCGCGATCTAGGCGAGAAGGTTCCCTCTGCCGAACGCGGTGCGATCGAAAGCAAGATCAGTGATCTCAAATCTGCCGCGCAGAGCGATGATATCAGTCGCATCAACAAGGCGGCTGAAGAAGTGCAACAGACATTCCATGCCTTGAGTCAGCAACTCTACGCACAGGGACAGCCCCAGCCTGAAGCGCCGGGTGGACGTTCCACACCGCCTCCTTCCAATGATGGCGATGTGATCGATGGCGAAGTGAGAGAGTAAATAAAATCCGGTGTTTGATGTATAAGAAACGGGCGATTGTCTGAAGGACAATCGCCCGTTTCTATTGATTGAGGAACCGACTGGGACCATTTTGGCGGAATCGGGTTACTCTTCTCCAGGAATGTAAAAATACCATCAATGTGTCTCTTCAACTGAGATGCTAATTTTTCGAATTGTTGCCTCTCATCCATTGGATGCTCTTCAGGTACATGCAAGTCTTTGCACTCACTCTCTACAAGTTGTACCATGCCATACAGATCAAGAAACCCCAGATCGTCATAAAGGTGTAGTGCGCTTAACGCGAGCTGGATCTTTCCCTGGCGGCAATAAATGTTGATCAGGGAGGTCCCTGCCTCCATGAGGACCTGCCAGTTTCCGGTACGATTATCCACAAATATTGCCGAGACAATATGAAAGCCACGCCCGAAAAGGAAGTTAAAATGTTGTTTGATGTTGTTGTGTATTTCGAGGAACTTAAGGTCTGGACTGACTTCCATATTTGCCTCTGTTATCCGGGAAGGGTATGTTATTAAACATGTCGCTGAGGGGCAAAAAAAGTTATGGTCTCTTCTTTATTTTCAAATGGATGGTATTCCAGGAAGGTCCAGCGGCGAATGCCTCAACCAAAACAATAACAGTCATCCGAAGAGCTGGGCGGAGTAAGAGAGGAAATGAAACTGCCGGGAGATAATAAGCCTCCCGGCAGTTTTTTATTTCAGATCTTGGCAAAAGGCGAGGTTGATCCTAGTCGTCTGAAAATATAACTCTTCCTGTGCGACGACTGGGCGTGGTGGGTTCGACCGGGATCGAACGGAAGCTTTGCTTTACTCGCACGAACAGGGCTTGTATCTCGCCTTGTATCCTCTCAACGCTTTTTTGCAATTCCGGGATTGGCATTGTCGTTGGCTCTCTGAAAATGCGCACTCTAACTTTATTTTCCCTGGAGGTGTTTTGGATCCGTACCACCGGGGAGGGCGTTGTTGCCTTTACTTCAGCCGCCTGGGTCGCAGTTTCAGGAACAATTGGATTGACACGTGCAGGGGATTCTCCGGTCGTTGGTTCCTCGAAGATGCGTACTCTCACTTTATTGTCTTTGTACGTGTCATTAAGTTGTACGGCTGGAGAAGGCGAAGTTGCCTTTACCTCGGTCGCCTGGACAGCGGGTTCGGGGACTGGGGCAGTTGCAGGCATGGGAGACTTTTGTTCGGCAGTCTGTACGACAATTTGTTCAGCGACAGGTTGTTGTGCCTTTTCTTCCATAACCGTTTGTGCAGGCTCTTCGCTGACCGGTTGCATAATGACCGGTGTCATGACAGGTATTCCCGGCTTTTCTGTGGATGTGACGGGATTTCGCGCCTGCTCACGAAGAAGCGCCTGGGGCACACTTCTTGTCTTTGGAGCGACAGGTACCGGCTCGGTTGATTTGGGAACGCGTTTGAAACCAAACTTTGGAAGTGAGACCTTATTCTTCAGAACCGAATCGTAAATGCGATAAGCCAACAACACAATGAGACTTATGCCTGAGATCCCAAAGTACCAACCTGCCCATGCAGCGTTACTGTCTGTGCCACTCTTGAGTCCGTGGAGGAATCCCATTCCATAGGTGACAAAATTGACATAGTGGATCACCCGCCAGGTCTTTTGGCCGATAAGTGGACGGACATAGAAACTGATCACCACCAGGAGCCAGATATAAAAGCATATCTGTCCCAGACCGACCCAGAATGTCTCATAAGCGATGGAGAACGGGGTCATCAGTCGCGGCAGGGAGAAATCGACAAAATGGTCACCCATCAAAACCAGTCCGTGATAGGCGGCGAAAGCCAGCCCCAATATGCTTGTATATTGGTGGATCGAAAAAGCGGCGGGGGCGCCGGGCCACAGGCGGGCCATTTTATTTGTGATGCCAAGCCCCAGTCCCATGGAAGCCCACAGGACGGTCAGGGTGACGAACCCACTGGAACGCGAGAGATACCAGTAAATTTTTGGTGCATCTCCACTAAATGAGTAGGCGAGGTTCGATATCAGCATTGGCATGGTGGGGATGATGATCAGCAAAAAGGCAACCACCGCCACAAAGCGGAATACCATTGGCTGCAGGGGCGATTCGTTTATTTTTGTGTTTTCCGTGTCATTAACGGGCATTTTATTTTCTCCTCTTCGTCAGGATGATCTCGTGCGTGTTATGGTCATGCATCTTGTTCCAAGGTTCCTCACAGGGATGGCTGTGACGCATATATCAGGTGTGATCCCGTTTTCCAGGGCAGGCGTCAGATCGGAAGGCGATGCGGCTTCGACCCTGTGGCGGTCATGGTTTGCAAACGTATTCCACAGTCCCAGAAGCACTGTCATGGCGACTGCCGCAAGGACGGTGTGAGCTTCCTTGCGGTCACGGGTTTTTTGTTTTTCAGGCATTTAAAGCTCCTTATGTTTTCGGCGTGTGAATCTTCATGTACCCATCTTGTAAACAGGTGTATGGATGATTCATCGAACCAACGAATATTTGGACCACATCGAAATAACCATGAAATGATCGTGATCACAACCAACAGAATAAACGACAGCTTTTGAACACATTGAATTCCCGCCTGGATGATTTCGTATTGCCAAAAATAAAAAAGTTTTGCATTGTTTTACTGTGTTTTTATGAATATTAAGTTAGTGCCTCATTAGGTTGTAATTAGAAAGCCGCCTTTAGTACATTAAGGGGAGTTGTGTGAAAAATTACGGTATGGCTTCCTGTGCACACGTTTTGAAATCTGCTGGTTTTACTTTTTATACAGGTCGAGATTCCTGCTTTGCAAAATTTGACCGTTATCGAAGATGAACATGCCTGCATATTGCGGATGCGCCTCGATCCATTCCAATCCGGTTCGACTGCCGAGGATGAATGCGGCTTTCGCGGCGGCTTCGGCTTCCATCACGTTCGGAGCGATCACTGTCACGGTCAACAGGTCTGTTTCAGCGGGCTTGTTTGTAGATGGATCGATGATGTGGTGCTGCAGGGCTCCGCCTCTCATCCAGCGGCGGCGGTCCTTGCCTGAAGTGGCAACGCCGTTCCCGGTCAGGGATAGTGCCGCCAGTTCCTCTCCGGGATGGAACGGATCCTCAACGCCGACGAGCCAGGCACTGCCATCTGCCTGCGGTCCGCTGATGGCGATATCACCGCCCGCATCGACGAGTGCCGGGCCTTCCTTTTGCAGCCGTTTCATGGCATGGTGCGCAGACCATCCTTTGGCAACACCGCCGAAGTCGAGACTCATTCCATGAGGCAGGGTGATCGTTCGGGTCGATGCGTCGGTCTTGACCGCTGTCAGTGACTGGAACGCTGAAACAGCGGAGACAGGTGCGGACGAAGTCTGATGCGGCAACATGTCGAAGGGGCGGTCGTATCCGGCTTCGATGATGGCATCGAGCAGGGTTGGGGTGACCAATCCATCCGTCATTTGTTCGGCTTTCAGGGCCGCATGAAAAACATCCCAGAGCGTTCTGCTCACATGGACGGGTCTTTCGTGGATTTGATTGAGGCGTGTGAGTTCGCTATCGTAGCGAAACCGGCTGAGTGTTTGCTCCCACTCTTCGAACCACCCAGGCACTTTCGAAAGCAGGGATGGGGGAGTTTCGCCATCCATTGCGGCGAGCATCTCACAGCCCATGGCGCGGAATTCAAGACGATGCAACACTTTAAAATTATTGTTCTGGATAAGTCCGACCCGGGCTGGTCGAGGATCATTAAAGTCTCGACCAGCCTGGTCTTGTTATTCTATTTGTAAAAGTCGTGGTTGGCTTGGATGCTGTCCTGCAGGTTCACGATTTCGCCCGGAGCGAGCACCCTGGTCGTTTCAAGGACGATCTTCTCCTTGCGATGATTGGTGTTTTCATAGTGCCCATTCAAACCTGCGTGGTTGATCAATTCACCACCTTTTGCTGAATAGGCCGAAGGCACCTCGTCTTCAGGATAGATGGCGTGATAGGGGCACTCGGGGACACAGGCGCCGCAATCAATGCAGGTGGCCGGGTCAATGTAATACGTGGGCCATTGCTCTGCGGACGAGCCTGGGTTGATGCATTCCACCGGGCATACATCGATACACCCGTTGTCGCGCAAACACAAACTAGTGATGATGTGAGTCATGTTCTACCTCCATAAGTTGGTGATATTCAGTTAGTCGCTGGTCTCTGGTGATGGTTACGTGTGATTAATGAAGACTCATTTTTCTTAACTGAATATCGCTTGATAAAGAATTGCACCCTCCCGTACGTTTTGAGCATTATGTGGAAATGAGATGGTCGAGTCAACCAGGAGATATTAACGTGAGTTTGCGAATTTGTTATTTTGTCATGATGACATTGCCATAATTTATATATCGGGACTTTTGGTTGATTCGTTTGTGAATATAACCTTAAAAAATTCTCGTCACCGGTTGTGACCGTATCGTTCAATGCAATGATTAGAATTTACTAAGAAACTCCCCGATTGTTGTTTTACGCAGCACCCCACCAGCAGTATAATCTTTGACATGCAAAAACGTTTTAATCGTATCTGGCTGATCCCCATCTCCATCCTTCTCCTCATCGGCATCTACTATATCCCTCCAGTTCACGACCGCCTCGCATGGCGGCTCGATTCCCTGCGCACACAAATTCGATATCTCATCAAGCCGCCCGATGAAGCGGTCTTTCTGCCAACCCAACAATCGGCGATCCAAACCATTGTCAGCGGGACGATGTATGCGTCCATCCAGACCCCCTCTGCCCCCGCGCTGACTTCCACTCCCAAGCCGGGACCCACGCTCAAGCCGACGGTCACCACAACGCCTCTGCCTGTCACCGTTATGTTGGATGGGATCAAATACGAGCACCAACACGGACGGCTCAACTATTGCGGCCCCGCCAACTTCTCTATGGCTCTCACTTTTTGGGGCTGGGATGGCAACCGCGACGTAATCGGCAAGGCCGTCAAACCGAGCGACAAGGACAAGAACGTGATGCCTTATGAGCTTCAGGACTACATCACGGATAACGTCCCCGGCATGACCTCCGTTGTCCGCAATGGTGGTGACATTGAAATGCTCAAGCGCCTCGTCTCGGAGGGGTATCCGGTCGTTGTCGAAAAGGGCATCTATGAACTGGACATCAACGGCAAATTCGGCTGGATGGGACATTATGGTTTTGTGACTGGCTATGACGATGTCAATGACTTGATCATCTATCAGGATACCTACCAGCCTGCCGGAGCGCCCCCGGGACCCAACCGCAAGATCGAATATGAAGAGTTCATCGAAGGCTGGCGTGCGTTCAATTATGTGTTCGTGGTTGTCTACCCGGTCGAAAAACAAAACGATGTGATGACCCTCCTCGGTCCGCTGGCGGATGAAGAGCAGGCGAACCGTCATGCTTTGGAAATTGCCAGAACTGAATCGCAGTCCCTCACTGGCATTGACCGTTTCTTCGCCTGGTTCAACGCCGGGACAAGTCACGTTGCTTTGTTCGAATATGCCGATGCGGCAATTGCCTATGATTACGCCTTCAGTCTCTACGCCGATCTGGACGCCAACAATTCGACTCGTCCCTATCGAATGATGTGGTATCAAACGGGACCTTACAAAGCCTACTATTACACCAATCGCTTTGCCGATGTGATCAACCTCGCCGATACCACCTTGAACGACACGATCGCCGAACCCGTTCTGGAAGAATCCCTCTACTGGCGCGGACGTGCCTACTACATGGCAGGCAAGACCGATCTGGCTGTGAAAGATTATCGCGCCTCATTGAAGGTCCACCCCAAATGGGCGCCAGCGACACAGGCACTACAGGACCTTGGACTTCAGCCCTAATTGGAGTCCAACGTCTCCCTCCAGACGTTGGATAATTTGCACTGTAAATCCGAAGTCAGGAGACTTCGGACTCCGGGAACTATTCAATTATGAAACTCCTCCACTTCGCTGACGCACATATCGACATGGCAAACTATGGACGCCACGATCCAGTGACGGGATTGCCCCTACGCGTCCTCGATTTCCTCAAATCGCTGGACACCATTGTCGACGCGGCGATCTCCGAAAAAGTGGATATGGTCATCTTTGCGGGTGACGCCTATAAGGACCGTTCCCCCGCGCCGACGTTCCAGCGTGAGTGGGGAAAGCGCATCATGCGGCTCTCACAGGCAAAGATCCCTACATTATTACTGGTTGGCAATCACGACCTCTCTCCCGCCGCGGGACGTGCCCATGCCATCCAGGAGTTCGATACTTTGCAGGTGCCGTTCATCAAAGTATTGCAGAAGCCTGAATTTCTAACCCCTGGTGACTTGTGGGATGTGCCCGTGCAGGTCATTGCCATGCCGTGGGTCTCGCGTTCAGCGTTGATGGCGAACCTTGAAATGACCGGAACGGAACCCAGCGAGGTCTTTTCAAGCATCGAATCCCGCATCTCTGAACTCGTTGAAGGATGGGTCGAAACAGCCGATAAAGATCTTCCACTCATCCTTACGGCTCATGCCTCTGTCGAAGGCGCGATGTTTGGCGCGGAACGCATGGTCATGCTGGGAAGTGACCTGGTCCTGCCGACTGCTCTCGTAAAAGACCAGCGACTCGATTACGTGGCGATGGGGCACATCCACAAGCCGCAAGACGTAAATGAGGGGCAGCATCCGCCAGTAATCTATCCCGGCTCCATAGAACGCGTCGATTTTGGTGAAGCAAAGGATGACAAATTCTTCATCATCGCAGAAGTGACGCGCGGCTCGACGAAGGTTGACTGGAAAAAGATCGAGGGGACGCGTCCGTTCATTGAACGGCGGGCAGTTCTGGAGTCCGCTGAAAACGTGACCGAGTTCCTGAAATCCAAATTGCCCAAAGATATGTCCGAGGCGATCGTCAAACTGATGGTGGAATATCCAAGAGAATTGGATACGCTGATCGACGAACCTGCGTTGCGCAAATATGCCGAGAAGGCGTTCGAGTTCCATCTGGTCAAACGTCCGCAGATCGAGTCGCGCGTCCGCATCCCGGAGGGGCAGGTGGTCAGCAGCATGAGTCCGCTTGACCTGCTGGCGCAATATTTCGACGCGGCAAAAGTGAACGACAAGGACGATCTGCAAAAACTCGCACAGGAAATTATCTCAGAACCTGAAGATTGATCCGTTTTATTGTTTGAAAGGAGAGATCGACATGAGACTCAATAGAAACCTTGGCATACTTTTATTGGCGATCTATATGATAATGGTGGGCCTACAGGCACTATTCGGGCTGAGTTTCTCAGCCATGGGCGTGATCATGGGGATCTGTGCCCTGGCTGCGGGTATCCTGTTGTTGCTCAATCGATAAGCGCTTGCACTTTTCTCTTCACGGGGATATTCGACGCAATGGACGGTCTCTTATATAACAGACTCGATCTTTGGGTCTGTTGTGATGCGCTCGCGCTTTCCCCGGAACTTGATACTTGACACCCTGCACCTGAAACCTGATACTTGGGCAAATCTTACCCCGTGAGGTCTTATGTCCCAGGAACATTCGCGTTACCGGTGGTTCGTTGTAGGTGTATTCTTTTTCTTCATGCTTCTGCACCAGACCGATAAGTTGATGATCGGCTCCCTGCAGGTTCCCATCAGTGAAACATTCGGGATCAATAATCAACAGTGGGGTCTGATTAACTCGGGTGCGCTCATCGTCGCCACCATCCTGTACCCGATCTGGGGTTATTTATACGACCATTACGCGCGTGCGAAATTGCTTGCCCTGGCATCGTTCATTTGGGGCGCGACCACATGGATGAACGCCATCATGAAAACCTTTGGCGGATTCCTCGTAACGCGCGCCTCCACCGGCATCGACGACTCGTCCTATCCCGGTTTGTTCACGCTTGTGGCGGATTATTTCGGACCCAACCTGCGCGGTAAAGTATATGGCCTTCTGCAACTTGCCCAACCGCTTGGTTATCTCATCGGCATGATCCTGGCCTTGATCGTTGCGCCGATGATCGGCGGCTGGCGTTCGGTGTTCTACATCACCGGCGCACTAGGTCTTGTGCTGACCTTCTTTATATATTTTGGCGTAAAGGAAATGCCGCGCGGCAAAGCCGAGCCCGAATTTGAGAACATGCCTGAAATGCAGACCTTCAAATTCTCATGGGCTGAAGCCAGAGAGATCTTCAAGAAGAAGACCATGTGGTTCGTTTTTCTGCAGGGTTTTGCCGGGGTCTTTCCGTGGAACGTCATTACCTTCTTCTTTTTCGGCTATCTCGAAAAGGAACGCGGCTACGATGCGAACAGCATTCTCTTCACGATGGCTCCGGTTATTCTTATTCTCGCGGGCGGTTACTTCCTCGGCGGTGCGCTTGGTGATGTGTTCTTCAAACGCACGAATAAGGGTCGCATCCTTGTCTCGAGTGCGGGTGTTCTGCTCGGCGCGATCTTCCTGTATCTTGCCATCACCACGCCCGTTGAAGCAAGAAATCAATTCTTCATCTTTATGTGTCTTACCGCGGTCTTCATGCCGCTTTCCTCCGCGAATGTCATCGCAACGGTTTACGATGTGACGGTTCCCGAAGTCCGTTCCACGGCGCAGGCAGTGGAGTATTTCATCGAGAATGCGGGCGCGGCTTTCGCTCCCATCATCACCGGTGTTATCGCAGATGCCTTCAGTTTGCAAACCGCCATTATTTTGATCTGCAGTGTGGCGTGGGGTCTGTGCTTTCTCTTTTATCTCGGCGCGTTGTTCACCATCGATAAAGATACGCACCATCTCCGCAATCAAATGGCGGAACGCGCAAAATCAATGTAGACCTGTAGAGCGAGACGCTTGGCGTATCTCGCTCTACTTTTTCACATGAACATCCTCCAACTCGATCTGCACAATAAAAAACAGGTGGATGATTTCCTGCGCCTGCCATTCTCCGTTTACAAAGACATCCCTCAATGGGTGCCGCCTCTGCAAATGGACGAACGCCTCCGACTCAGCCCGAGGCGGTTTCCGTTTTACAAACATTCCCAGGCTTCATTCTTCCTCGCTTACAAGCGAAGCAGTCCTGGGGACGACGGGACGCGTCCCATTGGTCGCCTCGCTGTGCTGGATAATCGTCGCTACAACGAATTCAACAAAACAAAGACGGCCTTCTTCTATTTGTTTGAGTGTGAAAATAATGTAGATGCGGCAACTGCTTTGTTCAACGCAGGCTTCAACTGGGCGCGCTCGCGCGGACTCGATACGATCATCGGTCCAAAGGGATTCACTCCGCTGGATGGATTCGGCTTATTAGTTAAAGGCTTCGAACATCGTCCTGCCTTTGGCTTGCCCTACAACCTCGCTTATTACGTGGACCTGATCGAAGCACAGGGATTCGTCAAAGAGGGTGAATCGGTTTCAGGTTATCTTGGCATGGAAATTCAATTCCCGCCGCGGATTCATCAACTCGCCGAACGCCTCGCCCAGCGACGCGGACTACACATCGCTCGTTGTAACACCCGCGCGGACTTGCGTGCCCTTGTCCCACATTTGAAGGAACTCTATAACAACTCACTCGAAGGCACCGCGGGCACAACTCCGCTTACGGATGAAGAAGTGGATACGATGGCAAATCAGTTAATCTGGCTGGCAGACCCGAAACTGATTAAGATGGTGATGCATGGCGATAAGATCGTTGGATTTTGTCTTGCTTACCCAGATATCTCTGCTGCCCTCCAAAAAACACGCGGACTACTTTTCCCGTTTGGCTGGCTAACTCTCCTCCTCGAACTCCGTCGCACGGGCTGGATCAATATCAACGGCGCAGGCTTGCTTCCCGAATATCGCGGCTCCGGCGGTACGGCGATCCTCTACAGCGAGATGTTCAAGTCTGTGAGCGAGAATCCGCGCTACAAACATGCCGATGTGGTGCAGATCGGCGTGGAGAACGAAAATATGCAACGCGAAATGGAAAATTTTGGAATAAACTTTTATAAGATGCACAGGACATATTGCAAGGAGTTGTGAAATGGACGAATCGACAGGCTTGATCTTGAAAGCTCTCCGTTTTTCGGCTGAAAAGCATAACGATCAAAGGCGCAAGGATTCCCGATCATCCCCATATATCAATCATCCCATCCTGGTTGCAGAGATCTTGTGGACGGTTGGAGGAGTCCGCGATTTGACGTTGCTGGTCGCTTCACTCTTGCACGACACCATTGAAGATACGGCGACCACACCTGACGAGATCAGGGAAAACTTTGGAGAAGATGTCCTTGCCCTGGTGCTCGAAGTGACCGATGACAAAAGCCTGCCCAAACAGATGCGGAAGCAATTACAGGTGGAGCACGCCCCGCATAAATCCCACAATGCCAAACTGTTGAAGCTGGCGGATAAGATTTCCAATATACAGGATATTATCAGCACTCCGCCAAAGGGCTGGTCACTGGAGCGCAAGCGTGAATATTTGTTATGGACCGAGAAGGTGGTGGCGGGTTTGCGCGGGGTCAGTCCCGGTCTGGAAAGTCGATATGATGCACTGTTATTGGATGGGAAGCGTTCGCTGGGACTGTAGAGGAACGATCACACCCGCAATTTGTAACACAAATTTGAGTTCTTTTGGCAGTTATCGTCTCCTTGGGGGCAGACTACAATGAAGGCAGGAGTGAATTATGACCATCATTGTCGCTGATACCACCTGCGGATTGCCGCATGAACTGCTCGAAAAACGCGGGATCCCTGTGATCCCGCAAGTTATCATGTTTGGGGAGGAGTCGTATCACGACGATAAGAACTTTGATACCACTGTATTTTTGCAAAAACTGAAAGCCTCGGCTACCATGCCAAAAACTGCGGCGCCTGAGCCGTCGTTATACTTTCCAATTTTTGAGGAGGCGAAGAAAAAAGGTGAAAGTGTAGTGGTTGTTGCACCGACAAGCAAGGCGAGTGGAACCGTCCGTTCGGCGCAGACTGCCGCGCAGGAATTCCCCGGGCTGGATGTCCGTGTGGTCGATACATTGACTGTCTCCTGTAATCTCGGTTCGATGGTACTGGTCGCGGACGATATGGCAAAGGCTGGTGAATCCGCCGATGAGATTGTGGCAAAACTCACCGACATGATCCCGCGCGGGCGGTTGTATTTTGTGGTCGACACGTTGGAATATCTCGCCAAGGGCGGTCGTATTGGCGGGGCGAAGAAG
>Ga0210377_10004042_pt1 | contig 12417 bp, 9 predicted proteins | sample PLM4_65_b1redo_FD_155480 | JGI IMG/M metagenome (GOLD analysis project Ga0210377, IMG submission 155480) | Groundwater sediment microbial communities from an aquifer in East River, Colorado, USA - PLM4_65_b1 redo | ecosystem: Environmental > Terrestrial > Soil > Riparian zone | place: USA: East... | reverse complement strand
GTCGGATCTTGCGCAGCTTCTCAGGGGGCTCTTACTACCCCTGAAGGCATTTCTCCAGTCACCGGCAAAGAAATTCGCGGTGCTGATCCATTCCAGGGAGGATAGCGAAACGTTCGGCCCCCTGCTGGCGGAAGGGATGCTCGGGCTCTTTCTGAGCGCGGCGCTGGAGTACCCGTCGGTGCAGTTTCGCACGCTGGAAATCGACAGAGATACCGACCTTCCCGGTGCGCTGCGCAATGCCCTGGACAGAGGATGCACCGTAGTGGAGCTTATTCACCGCGCCGGCAGGCTCTTCACCTCGGAGGGGCAAGTAGCCCCGTCGCTCTTCCAGGATTCGTCAACACTGAAATTGAGCCCCGGAGACGTTGTAGTCATGTCCGGGGGGGCAACCGGGATCAGCGCCCACCTGGCGGCCAGTCTCGCCCCCTTCAGGCCCCGTCTGGTATTCCTGGGGAGAACGTCCCTGGATTCAGGAATCGACAGGGTATCGGAGATAACCCTGACCCTGGCGGGCCTGCACGCCTCGGGCATCGAGGCAACGTACCATTCCTGCGATGTGACCGATCCCGAAGCGGTCCGAAGGGTCCTGGGCATGGTGGCAAGACTTTACGGCAGGATCGACGGGATTATCCACGGCGCCGGAGTCATCAGGGACGGTTACTTAAGCCGGATGACTCCGGATGATTTTTCCACGGTCATGGACGTCAAATTCCTCGGCGCCTGGAATCTCTTCTCAGCCGCGGAGGGGGCCGGTTTGAGGTTTTTCGTCGGCCTCTCCTCGGGGGCCGCGATCCAGGGGAATCCCGGCCAGGCCAACTACGCCGCGGCCAACCGGATGATGTCCGCGCTGCTCGGAACTCTCCACCGGAAAAACAGCGCCATCCGCTTCAAGGCTTTGATGCTTCCCCCTGTCGAGGGGGCGGGGATGGCGGATGATCCGGAAGTCCAGGCGCTGTTGAAGCGGATGGGGGTGGCGTACATCCATGCAAACGAGCTTGCGGGGCTTTTCTGCCGGGAGCTCTTTAGCGCCCCGGCCGACGACGTCTGGGTGATGTTCATGAGGAGGCTGCCGTCAGTGAGAACGGCACTGCTCAACTATACAACCCCTCCCTCACTCAGCGGAGAACTGGCTGGAGGCGCCGTCTCCATGAGCCCCGGGGACTTTCCCATGATAGAAAGGATCACCCGCCTCGACATCCGCCGGGAAGAGCTGGAGGCCTTCAGGACCTTCTCCCTGGAGAAGGACCTCTGGATCGCGGATCACAGGCCTTTCAAGTTCGTCAAACATCCTCTTGTCTCAGCCGCCATGATTCTGGAGACATTCATGGAAGCCGCCCGGATTCTCTATCCCCACCTGCGGGTGCGGGGAGTTCGCCAGGTGCGGCTCATGGAGATGATCCAATGTCCTCCCGGGGTTCCACGACCTTCCAGGATATCCTGCATCCGGGCCGGCAACGGCCGGGAGGTATTGTGCGAGGTCTCTCTCGCAACACAGGACATCTCCCCCACCGGTAGATTGACCGACCGCTTCACCCCGCACTGCAAGGGCCAGGTGATACTTGACGGCGGGGGAGGAAATCCCGGTGAACTGCTCCCGGATTTTCCCGTCCGGCCGGACGAACTGCGGACGGGGCCCATGGATCACAAAAAAGTGCTTGAATGGTACAAAGAGCGCAGCGGTCTTGTTGGCAGGTATCGCGTGATGGAGAGCCTTGACGGTGCAGGCCCGGGGGTTGTGCGGGGCCGGACCATCTACCGGGAGACCGGTGATTTCTCAAATCCGCTGAACGCACGGTATCAATACTCTCCATACCTTTTCGAGTCCCTTTTGCAGTTGGTCGCCTTCCAGATCGCCGCAACAGACCCGACAGAGCGGCGCACGATTGTTCCCATGGAGATCGGGGAGATGAGGTTTCCGCGAAAATGCCGGTCAGGGGAAGAGATAACTATTGAGGCCCGCATGCGGATGCGGGACGATGAAGGCTTCACCTGGGACGCCAGAGGGATTGACGATCAGGGGCTAGCCATCATGGAGCTCCAGAATATGCGTATGCACTGGGTTTCGGAGTGATGGGAGCGAATATGGCGACGGTTCGCGAACGGATAACCGTCCATGGGATGAATTACGTTCATGGTAGGGGACCGCTCTTCTATGCATCCATCCAAAGCCCCGACTGTCATGGGACGTACGGAGAAGAAGCAAAACACCGCCTCGTCTCCACCCTGTGGGATCACCTTGCTGCGATGGAAACTCCTCTCTGGAAACGCCGGCAATCCTCCATCGGAGCTGCATTACCGATTCAGGTGTTACATAGCCCGCTTGGCAGGCCCCATCTCCTGTTGGGGGAATATCGGGGTCCGGCTGTCTCCTTCAGCGAGGGTGGAGGAAGAGTCTGGGCCGCTATTTGCGGAGATGACTCCGATATCGGCATCGATGTAGCCGGGAGCGATGAATTTCCAAGAGGATACCCCTTTGACCGGGTCTTCCTTCCGGAAGAGCTTGAACATGCCTTGAATCCGGCTGGAGGGGATCCGGGAAGGGCGTCAGCACTGCTCTGGTCTATCAAGGAAGCGGTTGTAAAGGCGCTGGGATGTGCATTCCATCTCGTGGATCCGCGGCAAATCACCGTCTATCCGGCGGCGGACGGGGCGGCGGGGGGAAACGGCGGGTATACCTTTCGTGTGGGCTTGACGGGGAAGGCCCTGGCGCGGTTTCCCATGGCTAGCGGCCATTCCCTGCGGGTGCGTTCACTTCCCCGGCGGAAGATGTGGCTTTCCATCGCCCTTCTGGATCGGAGCCCGGCACTCCATGAATGACCTCCAGGACCTTACCTGCAAATGTGTGGCGGGGTTGGACGGAGTATCGGCAGCTGAACTCGGACGACTTTTCCCGGACTCTTCCAGCACCGCCCCTCTTCTCTCCCTGTTGCTGGAATCGGGTATTGACGGTTTTAACCTGCGCAGTATCGTGGTGTCAAAGGATGATGCCCCTCTTCTCCTGTTGCCGTTGTTTGAAACCCGTTTTGATCTGTCCGCTTTTGTGGAGGGATGGCTCAAGAAATTGCTGAAAGTGGTCGGCCGTCTCATCCCCTCGCTTTTTCACCCCCGTGTCTTGTGCGTGGGGTCGCTGGTAGGGGAATGGAGTGAAATCGGCGTCGATCCCCAAATCGAAGAGAGGACCCTCGATGTGGCATGCAAAATGGCCTTTGCCGCATTGCAATCGCTCGCGGTGGAACTTGGAAGCGATATTGTGGCGCTTTACAACTTTAATCTTTTCAGCAAACTCCCCGGAGAAGTATTCAATAAATTCAACCGGGTGCAATATCGGGCTTCTGCCCGCCTGCGGATCGATTTCAACAGCGTGGAGGAATACTTGAGCCGCCTTTCAAGGGGCGCGAGAAAAGACCTGCACCGTAAAATGCGGGTAGCCCCCCAGGTCCGGGTAATTCGCAGCCGCGAAATTTCTCCTTATCTGGACAGGATCTACAAGCTTTATCTGGAAACAGTGACGCGCGGCCCAATGGCGCTTGGCGCGCACAACCGCCTGTTTTTTGAAAAAATCTGCGAGAGAGTCACGGGCGCCGAATACACGCTCTATTTTGTGGGGGAAGAGCTCGCTGCTTTCAACCTTCTCGTCGTAAGACAGGATGCGATGGTGGATAAATTTTTCTGCATGGATTATGGAGTAGGCCGCAAATACAACCTTTATGTCCTCTCCTGGCTTGAGAATGTCCGCACCTGCCTGGAGCGGAAAATCCCTCTCTATTACGCGGGCCAGGGGACGGAGAAGACCAAAGCGCACCTGGGTGCAACGTTTATCCCGAGCTTTATTTTATTCAGGCACCGTAGGCCGGTGTTTGACCGTCTTCTTATATGGCCGCACACAATGACCGGGAAGATCCTCAGTCACCTCGGGTTCTGGCCCGCAGCTCAGGTTGATAGGCTGAAGGCTGAAGACTGAAGCAAAAACAGGTTTTCCTAACAGTCTTCAGCCTTCAGCCTGAATACCTTAATTCAGTCTTCAGCCTGAACACCTGAAGTCCGCGAAATGGAGATTCATGACTGAAGAAACCGGATACACAATCGAAGTCGAGAAACTGACCAAGCGCTACGGGGATTTACTGGCGGTCAACGACATATCGTTCACCGTCAGCAAGGGCGATGTGTTCGCACTGTTGGGCCCGAACGGCGCAGGCAAGACCACTACCGTCGAGATCATCAACACAATCCGCCCCCCCACGTCCGGCAAAGTGACACTGCTCGGTATGGACGTGACTAAGAAGAAACACGACATCGTCCGCCGCATCGGCGTCCTCCCCCAGGGGTTCAACTCCTTCGACAGGATAACGGTCAGAGAGACCCTGCAGTACTATTCGAGGCTTTTCAGTTGCAGGAACACCGATATCGACGGGCTGATAGAACTCGTGAACCTCAAGGAGAAGAGCGAAGAGCAGTACAAGAACCTCTCAGGGGGGTTGAGGCAGCGCCTGGGAATTGCTATCTCGCTCGTGAACGACCCCGAGGTCGTGTTCCTCGACGAGCCGACGACAGGGCTAGACCCCCGGGCAAGGCGCGAGGTGTGGGAAGTCTTGCATGGTCTGAAGAATAGGGGTAAGACGGTGTTTCTGACCACGCACTACATGGAGGAAGCGGAGCTTCTTGCGGACATGGTCGCAATCATTTCGAAGGGGAAGATCACAGCCATGGGCTCTCCGTCGGAACTCATCGAAAACAACACAAATTACCTGATCCTCACGTTACAGTCCGTTGATGAAAAAGTTATTGAAATCATCCGGAAGATGGACTTCGAGCCGGTTCTTAACGACCATAACATCAAGACCAGGGTGGAGCACACGGACGATGTGCAGAAGATACTGAGCGCCATTAAGGATGCCGGTGCGTTCTACCTCGGCCTTGACGTTCGGAAACCCAACCTGGAAGAGGTCTTCCTGAAGCTCACCGGCGAGGCGCTCCACAACGGTCGAGTCACCGGAAAGGGGGAGGAATGAACCCGCGCGTAGTTGTTGCAAATCTCTACGTGAAACTTCTGAGCGTCTATCGCGAGAAGACCGCCATGTTCTTCACGCTTGCGTTCCCGATAATACTGATACTCGTCTTCGGCACGATCTTCATGAGCCAGGACAATGCGGGTTTCCACCTTTGCGTGCAGGACCTCGATCAGTCGAAATCGTCCCTGGAGGCCGTCAAGGCCCTCGAACTCAACGGGAAGTTTAAGATAACCAGGGTTAACCCGGCCGCCAACGCCATCCAGTACGTCAGGGACAACAGGGTGAACCTGGTCCTCGTTATTCCCAAAGGCATGGAAAGGTCCCTCATGCGGAGAAAGTTTTTCAGGGACTTCAACGCATCCGTCACCATCACATATGTAATTGACCCCAGCTCTTCCTCGGTCTCCACGAAGATGGATATCCTGAACGGGGTGCTCGCCGGGATAAACCAAGAGATGACCGGGATTCCGCCGTTCATCAAATCGGTCAAGAAATCGATACTCACCAAAAAATACCGGTTCATAGAGTATTTCATCCCCGGCATCATCGCCATGTCGGTGATGACCCTGAGCCTGTTCGGCACGGTGAACATGAACGCGGAGTTGCGCCAGAAGGGGATCATCAGGAAACTCTGCACAACCCCCATTACCCATACCGACTGGATTCTGTCGGATATCCTGTACCAGTTCACAATCGCGGCCGTATCCACGACTGCGATGCTGCTGGTGAGCTACGCCGTGTATAATATCAATCTCCATTTAAACGCCTGGCTCCCAGCGTTCATTCTGCTTGACGTATTCGCGTTCGTCGGAATCGGGATGATACTCACCCGCTTCGCCAAGGAGGCGCAGAGCGCCGCCGCCGCCGCAAACGCCATCAGTTTCCCGATGATGTTCCTCTCGGGGAGCTTCTTCCCCATCGAGCTGATGCCGGGTTTCCTGCAGACGTTCGCCAAGACGCTCCCGCTCTATTATGTGAACGAGGGGCTCCGGGCGGCAATGGTCTTTGAAGACAACATGGCCGCGCTGCGCTGCGCCGCGATCATAGGCGTTTTCGCGGCCGTGGTCTTCATCCTTGGGGTCATAGCCACCAGATGGGAAGAGGGAAAATAATAGCGATGGACCTCCTCAACGCCGTCACTCAAGGACCCTCTCCACGCGCCATGACCGCATTGCTGGCGGCTACGCTCGCGCTCCTCATCGATCCCGTTTTAAGGTTCCGTGATTACCGTTCTCTCCTGAATTCGCTTTCGGTCGCAGGAATCATGAAGTTCCTAGGCATTTACACGCTGGTCTCCCTGCAGGTGGTCGCCCTCTTCTATCTCATCACCCTCCTCCCCGGACCTCTCCGCGTGGCCGTCCTCCTCTTTTTCGCTTTCATCATAGTCGTCCAATTATCCTATTGGCTGACTCTGGCCCAGTTCATGACCGGCACCGACCTGTTTCTCGCCCTGACCGTCAGCGGGGACCACCGGGTGGCGGCCATCCTGAGCTTCTTCAAGCCGCTCGTCTTCCTGTATGCCCTCCCCTACATACTCGTCCTTTCCTTACTGGTCATCGCCCCCGCTGCTTTCGCCTTCCCGGAGACCCTTCTCCTCAGCCTCCTCCCGGCGCTCTTTATCATCGCTTCAAATTACCTCCTCTTCCTCCATGTGCCGGAACGGAGCTTCCATCTGAATCCCCTGACTTCCTTCCTCCGTTCGGCGCTTCAATGCAGGTTCGAAGGCCTCCGCGAATATCATGGACCTCGAGACGAGCTACCCCCGTTCCGCGTCTCCCAGCGGCCGCTCGACAGCATCATCTATGTTATCGACGAGTCGGTTCGCGGCAGCAACCTGAGCCTGAACGGCTACCCGAGGCCCACCACACCGTTTCTTCAATCCCTCGAAACCCGGGGGCTCCTCAAGAATCTCGGTATTTGCGTCGCCGCAAGTTCCTTCTCCCACGTCAGCAATGCCTATCTGATCACCGGCCACAACGCATTTCCCGACGATGCCTTTCGAACCGGCAAGAACCCGACCATTTTCGATTACGCAAAGAAAATGGGGTACGAGACGATCTACATCGACATCAATCAAATCTACCTTTACTCACTCCTGAAAGCGGCCGGGGATGGTCCCGTGAGAGGACTGGACCGGTGGATGAACGACAAGAGTTTCAAGGAGCGACGGATCGATCTTGAAACCACGAAGGACCTGGGCGTTGCCCCCGTTCTCAGCGACCTTCTGAATGAAGGCGGCGGCTATTTCATCCTCGTCAACAAGAAGGGTCTCCATTTTAACTATCGCGACAGATATCCGGACGATCCTGCCTCTACGCGCTGGAAGCCGGTTATGAAGGCATTGGATGCCATCGATCCCAGCCCGGCCGGACGTGAGAGGCTCGTTAATACCTATGACAACGGGATCCGCTTTCAGGTGGATGAATTCTTCCGGTTGTTCGTTTCCGAAACGACAAACCGGAACTATGTCGTGCTGTACACATCGGACCATGGACAGACATTGTCGGAGCATGGACAGGCATATACCCACATGAAGCCTGACCAGGAGATCGTCGATGTCCCCGAGTTCTTCATTTCAGGCGAGGAGTATGCCAAGAAAGGTCACCTGGACGCTATCGCCCCCGGCATCAGGGTTTCCCATCTCAACAACTTCGCGACCCTTCTCGACCTGATGGGCGTTCCGGACTCCTTGCGCGTTCGACATTACGACAAATCGGTTTTAGCCCTGATGGAAGAGGACAACGAAGAGCGCTGCTATATGAGCGGCTCTCTTCACGGATTGGGTGATTACGTGGTGAAGAGCATACCTTCGCCACCGGATGCGGGGTGGGGCATTTCGAGACCTGTCAACAATGGAACGAGGCATGATGATGAAGATAAAACTTATCGCGCCGCGTGAGCAGCGTGAAGACGCTTTATCCAGCCCCTTCAAACTACAGAGGGTAAATCTTCCTCTTCTGGCGGCGCTTACACCGCCCGGCCACACGGTTACCATTATCGATGAAGCCTTTGCTCCCGATGACCCGCACCAGGATGTGGACCTGGTGGGGATCACCGTGCTTACCGAAGTTGCGCCAAGGGCCTATAAGATCGGTGACGCCTATCGCCAAAAGGGGGTGAAGGTGGTGATGGGAGGGATACACCCCACTATCTTGCCCGAAGAGGCACTGGAGCATGCGGACGCCGTGGTTGTCGGAGAAGCGGAGGGTGTCTGGCCGCAACTTCTGGCGGATGCCGCCTCGGGAGAGATGCAGAGAATATATCGGGCCGCTAAAATGTCCGATCTCGAAGGTCTACCGAAACCACGGCGGGATCTTTTGCCCGGAGGCCAATCTCAGGGTTATATTCCCGTGCCGATAGGTGTCGAGACATCCCGCGGCTGTCCGTACGACTGCGAATTCTGCTGCATCGGCCAGACATTGGGGCAGCAGTATCGAGTCAGGCCGGTCCGGGAGGTGATTGCCGAGATAGAGTCTATTGATTCCCCTCACCTCTTCTTCGTCGATGACTCACTTGGGCTGAACCGGAATGCGGCGAAAAAGCTTTTTACCGAAATGATACCTCTGGGGCGGCGATGGCTGGCGCAAGGCACGGTGTCGCTGGCTGAAGATCCGGAACTTCTTGCATTGATGAAACGTGCGGGGTGCCTGGGGCTTTTGATCGGATTCGAATCGGTGCAGAAAGAGACACAGGACGATGTGAATAAAATAAAGAACCTGAGGGTCGATTTTTATGAGGCGATGAAACGGTTCCATGGTGAAGGGTTCGGTATACTGGGCTGCTTTGTCTTCGGCTTTGATTATGAAAACGGGGATGTGTTCGACCAGACCCTTGAGTTTATCATGAAGAGCCGCATGGATTGCGCCCAGCTGAGGATTCTCACTCCTTATCCGGGAACACGTTTATATACGCGTCTCCTAAGCGAAGGGAGGCTGTTCGCGAGTGACTGGTGGCTCCGTGGCTATCCTCCGGATACACTCCTTTTCCAACCAAAGGGGATGACCGTGGACGAGCTCATCAGCGGTTTCGCACGCGTGAACAGGCAGACCTACTCTTTCGGGGCAATGACAAAAAGATTCTTTGGCATGACCCCATGGAAACGAACCCTGTTCGGTTGCCAGGTTTACGCTGGCCTCAATCTATCCACCCGTAGCCGTTATTTCAAAGGACTGGGGAATCCGCAACCATTTGCAGGCGCTGCCAATTCAACAGGAAAGCTGTAGATAATTCCTGTGAAAAAATCGGCAAAAGTACACAGCGGCTCAATGAGTTTTTTGACCATACGGGACTACGGATAGATGTTTTAGAAAGCCATCAATATGATCCGCCAAAAATATCGCAATCTTATCAAAAGTATATTTGTCCAGGGGGTTTCCCCAAAAAAATTGGCGCTCACCATCTCCCTCGGCATTTTCATCGGCATCATCCCTGTTTTGTGGGGATCAACCCTGATCTGTGCGCTTCTCGCCTTTGCATTCAGGCTCAATCAGCTGAGCATACAGGCAGCGAATTTCCTGGTTTACCCAATACAGATCGTATTAATCATACCCTTTTACCGGATCGGGGCGGGTATTTTCCCCTGGGGCCAATCCGTATCACCTGACATTTTTGCAAAAGGGATCAAAAATGCGTGGATGGGGAATCTTGTCCCCATGGCAGCGGCAACAGTCAAAGCCCTGGCAGCCTGGTTACTCATCGCTTCACCTCTAACCCTGTTGCTCTATTTTCTTCTATGGGCTGTTTTTACCAGAATGCCGAGGTTTAATAGAGTTTCCGGTAATGACAATGGGTAGTTACCATCCGAAAACTCCGAATGAAGACTTCTGAAATAAGAACACGGGTGGTCATGCAAGGCATAATTGCGCAACCGATGCACGGGCAAGCCCCCCGCTTATATCAGGGACAATACTCAGCTCCAGCGTTGTCAACCCGTCAAAATTTACGGCATACTCTTCTATTTCCAGTGTATTGTCGGGAGAGCTGAAGTTATACTGCTGACGCACAATCTCCCGGTAAGATTGGCCGCCGTCAGCGGACCACCGCAATACGAACTCATGCGTACGATCCTGCTCATTTTCCTGAAACACCAGGCGAATACGCCTGACCCTCAATGGTTTGTCAAAAAGCAGGCGGACAGTCTGCTTCCCGGGTTCCAATGCCCGCCAACCAGAGCCCCCACCTGGTTTCAACGCCGCCTCGATCGGGTGTGACGCGTCCTCGGAGGTGAGTTCCACCTCAGCCAGGCTTTCCAGGTCCAGCCAGTTTTGATCGGGGAGTATGACATCCTGAGTGCCTTGGCTGATTATACGTTTACGCATCTGATGGCCTCCTGTAGTTTTTATCCCCCACCGGTCAAGATATCTTTTCTCCGCAGGGTCTGCAGTTACGGCGCAATCTGCGCCAGCAGAAACCGGCATCGCAAAAGCAGGATCTCGTTCGTCATGCCATTATTGCCGGATCCAAATCGTAAGCATCCGGACCGCATCCCGTCAGAGTCTCTTGGCAGCCTCACGGGCAGCGGTCACGACCGGGTCCCAGACTGGCGAGAAGGGGGGAGCGTAACCAAGATCGAGATTTATCATCTCCTCCACAGTAAAGCCGGCATGAAGAACGGTTGCCAGGGTGTCGATCCGTTTGGCCGAACCTTCCATCCCGACGATCTGGCCTCCCAGCAGGCGGCCGCTCCCCCTTTCGGCCAGCACCTTTACGGTTATTTCCCCTGCGCCTGGGTAGTACCCCGCCTTGGTTCGACTCGTGATTACGGCGCTAACCCACTCGATGCCCAATTTCCTGAGCTCCTTTTCCTGGAGCCCGGTACGGGCGACTTCCACCTGACAGATTTTAGTGACGGCAGTACCCACTACCCCGGGAAACGTGGCGTAGCCCCCTCCCAGGTTGATGCCGGCTACCCGCCCCTGGCGGTTGGCGACTGTGCCGAGGGCTACGTAGAAGGGCCTGCGGCTGATCAGATGAAACGACTCAGCGCAATCTCCTGCCGCCCAGACACCGGCAATGCCGGTTTCCATCCGCCCGTTCACCCGAATCGACCCTTTCTCCCCTAGTGGGATACCGGCCGCGGCGGCAAGCGACGTGTTGGGGCGCACTCCGAGGCCAAGGATCACGATGTCGGTCGGCAGGGTACGCTTATCGGTGACAATCCCTGTTACCTTTCCGGCCTTTGTCTCGAACTCCGTGAGCGCCTCCTCCAGGTAGAGGGTTACGCCGATATCACGCAATGCCTGGGACACCAGCGCCCCCATATCTTCATCAAGGGTCCCCATTACCTGAGGGGACCTGCTGATCAGGGAAACCTCCAGGCCTTGCCTCACCAGTGCTTCCGCCATCTCCAGGCCGATGTAGCCACCGCCGACGACAACCCCCTTTTTCATACCCCCTTTGTCGAGACGCCTGCGAATTTCCAGTCCGCTTTCGAGGGTGTTTACCCCGCAGATGTCTACTGCATCGGCGCCGGGGAGGTCCGGGCAGAGCGGGACTGCGCCGGTGGCGATCAGGAGCTGGTCATATGACTCCCACGCCGATTTGCCGTTTTTCAAATCGCGGACACGCACCTTTCTCCCCGCCGGATCGATCTCCTCCACCTCGTGCAGAACTCTAGCGTCGATTCCATCCCGCTCCCGGAACTTTTCAGGGGTGCGGATAATAAGCTTTTCTTCCGCGTCGACAACCCGGCCGACGTAATAGGGAATCCCTCAAGCGGAAAAGGAGGTGTGCGGGCTCCGCTCAAAGACGACGATGTCCAGCTCAGGCCGGCGGCGCTTTGCCTGGGAAGCAGCGCTCATCCCCGCTGCATCGCCGCCGATGACGATAAGCCTTTCTTTGCTCATGGTCTTTCCTCCGGTGTAGAGTATCAAGGAAAAGGCGAGACTCTGTTACAGGTGTTGATAAACCTGACCAGCTCCAGATTATTGTACCATGTTTGGTGTCGATTGCTTAGGCAGTCGACCTTGACACGAATTACGCGACTGATCGGGCTCACGCCTTGCAATCGACAGAATTTGTGATTTATTAAAACAGCACCGTCCGCGGTCAGCCCCCACGAGGTCGGCCGCGTTCGCAAAAATCTTGCGATCCAAAATTCAGAATGAGAGTGATTGTCAATGTAAGCCAAGAGACTTGCCTCCAGGGGTGAATGTAAGTGAGTAATTTTTATGCAGTGCATGTGAGGGATGAATGGGATACCGGAGTTCAGGTCAAGAGAGCCGCTTGGTCAGCGTGGAAGCTGATTGATCGGTTTTTTTGTTTCTGGTTCAACTCTAGTGGTTTCCGGGGATGACCCATGACTGATGCGGATATCATAGTGGTTGGTGCGGGACCAGTGGGGATGCTCGCGGCGCTTTTGTCGGCGCAGCAGGGTTTGAAGGTCCTCCTTCTCGAACAATCGGCAAAG
>Ga0210377_10004041_pt1 | contig 12420 bp, 13 predicted proteins | sample PLM4_65_b1redo_FD_155480 | JGI IMG/M metagenome (GOLD analysis project Ga0210377, IMG submission 155480) | Groundwater sediment microbial communities from an aquifer in East River, Colorado, USA - PLM4_65_b1 redo | ecosystem: Environmental > Terrestrial > Soil > Riparian zone | place: USA: East... | reverse complement strand
CCAGGCTGCGGGCACGTCGTTCCTGTTCAAGCAGTGGGGCAACTGGACGCCGGAATCGGCGAGCGGTCGCGCGACGCGAGAGCTACTTGCGCGTGACGGCTCGCGCGTAGTGCTGACGAACATGGGCAAGAAAGCCTCGGGCCGCCGACTCGACGGCGAGACGTGGGACGAAGTGCCTAGTCGAACATCTCGTACTGTAGCCCTCGCGTAACTGCCTTCCAGAACTTCTCGGCGAGGTCGTGCTTCGCCACAAGCACCAGCCAGTAGAGCGGTTGGCGTTTCGTCCCGCGGATCAGTATGCCTCGCGTTTGCCCCTTGAATCCTAACGCGCGGACTCTGTCGAACCAGTGCTTGTATACCAGCCCGCGCGCAACGATGTCGCCCGGCCGGGCGTCTTTGACAACTTCTCTCCATCCGGGCGCAAACTCGTCTAGCGGGCAACGCTTCTCAGATTGCAGCCACCGCTCCAGCAACCGCTGTAGCCCCATGGCGCTTACGTAGATCAGCACGTCCATGCGCTCGAATCGTGCAAGCTTCTGGAGGATGCTGAACGGCGCGCCCTTGAACCCAAAGGAGTCCAAGAATGCGAAGTGCAAGGCATACGGATCGAGGGCTACCACAACGCGATCGGCAGCAATCTCCGCCTGCATTGGGTAGGTAACGACCGGCGCGCCGCGCCGCTCGAGTCGTGTCTTTACGGCCTCGCAGAAGTCGGCGCGCTCGTCGCCCAGATGCATCATGGTAAAGCCGCTACCGCGGCGTCGCGCCTCCTCGTACGCGATCAGAGGACTGCCGTCGCGGAAGTCATCCGTACCGCGGAGGAACACGCGGCCAGGCCCAGAGAACAACTCGATGTAGGTCGCGCCAGCCGGTTTTGCGATGCCTCGCTTCGCGGCCGCGGCAGGATCAGTCCACCCGCGCCGAACGCCGTGCGAAGTTTCGATGTATTGTCGTAGCAGCCGATGCTTCTCGTCAGCCCACTCGCCCGCATCTATTGCGGGAAACCCGTCCTCTGGGTCTGGTCGCACCTTCATGGCTGGGCATCCTGACATACCCACCGCCGATCCGGTTGACCGGATGCATTGCTTTACCGCGCTGGTCTGGCCGGCTCCTTGATGAGTGGGAGCGTGAGCTTGCAAACGGCGTCGGCCACTTTGGTCAGGTGCTCAACGTCGCTCGGCGATAGTCCCGGCTGCTGAGCCTTCCAGCGCGCTTGGGCGCACAGATCGGTGTAGACCCTGTTTCTTTCTTCCTGCGTGGGCTCAGGTATGAACCGCTCCTGCTTCGCGCGATCGTCACCGCGCGTGAAGTACCCGTAGATAGAGAACGGAATCCACCAAGTGAACAGCAGGCCCGCGAACCACTCGCCGAAGCCCCACTTGCGCATCTAAGGTTCCAAGGAATGTTCGTCGATGTGGATGAGAAACGCTGGAGGGGACGGATCCTGCTCGTTGTAGCCGCCTTCCGCCAAGCGGACGGCGCACACGCTCTTGAATCTATCCAGCATCACACCTCGTGACTGCCCATCGGCAGCCCGAAAGGCATTGACGGTAGCTGCGCTGATCTTCGCGGTTATCTCGCGCGAGTAATCGCCTGAATAGGGCCCTTTTTCCTCTAGTGGCCACTTGCAGTGAATTGCGGCAGCGTCGCCCAGCTCCGCTTCATTGCGAACTATGAGCTCCGCTGTCGCCGGCATCAGTTCGGCCAGTGCCGCCGCAAAGGCTTGGCGTGCTGTTGGAACGTCCACTGCCATGGCGTACCTCCTACATGGCCTGCACGCGCGCATCCCGACACACTCGCCGCCGATCCGGTTGACCGGCCGTATGCCAATCTGCCAGTGGAGCCATCTTCTTTTGTGACACAGCGCTCCATCGTTGACCGCGAACTAGTGGCGGCGTAGCTTCGCTGCCGCGAGAGGTGGCAGTGCCGACCTGGTGGGACAAGCAGACGTGGGAGTTCGTGAACACGTTCGCGCCGTGGCTTTCGGCCATCGGCACCATTGCCGCGGTGGGCTTCTCCCTGTGGTTAGCTCGCGCTCGCTCCCGCGTGCGCCTGAAGATGTCGGTCGATGCTCGCTTCATCGTCGAGCCGACGAGCGAGGGCTACAAGAAGAGCGACGACTACATCGCATTCTGGATCACCAACATTGGCGAGACTGAAGCGACAGTCACAGTCATTGGCTGGCTAGGTCGTGCAGGATTCAAGAGGCAATACGCGCAGCAGAATCTTGGCGAGGGACCCTACGCAGGCCCCTCGCTGCCGCACAAGCTCAAGTTCGGAGAGGAATTGCGGCTCTTGATCAAGCTGGAGGAGCATTGGCTCGACAGCATGTCGGACGGCATGCTCGGACGGATTCCTTGGCTCACCGGGCGACTCCTGCGCGCCGTGGTCTGGACGTCAATCGGGCAGTCCTTCAAGGTCCGGCCCGACCATAGCCTTATCTCTCGGTTGCTCGAGCACGCGAAGAAACGTAGGCGCGCGTAACTGGCGCGAGCCCGGCTCGGACGATGAACCGTCGCGCCGGGCAGGCGGTTGATTGCCGCTCGCCCAGCGCCGGTGCTATGCTCCTCACCGGAAGTGGCAAGGTTTCAGTCTGGACGGTCGCGCAGAACACCGCCCTGCCCGAAGGACAGAGCTTGGCCCCTTTCAAGTTGGTTAAGTCGCATCCCTACTTAACTTTTTGAAAGGAAGTACAGTGAAACCTCAGTCCGTCGCGCGCTCGCGCGACACCAGCCCTATGCAGGTCGCCAACATGACCTTCTTGGTCAACAAGCTTGGCGAAGATTGCGCGCCGCTGCAGTACGTGCGCGAGCTGACCCAGAACGGCATCGAAGCGCTTCAGCGTTCCGGAAAGAGCGGTGAGATCGTTTGGGACGTCAACTGGAACCACTACGCACTCTCAGACGGCACATACAAACTTTGCTGCATCGACACGGGAGCCGGCATGACGGGCCCCGAGATGGTGGAGTACATCAACGCCCTGTCCTCGTCCATCCACCAGCAGTCCGCTACGGGCAACTTCGGCGTCGGCGCAAAGATCGCCGCGGCACCGCGCAACCCGCACGGCATGCTCTACATGAGTTGGAAGGACGGCGTCGGCCACATGATTCACCTTTGGTTCGACCCCGAGGAGAAGGTCTACGGCGTCAAGCGCTGGCCGAAGAACAACGGCGAGTTCTGGACGCAGGTATCGAACGACCTCAAGCCCGCCGAAATCAAGGAGAACGGGACCGTCGTCGTCTTGCTCGGTAATTCCGACGAGCACGACACCATGCAGCCGCCGCCGGACACGCCCATGCGGTCTCGGTGGATTCTGCGCTACTTGAACACCAGGTACTTCCGCTTCCCGGACGGCGTTACCGTCAAGGCACGCGAAGGATGGGAGCTGCCGAAGTCGGAGTCGAGACACAACTTCCTCCGAGTCGTTGAGGGACAGGGCGAATGGCTCGGCAAGAATTCCGAAGCCCACGGCACACTCGACCTGACGGGCGCGAAGGCGCACTGGTGGATTTTGAAGCCCGACGTGGACCGGGATTCCGGGCACGTTGCACCGGGCGGTCACGTTGCGGCGCTGTATCAGAATGAACTCTACGAGATGGTCATCGGACGTGGCGGAATCGCCCGGCTCCAAGCCTTCGGGGTCATCTTCGGAACAGATCGCGTTGCCATTTACGTCGAGCCTGAGTCCACGTCCGACAAGCCGGTCACGTCCAACACCGCGCGCACGCAGTTGCTGCTGAGCGGGCAAACGCTGGACTGGGCCACGTGGGCAATGGAGTTCCGCGAAAAGATGCCTGCGGAGCTAGTCGCGCTCCAAGAACGGCTCGGAGCGCACGTCGGCGACCGCGACCACAAGAAGGCCATCCTTGAACGGCTGCAGCAGATTCGCGACCTCCTGAAGTTTTCCAGATTCCGGCCCGCCAAGAGCGGTTCGGCAAAGGTCGATCCTGAGCTGTCGCTGATCGGCGGTGATCCCGCCGCAAAAGGCGCGGTGCATGAGGGCGAGCGTGACGCTGGCAAGAAGGGCGGCCGTGCGGGCGACATCTACTCGCTATTCGCGGAGGCCGGATCGGTTGACGCCGAGCCGGTGGACGCATTCAACGAGCCGCAGACGCGGTGGGTAAGCGTGGCTGATGGCACGCGTACGCCGCCTGACCTTGACGACCGCGCCGCGAAGTTCCTGCTGCAGCAGAACCTGCTTCTCATCAATGCGGACTTCCGCGCGTTCACCGACATGGAGGAGCGCTGGGCGCAGTACTACAGCCATGTGCCCGGCGCACGCGCGACGATCAAGGACGTGGTGCACGAGTGGTTCGAGCAGCAGCTTGTGGAAACGGTGATGAGCGCGCAGGCGCTCAAGAAAACCGGCAAGTGGAGCATCCAAGAGCTTGAGGAGCTGTGGAGCGAGGCTGCTCTGACGGCCGCGGTGCTCCCGCGCTGGCACATTGATCAGAGTATCAAGCGCAACCTCGGGCACCGGCTCGGCACGCTCAAGTCGGCAGCCTGAAACTCGGTGGGAGCGGGCCGCGGCACTACCTGATGACGGCAGGCGCCCCGCCGCAATCGAATGAATCGCACAGGACGTTTTGGACTCGCTACCCGAGGCCGAGCAGGCCGCTCAAGTACGGCGCATTCTGGCCGCGTTCCTCGGCCTTGGAGACGGCGACGAGTTCGACGCGACGTTTCATGGAATGCCCCCTCGGTGGTATGCAGCCCCGGCGCAGCGTCGGACAATGGCGCTTATGTCGCATCGAGAGCCGCTATTGGGGAAAAAAACGTGCATTTAAGGTCCCTGTTATGACGGTTGCTTCGGCGTGTTGCCGGCACCGAGATCCCAATACAGCCCCGTCATCACGGAGAGCGCTTCGCGCAGCACCTCGGGCGGCAGGTGCTCGTTCGGCGCGTGCTGCGAGCAGCCGGGATACGAATGCGGCACCCACACGGTGCGCAGCCCGAGCACGTCGGTGAAGACGTCGTTCGGCAAGGAACCGCCGAGGTTCGGGAGCAGCGCCGGCTGCTTGCCGCTGGTGCGCGCGAGCGACTCCATTGCCCATTGCACCCATGGATCTTCCGGGTCGATGCGGGTTGCGTGAAACATGTCCTCGCGTGTCTTCTCGATCTTCACCATTGAGAAACCCTGGCGGTCGAGATGGCGGCGCAACGCCGGCAGGATCTGCTGCTCGTCGATGCCGACCACGAAGCGCAGCTGGCAGCGCGCCCACGCGCGCGGCGGAATTGCGTTGACTGGGGTGTCCGGGTTGCCGGTCTTGTAGGACAGCACTTCGAACGAGCACCAGCCGAACACGCGCTCGGCCGGCGATAAGCCGGGCTCGCCCCACCATGCTTCGATCGTCGGGCCATCGGCGCCGCCGTCGACTTCGCAGTCGGCCAGTGCGCGCCGCACCGACGCCGGCAGCTCCGACGGCACCCATTCAGGCACGCGGATCTGACCGGTCGGGCCTGCGATGCTGGCGATCGCATGGGCGAGCTGCAGACCGGGGTTCGAGATCAGCCCGCCCCAGTTGCCTGAATGGTGGCCGCCCTTGCGCGCCTCGATCGACAAATCGAAGTTCATGCTGCCGCGCGAACCGAGAAAGATTGTCGGCCGGTCCGCGCGCAGCCGCGGCCCGTCCGACGCGATCAGCAGGTCGGCCTTGAAGAGCTCCTTGTTCGCCTCGCACACTTCGCGCAGGCCCGGCGAGCCGGTCTCCTCGCCCATTTCGATCAGCATCTTCGAGTTGAAGCCGAGCTTGCCGCGCTCGGCGAGCACGTTGCCCATCGCCTGCATGTTCACCGAGTGCTGGCCCTTGTTGTCGGCGATTCCGCGGCCGTACCAGCGGCCGTCGCGCTCGGTCAGCGTCCACGGCGACAACCCTTCGTCCCACTCGCGCTCGAGCCCGCGAATCACGTCGCCATGGCCGTAACCGAACACGGTCGGCAGTTTCGAATCTTCAATGCGCTGCGCGAACAGAAACGGCGCCTTCGCCTTCGGATGCGTCAGCGTGCGGCACTCGAAGCCCATCGCCTCGAATGCCGGCTGCAATTCATCATCGAGATACTGCGCGAGCACGGCACCGCGCTCCGGGTTCTGGCTTTCGGTCGGAATCGCGATGCGCCGCGCGAGCATCGCGCGGAACTCGCCGGAGTCGAACTGCGTCTCGGCGCGGGTGATGGCGGAGGTACGGGTCATGGTTCTTCCTTGGATGATGCGTTGCGTTCACGCGGCCTTCGCCTGCTCCTGCGACGGATACAGGTGGCAGGCCAGGGCGCCGCCGGGGTGCTGCGCGAGCACCGGCACGATGCTGCTGCAATGAGACATCCGCTGCGCGCAGCGCGGATGGAACGGGCAACCCGGCGGCGGATTCAGCGGGTCGGGAAATGCGAGGCCCAGGCCGATGTCCGGCACGCCGAGGCCGGGCTCGGGGGTCAGCACGCTCGCCAGCAACGCCTGCGTGTACGGATGGCGCGGCGCGCGGAAGAGCCGCTCGGTGTCCGCCTGCTCAACCACCTGGCCGAGATACATCACCGCGACCTGCGTCGCGATGTGTTCGACGACCGCCAGGTTGTGGCTGATGAACACGTAGGTTAGGTTGAACTCGCGCCGCAAATCCAGCAGCAAATTCAGGATCTGCGCCTGCACCGAGACGTCGAGTGCCGAGGTCGGTTCGTCGCAGATGACGATCTCCGGCTGCATCACCAGCGCACGCGCGATCGCGACGCGCTGGCGCTGGCCGCCGGACAACTGCCCCGGGGTGTTGTCCGCGTAGCGCGCCGGCAGTCCGACGCGTTCGAGCATCGCCACGGCCTCGGTGCGCCGCTCGGACGACGTTCCGATGCCGTGCACCTCGAGCGGCAGCGCGACGATCGACGCGATCGTGCGGCGCGGATTCAGCGACGAGTAAGGGTCCTGGAACACCGGCTGCACGCGGCGCGCAACCGCCTTTCGATCCAGCGCCGTCAGATCCTTGCCGTCGAGCGTAATGCGGCCGGACGTCGGCGCCAGCAATCCGAGCAGCATCCGCGCGAGCGTCGATTTACCGCAGCCAGATTCCCCGACGATGCCCATCACGTCGCCGCGGTCGATCACGAGATCGACGCCGTTGACCGCGTGCAGCTTGCGGCCGCGGCGGAAGAACGTCGCGCCGAGCGAGAACGTGCGCGTCACCGCGTGCGCCTGCATCAGCGGGGCATTCGCCATCATGGCCTCTGCGCGTCCAATTAACTAAAAGAGTTCACGCCGCTCGCTCAGCCGGCAATTCGTGGTGAATGCAGCGCCACGCATGCGCGCCTTCGCGGCGCACCGGCACCGCAACCGCGCACTCGGGCCGCGCGTAGACACAACGGTCGCGGAAACTGCAGCCGCGGATATCGCCGATCAGCGACGGCACGACGCCCGCGATCGTGCCGAGCCGGCCGCCACGCTCGGTGCGCCCCGGCACCGGAATGCACGACAGCAGGCCGCGCGTGTACGGATGGCGCGGCGATGCGAACACGCTTTCGGCCGTGCCTTCCTCGACGATCTCGCCGGCGTACATCACCGCGACCCGGTGCGCGATGCGGGCGACGACGCCGAGGTCGTGCGTGATCAGCACCATCGCGATGCCAAGATCACTCTGCAGATCGGCCAGCAGCCGCAGGATCTGCGCCTGGATCGTCACGTCGAGCGCGGTGCTCGGTTCGTCGGCCACCAGCAGTTCGGGGCCGCACATCAGCGCCATCGCGATCATCACGCGCTGCCGCAAACCACCGGACAACTGATGCGGAAACTGTCCGAGCCGCTCGCCCGCCGACGCGATGCCGACCTTGCCGAGCAGCTCAATCGCGCGCTCGCGCGCCTTCGCCGCGCCGCCGCCGCGGTGGACCAGATGAACCTCCATCAATTGGTCGCCGATCGTGTACGCCGGATTGAGCGCCGTCATCGGTTCCTGGAAGATCATCGCCATGCGATTACCGCGCAGTGCGTTGACGCGCTTCGGCGTCGCCTTCAGCAGGTCTTCGCCGAGCAGCGACAGCTTCTTCGCGCGCCGCGTTGCTGCTGCAGGCAGCAGGCTCATCACCGCCAGCGACGTGATCGACTTGCCGCAGCCCGATTCGCCGACGATGCACAGCGTCTCGCCGCGCTTGACCTGGAACGACACGTCGCGCACCGCACGCAGCGGGCCGTGCGGCGTCGCGATGTCGACGCTCAGTTCCTGCACATCTAGCACCGTGTCCGGCACCGGCTCCTCGCGCAGCACTGCGCTCATGCTCGCCCTTCAGGCGACAGCAGGTCGCGCAGGCCGTCGCCCGCCAGGTTGATCGAGAAGATCAGCACCGCGAGCGCGGCGCCGGGCAGGGCGATCAGCCAGAACGAGAAGAACATGTAGCTCTTCGCCTCGGAGATCATCAGCCCCCAGGATGGCAGCGGCGGCTGCACGCCGAGGCCGAGGAACGACAGCGCGGCTTCGAGCAGGATCGCACTGGCGGCCTCGAGCGTCGCGACGACGATCAGATGCGGCAGCACGTTCGGCAGCACTTCGCCCAACAGCACGCGCGGCGTCGAGGCACCGGCCGCCTGCGCCGCGGCGACGTAGTCGAGCGAGCGCACCTGCTGCGTCGCGCTGCGCATCACCACGGCGAAGCGGTCCCATTTGAGCAGCCCGAGCACCATGATCACGACCCACAGCGAGCCGCCAATCAGGGCCACGGTGGCGAGCGCCACCAGAATCACCGGCATCGATAGCCGCGTCGTGACCAGGAAGCTGACCACCAAGTCGGTCTTGCCGCCGAAGTAGCCCGCCAGCATGCCCATCGTGGTGCCGATCAACCCGGACATGATCGCTACCGAGATGCCGATCAAGAGCGAGATGCGCGCGCCGTAGAAGAGCCGCGACAAGTAATCTCGCCCGAGCGGGTCGGTGCCGAGCGGGTGCACCCACGACCCGCCGTCGTACCAGAACGGGGGCACGGTGCGGTTCTCGAGGTTCTGCACATACGGGTCATACGGCGCGAAGAACGGCGCAAACACGCCAAGAATCACGATCAGCAGCAGGAGCCCGACGCCGACCACGACCGCCTTGTTCTTCCACACGCGGCGCGCGAGGCCGGGCGCGGCGAGCGTCGTCAATCCGCCGGGCTCGACCGCGACTGCTGCGACATCCATGCTGCTCGCCATCGCTAAGCGACCCGGATGCGCGGATCGAGCCACGCGTTGGCGATGTCGGACGCCAGCGTCAGCACCACGTAGATCACCGACAGCAAGAGCACGATGTTCTGCATCACCGGGAAGTCCTTGAACGTGATGCTCTGGTAGGCGAGGTAGCCCAGCCCATCGAGCGCAAAGATCGTCTCGACCACCACCGAGCCGCCGAGCAGGAAGCCGAGCTGCACCGCGGCGAGCGCCACCACCGGCACCACCGCATTCCTCAGCGCGTGCTTAAAGATGACCTGTGTCGCCGGCAATCCCTTGGCGCGCGCGGTGCGGATGTAGTCGGCCTCCAGCACCTCGATCATGCCGGCGCGGATCAGCCGCATGAATGCCGGCGCCGCGTAGTAGCCGAGCGCGATCGTCGGCATCACGAAGTGTTGCCAAGTGCCGCTGCCCGACACCGGCAGCCAGCGCAGCCAGATCGAGAAGATCATGATCAACAGCAGCGCGAAGAAGAAGTTCGGCAGCGCCTGCCCGACCACCGCGAGCGCCAGGCAGAGCCGGTCGATCCAGCTGTTGCGGTAGACCGCCGCCGCCACGCCGAGCGGCACCGAGATGAAGAGCGCAAATGCGAGCGCGAACACGCCCAGCATCATCGTCGTCTGCAGCTTGGAGAAGATCAGCGGCGCAGCGGGCGATCTGAAGTAGACCGACTCGCCGAAGTCGCCGCGCACCGTTTTGCCGAGCCACTCCACGTACTGAACCGGCAGTGGCCGGTCGAAGCCGTAGGTCTTGCGAATGAGTTCGATGTCGGCCTGCCGTGCGCCTTCACCCGCCAGCGCGATCGCCGGATCGCCGGATAAGCGCAGCAGCAGGAACGCGATCATCGAAACAGCCAGGGCGACGAGAATCGCCAGCCCCAGCCGTTTCAGGATGTAGGCGAACATGCGCGCTCCGCGTCAGTTGCGGTTCACCGCGCCGCTACCGCCGTCGCCCCTTACTTCCAGGTCATTTCCCAGAACCGCACCATCTCGTCCGGATACGCCTTGAAGTTCAGGTCCCTGGTCGCGACGTAGTACACCGGCAGCGACCACAGCGGCACCGAGTACGCGTTGTCGGCGATCAGTTTGTGCGCCTCGCGGTACGCGTCCTTGCGAACGTTCGGGTCGACCGAGTTGTTGCCCTTGATGAGCAGGTCACGCACTTTGGGGTCGCGCGTGATGTCGTCGGCTTCGAATGCGAACCACACCGGCGTCGATGCCGACACGTCGTTGACCGAGAACGAGCCCCAGGTCTGGTGCGTCAGCGAGGCCTTGCCGGCGCGAATCGAGTCGCGCATCGCGGCGTACTGCGAGAACGTCAGCTTGGCGCGAATGCCGGCCGCCTGCAGGTTGCTGATGATCGCCTCGGTCTGGTTGCGCTCGCGGTACGCGAAGATCTCGGTATCGAGGCCGTTCGGGAAGCCGGCCTCGGCCAGCAGCTTCTTCGCCAGCGCCGGGTCGTACTTGTAGCGCGTGGCGCCTTCGTCGGTGCAACCGAACTGCGACGGGAAGCACTGCGTGTGCAGCACGCGCGATCCGGCGCCGACGATGTTTTTCACGATCGACTCGCGGTCGATCGCATGTGTGATCGCCTTGCGCACGCGGATGTCCTTCAACGCCGGCGTCGGCGTGTTGTCGGTGGAGTTCAACTGCATGAACACGATGCGCATCGTTTCGCCGCTGACCACCTGCAGGTGCGGCACCTTGCCCGCCTGGTCGGCCTGGTCCTTCGGCACATGCATGATCAGGTCCGCGCCGCCCGACAGCATCTCCGCCATCTGCGTCTGCCGATCGGGGATGAAACGGATCTCGAGCTTGGAGATCTTCGGCGTGCCCTTCGGCCCGCCCTTGAAGTAGTCCGCGTTGCGTTCGAGCGAGAGCGACTTGCCCTGCACGTAGTTGGTGACCTTGTACGGGCCGGAGCCGACCGGCTTCGCGCTCATCCCCTTCGGGCCGACCTCGGCGTAATACTTGGCCGGGTGCATCACGACCGGACCAGCCAGGTACTCGATTGCGGCCGGGAACACCTGCTTCGTCGTGACGCGCACCTTGTACTTGTCGACCTTGGTGGCTTTGTCGATCCAGTTGACGTTGGCCTGGGTCGTGACCTTGTTGGCCGGGTCGGCGACGAAGTTCAGCGTGTAGACCACCGAGTCGGCGTCGAACTCCTCGCCGTTGTGGAATTTGACACCCTGGCGCAGATCGAACTCGATCGTCTTGTCATCGATCTGCTTCCAGCTGGTCGCCAGGTTGCCTTTGTACTCGTTGGTCTTCGGATCGCGCACGACCAGCGTGTCCCAGACCTGGGCGCCGATGATCACGCCGCTACGCACGTTGTTGAAGAACGGGTCGATGTTCTCCGGTGCCTGGTCGTAGGCGAAGCGGATCGTGTCGTCTTTCTTGCTCGCCAGCGCCGGGCCAGTGATGCCGAGCGCCGCAGCGAGCAGCGTCCCGGCAACAATTTTGAGCCCTGCTCGGGCAGAACTAAGAGCTTCCATGGTGTCTCCTATCTAGTTGTGTTCGTCCGTGCCCGACGGCAGACGTGCAGCGGCGAAAGGCAGTGTCGCGCGGAGAGGGTGGGCGGGTCAAACGATTCCGGTCTGCTTTACTTCGCCGGCGCGATCTCGGTGACGGTGAACGCTCCGTCAGCCCCCTCCGCTCTAAACTTCACCTTGTCGCCGGCCTTGACTTTGTCGAGCATCGACGGATACGGATAGGAAAATCAATCCGAGGCTGCCCGTGCGACGATTCATGGAATGCCCCCCTCGGTGCTATGCAGCCCCGGCACAGCGTCGGACAATGGCGCTTATGTCGCATCGAGAGCCGCTATTGGGGAAAAATCACATGGCAATCTATCGGCTTGGCGCCGCTTGGGCAATTGACGGGCTCCGCATTGCCGCACGGTGCTTTGTGCGAGGGCGCCGCTGGAACGAGATCTGGGCCGCGCGCCCCACTCTGCAGTTGCGTCCTAGGTGATCACTTCGTGGACGACTTGGAGTAGCGGTCTTACCGCAAATCCGCAGAGCTTGCAGGCCGGGTGTCCCGCCAGTGTCCCGCAGTGCGAGCTTCGGAGAGGAGCGAGAAAATCGGCCTCGTGCAACGTGCCGGATTTACTCGGAAACTTGTGGCTCCCCGACCAGGGCTCGAACCTGGGACCTGCGGATTAACAGTCCGTCGCTCTACCAACTGAGCTATCGGGGACCCGAGAGGGCCGCAATTCTACCGGATTACCTTGGCGATGGCGTCGGCGAC
>Ga0210377_10004040_pt1 | contig 12422 bp, 10 predicted proteins | sample PLM4_65_b1redo_FD_155480 | JGI IMG/M metagenome (GOLD analysis project Ga0210377, IMG submission 155480) | Groundwater sediment microbial communities from an aquifer in East River, Colorado, USA - PLM4_65_b1 redo | ecosystem: Environmental > Terrestrial > Soil > Riparian zone | place: USA: East... | reverse complement strand
AACCAGATCAGCACCCTCGGCTCCGGCAATCACTACCTGGAGATCCAGGTGGCAAGGCCGGAAAACATCTTCGACGCGGAGACGGCCCGTGCATTCGGCATCACCATCCCTAACCAGGTGGTGATCATGTTCCACTGCGGCAGCCGTGGCTTCGGCCACCAGGTGGCCACCGACTACCTCCAGAGGTTTCTTTCGGTCATGGAGCGCAAATACGGAATATCGGTCAATGACAGGGAACTGGCCTGCGCCCCCTTCCGCTCCCCTGAGGGTCAGGACTATTTCGCCGCCATGAAATGCGCCGTAAACATGGCCTTCGCCAACCGCCAGGTAATCCTCCACCGGATCCGCGAGGTCTTTTCCGATGTCTTCCGCAGGGACCCCGCGGATATGGGGATGAACATGGTCTACGATGTGGCCCACAACACCGCCAAGCTGGAAAAGCACCAGTTCGGCAAAAAGAGCCGCGAAATACTCATCCATCGCAAAGGCTCCACCAGGGCCTTCGGACCGGGGATGGAGGGGATACCCGACTGCTACGCCGATACCGGCCAGCCGGTCATCATCGGCGGCAGCATGGAGACCGGTTCCTATCTCCTCGCCGGTCTCGCCACGGGAAAAGAGACCTTTTACACCACCGCCCACGGCAGCGGCAGGACCATGAGCCGCCACCAGGCGAAAAAACAGTTCCGCGGCGAAAAACTGTTGCGTGACATGGAAAACCGTGGCATCTATGTGCGTAGCGCATCATACGGAGGCCTTGCCGAGGAGGCGGGTCAGGCGTACAAGGATATCGACGACGTGGTTGAGGCCACTGAGCTTGCTGGCCTCAGCAAACGGGTTGTGAAGCTTGTGCCGATAGGAAATGTAAAGGGATAGTAAAGCAGGCTGAAGACTGAAGGCTGAAGACTGAAGGACGGAGAAAAGCAGGTTAATAGACTGAAGGCTGAAGGTAGAATCTTGGAAATACGTTTTCCTGGATATAGATTTTACTTCAGCCTTCAGTCTTCAGCCTTAATACCTGTAGTTAAATACTCCGGAGGATTTCGTGGCAAGAAAAATATTTATCGCCGCCACCAGCCAGAACTGCGGCAAAACAACCATGAGCGTCTCGCTGATGCATCTGGCGCGCCTGAAATACAAGCGGGTCGGCTTCATAAAACCGATCGGCCCGAAGTACGAGATGTACGGCGACCTGATGCTGGATATGGATGCGATCCTGGTGGCCAAGACCTTCGGCCTTGAAGAAGATATCGCCCTCATGAATCCCGTGACCATGCACAAGAGCTTTACCCGCGACTTCCTGGACGGCAAGTCAACCTGCATGGAATTGAAGCAGAAAATCATCGACGCGGTGGAAATCCTCGATAAGAAGTACGATTTCCTGGTCATCGAGGGGGCGGGACATGCGGGGGTCGGCTCCGTCATCGGCCTCAACAACGCCTGTGTTGCGCATACCCTTGACGCACCGGTTATTATCGTCGCGGAGAGCGGCATAGGCAACACCATTGACCAGGTCCATCTCAACCTTGCACTCTTTGAAAAAGAGGAGGCCAAGGTAAAGATGATACTCGTCAACAAGATTTACGCCGACAAGCGCGACTGGATGCTCAAACTGCTCAACAAGGGGTTCCCCGGCCGGGACCTGGAGGTTGTCGGCGGTTTCAACTATTCGCCCATACTTGCGAACCCGACTCTCGGCTACATCTCCAAGCTCTTCAAACTTCCCATCCATGGCGACCCCGGAGGGCGGCAGCGCATAATTCTCAATATCCAGCTGGGGGCAGCATCCTCCCAGAGGGTTGTGGATATGCTCAAGGAATCTTCCCTTGTGGTCCTGACCAGTTCCCGTGACGAGCTGATAGTGACGCTCTCTTCGCTTTACCACATTCCCGCCTACAGGAAGAATATCGTCGGACTGATAGTCGCCGGACAGGCGGCAACCTCGGCGATCACCCAGCAGATCCTGGACGATAGCAACATCCCATACATCCGCGTCCATGATTCCACCGCAAACATATTTACCACCCTGATGGAAGATGTGGCTAAAATCTCGATCGAAGACCAGGAGAAGATCAACTGGATTACCGCCAATGCCGAGAAGGAGATCGATTTCGAGGCCATAGACGCGCTGCTCTGAAGCGGGGAAGGGAATGCCATGCCGTACCGGTTTCTGGAGGATATAGTCATTGCCGATGTGGCTTTCGAGGCGTGGGGGGAAACCAGGGAAGAGATGTTCACGGCCGCCGCCGATGCCCTGATGAACGTCATGGTGGACGACCTGGAGACGATCCGTCCCGTCGAAGAGGTGGAGTTCAGACTGGAAAACCGGGCGCTGGACATGCTACTTTTCGACTTTCTCAACGAAATGATCTTTTACAAGGATGCCCGGCTCCTCCTTCTGCGTGCTGGGGCACTGTCGATAATTCCATCCGAAAACCATTTCACACTGAAGGCCGTTGCCAGGGGCGAGCGGCTCGACCCCGCAAGACACCCGCTGATCGTTGACGTCAAGGCCGTCACCCTGCACCGCTTCCTGGTGGAGGAGACAAAAGACGGATGGCGGTCGGTGGTGGTTCTCGATATCTGAGGGGAGCCTGCCTCCTCAGCATGCAGGCCACTCAACCCCTCGCATTCCACTTCCTGTTTCAGCCAATATGCCTAATCCTTTTCCTGATATGAACGCATTTATGTTGACGTCCCGCACATTTATGGAGTAAGAAAATCATATTCATTTAGTTTGGACTAATGATGTACCGGGGGGAACGCAGGATGCTCTAGGCCAGTGGACCCGATCGCGTTTAACCCGCGTCGGGTCACTGCCCGCACCGTCTACCACCAGAAATACCGGAGGAAACAAACGAATGATGAAAACCGCACTCTATCTCGCAAGCATTTCATCGATCCTTCTATTCACAGCAACTCTTTTACACGCAGCCGAGCAGAAAATCATATTTAATTCCGAAAGAATCAAGTACGAATCAGGCACTCGCTCGAAGAAGTGTCAGGATATATGCAGCAGAAAATCAGCTCCTGACGCTAAATCGTTACTTTCAGAGGGCTGGAAAATCGTAAGCTCCTCTCCAAAAGAAGTTATTGGAGAACACTATTGGTATACTCCCTGTAATGGCTGCGAACCTCATGGATGCACCTGTATTGGTACAGAGTACATTCTACTGAAAGATGTCCCTGCCCCGAAGGTTGAAACCACAAGCAATGAACCTGACGCCCAGGACAAAAACAAGCGGACCGGAGTTCAAGCCCCGAAAGTTGAAACATCAAACAGTGAACTTGACCTTCTTAAAAAGGAAAATGAGTTGCTGAAACGAGAAAATACATTATTAAAGCAGGAGAACGAAAACCTCATAAATCAAATAAAATCAATACAGTAAATAAACAGTGATCAACCATTATGAATAGTGGGGGGAGTTCTGGGGACAGGGGGGGGAGTTCTGGGGACAGTATATTAAATGACCGGTAGTTGTATATACTGTCCCCGGAATTTCCGACAGAATGTTACCCAGTGAAAATGATTCTCTAACCAGGCCAGTGGAGCGGTGAACCGCTCACCGCCTAGCCGTTGCAACAAATTGAAGAAAAGGCATTATTGAACAGTATGTGTGGGGTACCGGATGTCATTGCACATTGACAAACCTACGCAGCCTTTGGAAATGGCTGCACTTGACGCACCTTCTGTACCAGTGCTTTTTCAGCAGTCTTCAGATCATAGCTAGTTTGCAGGTTCATCCAGTAGCTCGGCGTCTGGCCAAATGCCTTGCCGAAAAGCAGTGCCAGCTCAGCAGTGACAGGACGAGCGCCCTTGATAACATGCGAAACTCGCATAGGCGAAACGCCAATAGCCTGAGCAAAGGCATTCTGTGAGATGTCAAGTTCATCAAGTATTTCTTTCAGGAATACGCCGGGATGAATGGGAGGAAGACCGTTTTTTATCGCCATGTATTTCCCCTTAATGGTAGTCGGTAATTTCGACGTCAGTAGCTTCGCCGTTGGCAAATGAAAAGCAGATGCGCCACTGATCATTAATTCTGATGCTCCACTGTCCTGCCCTGTTGCCGGAAAGGGCTTCAACGCGGTTTGATGGCGGCATCAACAAATCCGAAACATCGCGTGCGTTGTCCAACTGCGTCAAACGCATGATCGCGCGAGTAATGATTTCTGTAGGAAGCTTTTTGGACTTCCCCGTCGCAAAGAGTTTTTCCGTTTCCTTGTTTGCGAACGATACAATCATGAGTCAATTGTAAACAATTTGTTTATAAGTGTCAATAGCGAAACCAGTAGTGTCTCATCCGGAGTTTCCGGATGGACACTAAATAAGGCAATACGATGAATCCTGTCCTCATCGGATATTTCCCTAAAATGGCTTCGGTGTCCGGCGATGGATGCGGACGATGAAACACCCGCCGGTCACCAAACGAACACCGATACATGAGCCTTCCCATTCGGCGATCTCTGCTCCCACTCCCCGGAAAAGCGCCATTATAGAAGATGCGGGCGGCAACAACAACGTCCGCACAATCAACAGTTTTGCGCCAGGATCAACTGATTAATGTTGACAACTACCTGGAGTGAAATTATAAGTAAACAAACCGAATCTGAAAAAAATATTAATTCGGGGGAACCCATGGCCACTAAACTTGGTGAAATGCTGATCGATTCAGGTCGCTTGACGATTGCCCAACTGGAAGATGCATTGAAGAACCAGGCCGTATTCGGCGGCAGACTGGGCACCAATCTCATTGAATTGGGATTCTTGGGAGAGAAAGAACTCGCCCTTCTTTTGAGCAAAAAGATGGGGCTCCCCTGCATAACCAGCGAACAGTTGATGTCGGTCTCCCCGGATGTGATCAGGCTTGTCCCAAAGGAGCTTGCCGAAAAATACCAAATCGTACCGCTGGGCCTGGAAAAGAAGAGGCTTACCTTGGCCATGCTCGACCCATCCGACCTCTCTCTCATGGATGAGATATCATTCGTCACCGGCTATTTCATTATTCCAATAATCGCGCCCGAACTGCGCATGATCCTTGCTCTGGAAAGGCATTACGGCATCAAACCGGATACGAGATTCGTCCAGGCTGCCGAAAAAATCATAGAGCGGCATAGCCTGCACATACAGTCCGGAAACGATGTCAATCCTCTTCCTGAGCCTGAACCTGTCCTTTTGCCCCCCGTGCAGGAAAAAGAAACCGTTATCGATGTATTCGAAGAAATCATTACCCATGCGCAACCTGCCGCAGCCGAGCCTGCTTTAATCGAACCTCCAACCATTGAGTTCGAAAATGAGGAAACCGTTAAACCGGCGGCTGCCTCCGCAAAAGAGTCTTCCAGGATGACCGCCGAGGATCTGGCTGAGGGGCTGGCAGAGGCGAAAGACCGCGAACAGATAGCGGATATTCTCGTAGCCTATCTGGCACTGGAGTTCAGCCGCGTCGCGCTCTTCATGATCAAGGGGACCGTTGCGGAAGGGTGGCGGGGGTTTCGTAATAACAAGGCCATTACCGGCATGGATAAGCTTCAGATATCCCTGGAAGCCCCATCTGTTCTGAAGGTTGTGACTGACGGCAAGAGCTTTTATTTGGGCGCTCTCCCGGAAACGCCGGAAAACAGCCGTATGCTGTCGGAGATGGGGGGCGAAGCCCCTTCTTCGGCTCTGCTGGTCCCGCTGATGCTTATGGGAAGGGTGGTCTCCATCGTTTACGTGGAAGGGGGTAAAGTCCCGCTGGCGAACCGTCTGGCCGAACTGCAGAAGCTTGTGGGGAAGACCTCCATGGCCTTTGAAATACTCATACTGAAGAATAAGATATTGATGACTTAGGTTTTCAACTGTCTCTCACGACAATCATACAGGCCTGAATTGATCAGGCCTTTTTTTGTTCTTCAACTACGGCGCTTATCATGTATAATTAAAATTATACAAATCATTCGCGGGAGGCATTATGGTCACCAAGGAACAACTGGACCAGTTTTTCGGATCGGAAGTATTCGGCGTAATCGGCGCCTCGGCAAATCGTGAGAAATTCGGCAACAAGGTGCTCCGTGTCTACATGCAACACGGCAAGAAGGCAATCCCGGTTAACCCGAAGGAAAAAGAGATCGAAGGGATTCCCTGCGTGGAGAGCGTTGAGGACCTACCATCGAACGTGAAGAGCATATCGGTAATCACCCCGCCGGCAGTGACCGAGCAGATGGTGCACAAGGCCATTGCCAAGGGGATCGAAAACATCTGGATGCAACCGGGCGCGGAAAGCGTAGCTGCTGTTGAAAAGTGCCGCAAGAACAACATCAACGTGATTGCCGACGGAAGCTGCATTCTGGTGGTTCTTGGCTACAGAGACTAGTGACTAGTAACCAGTAACCAGTAACCAGCGGCTAGCGACTAGTGACTAGTGACCAGTGACCAAATTCTTCACCCTTGACTTACGACAGCCTGCCTTTCCCCGCGCACTCCGCGCACTTTTTTCAAAACCCTGTCCATGTAGTAGTATACCACCGGCGTGATATAGAGGGTGAGAAGCTGTGAAACCACCAGCCCGCCTACGACCGCCAGGCCCAGCGGTCGCCGCGCCTCCGCGCCGGATCCGAAGCCAAGGGCGATGGGGAGGGTCCCCATGAGGGCCGCCATGGTGGTCATCATGATCGGGCGGAATCGTATCAGTGCGCCCTGATGAATCGCGTCGAGAGGGGATTTACCCTCCTTGCGCTCCGCCTCCAGGGCGAAATCGATCATCATGATGGCGTTCTTTTTGACGATACCGATCAGCATGATCACCCCGACGAAGGCATAGATGTTCAGGTCCTTGTGGAAGATGAGGAGGGTGATGAGCGCCCCGAATCCGGCCGCCGGAAGACCCGACAGAATGGTTATGGGATGGATGAAACTCTCGTAGAGTATCCCCAGAACGATATAGATGACCAGGATGGCCATGACCAGGAGAAGCCAAAGCCCTTTCAGGGATGCCTGGAACGCCTGGGCGGTCCCCTGGAAGCTGGTGCTGATGGTCGTGGGGAGCGTGTCGCGGGCAAGTTTATCCACCATCGGCATGGCATCGCCAAGGGCGATCCCCGGCTTGAGATTGAACGAGATGGTGACCGCGGGGAGCTGTCCCAGGTGGTTTACGGTAAGCGGGCCGAGACTCTTCGTCAGGGTTGCCACCGTATTGAGTGGGACCAGTTGGCCGTTGGTGGAGTGGATATAGAGCATGGCGAGGGATGAAGGCTCCATCTGGTACTGGTCCATTAGCTCAAGGATCACCTGGTACTGGTTGTTGGGGGCGTATATGGTGGAGACCTGACGGGAGCCGTAGGCGTAATAGAGGGCATCCTCCACCTGCTGGGCCGAGAGCCCCAGGGCGGCGGCCCTGTCCCGATCGATCTCCACGTTCACCTGTGGATTCTTGATCTGCAGGTCGCTGGTCACGTCCTGAAGCTGGGGGAGACCACGCATCTTCGTTTCCAGTTCGACCGCGTACCTGTAGAGTAGGTCCTTGTCGGGGCTTTGCAGGGTGTACTGGTACTGGCTCTTGGTCAGCTGGCCGCCGATGCGGATGGCCGGGAGGTTCTGCATGAACATCCTGATCCCGGTTACCTGCGCAACCTTGGGCCTGAGCTCCTGGATGATCTCGTCGGCGGAGAGTTCCCTTTCATTCCGAGGCTTGAGGCGCATCATGAGACGGCCGGTATTGTTGGCCGAGCTCGCACCTCCGGCCCCCACCGCGGACATGAAGGCCTCGATGTTGGGGTCTTTGGCCACGATCTCAGCCAGTTGTTTCTGGTGCGCCGTCATCTCTTCAAAGGAGATACCCTGGCTAGCCTCGGTAAAAGCGAATATCTGGCCGGTGTCCTCACTGGGGAGAAACCCCATCGGTATGATCCAGAAGAGTCCTCCAGTTACAGCGGTGAGGAGAAAAATAACCGCCATGGTAGCGCGGCGGTGCCTGAGCACCGTCTGCAGGGTCCGGTCGTAACTCTTGTGCATGCCGTCGAAGAAGCGCTCCATGAACATGTAGAAGCGGCCATGCTTCTCCGCCCCCGGCGGCTTCAGGAAGCGGCTGCAAAGCATGGGGGTAAGGGTGAGGGAAACTAAACCGGAGATGAGGATCGCCATGCTGATGGTGACGGCGAATTCGTGCAGGAGCCGCCCCATTATCCCCCCCATGAAGAGGACGGGGATAAAGACCGCCACCAGAGAAAGGGTCATGGAGAGAATGGTGAAGCCGATCTCCCGCGACCCCTTGAGGGCCGCCTCCATCACCCCTTCCCCATGCTCCATGTGGCGGACAATGTTCTCCAGCATGACGATGGCGTCGTCCACAACGAAACCAACGGACAGGGTGAGGGCCATGAGGGAGATGTTGTCGATGGAGAAATTCAGCGCGTACATGGCGGCAAAGGTGCCGATGATGGAAAAAGGGAGCGCCAGGCTCGGTATGAGGGTGGCGGAGAGGTTGCGCAGGAAGAGGAAGATGACAAGCACCACCAGGCAGATGGTAAGGATAAGGGTGAATTTGACGTCGGCCACGGAAGCGCGAATGGAAACTGAACGGTCGTAAAGGACGTTGAGTTCCACCGAGGCAGGGATCTGGGCGCGAAACACCGGGAGAAGTGACTTGATGCTGTCCACCACCTCGATGGTGTTGGTCCCGGGCTGGCGCTGGATGGCAAGTACCACGGCACGGGTGTTGTTGTACCAGTTCGCCACCTTGTCATTCTCCACGTTGTCAATCACCTGCCCCAGTTCCTGGAGCCGCACCGGCGCGCCGTTTCTGTAGGCAACCACCAGCGGGCGGTAGGCTGCGGCCGAATAGAGCTGGCCGGTCGCCTGGATGGTGTACGACTGGCGTTTGCCGTCCAGTGTGCCCGTGGGGAGATTGACGTTCCCCTGCGACAAGGCATTGGCCACCTCGTCGATGCCGATGTGGCGGCTCGCCAGTGCCTTGGGGTCGAGCTGGGCGCGTACCGCGTACTTCTGGGAACCGAACACCTGCACCTGGGCCACGCCGTCGATCATGGAGATGCGCTGGGCGATGAAGGTATCGGCATACTCATTGACCCTGTAAATGGGGAGGGTCGGCGAGCTGAGGGCAAGGTAGATGACCGGCTGGTCGGCCGGGTTGACCTTGCGGAAGGATGGCGGAGACGGCATGTTCTGGGGGAGCTGCCTGGACGCACGGGAAATGGCGGCCTGCACGTCCTGGGCCGCAGCGTCGATGTTGCGGGATAGGTTGAACTGGATGGTGATGTTTGTGGCGCCGATGCCGTTGGTGGAGGTCATGGAATCGATACCGGCGATGGTCGAGAACTGCCTCTCAAGGGGAGTCGCCACCGCCGATGCCATGGTGTCCGGGTTGGCCCCCGGGAGATTGGCGCTCACCTGGATCGTCGGGAAATCCACATTGGGGAGATCGCTGACCGGGAGAAGCCGGTAGGCAGCCATGCCGAACAGTAAGATGGCGAACATGATCAGTGACGTCATGATCGGCCGTCTTATAAAAAGCTCGGAGATATTCACTGCCGCTTGCCCTGTTTTGTTTCAACTGGTTTCGCGGTTTCTCCCTGTCCCCTGTCCCCTGTCCCCTGTCCCCTCTTCACAACCACCCTGGAGCCAGGCGCCAGCTGCAGTTGTCCGTCAATGACCACCGTTTCACCGGGATTAACCCCGCTTGTTATTACCGTCTCGCCATCCAGCGTCTCGCCGCTGATCACGGGCCTCGAATCGACGCTGCCGTCCCCCTTTACGATAAATACGAACTGCCCCTGCTGCCCGGCCTGTATGGCCTGGGTGGGGATCACAACGGCATCGGGGATAGTGGTAAGGGTCAGGACGACATTGACGAACTGGCCGGGCCAGAGTCTCCGGTCGCTGTTGGCAAAGGTCCCTTTCAGCTTGATAGTTCCGGTTGTGGTATCCACGGAGTTGTCGAGGAAGCTTATCGTCCCCTTTTCAGCCCCTTTCGGGTCGTTGGGGATGAGCGCGTCAACGGTAAGCTTCCCTGCGGCGAGAAATCTCTTGATCTCGGAGAGCTCTTTCTCGGGTACGGTAAAGGTGGCATAGATCGGGGTAACCTGGTTTATGGTGACCAGCACCGGAACGTCATTGGCCTTCACCAGGTTTCCCGCCTTGACCGCCAGGTTGCCGGTGCGGCCATCAATGGGGGAGCGGATGTAGCAGTATCCGAGCATAATCCGCGCATTGTCCACCGCTGCCCGGTCAGCCGCGATGGCGGCGTCATAGGCATCGGCATTGGCGGCCAACTGGTCGTACTGGTCCTGGGTGACGATCCCGTCTTTCAGGAGCGAGCCGTAACGCCGCACCTGCTCGCGGGCAAATTTGGCCTGGGCCCGGTCCTTTGCCAATGCCGCCTCGGCCTGCCTGAGGGCCGCCTCGAAGGGGCGCGGGTCGATGGTAAAGAGCATGGCCCCCTTAGCCACGTCATCACCTTCCCCGAAGTGGACGCGGGTCACGGCCCCGTTGATCTGGGCCTTGATCGACACGGTATTGTACGCCTCCACATTGCCGATAACACGGATCTGCACCGGGACGTTCTTACGGACCGCTTTGGCCGCCATTACCGGGACAGGGGGTTTCGCGGCAGGCTTCTCTTTTTTCGCGGAACAAGCGCCGAGGGCAAGCAGCAGGAGAAAAAGCAAAATCGTTTTCAGGTTAAATCCAAAACTTTTCATCCTGATCATCCTGTCCATCCCTCTCCCCAGTTACCTGTTCTTCTCGTAAAGTGCTTCCGCTTCCTTACTCCCAAGGGTTATCCCCTCACGTTCGAGAAGCTCACCCGAAGACTTCCAGAGGGCAACAATGGCATTGTTGTAATCGACCACCGCCTGTATCTCATTTCCCCTGGCAGTGACCAGATTGTTCAGCACATCCAGCAGATCCTTGGTGGTCGCCAGCCCTACCTTCTGCTTCTTTATATAGGCATCCATCACCTCTTCGGCATAGGTCCGCCCCCTGGAAGTTACGTCCAGCTGGAGATACCCGGAGCGGACCGCCCGGATCGCGCTCCGGACATTGGTGGAGATGGTCTCCTCAAGGCTGTTTATCTGTGTCCTTGTCTGGTCGACCTTGAGTTTGCTCTTGATAAAGTTGTTTTCAGCGGTATCGTTGCCGATCGGATAGGTGAGCTTCAGACCCGCAATCCATATGGGATAGCGGCCTGAGCCTACCCTTTCGAGATCACGGCTGTATTTATCCGAAAGCCCGGTAAAAGCGGCGCTGGCATTAAAATCCAGCTCGGGGAGGGTCTGGTTTCTCGCAACCCGCGCCTGCAACTCGCTCGTCTTCAGGGAAATGCGCTGCTGTCTCAGGTCGGGCCGCGACTCCAGGGCGCGCTTGATAGCGCCGGGTTCATCGACCTGGTAATCGGCCCTGAATGGGGTATCAACGGGAATGATCTCCGCTGTGTCATGGATCTGCAAAAGAAGCCGGAGTTGATCCTCCTGGTCCCTGAGGGCGCGCTCCGCATCGATGAGACCCTTCTTCTGCGTGGCCGCGCCGAACTCGGCGTTCAGGATCTCCATGCCCGGCAGCACGCCGGCCTTTACCTGGGCGCGGGTGTTGGTCAGAATGGTTTCCGCAAGATTGAGCGAGGCCCTTTTCACCTCCAGGTTTTCGCGTGCGCTGTAGAGCTGGTGGTACTGGGTCTGTACCTGCGAAATGATATCCATGAGCCTTGACTTGAATTGCTCCAGCGCCCCTTCCTTGCCGAACCTGGCCACATTGATATTCAGATCCGTGGTTTCCCTCCCGAAATTCTTCAGGAGGGGCTGGACAAAGCTCAGGGTGACATCGGAATTGAAATATTTCCCCAGGCCAAAATTGTTGTCGTTCCAGCTGTTATTGAAATCTGCTTCGAGCGTCCCGCCGGTGGGAACCAGCTGACTGACCCCGGCGTCATATGTGATGCTCTTCTGCCTGGCGACCGCCGATCCCCCGACAATGGTTCTGTTGGGCGAAAGTGTGCTGGAGTTCTGGTAATTGCCCTGGAGAAAAAGTAGAGGGTTGTATATCCCCCTTGTGCTGTTTATGTCGGCCTCAGCCGACGCCGGGTTAAAGAGCTCCGCCCGCACATCCAGGTTATTCTCCACGGCCAGCTTGATGGCCTCTTTCAGGGAAAGCCGGCGCCCCTCTTCCTGCGCCACGGCATGTGTAGCAAAAAGCGCCGGAAGAATCGCCAAGATCAATAACCTTTTCACAAGTTGTTCCTCCTTATCAAACCGTTAAGCACCAGCTCCACATAAGCCTCCGCAGAGAAGATCGCCTCCTCGTCCACGACCATGGAGACAATGAATCCCCGTAGCATATTGAAGATGACCTTCGCCACCTCATCGGCGTCGCAGTCGCGGAAAGCCCCCTTTCCAATTCCCTTCCTGACGATATTCGCTAAAACCCTGCGCCG